>Ga0056909_1001555_pt1 | contig 13680 bp, 8 predicted proteins | sample EBPBio102011_DNA_FD_62115 | JGI IMG/M metagenome (GOLD analysis project Ga0056909, IMG submission 62115) | Wastewater treatment Type I Accumulibacter community from EBPR Bioreactor in Madison, WI, USA - Reactor 1_1/10/2011_ DNA | ecosystem: Engineered > Bioreactor > EBPR > Anaerobic-Aerobic >...
GAGATCGCCTCCCGCCAAGAATCAGCGCTGAAGCAGGGTGCCGATGAGCCAAGACGAATCCTGATGGCAACGCCGACGACGACAGGCTTCGTCGCTCAGGATGCTCTGGAGGTCGGCTTGGTCTTCGACGCCATGGATGACCAGGATGCTCCGCTTGGCAAAGTGGTTGTTGCTGGCGGAGGCATCATCGAGGCCACCGATAGTATTCGTGATGCAGCTCGTTACCTGGAGACTCGATCCGGGCCCGTGCACACGTTCGTCGTCATTCATCGAGCCGAGGATATTGCCAAGAACATTGGCGGTGACACAAGGAAAGCACTTCAGCATGCGCTCGGTGCTCTGGAGGAAGATCCTACACAGCTCGATGCGCTACTCAAGCTTACGGAGAAGGTTATCTTCGATTCCGGCGAAGTTGTGCGTACGACGCCACTGCGCTCGGCCGATTCGGTCAATGCCGGTCGCGAGGAACCAGCAGCGCCCGCTTCGCTGGCACTCGAAGCCGGCGGCAGGAAGAACTCAGCGGCGCGAAAGCGAAGTCTCGCAAGTGGAGACATCGTCGTGTTGCTCGACGCGCTAATACGGCGTCTTGGCGAAGGGCTTTCGGCCAGCACGCCGCGACCGCGAAGCGAAGAGGAGGAGATCGGCGCCGATGAGGAGAATGGAGGTGGCCTGGCACCAGAAGCGCTCGACGTTGAAGTACTGGCGAAGGCTTGCCGAGGGAAGGTCAGGCGTCTGATAAAGCGAATGGCTGGGCAGCTGGAATTGTCAAAGGAGTTGGACAATGCCCGCCGCGGCATTGTACAGCTGGCGGCTGTACTCGGAGTCATTCGCACATTGCGCATTATCGAACAGCGGCCCGAGTGGAAACGTGCGCGCCAGGAGCTTGTAGATCGCGATGACGAGTGGAGCCTCTTTCAGGATGCGGTGATCGCCATCGCTTGGGGTGCGGACGCGATGGCCAACCGTGCCGTCGCTGAGAACAATGGCGAGGGCTTCGACGAACTGTCGGTGGTTATCGGACTTCTTGCTTGGCTCGCCTGGGATGTCGAGACCGATATATCCACGGCCTCACAGAGAATGGATTTTGGTGATTCTAAGGAAGATGATTGGTACGCGATTCAACTTCTGGCGGTGCTAGGGCCATGGTTTGCCTCGGATGAGCTTGCGCAGGCCACCATCCGGGAGAGTCTAGCGCGCACGCCACGTTTCCGCGTTGATGCAGAACGCTGGCTATTTCGCCATCTTGATGCGCTTGAGGCCCTGTCGATAGTTGAATCATCCGTCGAAGAGCATGGCAAGCGAGGACGAGTCGCTCAGGCCGGTGACTTAGTCATTCTTCGTGCAGGAGAAGCTCCGCGTGTGCGCGTCATACTTGATGTCGTCGGCGGATCTGATGGAAAGGTCGTGATCTTCGATCCGGAAACAAAGGATGGCATTAGATACTTTCTCACGTCCAAGGTCACGACACTTCCTTGGACGGAGTTCGATCAAAAAATTGTTCGAGAAGTCATGTAGAAATCCTAGTTCGAAACTGGATAGAGAGAAGTTAATTCTACATCTGGGTGTCTCGATATTCACGGATGTCTGACGTCAGTCACTGGATGAGGATTGAGAAAGGATGAGAGTAGCTAGCCTAAAGATCGAGAACTTTCGTGGCATCCGTGCCGGATTTGTACAGTTTGGCGCTCATCCAGTACTAGTTGGGGACAACAATAGCGGAAAGACAACGCTTATCGAGGCTTTGGCGCTACTCCTAGGCCGCGATCGACTAGTTCGAGAGCTTACAGAGCACGACTTTTACGGCTCCAATCCCCAGCCAGCAGATCGCATCAAACTGATCGCGACAATTTCAGGATTTCCGAATGAGAATCCTGAGCTTAGTAGCCAGTGGTTCCGAGATGGGAGGGCAGTGGTCAAGTGGCTGGACGAAGCCACCGGCGTCGTTCATCCCCAGCGCACCAGTCAGGATTGGAAGCTCTGCTGCCAAATTGCGGTACAGGCCAGGTTCGACCAGGACTCCTTGGCCGTGGAGATGCTGCGCTACTTCCACGATCACGACGAACCAATCGATCCATTCACCGACGAGGCACCCGCATCGGTACCGGCCAAACTCATTCAGGAGCTGGGTTTCTACCTGGTTCGCGCTAGCCGTACTTGGGACAAGGTCTTCTCTTGGGGGAATGAGCTTTTCAAGCGTACGGTTCTGGCTGCTGCAGCACAGCCTGCAGTGGCACTTCTCGCCGAGCGCGACCGGTTGCGAGATCCGGAGCAGCCTATCGATGCCGACCCCAGCATCGCGCCGCTTGTCCAGAGTCTCAACAGGGAGTTGGCACTGTCGTTTCCAAATGCGCCGCAGGTACAACTCAGGCTTACCGGTACAGATAGCAGAGCGGTGATGGAAGCGGTCGCCGCCCACTTTGCCGGCGTAGACGGCTTAAGCATTCCTGCCGCGAGGCAGGGCAGCGGACTGGTCTCAATGCAGGGGCTGCTTCTCTTACTGGAGCTCGGGCGTGCCCGAGCTGCCGCAGGTGGTGAGTTCTTAATGGCGCTGGAGGAGCCCGAAGTCCACTTACCGCCCTCCGCGCAGCAGCGCCTGGTGCAGCGTGTGCAATCGCTATCCACCCAGACGTTCGTGACCACCCACTCTCCGCTCGTTGCGAGCATGGTTGATCCAACCGCTGTGCTTCTCATCAAGCGGAGCGAGGGCAATCTATTGGCCGAACCGTTTCTGCAGTCCGCCCTTACCGTCGACGCACCGAACTGGAAGCGCAAGTTCTTCCAGCACAGTCGGGTGGATGTCCTGAATGCGCTTATGCAGCCATCGATTCTCATCCCGGAAGGAAGAGCGGACTTCCAGCTACTTCGGTGCTTGCTACGGCCGCTAATGACGACCGCCGGTTGGGTCGACACCATGCCAAGACCATTCTCCATCGAGGTGGGTGTAGTGCCCACCGAGGACGCCAAGGTGGTTGAGACGCATCGGCTTATGGCGAGACTGCATCGCCGCGTGGCGTGTCTCGTTGATGGCGACGGTGAAGGTGTGAACTACGTGGGCCAGCTCCTCAGGGAGAACGTGGCGCCAGCGGCAGTCATTCGTTGGAACGACGGTGCAATGGTCGAGGATGCCGTTGGGTGGATTCTTCAGGCGGATGAGGTCGCTGCGGTGGCCAAGCTTGAAGGGCTGATTGACGGGCTGCCGAACTCTGTAGCTGAAGTTGTGGCGCGTCTGAAAGCGAAGAAGATGGACATCGTTGCCTATGAGCATGTTGCCGACGCCATCGCCACCACTGCCCTATGTCGTGCTAGGGCGGCGGATCTTCTGAGTGGATTGGCTTCTGCCTGCGCGGGTCTCGATGAAACAGAGCGATTTCGTCGCGATGCAACTGGGGTGTGGGTTTTCCAGCCGTGACCGTACGAGCCTTCACCGGCGGAGCCGGATGTGGCAAGACATATCAGCTGATGCAGGCTCTGCGTGCCCATCTTGAAGAAGCTCCACTCGCCGAAGGACAGAAGGTGCTGGCGCTTACATTCATGCACGGATCACGCCGCCGGCTAGAAGAGCGGATTGCAGAGATTCCAGGGCTCAAAAGTCGCGCCGTCTGTACTACGATCGACAGCTTTTCCTGGGGCCTAGTCCGGCGATGGCGGTCCCTCGCCGCAGCCCTTGACCACGTCAGAGTCGATCCGGGGCAGTACGAGCTAGTTTGCAACGCGGCAGCTGACTTGCTTGGCGTATCCGAGGTTCAGGGCTGGGTAAATGCCACCTTCCCCGTTCTTCTTATCGATGAGGCCCAAGATCTAACTTCCAACCGACTAAGAGTCGTTCAGGGTTTGGCGGTCCTCGGACGAGTACTGGTTGCGGCAGATGAGTTTCAGTGCTTGAACGAAGATCTCCGTCCAAACCCCGCTTGCGATTGGCTTGAACAAGCAGGCGATTCACTGAATCTCGTGCAACCGCGACGTACAGAAATCCAAGAACTACTCGATGCGGCAACTGCGATTCGTAACGGGACGCCGCCTCAGTCCGGAAATCTCTTCAAAGTCCAGCTTGCATCGCGTCCTGCCTTGGCTGGCACGTGGGCTAGTAACAATCTCAACTGGTTTGGAGGTGGCAGGCGGGTTGCAATCATCACTCCTGTCCTCAGAGAATTTGCGCAAGCTTGTGTGAACTGGGTAGCCGTCAACAGAACGAACCAAGGGGCCGGCCCGTACACCATTGAATGGGAAAAGTCGGAGGCAAGGTCGACTGAAGATTTCATCGCAAGCATGGCGCTCGAAGACTCCAATGACGTGCCATCTCTAGGAGCATCCCTAGTCGCCGCCGCCGATCCTCGGATAGCTCGAGCCGTGACGGATTGGATGGATGTTCAACGCAGGGCCCAGGGTAAGGTCACCTTCTCCAGGCACGAAGTTGTTCGCGTGATTGAGCAAGCGTTCTCTCAGCGGCGTCGACAGAGCCACGGGGAAGGCCGACGTTGGAGCGGAATGACTGTCCACGGTGCGAAGAATCGCGAGTTCGACAGCGTCATCGTCCTGTGGCCTGCGGCAGTAGTCGGCAGTGACGAACAGAAGCGCCGTTTGCTCTACAACGCAGTAACGCGCGCAAGATCGCGCTGTCTAGTACTTGTCCAGGCCGCTGCACAGATGAGGCGAGCGCCATTCGCTTGAATTGCCCGATCGGTGGCATTCGCCCGCGCGCTACGCAACAGCCGGGCAGATCTCGAGGGGCTGGGATGCAAAAGTGCGAGGAAATGGAGGCAAATTCGAATCTGTGCAAAGGTAACTTGACTCGCTCCAGACCGCATTCGGGCACAAACCACAAACAACGGAGTACCCTTAAACCCCGGGCGTTATCAGAATTACTGACACGGCCATGGGGTAGGTCAGAAGGATCAGTGCATGACCGCGGTTGAGCTACAACACGAACTCGGTATCGATGCGCAGCCAGTCCTCTCCTCGCTCGACGTAGTTGCCGGCCTGGGCGCCGCGCCGCGCGAATTGCTGGCGGCTAGCCTGGCGCTGTATGACGATGGCAGTCTGCAGGCACGCATCGCCTCGTTGTGGAAAAAGTGGAAGCCAGGCCAGGCCGTAGAGCACGACGATGCCGTTGAGACGGCCCGAAGCGTGCAGGATTCGGCCGGCAAATGGCTGTGCTCATCGTTGACCGACGACGACCTGCGCTTGCTACTGTGGGTCCGCCTGCGCGAATCCTTCGAATTGCCTGCAATGTGCTTTGCTTCCATGCGCGCGGCGGGGACAGCGGCCGACGACCTGGTGGCCCGGACTCTGCAATCGCTGCAACCGGGTCGCGTAGCGGGTTGGCTGGAATCCCAGGGGTGGAAAGAGGCCAAGGCTCGACCGCAGACCCTGGACATGATGGCGCGTGCGACGCTGCAGGAAATCGTGGATGCGATGCTCAATGCGGATGATGCACAGTCGGCGCAGGTCCGTGAGCACCTGCTGGAAGAAGTGCGCGGCAAGCTGGACGGACTGGACGATGATGCGCGCCGGAAAGTGTTGGACGCCGTGGGAGCGGACGAACTGAACGATGCCGCGCTGCGTCGCATCCTGCTGACCGGTGGCGGACTGGGCGCGTTCGGTGCCGGGGTGAGTGTCGCGGGATTTTCCGCCTATATCCTTGCTGCACAGTTGTCGGCGTTTATTCCCTTCGTCAGTGGCCCGGCGCTAGTGTCACTGGTATCGGTGCTGTCGAATCCGGTCACCATCGTCGCTGGCACAGTCGGGGTGGCATGGTGGGTAAGCACCTCGGCCAATGCCGATATCCGTATGGCGATCTCAGCGCGGGTGATTTCCTTACTCGCGTTGAGTGGAACGTTGGCAGGTTATGCGGGTGTTCGTTTAATGCTGACTGCGTTTCCGCGCATCGAATCGCTTCGTACGCCAGAGGGATTCGCTGCGGGCGCTTTGATGCGCTATAAGGCCGACTGGAAGGTGATTGCCCCGGTCCGGCGTGCGGCCGTCTCGCCGGATGCGGACGTGATGGCCTGGATGGAGTCGGTTACGGGCGAATCTCGCCTGTGCGGGGTGGTGTCGGGCAAGGTGGACGAGATCCGCAATGCTGGCTTGCTCGGCGTGATGACACTTGGTGACATCCTCTACAACGCGTGGCGCATCGATCCACATGTGTTGGAGGCCGCCGATTTCTCGCGTGTGCGGGACCTTGGCGATCCGGTGGCCTTGGCTGGCTTCGCCCGCGAAGTGCACGCGCTGGGCGAGGCGGGCATGCAGGGGGCAGTCAGCAATCTTAAGGGATACGTGGCCGAGCGCGTGGTGGCGTCGCAACTGGTGGCACAGGGATATGTCGTTGAGTTCCCGGACGATCCGAACGAGGCCGGATGGGACATCGCCGTCGACGGGGTGCAGTACCAGGTCAAGAACGTGCAGAGCCTGTTTGCCTTGCAGGAGCACTTCGACCGTTACGGATACGAGTATCCGGTCATTGCCAATTCCGAGATCGCGGAGCAGCTCGCCGCGAAGGGCGACGATGCCCCGGAATGGGCATCGCATGTGCATTTCGTCGAAGGCTACAGCAACGAACTGGTCGAGCATGTCACGCGCGACAGTCTGGATGCCGGCATGGACATGCTTGAACCGGATGTGCCCGCGCTCGCCGTATTGCTGAGCAGCCTGTGCAACTACCGGCGTGCCAGTCGTGGCGAGATCACCGGGAGCCAGGCGGTACAGGAGGTGCTGCTGGATGGCGGGACGCGCGCTGGGCTGGCCGTGGTTGGCGGGTATGTGGGGTCCGGGGTGGGGTTGCTGGTCTTCGGACCGGCCGGTGCACTGGTGTTCGGCGCGGTGACGCCCGTCCTCAGTCAGATGCAGGCAGGTCGCATCAAGGGGCAACTCGACAAGCTGTTGACCAGCAAGGTCTACAAGGTATGGGAGGCCGATGCGAAACAGGCCTTGGACCGGCTTGCCGGCACTCTGGAGGATTCACTGAAACGCAAGGCTGAATTGCTGAAGCGCTCGGCGCCGATGGATCGTGATGGCGTTGTCGGAGTCTATCTCGATTGGCGCCATGAGGAGGAGGTGCGGGGCCTTCGTGAGGCCTGGTGTCGGCTCAACGCGATCCGCAAATCCGGCGAGAGCATGGAGGTGCGTGCAAGAATTTCGATGCAATGGTTGGGTGGCGGTGCCGTTTTCCCGGCCGAGTACCAGGAAGAACTGCTTGCGCTCGCCAACATATTCAAGGTGCGTCCGACCGTGGGAGAGCGGATTGCCGAGCAAACTGGCGAAGCAGTCGTCACCACGAGGGAAAAGTTGGAAAAGCTGGTTGGCTACACCCGCAGGTTGTGGAACTCGACAGCCGAATAGCGGTTCAGCTGATTTGAGTCCGTGTGATTGACGCGTGTCGTGGTGTGCGAACCTCTCCCGGAAGGTAGGCAATCCGGGCTTATGACACTAATACTCCAATCGCGTTATACGAACCTGTTTCATCATGGTTCGACCATCTACTCGGGTATCAACGTCTGACTCGAGTGGACGAGAGATCCTCAACTCTTCATTGCCATCCCTAGACGTCACAATCTCGATCTTCCACTCATTGATCATGTTGTGAAAGCTGACTAGCGCGCGCACTTCGCTTTTAGTGAGTCCGATCCGCCCGTTGCCGCATTCGCTTTTTAATCTAATGAATTCACTCAAGACCGTGAACGGCCACTCAGGCTTGAAAGTCCCACGTATGAAGCTTTCTGAAAGATCTACGATCTTCTTGCCAACATGTTCACCATCGACAAATTTGGATGAATCAGCTTGAAAGAACTCAACTCCGTGCTTGTCGCATTTCTCCTTGATCGGAGTGAAGTCTTGATCTGACGAAATGATGCAAAGAGCATCTGCTTGTTTTTCATACAACGCTTCCATCGCTCTCAATGCGATTCTGACGTCGACCTCTTTCTCGTCAAAGCGGTTTAGGCCGTTTGCGTCGACCATGTAACCGAAGAAGCCTTCTTGACTGCCATTGCAGCTCTCGTCTCCCTTAACCACTCTGACAAACTCAGGGAAGTGCTTGTAATTCCTTTCTGGGATTTGCTTTGTTCTCAGAATTGGCTGGTGAACTCCGGCCCGTTGTCGGTGCGCACGGCCCGAGGATAGCCACGGAAGCAGGCCGCCTGGTCGAGCAGGCGCACGGATGACGGAAGCTGTCGCGGGAGAGCCCCGCAAGGCGGCAGGCTCGGCGCTCGCTCAACACTGTGAGCTTGAGCATGCGCCGGACTGCCTCGCGCTTGCATTGCGGGGCTAGCGTTTTACCCCCGAAGCCGATCTTCAGCGCCTCGATATCCAGGTGCGCCTCGGCCAGAAGTCGCTTGAGTCGATTGTTCTCTGACTCCAGTTCCTTCAGCCGCTTGGCGTCTTCGGCCTCCATCCCACCGTACTTGGCACGCCAGGCATAGAAGCTCGCGGGGCTGAAACCATGCTGCCGCGCCAGCTCTGCGACGGCCATGCCAGCGTCGGCCTGCTTGATGAACCCGATGATCTGTTCCGTGGTGAAACGACTCTTCTTCATGTCCGTCCTCTTGGGTGACGGACTTTACAGCTTCACGTGGTACGGCTCAGCGGGGGCAGGTCAGATGGTGTCAGTCCCGACGCCTTCGAACAGGCATCGGCTTGAGCTGCCCGACCGTCTACTGAACCGTGGGAAGTCCATTTCCGAAATACTTCAAGTATTTCATAGTCTTGTATGAAGCATCAGAAATATCACCGGGCACCGTGTTGACGCAAGAATCGCTCAGCGCAACTATAGCCCCGTCAATCGGAGGAGGGGCGCGTCATGGCGACCGGACGACTGCTTGATCTGGGCAATTATCGCGGCACGCTTCCCTACTCCAGCGAGCTATTCGGCGTGTATCAGCCGATGATCGGCTGGCGCTCCAGGAAGATCATCCTTTGGCTGACCGCGAAGACGGATCGCGCGCCGCTGGTGGATCGTCTCGTTGGCTGCTTCGACAGCGCGGTTAAGGTCTCTATCAACCAAGATTGCGCAATCGGCGCGGAGAACCTGAGGCCCGCCGGCTTTGTGGGTCCGCGTCTTCGGAGCAATCGATCCCTTCTGCTGACCGAGCTTGCCGCGATACTCGAGAAGCAAGGTTACGTCGAAAAAGTACCCGACAAGGACGGTTGGCAGGAGCTAACTGGACAGGTCGAGAAGGTGCTTGAAATCTCGGTACTGCGCGCCTACAACGAACGGTCGATCGCCTTCTGCCAGAATTCGGAGGCGAGACGTACCTTCCGCCAAGCAGGCAGCGATCCGGAACGGCTATACCGCGAGCAGCAATTGAAGAACGAGCGGGCGCTCGCCTACGAGTCTGAGGTGGCCGGCGTTCTCGTCCATCTAGGCAAGAATGAGCGCTACGACCTTCTGGAGGAGATTTTCTATACCAGACCGAGCGTTACCGGCGAGGCTGCTTTCAAAAGCTTGCTAGACCTGCTTGGCAATTCCTTCGGCGATCCGCTCGAATCCTTCGACCCTAAGGGAAACCTACGGGATGTGACCATATCACCGATCGGCGTCACCCATCTCTACCGGCAGTTCTTCTTCGAGCTCGACACGTTCCTTGGTCCGCCGGTCGCCCATCTATATGTGCCGCCCGGTTCGACCTCCGAGATCCTCGAAGTCAGCACGCGGCGCACGCTTGTCGAAAAGACAGTTGAGCAAAATCTCGAAACCTCCCGCAAGACTGAGTCCTCGTCGACGCAGGAGGAGGATATCAGCGAGGCGGTGAAGAGCGATAATAAGCAGGACATGAAGCTCGGTGTCTCCTCCACGGTCGAGCAATCTTGGGTGACGGGCAATATTTCGGCGACGGCGAGCATCAACATGGACCGCAGCCAGTCGGAATCGCGCGAGATTACGCATAAGAGAATGCGCCAGCAGAGCGCCAAGCTCTCGACCGAGATTCGAGAGAATTACAAGACTACTTTCAAGACGGTCACCGAGACGACGGACACGGTAAGCAAGCGGTACGTCATCTCCAATCCGGGCCCGGACATGGTCAACTACGAGCTTCGGCGCAAGATGCGCCAAGTCGCGGTACAGGTGCAGGACGTGGGTACCTATCTCTGCTGGGACACCTATGTGGACGAGCCGGGTGTCAAGCTCGGCCTTTCGCAACTCGTGCATATGGCAAAGCCCGCCGACCTGATCCCGCGCCCGCGCGATCTCGACCTGCCGACGCTTCCCGACGTCGTGGTGCCCTTCACCGCGAACGCCGCCTGGACCTTCGACAAGCGGCAGTTCGGGCTCGTGCCGACCGGATCGACACCGGTTCCGCCAGGGCCGGAAGGTTATGAGATCGCTCGCGATCCGGCCAACCCCGAGCCGCAGTTCGATCTCGCCCAGATCTCGGGCAACGGCGAGGATTTCCACGGCGCCTGGCGTCATGTGGCGATCTTGCGGGCGGACCGTATCGACCTTTTCGTCGCCACCCGGGAGGGTCACGGGCTTCATTGGGATGAACGGGTGGATTTCGTGCTGCAAGGGGGCGTGCGCTATGTGCCGTCGGCCGCCAAGCGTACCGAATTCGAGAATCAGAGAAGGGCCCGCACCGCTGAACAGGCAGCAGTCGATCTCGAAAACAGCAAGAAGGAGAAGCAGGCCTTCTTCGACGGTGTGCGCGAAAGGATTGAGCAGGCGCGTTCGATCACTAAGCGCAAGTACGAGGACTTGCGCGAGGAGGAGCGCATCATCGTCTATCGGCAATTGATCCGCTCGCTGATGACCGAGGAAAAGTACGAGCGGCTTGAGGACAAGGGCGTGTCGTCGGACCGCGATCGCCACGTGCTTTCCCAGCTCATCAATACGATCTTCGATGTCGACAAGATGCTGTACTTCGTCGCGCCGGAGTGGTGGAAGGCGCGCGATCAGGGCTCGCGTTTCAATTTCGGCCCGAACGAGCTCACCTTCATGACGCCGGACGCCATGGTGAATTTTGACGATGGTCCGCCGCGCCGCGACAATTATCCGATCACCAATAAGTCGCTACCTGCACCGAAAGGAAGCTCGCTCGGCTGGATCCTGCAATTGGACGGCGATGATCTGCGCAATGCCTTCCTCAACGCCCCTTGGGTCAAGGCGGTCATTCCCGTTCGCCCGGGCCGCGAACAGGCGGCCATCAACTGGCTAAAGAATGTCGGCGTCGAGGGCTCGGACGGACTCAACGCGGCTTATGCGGCAGCCGATCCAGAACTCGATGCCATCCGCGAAAAGCTGGGCCTTGCCGATGGTCATGTCGTGACGCTCGACGATGCGATCCAGTTTCTCTGCAAGACGGTCTCGGAGAAGCATGCGGAGAGTAATGTGCCAAAGACCTATCCGGATTCGGAGATCAACGACGACAATAAGGTATTAGCGACCCCCATCGACAAGGTCTACGAGCACGGTTTCTATCCGCTCCAAGGCGGCTTCCGCATCGATCCTACTGGGCCGGGTGAGGATGCAAACAACAAGGACAAGAATTTCCAGATTTTCGACCAATGGGTTGAGATTCTACCGACCGACCAGATCGTCCCCGTCGCTGTGCACTACAATCCGATCACCGGCCGGCAGATTCCACCGGAAGAGTGACCGTCACCTCGGATCGATGAAACGCTCGAAGGTGGATTTGTGGATGGGCGACGGCCATTTCGTCGCCGGATTGGCCGCCCAGGCCTTGACGAGCGCCGTCGTCGGTAAGGCCTTCCAGCGGGCGATCCCATCTTCGATCCTGAGGATCGACTGGCGGGCCACGCCGAGGTGGCGAGACCAGCGGGTAAGCCGCACGCGCGCCGCATGGGATTTCGGCTGATCATCGTCTTCCGCGTCTCCTCCCACGGCGGCAAGGATTTCCGTGTCGTGATACATGGAGCGGTTGGAGAAGTTGACCGAGCCAACCGTCACCACCTCGTCGTCGACAATCATCAGCTTGGAATGGAGATAGCTCCCGACGCCGTCGGGCTTGCCATGCACGTTCAACATTTCGAAGATCTTGACGCGGTCGAGATAGCCGGCTGTAAAGGGCGTCCAGAATATGTCGCAGGCGGTTTGGCGGAAGGGCAGGTCGGAAATCGCCATTGGAGACATTACGGCGATGACATGGAGACCCAGTTGCGTGTTTAGCCGGTCGCGAATGGCGTTGGCGAGTTCCGGCGTACCGATCAGATATTGATCCTCGACGTAAATGTAGCGCTTGGCCTGACTGATGAGATTCAGATAGGTCTTCGACGCTGTAGTGACTTCTTTTTTGAACGGATAGCCCTTGCCGTATGTATGGGAAATCTGCACCTGCGCCGTGCCGCGGGAAATGGGTTTCGATGTGAAATTCTGGCCGCGCAGTGGCTTGCTCCTTCCCTCCGGGTGCAGGTTCCAGCGCGTCTTGAACGTGTTGAGAACCGCATCCGCGCCCTCGCCCTCGATTCGGCACATCAGGTCTTCGAGAGGCGTGCCGGGACCCGTCGGCGGATTGACAGCTTTGCCGCCCTTCGCAAAGATGCGGTCCGCATTGAAATCCACCCCGCCGACATAAGCGACGAGCCTCTCGCCAGTCTTCACAAGCAAGATCTTTTGGTGATGGCTACCGGCAAGGCGGTGATCACCGTCGAGAAAGGCGTGCGAATCGGCCGGGAGCGAGCGGATATGCTTCATCGCCTTGGTGTTGACCGCCGAAAGCAACGGATCGCCGAAGATCGAGACTGGCAACGACAGAAAGGCATTGGGTAAGCCGCGCCAGTCGAACTGCGATTTCTGCCGCCAGAGCATGCCGCAGACCTGTGCACCCTCTGGAGCATCGCTGCTCGCGTTGCCATTCGCCGCCGTAGCGAGCAGAGCGCGGAGAAAGGGTGGCGAGGCGGCCGGATTGCCGAGGGGGACATCCACGTCGCACCACCAGTTGGCGGTGTAGACGAAATCCGCAGTCCCCGTGGCGCGAGCCAGATCGGCGGCCATCGTCGCATAGAGCAGTTTGTTATCGTAGAAGAAGGCGACCTGGTTGCCCTCCGTCACGGCTTCGAGACCGCTTTCAGATTCTGGGGGAAGGAACGGCTTGTCCATGGCATCGGCTCCGCCTCGATGCTGTCAGCATGAAAGGGTGCAGCCGCTCCGTCAAACGGCAACCGACGCTAAGGTCAGTCCGGCGCCGATCTTGCGGATTGAGGTACGGTTCAGTGGGGGGCAGGTCACCACAAGGTAGACCCCCAAGAGTTGGCCATTACGTCGCAGTTGGGTGGCCAGCTCGTTAGGATTGGCCGCAGGAGATCCCATTGCGCGGCTCACTTTGGCTGCTGTGGGCCAATCGCATGAAAGTTCGGCGCGCTTGGCTGCAGCGACGACTTCGAGCGGGAGTAGTTCGGGAGTGTCCAAGAGCGGAGCTCAGCTAGCTACGATCAGCTCGAGCATGGGGTACAACGGCAGCGAACATCAACCCTGAATCCTGTGCTGTACTGACTTTATTGTCAGAATGGATTTCAGGCTGCCGAAATGGCCCTTTTGTACCGACTTTGTCCAGTCGTCAAAAAGTGCCCGGGCCCGCATGCTGCCTAGGGCATGATTTACCGACTTTGTTTTACGCGTTCATCTTCCGGCGGCGCCGCCCGCGGCGGTCGTCAGGGCACGGTGCAGGTCAGCGTGAACACGGCGTTGCCGCCGACGGGCAGCGCCGGCAGGACCAGGCCGCTGGTCGTCAG
>Ga0056909_1001559_pt1 | contig 13662 bp, 12 predicted proteins | sample EBPBio102011_DNA_FD_62115 | JGI IMG/M metagenome (GOLD analysis project Ga0056909, IMG submission 62115) | Wastewater treatment Type I Accumulibacter community from EBPR Bioreactor in Madison, WI, USA - Reactor 1_1/10/2011_ DNA | ecosystem: Engineered > Bioreactor > EBPR > Anaerobic-Aerobic >...
TCGGGCGGGGCGGGCATCGGCGGCGTGCTGGAGCCGCTGCAGGCATCGCCCACGATCATCGAGGACCACTGCTTCATCGGTGCGCGCTCGGAGGTGGTGGAGGGCGTGGTCGTCGGCCATCACAGCGTGATCGGCATGGGCGTGTTCCTCGGCCAGTCCACCCGCATCTACAACCGCGAGACGCGCGAGATCAGCTATGGCTACGTGCCGCCGGGAAGCGTGGTGGTGTCCGGCTCGTTGCCGGCGGCCGATGGCTCGCACTCGCTGTATTGCGCGGTGATCGTCAAGCAGGTGGACGAAAAGACCCGCGCCAAGACCTCGGTCAACGACTTGTTGCGCGGATTGGCGAGCTGATCGGCCAAAGCATGACCTTTGGCAGGGGTAGTCGCTTCCCCGGCCTGCGAACAATGCAGGATCATCCAAGCAGGAGTCCTGCCATGCGCCTTGCCCATCCCCTTGTCCGCCGGGCCTCACTGCCGTTGGCGATCGCGCTGGTAGCCGCGGGTTGCGCCCGCGAACCCGTGAAGTCGCCGGCGCCGGCCGATGCGACCGAGGGCAGGGCAGCCGCCATGGATGCCATGAAGGCGCGCGCCGACTACATCAAGGCGCATTACGTGAAGCAGGAGTTCGACATCCCCGCCCGCGACGGAGTGAAGCTGCACACCGTGGTCTATACGCCGAAGGATGCCGGGGCCAAGCGCACCTATCCCATCCTCATGCAGCGCACGCCGTATTCGTGCGCACCCTACGGCGAAGACAAGTTCGCCGCGCGCCTTGGCCAGACCGAGGACTACGAACGGGATGGCTTCATCTTTGCCTGCCAGGATGTGCGCGGCAAATACATGTCGGAAGGCGAGTATGTGAACATGCGCCCGGTCGAGGGCGAGGTGAACGACAATACCGACACCTGGGACAGCGTGGATTGGATGGTCAAGCATTTGCCGGGCAACAACGGCAAGGTCGGCCAGTGGGGCATCTCGTATCCCGGGTATTACTCGGCGGTCGCGGCGATCAACACGCATCCAGCGCTTGTCGCGATCTCGCCGCAGGCGCCGATCGCCAACTGGTTCCTGGGCGATGACATGCATCGCAATGGCGCCTTCACACTCAACATGGCTTACGGCTTCTTCCACGGCATGGGGTTTGGCCATCCGCGTCCCGCGCCCACCGCCGACTCTCCCGACCGCTACGACTTCGGCACGCCCGACGGCTATGACTACTACCTGCGCCTCGGCGCGCTGTCGAATGCGCCCAAGCGTTTCCGCGCGCCGATCGCGTTCTGGGACGACATCGTCAACCATCCCAATTACGACGCGTTCTGGAAGGCGCGCGACCTGCCTTCCAAAATGAAGGGCGTGCGCGCCGCGGTGCTGACTGTGGGTGGCTGGTTCGACACCGAGGACCTCTACGGCCCGTTGCACATCTACAAGGCGATCGAGCAGAACAACCCGGGCATCCAGAACACCCTGGTGATGGGGCCGTGGACGCACGGGGGCTGGCTCGGCAGCAAGGGCGACAAGGTGGGCGATGCCGAATTCGGGCGCGAGACCTCGCTCGACTACCAGCCGGTGGAATACGCGTTCTTCAAGCAGCATCTGAAGGGCGAGGGTCAGGCGGGCCTGCCCGAGGCCTGGGTGTTCCGCACCGGCGCGAACGAGTGGGAGCGCTATGCCAGCTGGCCGCCGAAGAACCTGCAGCCGCGTACGCTCTATTTCCAGCCCCAAGGCGGCTTGAAGTTCGATGCCAAGCCGACCGTCGCCAACGGGTTCGGCGAATACATCAGTGATCCAGCCAAGCCCGTGCCGTACACCACCGAGATCATGACCGGCTGGAGCCGCGACTACATCGCCGCCGACCAGCGCTTCGCCGCCTCGCGCCCGGACGTGCTGGTCTATGAAAGCGCCCCGCTGACCGAAGACGTCACCATCGCCGGGCCGATCAAGGTCAAGTTGTGGGTCTCGACCACCGGCACCGATGCCGACTTCATCGTGAAGCTCATCGACGTGAACCCGGACGACATGCCGTCACCCTCGTTCCAGGAGCGCATGGCGGGCAAGAAGGCGCGTGGCGGGCAGCAGACCCTGGTGCGCGGCGAGCCGATGCGCGCGCGCTTCCGCAACAGCTTCGAGAAACCCGAGCCCTTCGTGCCGGGCAAGCCGACGGCCGTGAACTACACGCTCAATGACGTGCTGCACACTTTCAAGAAGGGCCATCGCATCATGGTGCAGGTGCAATCGACCTGGTTCCCCTTCATCGACCGCAACCCGCAGAAATACGTGCCCAACATCTACCAGGCCAAGGACAGCGATTTCATCAAGGCCACGCAGCGGGTGTATCAGAACGCGCAATACCCGACCTCGCTGGAAGTCGGCGTGCTGCCGGCGCAGTGATCCACGCGGCGACTGGCGCCGCGCGCCGCCAGTCGCCAGAATGCGGTTTTCCCCCACGGAAACCGCGCATGACCACGCTCTACGGGCTGAAGAACTGCGATACCTGCCGCAAGGCGCGCAAATGGCTGGACCGATTTGGCATCGCGCATGCATTCGTCGATGTGCGCGAGCAGCTGCCCGCGCCCGAGGCGTTCATGGCCTGGAAGGATGCGGTCGGCGGCTGGGATGCGCTGGTCAACAAGTCATCGACGACCTGGCGGCAGCTGCCGGACAACCGCAAATCGCCCGGCAGCGATGCGGAGTGGAAGCTGTTGCTGCGCGAGCATCCGGCGCTGGTGAAGCGGCCGCTGGTGGTGATAGATGACGGTCGCATCGCGCAAGGATTCAGCGACAACGGTTTCAAGAAGCTGTTCGGAGTAGGGTGAGGGCTGCATGAGCGACGTCCTTGACCTCACGTGCGAGCTGATCCGCCGGCCTTCGGTGACGCCGGAGGATGCCGGCTGCCAGGCGTTGATCGCCTCGCGCCTGGCGCGCATCGGCTTCTACATCGCGCCTTTGCGCTTTGGCGAGGTGGACAACCTTTGGGCCACCCATGGCCGCGAGGACGGGCCGGTGCTGGTGTTGCTGGGGCATACCGACGTGGTGCCGCCGGGGCCGCTGGCGGCGTGGACGAGTGATCCGTTCGCGCCCGAGATCCGCGATGGGCTGCTGTATGGCCGCGGCGCCGCCGACATGAAGGGCAGCGTGGCGGCTTTCGTCGTCGCGCTCGAGCGCTTCGTCGCCGCGCAACCGCGACATGCCGGCAAGGTGGCGCTGCTGCTCACCTCCGACGAGGAGGGCGATGCCATCGATGGCGTGCGCAAGGTGGCGCAATGGCTGCGTGCGAGGGGCGAGCGCATCGACTGGTGCATCACCGGGGAGCCCTCATCGATGTCGCGGCTGGGTGACCTGATGCGGGTCGGGCGCCGCGGATCGCTGTCCGCATGCCTCACCGTCAAGGGCGTGCAGGGCCACGTGGCCTATCCGGAGCAGGCGAAGAACCCGATCCACCACGCATTGCCGGCGCTCGCCGAGCTGGCCGGACGCCGCTGGGACGAGGGCTTCGAGAGCTTCCCGCCGACCTCGCTGCAGATCACCGACACGCACGCCGGCAACCACGCCAGCAACGTGATTCCCGGCCAGCTCGAGGTGTTGTTCAACCTGCGCTACAACCCGCATTGGGACGCGGCGCGGCTGGAGGCGGCGTGCGAAGAGATCCTGCAGCGGCACGGCGTGGACTACGACATCCACTGGCATCGCAGCGGCGAGCCCTTCCACACCCCGGACGGCCAGTTGCGCGATGCGGCCCGCGACGTGCTGGCGTCGTTCGCAGGCGCGGCGCCTGAAGAAAGCACCGGCGGCGGTACTTCGGATGCCCGTTTCATCGCGCCGCTTGGCGCGCAGTGCATCGAGATCGGCCCGGTCAACGCCAGCATCCACAAGGTGGACGAGCACGTGCGCGTCGCGGACCTGGAAGCCTTGCCTGATCTGTACCTCGCCTTGATGCAGCGGTTGCTGCCAGGAGAACGCGCGCCATGAACGCCGCTCGGCGCCCGCAGGTGGTGATCATCGGCGGCGGATTCGCCGGGCTGTGGGCCGCGCGTGCGCTGGCGAGCGCGCCCGTGGACATCACGTTGCTGGATCGAGGCAACTATCACCTGTTCCAGCCGCTGCTCTACCAGGTGGCAACCGCCGGCCTGTCCTCGCCCGATATCGCGGCGCCCCTGCGCCATATCCTGCGCCGGCAGGAGAACGTGACGGTGTTGATGGAGGAAGCGGTTTCGATCGACCCCGCATCGCGCACCGTGACCCTCGGCGAAGGGCGCAGCATCGCATTCGACTATGCCTTGCTCGCCACCGGCGCCACGCATGCGTATTTCGGCCACGACGATTGGGCGCCTTATGCGCCGGGGCTGAAATCACTGGACGATGCACTCGATATCCGTCGCCGCATCCTTTCGGCATTCGAGCGAGCCGAGGCCAGCGATGATCCCGACGAACGCAAGGCATTGCTGACCTTCGCCATCGTCGGCGGCGGCCCGACCGGGGTGGAGCTAGCCGGCACGATGGCCGAGATCGCGCGCCATACGCTGGAACATGAATTCCGCCACATCGACCCGGCGCATTCGCGCGTAATGCTGCTGGAAGCCGGCCCGCGCGTGCTGGCCACGTTCGATCCGGAGCTGTCGGAGAAGGCGCGCCTGCAACTGGAACATCTGGGCGTGGAGGTGCTGACCGGCATGCAGGTCAGTGCCATCGACGCGCAAGGCGTGCAGGCAGGCCAGCGCCACATCGCGGCGCGCACCGTGCTGTGGGCGGCGGGCGTCGCGGCATCGCCGCTGGCGCGCACGCTGGGCGTGCCGCTGGACAAGGCAGGGCGCGTGCCGGTGGAAAGCGATCTGGAGGTGCCGGGGCATCCGCATGTCTTCGTCGCCGGGGACCTTGCCTCGGTGCAAAGTGATGGCCGCCCGGTACCTGGGGTGGCCCCCGCGGCCAAGCAGATGGGCAAGCATGTCGCGGCCACGATCCAGGCGCGCCTGGCGGGGCAGCCGGCGCGCCACTTCCGCTATCGCGATTACGGCAACCTTGCGACGATCGGGCGCATGGCCGCGGTGGTGCAGATCGGCCGCTGGAAGCTCAGCGGCGCGCTGGCCTGGTGGTTCTGGCTGTGGGCGCATGTGTTTTTCCTGATCGGGTTCCGCAACCGCCTGGTGGTGATGCTCAACTGGACCTGGGCCTACTGGACCTACCAGCGGGCGGCGCGGATCATCCTGGGCCGCGATCCCGGTCGGGATTGACCGCTTGCAATCGGCGGCGGGACGGGCGCACACTCGGGCCATGCACGCAGCGCCCGCCATTTCCGCATCGTCCCAAGCCGCCTTGGCGGCCGTGATGCCGTGCGCCGCGAACAACGCCAATAACCGCAATAACAATTCCTGCCGCCCGCGGGCCAGCGGTTAGCGCGTCCATCCCCACGCCAACCTTCCTGAAGCCCGCCCTCCAAGGCGGGCTTCTTCGTTTTCGTCGTCTGAAACCCAGGAGTCCAGCCATGTGTTCGATACTTTCCGCCATCGACCTTCGACCCGGCAGCGACCTGTCGGTATTGCGGCCCCTCGCCCTGTCGCTCTCGGCCCGGCAGCGGCATCGAGGCCCGGACTGGAGCGGGGTCTATCAGCATCCGCATGCCTTGCTGGTGCATGAGCGCCTGGCCATCGTCGATCCGGCCGGCGGCGCGCAGCCGTTGCTCTCGGATGACGGGCGGCTGGCCCTGGCCGTGAACGGCGAGATCTACAACCATCGTGTGTTGCGCACGGCACTTGAATCCAGCTACGACTTCCAGAGCGGGTCCGATTGTGAGGTGATCAACGCGATGTACGCGGCAGACCCTGAGGGCGATGTCGGCGCATGGCTGGATCGCCTCAACGGCATGTTCGCCTTCGTGCTCTGGGATGCCGAACGTGAGCGCGCGATCATCGCCCGCGATCACATCGGCATTTGTCCGCTCTACTGGGGGCACGATGTCGAGGGGCGCCTGTGGGTGGCTTCGGAGATGAAGGCGCTATCACGCCTGTGCGATGACGTCGCGCAGTTCCCGCCCGGGCATTGGTTCGATACCCGCACGCAGGCCTTGCACAGGTATTACGACCGCCCGTGGCGCGATGTGGCGGCGACCGAAGGTGTCGAAGTGTCGCAGGCGCAGCTGCGCGAGGCCTTTGAGTCCGCCGTGCACCGGCAATTGATGAGCGACGTCCCCTACGGCGTGCTGTTGTCCGGCGGGTTGGATTCCTCGCTGGTGGCGGCCTGCGCCGCGCGCTTCGCCCGCAAGCGCATCGAGGACGATGACGCATCGGAAGCCTGGTGGCCGCGGCTGCATTCCTTCGCCATTGGCCTCGAGGGCTCGCCCGATCTCAAGGCGGCGCAGATAGCCGCCGATGCGCTAGGCACCGTGCACCACGGTTTCACTTACAGCTTCGAGGAGGGGCTGGATGCGCTGCCCGATGTCATCCGCCATATCGAGACCTATGACGTCACCACCATCCGCGCCTCCACGCCGATGTACCTGCTGGCGCGGCGCATCAAGGCGATGGGGGTGAAGATGGTGCTCTCGGGCGAGGGGAGCGATGAACTCTTCGGTGGTTATCTCTACTTCCACAAGGCGCCGAATGCGCGCGAATTCCACGAGGAATTGGTCCGCAAGCTCGATGCCCTGCATCAATATGATTGCCTGCGCGCCAACAAGTCGATGATGGCCTGGGGCGTGGAGCCCCGCGTGCCATTCCTGGACCGTGAGTTCATCGAAACCGCGATGGCGATGGATGCGGAAGCCAAGATGGTGAAGGACGGCCACATCGAGAAACACGTCCTGCGCGCGGCTTTCGAAGGCGTGCTGCCGGATGAAATCCTCTGGCGGCAGAAGGAGCAATTCAGCGACGGCGTCGGCTATGGCTGGATTGATGGCCTGAAAGCCCATGCCGAAAAGCACGTCAGCGATGCCGAGATCGCGGCCGCCCCGCAACGCTTCGCGCACAACCCGCCGCCAACCAAGGAGGCATATTTCTATCGCCGCCTGTTCGAGCAGGTCTTTCCGGATGAGGCATCGGCGCGGACCGTGCCGGGCGGCAAGTCGATCGCCTGCTCGTCACCTGCGGCCATTGCATGGGACGCGGCGTTCGCCAACGCGGCCGATCCCTCAGGACGCGCGGTGGCGGGGGTGCATGCGGCGGCGGTGTGACTTTGGCGTGCCAAGGAAAATTAGGTTGACATCCATAATTAACTGGATAAGTATTTAATTATCTAGTTAATTTAATGGGTCGGCCCATGTCCCTGGATCGCGTATTCGAAGCATTGGCTTCCGCACCGCGTCGTCAGATACTCGCCTATCTGGATGGCGGCGAGCTCACGGCTGGCGAAATCGCTGAACGCTTCGAGTTCAGCAAGCCGGCACTATCCAAGCACCTGCGCCTGCTTGAAGAAGCCGGCTTGATCGCACGTGAAAAGCGCGGCCAGTTCGTCTACTTCAGCCTGGTGCGCGAGCGATTGACCACCACCGTGCATGCATGGGCCTTGGAGCTTTGCCCGGTGGGGCGTCCGCTCAAACGTGAGTCGCACCAACGCTCCAAACCACTCAAGACGAGCGCTTCCAAATGAGCGCCGATGGCGGCTTCACTGCAGGGTTCCCACAGGCCAGGCTGGCGCACGTCACGGGCGGCTTGCCAGTGGAGGTCACGCTTATTGCTAGGTTTGCCAGGGGCGCAGGTGATGCCTTGATTCATGACGCCGCGCATCGACAACGCGAACATCCAGGGTTCGTAGATGCATTGGATGAGCCCTCGGTGCGATTGGCTCCTTGCATGGTCGCGAGGGTGACCGCAGCACGGTGTTTTCGTTCCTGGTCGGAGATCGTGGACACCCCTTCCATCGCCATGCCGGACATCGCATGTTCACCGCGATTGCCGGCAGCGGTGGTGCGCGGCTGTTGTTCTCAACGGGGGATGGCGAGCAGGGTTTCATCGATGCTCTGCGCCAAGTCATTCTGCCGCCGGATGCATTGTTCACTGTGCGATTTGGTGGAGGCACTTGGCATCGATTCTTGCCTCGCAAGCCTGGCAGCCAACACCCCACCTTATTTGCGCTGTCTTGTCACCCCGATGAAGCGGGCGGGATGTTGTCACCAGCGCAACATAAGGCCGTGACAAGCAACTGTGCCGATTTGCCCACGCTGACGGAGCTGCTTCCCCAAGCGCTTGCTGCACAAGTTGAAGCGTTGTCATGGGAGGACATCCCCGCAATCAAACTGCAGCTGCCAGAGGGGTTGTCATGATCGAGGCCAGTGCCAACGACCTTCTGTCTGATTACCGGGACTGCGTGCAGCGGACTCTGGCGGCAGGGCAAGCCCCGCAGATTCCCGCGAACGCTATGCTGGCTTTGTTGTTGCAAGGGTGCATCCAGGCCCACCCTTGGCAGGTCCTATTGGCCATGCGTCTGCGCAACGCAATGGTCAAGCCTTGGCGACTCCGTACATCCAATATCGGCTGTCCAGTTTCGTCACTGCTGGATCGTGAGGCCACGATGCACTTCGCCGGTGCCTACCCAGTGCGCCGAATCGTTCGTGATGATGCAAGCCGTGCGGAAATCGTGCTGGGCGCGGATGATCGACACCTGTGCTTCCGGACATCGATCAGTGCAGAACGTTTGGATGATGGCGGCATGCACGTCACGCTGACGACAGCCGTGCAGATCAGTAAACGCTTTGGTCGGATTTACATGGCGGTTGTCCATCCAATCCATCGGCGTTGGATTGCCCCCGCCATTTTGGGTGCAGCCTTGGAGTATGCGTGTTCGGCCAGTGCCAAGACCAAGCTTGAGGCCCTTATTCGATCTTCTTCTGATGATATGCGCATGTATGGGGCATGTGGACGCCGCCCATTTGGAAATCTGGTCAGTGGGTAAGAATTTGTCCGACAGGCTCCAAGGACGTGATCAAAGGGTCACGGTTAATTGATCTGGCGGCTTGGTTGGAGGAGCATAAGTTTAGACCGAATTTCAGTGGTCCTTGAGGTTAAAATTCACCCTATCATGCAGCTATAAACGGCCTCGTATCGATCATGGGAGATGCGTGTGTGCCTACATGAGTTTTCCCGATGACGTAACAGGTGCGCGAATTTCGTCGAGTAACCTGCCTTGAGTGAGCAATAGTTGGAAATCAGACGTGGATCAACAGGTGCGTGAATCATTCGCAGAGCAGCACGAGGTCACGCTCATGTTGCGTCGGTGGCAGGAGGGCGATGCTGAGGCCCGTGATGCCATCATTGAGTTGCTTCATGCGAATTTGCATCGCATAGCGCGCAAACACTTGGCTGGACATGATCAAGTAACACTCCAGCCCGCCGATCTTGTCCATGAATCGATCCTGCGTCTGTTGGGCACGGAAGCCAACTATCGCGACAGGACGCATTTATTGGCCACCGCAGCCTTGAAGGTGCGTTCGGTTTTGATTGATCACATCCGAGCAAAAATGGCTGCGAAACGTGGCAGAGGTGCGCCCCAGGTAAGCTTGACAATTGCGATGAACAACGCGGTGGATCCACATGATCCGTTTGAGGTCTTGGCTTTGCATGAGGCCTTGGAAAAACTGGCAGGATTTGACATGCGCTGTGCCAATGTCATTGAGATGACCTATTTCGGCGGCTTGAGTCGCAAGGAAATCGCAATGGTGCTGGATACCTCGGTGCCGACCGTAGATCGCGACCTGCTCTTTGGCCGCGCCTGGCTGGCTCGGGAGCTAGGCACCTGAATGATGGATACGAAGCGACTCCTTCCGGCTGATGTGGCGCAACTGCAGGAAGTCAGGCGCCTGTTTGATGAGACATCCTCACTATCGAAGGAGGAACGACAAGCGAGACTCGCAGAGCTGAGCAACGCCCCGCAGGCGATTGCCGAGACACTCGCACTGCTTGATGTGGCAGACCGTGGCTCAGGGGACATCAGTAATCAGGTCACGCGAATGCTGGTTCTGGCTCAAGAGGTCGAGCTCGACGCAGGTGATCACTTGGGTCCATGGCGTTTGTTGAAGACGCTGGGTACGGGTGGGATGGGCACGGTTTTCCTCGCAGAACGCGCAGATGGCATGTATCGCCGCCAGGTAGCCATCAAGCTCTTGAGCGGGATCCCTGGTGAAGAGCAGGCATTGCGATTGCAGTTTGAGCGTCAGTTGCTAGCGGGCATTCAAATACCGAATATCGCACGCATGTATGACGGTGGAGCCACGCCGTCAGGCAAGCCATATGTAGTTATGGAATTTGTCGAAGGCATTCCGCTCGACCAGTACTGTGAGGAACGCAATTTATCGATGCACGATCGCATCGAGTTATTTATGAAAATTTGTCGGACGGTGCGTTCGGCCCACCAACAGATGATCGTGCACTGTGACCTGAAGCCGAGCAATGTGCTGGTGGATAAGGAAGGCACACCGGTCTTGTTGGACTTTGGCATCGCACGATTGCTCAGCGAGACTGGCCAAGCAGGTGAATTGCAAATGTTCACGCCGGGCTATGCCGCGCCGGAGCTGATCGAAGGTGGTGTGGTCAGCTCGGCGACCGATGTGTTCAGTCTGGGCGTGATTTTGCTGGAGATATTGTCAGGACGACGCAGTGCGCGGACATTGGAAACCGCCCGCCAAGTGTTGCCGATGCCAAGCCAATGGACGTTTCAAGGTGCGCGTTGGCAAAAAGCGTTGCGTGGCGATTTGGACGCGATTGTTGTGAAGGCCTGCGCGCTGGACGCTGAGGCCCGTTACCCGGCTGTGGCCTCATTGATGTCGGATATCGAGAATTGGCAGGTCCATCGCCCGGTGAGCGCACGTGAAGGAGGGGGGTGGTATCGCGTCCGGCGCCTGCTGCGTCGTCGTTGGGAAGTGGTGTCGCTTTCTGCAGCTGCCACAGCGGCTGCGGTGGTCTTCGTGATTGGATTGGTAGATGCACGTAACAATGCAGAACGAGATGCGCTTTCCGCGCGTGAGACTAGTGACTACCTGATCACGATGTTTGGCAGTATCGACCCTCGGGAACGCGGCGGAGATGCAGAAAAGCCGTTGACAGCACGCGAGCTTCTGGATGTAGCTAGTGGGCGTGTAGAGCAGGATTTACGTAACTCACCCTTGCAGCGTGCGAGGATGCAGGCGGCACTGGGTATGGCGTATCAAAACCTGGGAGTTGCCGGGGATGCCGATAGGCTATTGCAGTCTGCGGCAGATGCATACGCGCAGCCTGGTCTGGATTTCCCGGCCGATAGGGCGCGGGTCCTTGCCGCGCTGTCATTGGAAAAAACCGCGGCGGGGAATGGGGCGTACGGAGTGACGCTGGCGCAAACAGGGCTTGATGTACTGGATAGTAAGACTAAAGCAGGTGAGCATGCCCGACTCGCGTATGCAATGGGCGTGGCATTGACGGCACTGCAGCGATTTCCGGAGGCCGAAACCTGGCTGGTGCGAGCACAGACCAATCTTCAGACTTTGCCGGTGGCGGGTGAATCAGCATTGCGCGCTGACGTTCAAAGCCAAATGGCGTTGTTGTACTGGCGTTGGGGGCGGTTGGCGCAGGCCGAGCAGCATTACCGTGAACTGCTGGCAAAGACGCCCACCTCCGCGATTGGCCTGAACCTTGATCTTGAAACGCGACTAGGGCAGGTCATGCGCGAGGCGGGCAGGTTCGCCGAGGCAAAGAAGCTGCTGGAAAACGGGTTGGTGCGTGCCAAGAGCCTCTACGGGCCGGAAAGTCGCTTCGTGCTTCTGCAGAACGAGGCATTGGCCGATCTGTATGTGGATATGGGTGACTATCGTGCCGCTGAGCAGCAGTTTCGCGAGCAACTTCGACTGGTTCGCATGCTTGAAGGCCCTGAGAGCATGCGTGAGTCGATGGTGCTGCACAATTTTGCCTGGCTGCAGGCTGCACGAGGCAACGCCGCGCTGGCTGAGGAGATGTTCCGCAAGGCCTGGTTGATGCGCTCGCGCCATTTGGGTCGAGAGTCCACCACGACCTTGCGCGCCGAATCCGGGCTTGCCCGATTCCTCATCAGCCAGGGTCGGTTGGACGAGGGGCGTATCCATCTCGCTCATGTGGCTTCGGGCTTGACGGCGCAACTTCCCGTGGACGCCCCCGCCTTGCAGGAGGTTGCTGTGGGGCAGGTACAACTGGATATCCTGGAGGGGCGGTTGGATGCTGCGCAGGCTCGGCTGAGCCAGCATAGGCAGGCCCCGAGGACGCCCCAGGAACACCTGAATCTGATGGCTCTCGAGCAACAAATCGCGGTCAAAAATGCAGATCAGGGGCGCATCGAAAAGATCAGCCTCGATGGTTTGACCTTGGCAAAAAAGGAATTGGGCGCGGCCAGTGCCGAAACTGCGCGTTGGCGGTTATTTCATGCCCAAGCCCTGCAATCGGTCGGCAAGATGCATGAAGCAGCATTGGTGCTAGCTCCCGCATTGCCGGTATTGCGGAGGCAATTGGCGTCATCCGCGCCAGAGTTGGCCAAGGCAAAGGCATTGTCGGACAAGCTCGGCCTTAATTAGCGCATTGTTCCCTCAAATTTGCAGCATGCTTAACAATAACGATCTTGACAATTCGTTTATTGGTCTTGGGGTGATAGGTCATGGTCGGTTTCTACGGTTTGGATAGTAAGGGCACAAATTCGCCCAGTCTTTATCCAGGGGGATACCGTGAAACAACTTCTTATCTACGAGCAGCCCACACCACTTAATCGGACGTCTCATCGCGAGGTGAGACTGGATGTGGTGCCTGGCGACTTCAGCTTTGCCAAGGAAGTCAATTCCATTCCGCTAGCGGGGGCCGAATTTGCCCGAGCTGCGCGTCATTACCCGATCGTCTTCGCAGGCAATTCGCCGGATGATGTGGTGCCAGCTGCATTGTTGGGACTGCGTGATCGCCAGAACCTGATGGTCGATGCGGAAGGCTATTGGGAAGCCGATGCCTATATCCCAGCCTTTTTGCGGCGCTACCCGTTCGTATTGGCTGAGGTGCCTGACTCGGACAAGCCTGATTACACCGTATGCCTTGACCTAGGCTATCCGTGGCTGAAACAGGGTGGTGAAGAAGGGGAGCGCCTGTTTGATGAGGATGGGAAAGACACAGCGTTGCTGACGAATGCGATGGCTTTCCTGCAGGAATATCAGGTGCATCTCGCTCGTACGCGGGAGTTCACGCGCCGTCTAGCCAAGTTGGAGCTGTTGATCCCACGGCAAGTGCAAGTGCAGTCGGCGCAGGGCGATGCGTATGCGCTCGACGGATTCTTCGTCGTTGACGAAGAAAAACTGCGAGGCCTCAAAGGCCGTGGCGTGCAGGAGTTGTTGCGCACCGGCGACATGGGATGGACTTATATCCACCTGATGTCGCTATCCAACGTCGAATTGTTGAGTCGTCGTCAGGACAAGCTGGTCCTAGGTAACACGTCGGGCGCTCACTGAACCCGTAGAACGCGAAGACATCATCCGGCGGTCATGTACCGCCTTTTCCTTTAGGCATTTACGCCACTGGAGTTACACCGTGCATATCAAGAATTCGTCCGTTTCCTCATCCAAGGCCCATTCCCGCAAGCAACTTTGTGGCCACGGGCTGACACTTGCCATACTGAGTGTGCTGGGAATGAGCTGGACCGGACGTGTTTCGGCATCCGATATCACGACTAAAGACGATGATCCGGACAAAAAGACGAACACAAC
>Ga0056909_1001560_pt1 | contig 13658 bp, 10 predicted proteins | sample EBPBio102011_DNA_FD_62115 | JGI IMG/M metagenome (GOLD analysis project Ga0056909, IMG submission 62115) | Wastewater treatment Type I Accumulibacter community from EBPR Bioreactor in Madison, WI, USA - Reactor 1_1/10/2011_ DNA | ecosystem: Engineered > Bioreactor > EBPR > Anaerobic-Aerobic >...
ATGGGTGATGGCGGCGGCAACGCCGTCGTCGCCGGTTTGGACATCCGCCCCAGCGAAGCCGCGCACATAGCGCACCTTCTCGGACTTCATAGGCACGAAAGCCTCGGTCAGCGCCACATCCTCCGCGCCCTCCGCCACGAAGACCGCCTCAATCGGCAACCCGTATTTCGTTGCAAAGTCAAAGTCGCGCTGGTCATGCGCCGGGCAGCCGAAGATCGCGCCGGTGCCGTATTCCATCAGCACGAAATTCGCGATCCACACCGGATACTCGGCGCCGGTGAAGGGGTGCTTCACGCGCAGGCCGGTGTCGTAGCCCTTCTTCTCCGCCTGCTCGATCACCGCCTCGGAGGTGCCCATGCTGCGGCATTCGGCGACGAACTCGGCGGCCTTGGCGTCACGCGCGGCGGCGGCGGCGGCCAGCGGGTGCTCGGCGGCGACGGCCAGGAAGGACATGCCGAACAGCGTGTCCGGGCGCGTCGTGAAGACCTCGACATCCGCCATGCCATCGACCGCGGCGGAGAGCGCGAAGCGCACCCGCGCGCCCTCGCTGCGGCCGATCCAGTTGGACTGCATCAGCTTCACGCGTTCGGGCCAGCGATCGAGGCCGCCCAGCGCCTCCAGCAATTCCGGCGCGAACTTTGTGATGGCGAGGAACCACTGGGAGAGCTTCTTCTTCTCGACCAGCGCGCCCGACCGCCAGCCGCGTCCGTCGATCACCTGCTCGTTGGCCAGCACGGTGCCGTCCACCGGGTCCCAGTTCACCCAGGATTCCTTGCGCTCGACCAGGCCGGCCTTCCAGAAGTCGAGGAACAGGCTCTGCTGCTGGCCGTAATATTCCGGGTCGCAGGTGGCGAATTCGCGCGCCCATTCCAGCGACAGGCCCATGCGCTTCAGCTCGTCGCGCATGTTGGCGATGTTCTGGTAGGTCCAGGCGGCGGGATGCACGCCGCGCTCGCGCGCCGCGTTCTCGGCCGGCAGGCCGAAGGCGTCCCAGCCCATCGGATGCATCACCAGGTGGCCGCGCGCGCGCTTGTAGCGCGCCACCACGTCGCCGAGGGTGTAGTTGCGCACATGCCCCATGTGGATCTTGCCGGAGGGGTAGGGGAACATCTCCAGCACGTAGTATTTCTCGGCCCCCGCCGGCGGCACATCGGGCACGGTGAAGCAGGCGCGGTCATCCCAGGCCTTCTGCCAGCGCGGTTCGGCGGCGCGGAAGTTGTAACGCGGCGCAGCCGGTTCCTGGGCCGTCTTGTCGGGGGATGCGATGCTGTCGTTCATTGCGTTCATTGCGCGCGCGCGTCTCGTGCCATGCCGGGGCGAAAGGGAAACGGATGCATAAGCCCCGTGGCGCTGGATTCCTAGAGCGGGATGGCCTTGCGGGAGGCAAGCATGTCCGCTGAGGCATGGCGCGCCGGCGGCCTCGCCGCCCTGATGCTGCTGGCGCTTCCGGCGGCGTCGGCCCGCGCGCAGGACCCGAACACCGACTTCACCGCCTATCGCGCGCTGTTCTCCGCCGAGGCCCTGCGGCCGGCGCGGGGCATCAGCACCATCATGGGCTTCACGCTGCATTATCGCGGCGCCATGCCGCATGCCGCCTTCGGCCTTGCAACGAGGCAGGACGGGCGGTCGGCCTGGCGCTTCATCGGCGGCGGCGCATCGCCCGAGGCGGTGCGCGACGCCCTGCAGCCGGCCTGCGACCGGGATGCGGATGCCGCGCTCGGTCCGGGCCTGGCCTGCCGGGTCCTGGCGGTGGATGGGTCGGTGAACTCGCTGACCCGGCCGGTCTTCCGGCCGGTCGAGTTCCGCCTCGGCCCGTTCCGCGCCGCGCCGCTGATGTTCCGCCATGGCCCGCGAGCGGCCGAAGGCGTCGTCATCTGGTCGCATGGCTATGGCGGGTTGCAGGCCGACTTCCGCGAGAGCCCCGCGCCCGGCGTGCTGGCCATGCTGAACGATGCCGGTTGGGACGTGATGCGCTTCGACCGCAACCCGGCCGAGGATCTCCTGGCGAATTCGGCCGCCACGCTGCGCCGTGGCCTGGCGACGCTGCGCGATGCCGGCTATCGCCGCGTGGTGCTCGCCGGGCAGTCGCGCGGCGGCTGGCAATCCATCATGGTCGCCGCGGAGAGCCCGGAACTGGTCCATGCCGCCGTCGCCTTCGCGCCTGCCTCGCATGGGGAGGCGGCGCAGCCTCACAATCAGGCGACGGCGATGGAGGATTTCGAGCGGCTGCTCGCCGGCCTGCCGGCGGAGGGGCCGCGGCTTGCCGTCACCGTCTTCGACGGGGATTCCTACGATTCCGACCCGGCCGCGCGCGCCGCCCTGGTGGCGGAGCTGGCGCGCCGGCGCGGCGCGCCGACCCTGGCGCTGTTCCCCGCGCCGCCGATCCGCGGGCATGCCGGGGTCCATGACTGGCGCTTCACCCTGGGGCTCGGACCCTGCGTGGTCAGGCTGGTGCAGGCGCCGGCCGCCGCCGCGCCGCGCGGCCTGCGGCGGAACCCCTGCACCGGCGGGTGATGCGGCAGGTCAGCGCGGCATCTCCTGTTCCGCCAGCCGCGCGAACAGCGAGGACCCCATCGGGATCACCTCGTCGTTGAAGTCGTAGCGGGGGTTGTGCACCGAGATCGAATGCCGCGCGCCATCGCCCTGCCCGATGTTGATGAAGGCCCCGGGGCGCGCCAGCAGCATGTAGGAGAAATCCTCGGCCCCCATGCGCGGCGAGCCGGTGCGGTGGACCCTGCCCGCGCCCAGCACGGCGTCGGCGGCCAGCGCGGCGCGTTCGGCCTGCGCGGCGTGGTTGATCGTGGGCGGGTAGCCGCGCTGGTAGGACAGCTCGGCGGTGGCGCCATAGGCCTCGGCCGTGGCGCGCACGATCTGGCCGAGCCGTTCCTCGACCTTGTCCTGGATCGCCGGCTTGAAGGTGCGGACGGTGCCGCGCAGCTCCGCGGTCTCGGGGATGACGTTGGACGCCTCGCCGGCATGGAACTGGCAGATGCTGACCACCGCCGCATCCAGCGCGTCCATCGAGCGCGAGACGATCGACTGCGCCGCGACGACGATCTGCGAGCCCACCAGCACCGGGTCGATGCACTGGTACGGGCGGGAGGCATGGCCGCCCTTGCCGTGGATGGCGATGGTGATGCGGTCCGCTGCGGCCAGGACGGGGCCGGCCATGACGCGCGCTTCGCCCAGCGGCAGCTCGGGCGAATTGTGCATGGCGTAGACCGCGTCGCAGGGGAAGCGGTCGAACAGGCCTTCTTCCACCATCACGCGGCCGCCGCCGCCGCCTTCTTCCGCCGGCTGGAAGATGAAGTGGACGGTGCCGTCGAAGTTCTTCGTCTCGGCCAGGTAGCGTGCGGCACCCAGCAGCATGGTGGTGTGCCCGTCATGCCCGCAGGCATGCATCTTCCCCGGCGTGGTCGAGCGATGCGCGACGTCGCTCGTCTCGGTCATCGGCAGGCAGTCCATGTCGGCGCGGAAGCCGATGGACCGCCCGGAGCTGCCGTTGCGCAGTACGCCGACCAGGCCGGTGCCGGCGATGCCGCGATGCACCTCGATGCCCCAGGATTGCAGCTGCTGCGCCACGAGATCCGAGGTGCGGTGTTCCTGGAAGCCGAGTTCCGGATGCGCGTGGATGTCGCGGCGCGTGGCGGTGAGGTCGGCGTGGAAATCGGCGATGCGGTTGAAGATGGGCATGGGCGTCGTCCTGTTCAGGCGCTGGCGATGGCGGCTTCGACGGCGTCGCCGAAGCGTTCGACGATCATGCCGATCTCCTCGGCGGTGCAGACATAGGGGGGGGCGAGGATGATGTGGTCGCCATGCTTGCCGTCGATCGTCCCGCCCATCGGATAGCAGGCGAGGCCGCGCTTGAAGGCTTCCTTCTTCACGCGTTCGTTCATCGCCAGCGCGGGGTCATAGACCGCCTTCGACGCTCGGTCCTTCACCAGTTCCACCGCCCAGAACAGGCCGCGCCCGCGGATGTCGCCGACATGGGCATGGTTGCCGAGCCGTTCGACCAACCCCTGTTCCAGCAGCGTGCCCATCGCCTTCGTGTTGTCCAGCAGCTTCTCGTCGCGGATCACTTCCTGCACCGCCAGCGCCGCGGCGCAGGCGACGGGATGCGCCTGGTAGGTGTGGCCGTGCTTGAAGGTGCCCGAGCCCTTCGACAGCGCCTCGATCACGCGGCCATGCACCAGGATGCCGCCGATCGGCTGGTAGCCGCCGCCGAGGCCCTTGGCGATCACCTGGATATCCGGCGTGATGCCTTCCTGTTCCCAGGCATGCAGCGTGCCGGTGCGGCCCATGCCCGACATCACCTCGTCGAGGATCAGCAGCGCGCCATGGCGTTCGCACACCGCCTTCATGGCGGGGAAATAGCCGGGCAGCGCCGTGGCGCAGCCGAGTGTCGCCCCCACCACCGTCTCGGCGCAGAAGGCGATGACATTCTGCGGGCCGAGCCGCTGGAATTCCGCTTCCAGTTCCGCCGCCAGCCGCGCGACGTAGTCGGCGTCGGATTCGTCGTCGCGCCGGTCGCGATAGGCGTAGCACGGCGAGACATGGCTGAAGGCGTCCGACAGGATCGGCGCATAGGGCGCGCGGCGCATGGCATTGCCGCCGGCGGCCAGCGCGCCGAGCGTATTGCCGTGATAGGACTGCCGCCGGGCAATGAACTTCGTGCGCTGCGGCTGGCCGGCTTCCAGCGCCCATTGCCGCGCGATCTTCAGCGCCGCTTCCATCCCCTCGGACCCCGAGGAGACGAAATAGGCGTGGGTCAGACCGCCCGGCGCGTGGCCGACCAGCATGTCGGCCAGGCGTTCGGCGGATTCCGCCGTGAACAGCGCGGTATGCGCGTAGCACAGCCGGTCGATCTGGTTCTTCATCGCCGCGACGACATGCGGATGGCCGTGGCCGAGGCAGGCGACGGCGGCACCGCCCGACCCGTCGATCACCTCATGCCCCGAGGCGTCGCGCAGCCAGATGCCGCGGCCCGAGGCGGCGATCGGCGGGGCTTCGCGCAGGTTGCGGTGGACGATGTGGGTCATGGGGATCCTCCTCGGGCGGACCCATCCTGCCCCGCGTTCAGGGCGGAGTCAGCACCCCCACCACCGCCCCCGTCATGCAGCAGGCGATGGTCCCCGAAATCAGCGATGGCAGCCCGAGCTTCACGATGTCCGTCCGCCGTTCCGGGCACATCGCCGACATGCCGCCCACCATGATCCCGACCGATCCCAGATTGGTGAAGCCGCACAGCGCGTAGGTCAGGATCAGCCGCGAGCGGTCCGACAGCCCTGCCCCGCCCGAGGCCGCGAGTTCCAGGTAGGACACGAATTCGTTGATGATCATCTTCACGCCGAGGGAGGAGGCGACCGTCGCCGCCTCCGCGGCCGGGATGCCCATCGCCCAGGCCACCGGCCACAGCACCCAGCCGGCGAGCTTCTGCAACGTGACGCCGGCGAGCGGTTCCAAGGCGAGGTTGATCAGCGCGACGATGGACACGAAGACGATCAGCGCCGCCATGATGCCGAGCAGCAGGTCGAGCCCATCCTTGGTGCCCTGCACCAGCGCATCCATGGAACTGTCGTAGAGCTTCTCGGGGATGCCGTCGCCGCCGTGGGTCACGCCCTCGCCCGGCGCGGGCGGCATCATCAGCAGCGCGGCGAGGATCGAGGCCGGGGCCGCGATCAGGCTCGCGGTCATCAACTGCCCCGCGGCATCCGGCACGACCGGGGAGATGATCAGCGCATAGACCACCAGCGTATTGCCGCTGATGGTGGCGAGGCCCGCGGTCATCACCACGAACATCTCGGACCGCGTCAGCTTGGCGAGCCAGGCGCGGATCATCAGCGGCGCCTCGACCATGCCGACGAAGACATTGGCGGCGACCGAGAAGCCCGTCGCGCCGCCGATGCCGAAGATGCGCGTCAGGACGCCGGCCATCGCCTTCACCACCGCCGGCAGCACGCCCCAGTGATACAGCACCGCCGACAGCGCGCCGACCACCAGCACCAGCGGGAGCGCCTGGAAGAACAGGATGAAGGAGGCGCCGGGCCGGTTCTCCGCATAGGGCAGCGGGCCGCCGCCGAGATAGCCGAAGACCAGCGAGGTGCCGGCCCGCGTCGCCGTCGCCAGCGCATCGACCGCATCGCCGAGCAGGAAGAAGGTGGCGCGGACCGGGGGGATGTTCAGCAGGATCGCCGCAAGCACGAGCTGCAGCGCGATGCCCGCGACGATGACGCGCGGCGCGACGCCGCGGCGGAACCCGCCCAGCGCCCAGGCGAGCGCGGCCAGCAGCAGCAGGCCGATGGCGGATTGGATCTGCAGCAGGCTCATGCCTCGTCGCCCTCGCCCGGCGGTTCATCGGCCTCGATCTCGAGCAACGCGGCGGCGCGCGACCCGTCCACCGCATCGACGCCGCGCAGCTTGCGCGTCACCGCCCGGGTGCGGACCTGCGCCGCGTCGATGGTGTTGCCCACTGCGGCGACCTGCTTGCGCAGCCTGACCAGCACCTCGTCCATCTTGCCCATCTCGGCCTTGGTGGCACCGAGCAATTCCCGGACCATGTCGGCCTTCTCGCCGAGCGCGATGGTCACATGCCCCATCTGAATGGTGCGCAGCATGGCCGGCAGCAGCGACGGGCCCAGCACCATGATGCGGTTGCTGCGGCCGATATCCTCGATGGCGCCGGGGATGCGCGCGATCTCGGCATAGAGCCCTTCGGTCGGCAGGTAGAGCACGGCGAATTCCACCGTCAGCGGCGGGCGGATGTATTTCGCGGCGATCTTCGCCGCTTCGGCGCGCACGCGCAGTTCCAGCGCGCGCCGCGCGGCCTTCTCGGCATCGGCGTCGCCGGCCTCGGAGGCGATGACGAGCCGGTCCCAATCCTCGGTCGGGAACTTCGCATCGACGGCGAGGAAGACCTCGCGCCCGCCTTCGCTCGGCATGCGGATGGCGAATTCCACCAGCTCGCCGCTGTCCTCCGACAGCTTCTTGTTCTCCTCATAGGAACCGGGCGGCAGGATGTCGTCGAGCAGGGCGCGCACCTGCGCCTCGCCCCAGCCGCCGCGGGTCTTCACGTTGGAGAACAGGCGCTTGATATCGACGATCTGCGTCGTCACCGCCTGCACATCCGTCATCGCCTTCAGCACCTGCGCGAACTGGTCGGACACGCGGGCGAAGCTCTCGGTCATCTGCTTCTCGACGGCGGACTGAAGCTGCTCGTTCACCGTCTTCTGGATCTCGGCGAGGCGTGCCTCGTTGCCCTCGCGCAGCTCCTTCAGCTTGGCATCGAGCAGGTCGCGGCCGCGGGCGTTCTCCGCCGCCTGCGCTTCCTGCAATTTCGACAGGCCCTCGGCGAAGGCGATGCGGATATCGGCGATGCCCTGCGTCACGTCCCGGCGCAGCAGCGCGCTGTCGTCCTTGTGCTCGGTCAGCGCCTTGACGACCGCCGCGCGCTGGTCGGCCATGGCCAGCGCATCCTGCGCCAGCCGTTCCGTCAGCAGCGCAGCATCGGCGGCGAGGCGGTCCAGCACCGCCTTCTCCTGCGCCGAGAGCCGGTCCGCGATGCGCCCCATCCCCTCCCCGAGCGCGCGGGTCTGGTCGAGCGCGCCGGCGCCGACGCGCTCGCCGATCGCCGCGGCCTCGCGCGCCAGGCCGCGTTCGAATTCCGCGGGCAGCGCGGCCACGCGCTCACCCTGGCGGTCCAGCACCGATTGCAGGTCGGTCAGGCGCTGCGCCAGCACCGGGTCGGTCGCCGGCCGCCGCAGCAGCAGCACGACCAGCAGCACGGCGACGACCGCCAGGCCGCCCAGTATCGCAAGGCTTTCGGCCGCCATCCCTTCTCCCCCGACTCGACCGGGGGAGTCTCGCATCCCCGCGAGCGGGGCGCGAGGACGTGTTCAGGGCGTGCGGGGTTCGCCCTGGGCTGGCACCAGCACCAGCCGCCCGGTGGCCACGCCGAAATGCGCGCCATGCAGGGTCAGCCGCCCTTCCGCCACCGCCTCCGCCACCCAGGGGAAGGTCATCAGGTTCTCGAGCGAGATGCGCACCGCCTCATGCTCGGCGATCTCCTGGCGCTGTTCCGGCACGTCGCAGCGCAGCGCCACGGTACGGGCGCGCTGGGCGATGCCGATCCAGCCGGCGACGAAGTCCGCCGCCTCGGGCGGGGCACCGTGCAGCAGGGCGCGGATGCCGCCGCACAGCGCGTGGCCCATCACCACGATGCGGTCCACCTTCAGCACCCGCACGGCGAATTCCACCGCCGCGCTGGTGCCGTGGAACATGGCGTCGGGCATGTAGGGCGGCACCAGGTTCGCGACGTTGCGCATCACGAACAGCTCACCCGGCCCGGCCGAGAAGATCATCTGCGGATCGACCCGGCTGTCGGAACAGGCGATCACCATGGCCCGCGGGTTCTGGCCGCGCGCGGCCAGTTCCTCGAAGCGCGCGCGTTCGCGCGGCCAGGTCTCGGCGCGGAAGCGGCGGTAGCCTTCGATCAGCTTGTCCATTGGAAACCTCCGCATCAATCAAGAAGTGGATCGCGCGGCTGCGCGATCCCGGAGCGCAAAGCGCGACCGCGCCCATCCTGCCTGCCGTGGCCGGCGCAACAGTACGGGGCGCGCAGCCAAGCGGCCGGAGGCCGCGCCCGGCGATTGAGGGCACGACTAGTGCCGGAAGTGCCGCATCCCGGTGAACACCATGGCGAGCCCGGCCTTGTCGGCCGCTGCGATCACCTCGGCATCACGCATCGACCCGCCTGGCTGGATCACCGCGGTCGCACCCGCCGCCGCCGCCGTCTCCAGCCCATCGGCGAAGGGGAAGAAGGCGTCGGAGGCGACCACCGACCCTTCCGCCAGCGGCCGTTCGATGCCTGCCGCCTTGGCCGCAGCCTCGGACTTCCAGGCGGCGATGCGGCTGCTTTCCACGCGGTTCATCTGGCCCGCGCCGATGCCGACGGTCGCCAGGCCCTTGGCATAGATGATGGCGTTCGACTTCACATGCTTGCAGACGCGGAAGGCGAAGATCAGGTCGGCCATCTCGGCGCGGGAGGGCGCGCGCTGCGTCACCACCTTCAGCATGTCCTCGGTGACGCGGCCGGCGTCGCGCGACTGCGCCAGGAAGCCGCCCGAGACGGATTTGAAGGCGAGACCCGGTGCGCTGGCATCCGGCAGGCCGCCGGTCAGCAACAGGCGCAGGTTCTTCTTCTTTGCGAAGACCGCCTTCGCGGCGTCATCGGCATCCGGGGCGATCACCACCTCGGTGAAGATGGCGGTGATCTTCTCCGCCGCCGCGGCGTCCAGGGTGCGGTTCGCCGCCACGATGCCGCCGAAGGCCGAGACCGGGTCGCACAGCAGCGCCTTGTCCCAGGCATCGGCGAGGCTGCCGGCGACCGACACGCCGCAGGGATTGGCGTGCTTGACGATGACGATGGCGGGCTTGTCGAATTCCGCGACGCATTCATACGCCGCGTCGGTGTCGTTCAGGTTGTTGTAGGACAGTTCCTTGCCCTGCACCTGCGTCGCCGTGGCGATGCCCGGCCGGTTCGTGCCATCGACGTAGAAGGCCGCCTTCTGGTGCGGGTTCTCGCCATAGCGCAGGCCCTGGCGCAGCACGCCCGGCAGGGACAGGCGCTGCGGGAAGTCCTGGCCTTCCTGCTTCGCGAACCAGCCCGAGATCGCGGCGTCATAGGCCGCGGTGCGCGCATAGGCCGCCGCCGCAAGGCGCCGGCGCGTCGCTAGTGTCGTGCCGCCCCGGGCTTCGATCTCGGCCTGCACCTCGGCGAAATGGGCGGGTTCGGTCAGCACCGCCACGCCGGCATGGTTCTTCGCGGCGGAGCGGATCATCGCCGGGCCGCCGATGTCGATGTTCTCGATGCAGTCGTCGAAATCGGCACCCTTCGCGACCGTCGCCTCGAACGGGTAGAGGTTCACCGCCACCAGGTCGATCGGCGCGATGGCGTGCCTTTCCATCTGCGCGAGATGCTCGGCCAGGTCGCGCCGGCCGAGGATGCCGCCATGCACCTGCGGCACCAGCGTCTTGACGCGGCCGTCCAGGATCTCGGGGAAGCCGGTGTGGTCGGACACGTCCTTCACCGGCACCCCGGCGTCACGCAGCGCCTTGGCCGTTCCGCCTGTGGACAGGATCTCGACGCCCTTCGCGGCGAGGAAGCGGCCGAATTCGAGGAGCCCGGTCTTGTCCGAGACGGACAGCAGGGCACGGCGGATGGGGAGGACGTCGCTCATGGTCCGGCGCATAAACCCGGCGGGGCCGGGCTGCAACCGATCCGCGGGCCGTCATTCCGCCCGGACCTCCCTTGGCATCGGCGCCAGCCGCAGCACCAGCCAGCCGAGCAGGCCGGCAAGCAGCGACCCGGCAAGGATGCCGATCTTCACCTTTGCCTGCAGCAGCGGGTCGTCCGCGAATGCCAGCAGCCCGATGAACAGGCTCATCGTGAAGCCGATCCCGCACAGCAGGGACACGCCCACCATGTGCGTCCAGGATGCACGGAACGGCAGGGTCGCGATGCCGAACCGGATCGCCAGCGCGGAGGCGCCGAACACCCCCGCCAGCTTGCCGACGAGCAGCCCCAGTGCGACGCCGAGCGTGAGCGGCTGGGTGAAGGCGTCGGTCCCCAGCCCCGCGAAGGATACGCCCGCATTGGCGAAGCCGAAGATCGGCACGACGAGGAAGGCGACCGGCCTGTGCAGCGCATGCTCCAGCCTGTGCAGCAGGGAATGCGCCAGGTCGTCGGGCGCCGCGGGCGCGGGACGCAGCGGGATCGTCAGCGCCAGCAGCACCCCCGCGATCGTGGCATGCACGCCCGAGCGCAGCACGAAGAACCACAGCGCCGCCCCCACCAGCAGGAACGGCCACAAGCGGCCGACGCCGCCCCGGTTCATCGCGACCAGCACCACGAGGGCCGCTGCCGCCAGCCCGAGGTCGATCATCGACAGCGCGCCGGAATAGAACAGGGCGATGATCACCACCGCGCCGAGGTCGTCGATGATCGCCAGCGCGGCGAGAAACACCTTGAGCGCCGCCGGCACGCGCGGTCCGAGCAGCGACATCACGCCCAGTGCGAAGGCGATGTCGGTCGCGGTCGGGATCGCCCATCCGCGGGCCGTGTCCGCCGAGCCGCCGTTGAAGGCCAGGTAGATCAGCGCCGGCACCAGCATCCCGCCCGCCGCCGCGATGCCCGGCAAGGCGCGGTTGGACCAGGAGGCGAGCTGGCCATCCAGCATCTCGCGCTTGATCTCGAGCCCGACGAGCAGGAAGAACACCGCCATCAGCCCGTCATTGACCCAATGGCCGACGCTGAGCGGCCCGACATAGGCGCCGAGCGCGTCGAAATAGGCCGGCGCCAGTGCGGAATTGGCGACGACGAGGGCAACGGCCGCCGTGCCCATCAGGATCAGGCCGCCCGCCGCCTCGCTGTCGAGGAAGCCGCGCAACAGCGAGATGGGCCGCCGCGCGAGGTTGCGCATGGCGTCAGTCATGGCACGGCGCGACGGTGGCCGCCCCGTTCAGAACGTCAAGGATCGTCGCAACGGGCGGCAAGGTCATGGACACGCGTCTCCGACACCGGCGGCCCGACCGGCTTGGAAACCCTGCCCCGCTGCACGACGCAGCCGAACACCCGCTGTTCATGTCGCATCGCGGCGCCGGAACCGCAACCCCGGCGCCTGGCGCGCCGGCAGTCAGTGCCGGATCGCGGCGGCGGCGGCGGCATAGCCGGCGCGGCGTTCCGGCGGCACCGGATGCCGCCCGGCCACGCGTTCCAGCAGCAGGCGCGCATCCTCCTGCATGCCGGCCTTCATCGCGGCATCGAGGAACAACTGCTCCAGCACGTCCTGCTGGGCGTGGCTGCCGCCCATGCGGTGCATCACGCCGATCGCCGGGCGCATCGCCGCCACGGCGCGGGCATGGTCGCCCTGCGCATGGGCGAGCACGGCCTCGCAGACCGGGATGGCGGCGTCGCGCAGGATCGGCGCGACGGTGCCCGGGCGCGCCGCCGCTTCCCGCATCCCGTCCAGCATCCGTGATGCCGCCTGGGTCCGCCCCGTCGCGGTCAACGCCATCATCCAATGCGGCAGGGTGAAGGTGGACAGGCAATCGCCGATCCGCGTTTCCGCCTTGTCGGCCAGTTCCACCCAGCGGTCGCCGACATCGACGCCATGGCGTTCCAGCCGGAACAGCATCGACGCCGCATTCTGCACGTCGATGTAGAGGTCCGGCATGGCCTGGACCAGCGCGCTGGCGTGGTTGCGGAAGCCGCGGTCATACAGGCCGAGCACTTCGTCATGCTCGCCGCGTTCCAGATGGTACATGGCGCGGTGCCACCACAGATGGTGCAGCAGGTTCGACCCGCCATCCCAATGCTGTTCCAGCGACTTCAGCCAGGCGATGCCCTCGCCGCGGCGGCCCTGCATCTCCAGGATATGGGCCACGCCATGCGTCGCCCACAGGTCGCCGGGATCGAGCGCCACGGCGGCGCGCCCGGCTTCCTCGGCGACCTGGTAGTTGCCGCATTCCTCATTGGCGAAGCAGCGGCAGGCGAGGATGGAGCCGTAACCCGGAATGGCGGCCGACCAGGACGGTGCGACCGCATCCACCGCGCGCAGCATCTGCCCTGCGCGGCCGAGCCAGAAGGCGCAGAAATGATGCAGCCGGAAGGCCAGGATGTCGCGCGGGTGCGCCGCCATGATGGCTTCCCAGGCACCGAGCGCGCCGTCCACGTCGCCATCCGCCCAGCGCGCGAGGGCGGCGGCATGGGCACGCTCGCGATCGGTCCCGGCGAGGCGCGCGGCGGATGCGGCGGCGGCCTGCGCGCGCGGCACCATGGCGGCGTTGTAGGCGAGCATGGCGAAGACGCCCTGCAGCACCAGCGCCATCGGCATCTCGGGGTCCAGCGCCATCGCCGCCTTCAGCCGCTGCCCGGCATCGGCGCGATACTTCAGGTAGCCCTCGACCACGTGGTCATAGGCGGCGGCCGCCGCATCCGAGGCGGCGGTGACGGTCAGTCCCTGGGCGTCGATGGCCATGGATGCTCCTCCTCATCCGCCCTTCATCCGGGGCGTGACCTCAGGTGCCGGTGGAACCGAAGCCGCCGGTGCCGCGCGCCGTGTCGGGCAGCTCCGCGACCTCGTGCCAGGATGCACGGACCACCGGGGCGACGACCGCCTGCGCGATGCGCATGCCGCGTTCGACGGTGAAGGGCGCGTCGCCGGCATTCATCACGATGACGCCGAGTTCGCCGCGATAATCCTCGTCGATCGTCCCCGGACTGTTCGGCAACACGATGCCGTTCTTCAGCGCGAGGCCGGACCGCGGCCGCACCTGCAATTCGTAGCCCGGCGGAAGGGCGATGCGCAGCCCGGTCGGCACCAGCATCCGCCCGCCCGGCGGGATCACCACGGAGGACATGACGGCGGCGAGCAGGTCCATCCCCGCCGCGCCATCCGTCGCATAGGACGGCAGCGGCAGGCCCTCGGCGTGCGGCAGGCGGACGACATCGATGACGGGTCGTGCGGCCATCGGATTCAGACCGCCGGTGCTCGCCGCCTGCGGCGTCTCCGCCCTCCGGTCATCCGATGCCGTCATGCCAGCGCCTCCGCGATGCGCGCAGCGAGGCGGCGGGCCACCTCCTCCTTCGCCATGCGCGGCCA
>Ga0056909_1001563_pt1 | contig 13648 bp, 18 predicted proteins | sample EBPBio102011_DNA_FD_62115 | JGI IMG/M metagenome (GOLD analysis project Ga0056909, IMG submission 62115) | Wastewater treatment Type I Accumulibacter community from EBPR Bioreactor in Madison, WI, USA - Reactor 1_1/10/2011_ DNA | ecosystem: Engineered > Bioreactor > EBPR > Anaerobic-Aerobic >...
CTCAGGCCCGGTCAGGACCTCAATCTTCGGATAAGAACCAGTCATAGCCACGACATTACTCCCAACCCTTATTTTAAGGGTGAGACCTGTCCGGGGAATTCGGGGGCCGTTTCATCATGAGTGAGCACCATCTCGCAATCGACGCCGAAGAGCGGGCGATTATGGTTCAAACCTATCTTGCCTTGAAACTGAAAGAACAGGTCGGCCCTGATGACTTGAAGATTATCCTTACGGGACTTTTCAAGTCGACGTCCGATGGCATCGTTAAGGACGATGGCGCCCCCGATATCGGCATCGCGTCGTTACTTTCGAAAGCCGCGTCTAAGTAACGCTTCTCGATCAATGGTTCTACAACTGTGAGCGAAATGCCTGAAGCTCTAAATTTACTGAAAATGACGCTTATAGAGCGCCTTGGCCGGTCGTTCGACGCTTTGCTAAAGCGGGAATTTGGAAAGCGATTTTACACCCCTGAATTTTTGAACGAGATCGTCGAGAAAAAGGCGACGGTCGACGCTGAGATGGCCAAGAACGCTGGCGCAACGTTCCTATCCGCCTCAATAATTACTTTTTTCGATCTCATATCTGGGAAGGTATCTTTAGGGTCTGGCCTAACAGTTGAGTTTAGTAAGGATCTTTCGCCAATATTAAGTTTTATAACAGCATCGTTATTGCTCAAGACGGTGATGTTATTTCTTGATCTTCAGGTAATAAATCAGGTTATGATTCGTTTAGGGCAAAATATAAATGTAAATCAATTCAATATTATTTTCATCAATAAGAAATCTCCAGGAAATTGGTCCGACGCGCTAACCCCATCCTATTTTGGCGAAAAATCCGGCAAGACACACCATTACGTATTTAACTTTCTTAGTATTATTATGTTAATTTTTGGCCTTGTGATGATCGCTTATCCATCCGCCGCGATCATTTCTTCGTTCCTCGATATTTATAATTCTAACACGCGTATGCTAGGAAAATTTGTTAGCTACGCATCAGTATTTATGCTGTTCCTCATTTACACACTGATCGCCTGCTTTGCGGTCAGATATCAATTTCTGCCAGCCGACTTTGACGAAGCTACATATGAGCCTACAGAACACTTCAAAAAGGAAATGGAGAAGAGGATCGCTGACGAAGTTCCTGTTCAGCCGCCAGCTTCGGGCATTTGACGCAGCGTTGTGCGTATCATGAGCCGCATCCGCGTTCAGTGGGCGAGGCAGGAAATAATGCGTAGCGTTTCGTGCGCAACTCGCCGATCGTCAGCTTAGGAACCGATGCCAACCGGGCCGCGCATCCTCCTAAAACCAGATTTGAAAGCCGAGGACCACGATTGCGCCAGCCGCGATCCAAGCAGCCGCAATCAAAGCCGCCTCGGCATGACTACGAAGCGCCCGACGCCACCAAGGCAACGCTGCCCGCCTTGCCCGCTCTTCGGCATTGTCGCGGCCGATCTGTTCCCAATGGCCCATCAGAACAGGTCACCCTGCTTCGGCGGCTCGGCTGGCGGTTCAGGCGCCGCCGCCGGCTCGACGGGATCAGCGAGCGTCGGGTCATCATCCGGCGTGCGGCTGCTGTTGACGCGTGTCGAGACGATCCACTCGCGCAGCTCCGGTGGGGGCTCCATCAGCAGTTCCTTACCGCCGCTGCCGTCGAGCCATGCCTGAAAATCCTTCGGCCGTAGCATCGCCGGCATGCGGTCGTGGATCGCTTCCATCCACTTGTTCGCCGCCCGCGTGATCATTGTGCAGGAGATGATTTCCTCGCCGGTCTGCGTATCCGTCCAGCGGTCCCATAGGCCGGCGAAGCCCATCAGGCCGCCATCGGCCGCGCTGATCCTATGCGGAATGCGCTCGCCTTTCGGGCCGGTCCACTCATAGAACGCACTGGCCGGGATGATGCAGCGACGCTTACCCCACGCTGAGCGAAAGAATGCGCTCGTGGCCGCACCTTCGATGCGGGCATTGAAGGTTGACCCAGTCTCGCGCGCCGTCTTTTTCCACCAGCCGGGAATGAGACCCCAGCGGGCTTTTCGAAGCTCGCGTTCGCCAGCCTCGTTAATCGCGATCATGTCGATCTCGGTCGTCGGGCTAATGTTGTAGCGTGCCCGCAGGTTAGGGCGGTCGGCCGGCACCGTTAGCGGCTGGCTGAAGGCTACGATCTCGTCCCAGCTATACGCCTGTGAAAAGCGACCGCACATGTCCGAAGCCCTATTGGATTGGCGAAACCTGTGCCTGTGCCTCGTTTGCCTTAGCCAACAAGGATTCCAGCTTCGCGAGCGTCGCCGGGGAAAACACGAGGTTCATCACTTGGCCGCTAGCCATTTCGAAGCTGATTAGAGTTTCGCCTTGCGGGTCCGTGGTCAAGGCAATCCGCTTGATGTCAGCGACATCAAGATCGATCTCCGGCAGATCAGCAGGGTCGGCCATCGCTCACCACAATCCTCGTGCCTTTCGGCGCGCATCTCTCGCTGCTCCCCGGCCCTTGTACCACGTATTCCAGTTGCGCCCGCGCCCCCGGTCACGCGGGTCGAACACCTCGCCGCCCATGATTTCCCTGAAGCGGGCGGCCTGATCAGGGTCAGAAAAGCAGAACACACGGTAGCGCTTGCCGTTATAGGTCAACTCGTGCCCGCGTGGGCATAGCGAAGATAGCGGACCTACAGACGGGATGTGCCCGTAGCCGTGGCCGCTGGGAAGCTCAACGGCGACTTGGTGAGGCCATCCACGATCGACACCGGCCGGGCTCAGTTCGCCCTTTCGCCTCACGATTCCTGATCGCGGATGGGGCGGGCGCCTTCCGAGAACAGACCGCGCAGGAAGCCGCGCGAGCATGACCGATCGGCGTCGGTCGCCAACCGCTCGCTCTCGGCCAGCAACAGCAGGTAGCTCCGCGCCAACGCCCGGAACGCGGCCCGCTCGAATCCCTCGTGCTCTTCGATCAGGTCTGAGACGAGAGACGTGATTTCGGCGTCGATCGACGCATCCTCGACCTGCTGGTCGGCTGGCTGGGCTGACATTGTCGCGTCCTCGGATTATGAGAACAGAAAGAGAACATAGACAGCAGAGAGTCAACCCGGATGAAATTCCCGCTGCGGGTCAGGCGAGGCGCGCAATGCTGCCGGACCGAGGATGCGCAGGGTCGTACCGTGGTCCTGCGTTACGAAAGCGACGCCGTCCGCGCCGAAGCAATGAGCCGGCGGCCGGCGAAGAATGATCGTCAATCCGGGCGGTAGGGAAATCGGTCAATTTCAGTGATCCCGGTAAGCAGCGCCGGTTCAATGATGTGTTCGCGCTCTCTCGTGCTGCTGTAGTCGTTCGGCGTGGAGATGATCGCAGCGGGCGCGGCCTCTGTGCGGAGCAACACGCCCCCGCCTGGATAGGTTGAGCAAAGCCCCCTAGCGAACATCAACGCGATCGATTCGTCTGTCGACCAATTCAGCCCAACCCGGCCAGCTTCAAATTCCGCCGCGCGCTCACCGCGATAGAGGATCAGGTTGCCACCGCTATAGGGCGGGAATATCCGGCGAAGCGCCCGGATAAGAAGGGCGTCGTCAGCCAAGTGCTCGCGATGGCGAAACGAACGTTCAACCCAATTCTCGTGAAAAGCCTCGCGAAAGGCTTCATGGACGTGATGGCTGTTCGCCACTGCCTCAATCATCCGGCGATAGGTGCGCCAGCCTTCGGCCTCCATGGCTTTGAATGCGTCTGCAAGCCGATCAGCCGTGCCGTCAGCCATGGCCGCCACTGCATAGGCTTCTGCTTCATCGGGCAGCATAGGGGGCGGCCGTGGCGGCACCTCCCGCTCCGTCAAGACGATACGCACGAAGCGAGGGTCGTCGGTCACTTCGAACCTGTAATCGATACCTGACATCAGCGCCGCCGCCACTCGCCATTGAGGCCCTTGTAGAAGCCGCGCGCCCGGCTGGTGCTGGCCGGCCCCTTCGAGCCGTAGAGCTGCGTCATCAGCGCATTGAATTCGCGCTTGGATACCGGGCGATCGCGCGACTCGGCAGCGGCCGGAGCGGCGAGGAAGAGAGCGGCGGCGATGGCGAGTGCGTGTTTCATCCCGGAAGCGTCGCTCGATCGCTGGTTCTGCACAAGGGCAGGGAATCGCGCCGGGTAGCGCAGCGGGTAACGGGCCGGCAATCCGTTACCCCATTCGTTACCCCGGAACTGAAAAGGCCCCGAAACCGGAGCCTTTGAAATCAGAAATTCGCTAATATTTTCAAGGTGGTGAGCGGGGTGGGGATCGAACCCACGACCACATGATTAAAAGTCACGTGCTCTACCACTGAGCTACCCGCCCTCACCGGGCCGCTGAATACGGAGCGGAGCGGCGGCGGTCAACACGTTCCGTGTAGATTGGTCGTGACCAGCTCTCTTCCTCACATCTTTCACCCGAGCCGTCGGGTGACGCCACCGCCCTTGTGCCCGTGGCCCGGGCGGATCGCCGGTGCGGGCATCAGGTAAGCGCCGCCGGCGCCGCCAAGCGCGGGCCAGCCGGGATCGGCATAGGCGTTCAGCTCCCAGCAGCGCAGACGCTGGCGCTCCGCATCGGTCGTGGCATCCGAACAGGCCGAGACCTGCGAGCGCTGCCAGAAGGCGGATGCCGGCCCGCCGGCCGCAGCCATCGCCGCCGCCAGGCAGGCCGGAAACAGAAAACCTCGCATCGCCTGCCCTCTCGGCACCTTGCATCCTGATGGGGAGCGCTCATCATGCCCGCCCCGCCCTTGCCGAAGGCTTAAGTCGACATTTCCTCTCCGCTCCCCAGAGACACACGACATGACGGCACGCGGTCGTGCAACGACCTGCAGCGTGAGGAACCGATTCGCGAGGCCCGGCGTTCGGCTCGACGCCGGATTGGCTCTAACGTCTCGAGAGGGCGGCGTGCCGGCCGGTCCATGCCCCTCTCCACAGAGGAGATTGTTCCCCGTGAAGCTGCCCATCGTGATCCACACCGAGGAAGACTACGATCGCGCGCAGCAGCGCGCGAAAGAGCTGAACGCAATGCCGGACGGCACGGACAAGGAGCGTGAATTGCAGGCGCTGGCCGAAGCCATGCTCGCCTTCGAGCTACGGCGCGACGACGCCGACGACTGATGCGAAGGCTCGGCCCCGGCTTCAGGAATCATTGCTCGCATTGAGCTCTTCGGGGCGCAGGCCCTCATCCGGCTCCGCGGAACGCTCCGGGCTGGCTGCCCAAATGGCCAGAATCTCCGCGATGACTTCGGCGCGCGAACGCCCTTGTCGATGGAGCTCGATATGACGGTCGAGCACGGCCAGCGTGCGCTCGTCGACCGAAAGCGTGACAGGGACTGCCGACATCAGAGCACCTCGTAAAACCGAGGGCGGAACAGCGCCCGCGGCGGCGGCGTTTCCATGGATGCGGCATTGGAGCACAGCTCCACTCGGCTAGCAAATATCCGACAAGGCAAAGATCAATCTGCCGGAACGATGGGTCACGCCATTCGCTTGAGCGAACACCCCAAAGAAATCGTCCGATAGTCTGAATTAGCGGATCTCCAATCTGAACAAATTCGCCTCTGAACTGTTGTCGATGCGAGCCGCTTTAAGCGGAAACACTCTGGAGGAAGATATGATCAGGCATCATCACTTCATGTTGTCCACCGTTGGCGTCGCAATGCTCGCCACGACCGCCATGGCCCAGACCAGCGCGCCCACACCGCCCGCCGCACCGACCGCGACACAGGCAAGCCCCAGCCCAGCGGCCGAGACCAATCTGGCCGGCAAGGGCAAGTGGCGCACCAGCAAGCTGATCGGCGTCGACATCTACGGGCCTGACGACAAGAAGGTCGGCGACGTCACAGAGGTGATCGTCGACAAGACCGGCAAGGTCGAGATGGTCACGATCGGCGTCGGCGGCTTCCTCGGCATCGGCTCGAAGGATGTCGCGATCCCGTTCGATCAGGTGAGCTGGAGCGACCAGCCGATCGCGCCACCGGCTCCGGCGCCCGCTCCGTCCGGCAGCGCCGGCAGCACGGGTGGCGGCATGGCCTCCCCGCCGCCGGCCGCGGCGGCCCCGAAGGCGCCGGCCATGTATCCGGATCACGGCAAGATCACGATGACCAAGGACCAGCTCAAGTCCGCGCCGAGCGTGACTTACGCGGGCACCTGACGGCCCGGCTTCGTGACCTGACCGCCTCGTCGAGCAGGCCCGCTCCGCGAAAGCGGGGCGGGCTCTTCTGTCTGCCTGGGGCTCTCCCGCTGGCAGACATCAGGCCACGAGGATGGTCCGCAGCAGCGACGGGATCGCCTCCGGCAGATCGTCGGCGATCAGCCCCATTCCCAGCCGCTCACCGGCGAGGCCATGCAGCCAGACAGCCGCGCAGCTCGCCTCGAACGCGGGCATGCCCTGAGCCAGGAGGCCGGCGATCAGCCCGGCCAGCACGTCGCCGGACCCCGCCGTCGCCAGCGCAGCCGATCCGGTCTCGTTGATCGCGGCGCGCCCGTCCGGGGCGGCGATGACCGTATCGGCTCCCTTGTAGACGATGACGCCTCCCGACAGCGCAGCGGCCTTTCGGGCGCGCTCGAGCTTGGACGGCTCCGAGGCAATGGCCGGCGCCTTGTCGAACAGGCGCTGGAATTCGCCTTCATGCGGCGTCAGCACGGTCTCGCCGCCGCGATCGCGGAGAAGGACCGCGCCGCCATCGCAAAAGCCGGCAAGCGCCGTCAGGGCATCGGCATCGAACACGGCAGGCCTGTCGCTCCCGATCACGGCGCGCACCAGATCCTCCGCCCGTCGGTCGAGACCGAGAGCTGGCCCGGCCAGGATGGCCGACACCCGTCGATCCCGGAGGAACGCCTCCAGCGCCCCGTGATCGGCCACCGCTCGCTGCATCAGCGCATCCGGTCCGCGCGCCGCATGGACCGGCAGGGCCTCCGGCTCGCACAGAATGGTTGCCAGCCCGGCCCCGATCCGGAGCGCCGCGCGGGCGCTGAGCCGCGGCGCTCCGACGCCCGCGACGCCGCCCGCCAGTACCGCGACGGCACCGCGCCGAAATTTATGCGTCTCGGCCGCATACTCCGGCCAGGTACGACGCCAGAGCGCGAGGTCGTTGCGGAAAGCCGTCGAACCGACGGCTTCGAGCGCCGCCCGGGCGGGGATGCCGATATCGGCGACCGTCACCGGGCCGCAGAGCGACCGCCCCGGCTGGAGCAGATGCCCCGGCTTCAACCGGAAGAAGGTGACGGTCTCGCTCGCCTTGACGGCGATGCCGTCCGCCCTGCCGGTATCGCCGGACACGCCGCTCGGTATGTCGACGGCGATGACCGGGCGCCCAGCATTGTTGAGAAACGCCGCCGCGTCGGCGAAGGCCCCGGATAACGGACGCGTCAGGCCGGCCCCGAACATGGCATCGACGACGATATCGCTCTGCGCGGCGTTGAACCCACTTAGAGGCTCGACCGGGCCGGCCCAGCTTTGCAGCGCGAGGGCGGCGTCGCCCTTGAAGCCGTCTACGCCCCCCGGCAGGACGACGCGAACCGTCAGCCCCCGCTCGCGCAGGAGGCGCGCCGCGACGAATCCGTCGCCGCCATTATTGCCAGGCCCGCAGAGCAGCGTGACGGAGCCTCCCGCCCCTGCTCGCCCGAGCACGGCATCCGCCACCGCGCGGCCCGCGCGCTCCATGAGCACGATGCCGGGCGTGCCGGCCGCGATCGCGACGCGATCGGCCGCCGCCATCTGCTGCGTGGTCAGCAGGGCGAGTTCCGCCTTGCCCGTCATGCCGGCGCTCTTGTCGTCCATGCCGCATCTTCGGGCGGCGCCCGGCAGGCCGCAAGTTGCGACGGAATGCCGCTTATGATCAACAGATGCGCAGATGCTCATTTTTTGTGCTGTTTATTGCCTTTTCGTCGGGCGCCCCAGCGGGCGCTGCCGCATGGCGGGGCGCCGGCGCCAATGCTATGAGCAGAAGCAGGGTTGCAGGCGTCCGAGGCTGCGGGGCTTTGTCCCGCGCCCAAGGGTGCCATCAGTTACAGTCCGGCCCCGGCCGGAGCTCGAGACGCAAGGGAGGCCGGTCGGCGCATGAAGAAGATCGAAGCGATCATCAAGCCCTTCAAGCTGGACGAGGTGAAGGAGGCTCTCCAGGAAGTCGGGCTGCAGGGCATCACGGTCCTGGAAGCCAAGGGCTTCGGCCGCCAGAAGGGCCATACCGAGCTCTATCGCGGCGCCGAATACGTCGTCGACTTCCTGCCGAAGGTGAAGATCGAGATCGTGCTCGCCGACGACATGCTGGATCGCGCCATCGAGGCCATCATGAAGGCCGCCCAGACCGGCCGGATCGGAGATGGCAAGATTTTTGTATCGACCATCGAGGGGGTGATCCGCATCCGCACCGGCGAGACCGGCGCGGACGCGATCTGAGGACTTCTCCCTCCTCATCGAATAACGAGCCGCAGGCCGGATTGGAGCCGGGTGCGGCAGCGTGAATGTGAACATGGCTGGCAAGAGGAATTGCTGAAATGAAAAGCGCCAAGGATGTCCTCAAGGCGATCAAGGACAACGACGTCAAATACGTCGACTTCCGCTTCACCGACCCGCGCGGCAAGTGGCAGCACTGGACCTTCGACGTCAGCATCATCGACGAGGACATCTTCGCCGAGGGCACGATGTTCGACGGCTCGTCGATCGCCGGCTGGAAGGCGATCAACGAGTCCGACATGCTGCTGATGCCGGATCCGACGACCGCCGTGATGGACCCGTTCTTCTCGGCCGCGACCATGGTCATCAACTGCGACGTGCTCGAGCCCGCCACCGGCGAGCCCTATAGCCGCGACCCGCGCGGCATCGCCAAGAAGGCCGAGGCCTATCTCAAGTCGACCGGCATCGGCGACACCGTCTATGTCGGCCCCGAGGCCGAGTTCTTCATCTTCGACGACGTCAAGATCGCGGCCGACCCGTACAACACGGGCTTCAAGCTCGACGCAGCCGAGCTGCCGACCAACGGCATGACCGATTACGAGGGCGGCAATCTCGGCCACCGCATCGCGACCAAGGGCGGCTACTTCCCGGTTCCGCCGCAGGATATGGCGCAGGACATGCGCGGCGAGATGCTCGCGGCCATGGCCTCGATGGGCGTCGCCGTCGAGAAGCACCACCACGAGGTCGCCTCGGCCCAGCACGAGCTCGGCATGAAGTTCGACACGCTGGTGAAGACCGCCGACCTGCTGCAGACCTACAAGTACTGCATCCACAACGTCGCCCAGAGCTACGGCAAGACCGCGACCTTCATGCCGAAGCCGGTCTATGGCGACAACGGCTCGGGCATGCACGTCCACCAGTCGATCTGGAAGAACGGCAAGCCGCTCTTCGCCGGCAACAAGTATGCCGACCTGTCGCAGGAGTGCCTCTGGTACATCGGCGGCATCATCAAGCACGCCAAGTCGCTGAACGCCTTCACCAATCCCTCGACCAACTCCTACAAGCGCCTCGTCCCGGGCTATGAGGCCCCGGTGCTGCTCGCCTATTCCGCGCGCAACCGCTCGGCCTCCTGCCGTATTCCGTGGACGACCTCGCCGAAGGCCAAGCGCGTCGAGGTCCGCTTCCCCGATCCGATGGCGAACCCCTATCTCGCCTTCTCGGCCCTGATGATGGCCGGCCTCGACGGCATCGTGAACAAGATCGATCCCGGCCCGGCGATGGACAAGGACCTCTACGACCTGCCGCCGCGCGAGCTGAAGAAGATCCCGACCGTCTGCGGCTCGCTGCGCGAGGCGCTGGAAGCGCTCAAGAAGGACAACGCCTACCTCAAGGCCGGCGGCGTCTTCTCCGACGACTTCATCGAGAGCTATATCGAACTCAAGATGCAGGATGTGGCGCGCTTCGAGATGACGCCGCACCCGGTCGAGTTCGCGATGTACTACTCCTACTGAGGGATTTCCGGCCGGTTGCGCAGGCGCCGGCCGACACCCCCAAGACGGTCAAGGCCGGGGCGGCGACGCCCCGGCCTTTTCGTTGGGCGCGGGCCCCGTGGCACCGGGTAACCTCGCCTTCATGCGTGATCGGGCAGGTTCGGCGGAGAACGGCTGGATGACGGTGCCCCGAACTTGCAGACCCAGGATGTGCAGACGATCTCGATCAACGGGCGGTTTCTCGGCCAGCCGCTGACCGGCGTGCAGCGCTTTGCGCTGGAACTGACCAGGGCGCTCGACCAGCGGATCGGCGCAGGCGCGCTTCCCGATCGGCTGAAGAATGCGCGCTGGCGCCTGCTCGCGCCCATGGACGTCCCCCAGACCCATGAGTTCCGGCATATCGCGCTGAAGCGCTTCGGGCCGTTCTCCGGCCATCTCTGGGAACAGACCGCGCTCGCGCGCCGGGCGGCGGGAGACATCCTCGTCGGCTTCGGCGGCAGCGGCCCCCTGCTCCACCGCCGCCAGCTCGTCGTCATCCATGACGTCACCATCTTCCGGCATCCGGAAGCCTTCAGCCGGGCCTATCGCGCTACCCATAAGGCGCTCGGCTTCGGGCTGACGCGCACCGCGCGCATCGCCACCGTCTCACGGTTCTCGCGCGGCGAGCTGGGCACGATCTTCCGGGTCCGGCCGGACAAGATCGCGGTGATCTACAACGCTACCGACCATTTCTCCGGGCTCATCCCGGACGAAACCGTCCTGCAGCGCCTCGGACTCGACGGCACGAACTTCTTCTTCATGCTGGGCACCCTGAAGCCCAACAAGAATGTCGATTTCGCCATCCGCGCCTTCGATGCCCTCGGCGACCGCGGCTGGAAACTCGTCATCGCGGGCGCGCTCGACAGGAGCGGCGTGTTCAAGGCCGACGCGCCGGCAAGCGCCGAGAACCTGATCTTCACCGGACGCCTGAGCGATGCCGAGATCATCGCGCTCGAACGCCGCGCCCGCGCCTTCGTCTTTCCGAGCCTCTACGAGGGCTTCGGCATCCCGCCGCTCGAAGCGATGACGCAGGGCTGCCCGGTCCTGGCTGCGGATATCCCGGCGGTCCGCGAGGCCTGCGGCGAGGCGGCGCTCTATTTCGATCCGCGCAATCGGGCGAGCCTCGAAGATGCCATGCGCGGGATCATGGACGCCGGCGGCGACACAACCGGGCTGGTCGAGAAGGCGCGGGCCAATCTCGCCCGCTTTTCATGGGACAAGAGCGCCGGGGCGCTGCTGTCGACCCTGTCGGAGATGGCGGCACCGCAGCCCTGACCGCGCCCGTCAGGACATCTTCGGCGACGCGTCCTGGCGCTGGAGCAATGCGGTGACGGTCGCGACCGTCGGCGGGATGCACAGCAGGAAGACCACCAGAGACACCGGCAATGATGTCTGCGGGGTGCCGCCATTGGCGATCCCCGCGACAGCGAGCGCGGCGAGCGCGCTGCCCAGCGTGAATCGCGGCCAGCGGAACGGCATCGACAGGAAGAGCGGCGTCCCCAGCATGACGGCGACGGCCGCCCCGGCGGCACCGCTATAGAGCAGCCCGGCCAGCGAGCCGCCGGACAGGGTCCAGCCGGCGAGCGCGCTCAGGTTGAGCAGGATGGCGTCAGCAACGGCGAGCCCGATGATCGGCCGCAGGCGCTGCGCCAGATGCGCCGGCGTCGGCAGCAGGTTCTGGACCCAGGCCCGCAGCAGCGCGAGGATCGTCACGGCCGGCGCGGCCAGCAGGAAGGCCTCACGCAGCTCGGCCTTGACCAGCCAGGCGGCAACCGGCGCCAGCAGGCACAGGATCACGGCCGCCGCCACGAGCGAGCAATTCGCCAATTGCCCGTAATAGCCGCCGAGGCGCTCACGGAATGCCGGCGAGCCCGGCTCCCGGTCATAGCTCGCGACCAGTTCGGGATAGCGGATCGCATGCAGCGCCGAGACGACCAGGACGAAGGGCCGCTGCAGCAGGTCGAGCGCCAGCAACGCGCCGGCCGCGCCCTGGCTGCCGATCATGGCCGTGATCAATGTCTTGAGCCCGAGCGGCGCCAGCAGGCTCGCCACCGAGGCGCCGGCCGAGACGCCGCCATAGGCCAGGTATCTCGTCACGAGCTGGCGCTGCGGGCGCCGAAGCCCTTGCGCCAGGGAGCCGCCGGCAAGCCGCACCAGCATGACATAGACGAGGCCTCCGGCCAGCATGCCGGCCACCGCGCCGGACAGCGTCGGGGCAAGCAGGGCTCCGCCGACCGTCCCGATCGCCAGCAGCGACGCGCGAGCGGCTTGCAGGATCGAGAACAGCCGGAAGTCCTGCCGAAAGCGCAGCATCGTCAGATGCAGCTCGGTGCCGCCCTGGAAGACCGCCACCAAGGCGCCGCCGACGGCGATGCCCGCGGAGATGATGCCCGACGCGAGAACGCCTCCGCCCGCCAGCAGGCAAAGCCCGGCACAGGCGGCGAAGGCATAGAGGATCACCGAGCGCTGCGCCGCCTCGTCGGCGCCGGGGTAGAACCGGCTGCAGGAGAACCGTATCCATTCGAAGACGGCGATGCTGGCGAACTGGCTGATCGTGACGAAGAGCGAGTAATGCGTGAATTCCTGCGGCGGCAGGATGCGCGAGACCAGCAGCAGCAGCACGAGCGCCAGCACGGCCTGATAGGCATAGGCTCCGAGAGCGACGAGCTGACCCACCGGCGCGACGCCCTGCTCAGCCCAGGCCAGCCACGGCGCGCAACCGCGCGCCGCTATTGGCCGCCTTGAAATCCCCCGCGATGGCGCAGCACATCGGATTACCCTCCGGCCACAGGCCTAGGGCAAAAAGGTTGATATTTCCGCGCTGGAGGAGCGGTGTCGTCTTTATCTCGCCGGCTATTCCCTCAGCCCTCATCCTGAGGAGCCGTTTCGTCAGGAATGGCGTCTCGAAGGAAGCTCCAGAAAGTTCCGGAGACATCTGGAGCTTCCTTCGAGACGCCGCTGACGTGGCTCCTCAGGATGAGGGCTCGAATTTTCGATCAGACACTCAGGAGAAATGCAGAACCGCGAGCCCAGCCGAAGCGGCGATCGCGGCCAGCCACCAGAGCCAGCGCGCGGCGTGCGGATCGGTCGCCGCCAAGGGCGCTCCGATCACATCCTCATGACCGAAGGATTCGCCGGCGAGGCGTGCAGCACGCTGCAGACCCGCGATACCCGCAACCGGCACTGACTGACGCGACGCCACGGCCTTCCCCCCTTCCGGCCGATCATAGCGCATTGCGGAAATCCGCATAGGCCAGATCGTGCTGATCATCCTCGGCTCCGATGGTTAACGTGGCCTGAACGGACCCGTTCCACCTCGCTCTTCCCGATCTCGACGACAGGGATGTGATGGGAATGCGCACCCAAGCGCGCAAGGCGGTTTCGATCCACGGATGAGGTGTCTATAAGCTGCCCCTGACAGGGTGTGGCGGGCCGCAATGCGCTAGAGTTTGAAGTCGCGAATCAGGAAGCAATTGGTGGCAATGGCGGATAACGGCGATCTTTTCGGCGGAGAACCGGAGCGGCCCGACGCGGCGAGCCCGCGACCGGAAGCGCGCCCGCCTGCCGCGAGCCCCAAGGCGGCGCCGACCGCTGCCGCGCCCGCCCGCAACGGCACGCTGTCCGAGGCCGGCTACGACGCTTCGGCGATCGAGGTCCTCGAAGGACTGGAGCCGGTCCGCCGCCGGCCGGGCATGTATATCGGCGGCACCGACGAGCGCGCCCTGCATCACCTCTTCGCC
>Ga0056909_1001565_pt1 | contig 13630 bp, 9 predicted proteins | sample EBPBio102011_DNA_FD_62115 | JGI IMG/M metagenome (GOLD analysis project Ga0056909, IMG submission 62115) | Wastewater treatment Type I Accumulibacter community from EBPR Bioreactor in Madison, WI, USA - Reactor 1_1/10/2011_ DNA | ecosystem: Engineered > Bioreactor > EBPR > Anaerobic-Aerobic >...
CCAGGTGCGCGAGCAGGTGGTCAACCAGAAGCTGGAAGGCCTGGCCGAGGGCTATATGGAAGAGCTGCGCGCGGCCGCGATCATCCGCGAGCCGTGAACGCCCCGGTCCTTCTGACCTGCGGCGACCCGGCGGGCATCGGCCCGGAAATCGCAGCCAGGGCCTGGGCGGCGGGCGAACGGTTCGTCTGGATCGGCGACCCCGGCCATCTGCCTGCGGGGACGGATTGGCGCGAGGTGGCCGAGGGCGAGGCCCCGGGCGACGGCGCGCTGGCGGTGCTGCCGCAGGCCTTCGCGGCCCCTGCCCCGCCGGGCCAGCCGGTCGCGGCCAATGCGGCGGGCGTGGTGGCGGCGATCGCCCGCGCGGTGCGGCTGGTTCAAGCCGGGCTTGGCAGCGCGGTCTGCACCGCGCCGATCAACAAGAAGGCGCTGAAGGACGGGGCGGGTTTCGCTTTTCCGGGACATACCGAGTTCCTCGCGCATCTGGCGGGGGTGGAGCGTGTGGTCATGATGCTTGCCTGCCCCGGTTTGCGGGTGGTGCCGGCGACGATCCATATCCCGCTCTCCGAGGTGCCGGGCGCGCTGACCGAGGGTCTGCTGGACGCGACGATCCGCATCACCCGCGCGGGGCTGGTCCGGGATTTCGGCATCGCCGAGCCGCGGATTGCGGTGGCCGGGCTGAACCCGCATGCGGGCGAAGGCGGGGCGATGGGCCAGGAGGAGGAGCGGATGATGAAGCCGCTGCTCGCCCGGCTGAGGGCGGAAGGGCTGGACGTGACCGGACCCTGGCCTGCGGACACGATGTTCCATGCGGGCGCGCGGGCGGGCTATGACGTGGCGATCTGCGCCTATCACGACCAGGCTCTGATCCCGATCAAGACCATCGACTTCGCGGGCGGGGTGAACGTGACTTTGGGCCTGCCCTTCGTGCGGACCTCGCCGGATCACGGCACGGCTTATGACATCGCGGGCAAGGGTGTGGCGGATCCGTCGAGCCTGATCGCGGCCTTGCGGATGGCGCGCGAGATGGCGGCGGCACGCGGGCGTTAGCGTCGGTGCCTCCGGTGGGGATAGTTGGGCAAAGATGAAAGGCTGGGCGTGGGGACGATAGACGGGCTGCCGCCGCTGCGCGAGGTGATCCGGGCGCATGAGCTGGTGGCGAGGAAGCAGCTGGGGCAGAACTTTCTGCTGGATCTGAACCTGACCGCCAAGATCGCGCGGGCGGCGGGGGATCTGTCGGGCTGCGACGTGCTGGAGGTCGGACCGGGGCCGGGCGGGCTGACGCGGGGGCTGCTGGCGGAAGGCGCGCGGCGGGTGGTGGCGGTGGAGAAGGACGCGCGCGCCCTGCCCGCCCTGGCCGAGATCGCGGAGGCCTGTCCGGGGCGGCTGGAGGTGCTGCACGGCGACGCGCTGGAGCTGGATCTGGCGGCGCATCTGACCCCGCCCTTCAAGATCGTGGCGAACCTGCCCTATAATGTCGGGACCGAGCTGCTGATCCGCTGGCTGACGCCCGAGGCTTGGCCGCCGCTCTGGTCATCGTTGACGCTGATGTTCCAGAAGGAAGTGGCCGAGAGGATTGTTGCTAAACCAAGGACAGAGCATTACGGGCGGCTCGCGCTGCTGGCGCAATACCGCTGCGAGGCGAAGATCGTGATGACGCTGCCGCCCGAGGCCTTTACCCCCGCCCCCAAGGTGCATTCGGCGGTGGTGCAGCTGACCGCCCTGCCCGCCCCGCGCTTTCCTTGCGACTTCAGGATCCTGCAGCGGATCACGGCGATGGCCTTCAACCAGCGCCGCAAGATGTTGCGGGCCAGCCTGAAAGGGTTGCGCCCGGATATCGAGACGGTGCTGGATGGGGTCGGCATCCCGCCGACGGCGCGGGCCGAGGAGATCGGGCTGGAGGGCTTCTGCGCGCTGGCCCGCGCGGTGGCTAACCCCGGCTGACCGCCAGCGCACGGCGGTAGGTGTCGAGGTATTCCGCGGTATAGGCCCTGTAGTCGAAGTCGAGCCGGGAATGGATTTCCTGCACCATCGACCACATCGCCTCGCGCAGGGCCGCCGCCGCCTTCATCGCGCGGTAGCGGGTCCAGAGCGCGGCATCGGGGGGCCCGCCGAAATAGGCGCCGAGCATCCAGCCCTCCTGCGCCGTATCGAGCCCGACATTCGCCGCCAGCCCGCCGAGGTCGAAAAGCGGCGAACCCCAGCCGGCATAGTCCCAGTCGATCAGCCACATCCGGGTGCCGTCATGCAGGAAGTTGCCGGGCAGCAGGTCGTTATGGCCGAAGACCATCTCGATCCGTCCGACCGCCTTTTCCAGCTGGGCGGCCTCGTCCAGCAGGCCCTGCAGGGCGTCGCGATGGCGCGATCGCCCCTCCTCCAGCGTGGCGGCATAGTCGCGGACCACCTGGAAGACCCAGAAGGTCAGCGCGGGGCCCCGCAGGTGGAGGGGGATGTCGCGGTGGGCGTGCATGACCAGCGCAAGGGCCTGTTCCAGCAGCTCCTGCCCAGAGAGGTCGGCGGCGGTCATCGTGCGGCCCTCGACGAAGTCGATCACCAGCGCGCCGGGTTCGTGGTGGATCACCGCGGGCGAGACGCCCGCAGCATGGGCGGCGCGGCTGGCGGCGAGTTCATTGAAACGCATGATCTGGTGGACGGGAATGTCGTCACCGATCCGCACGACGACGCGGCGGCGCGCGTCGGTCACCAGCACGTTGAGGTTGGTGATCCCCCCGCCCAAGGGGCTGGCCACTGCCTTGCCGTGCCAGATCGGCAAGGCCAGCGCGCGTGTCACGGGATCCTGGCGTGCGACCATCTCTGCCCCCTGCCGGGCGGCGCCTGCCAGCCCGCAGGCCAGAATGCGGGCAAGCCCCCGGCCTGTCAAAGCCGTTTTGTGCTGCGGCCTCAGCCCGGAAGCGCGCGGTCCAGGCATTGCCAGAGCGCCTGGCCCAACATCTCCATCCGGATCGGCTTGGCGACGACCGCGGTGAAGCCCCCACCGAGATACTCGTCGACCTGATGGGTCATCACATTGGCTGTGACCGCCACCGCCCGCGGCGGCGGCAACCCGAGCGTGGCCGCCAGCCGGGTCAGCGCGTCGAGGGTCTGCACCCCGTCCATCCCCGGCATCGCGATGTCAAGAAGCACCGCGTCGAACCTCTCGGCGCGGTAGCAGTCAAGCGCGGCCTCGCCATCGGCGACGATCACCGTCTCGACGCCGAGGGCCTGGAGCATGCTTTGCAGGATGATCCGGTTGGTGGCGTTGTCCTCGGCGGCCAGAACCCGCATCGCGGGCAGCCGGGCGGGGGCTATATCGCTTGCCCCACCTGAGCGACGGGCCAGCACCGGGATCATCAGCTCGGCCCGCGCGGTGACGCCTTCGCCTTCGATCGAGGCGAGTGTGACATCGCCCCGCATCAGCCGCGCCAGCCGCCGCACGATCGGCAGGCCCAGCCCGGTGCCGACATGGCTGCGCCGCGATCCGCCGGTGCCCTGGGTGAATTCGTCGAAGGCCAGCGCGATCTCGGCCTCGGACATGCCGATGCCGGTGTCGCGGACGGTGATGACGATCCGGTCCGCGGCCGCACAGTCGATCTCGACGGTGACGCTGCCCTGGTCGGTGAACTTCACCGCATTGCCGACCAGGTTGTGCAGGATCTGGATCAGCCGCATCCCATCGCCGTGGCGCAGCTCGTCCGGGCCCTCGCCCAGGCAGCGGGTGACCAGCTGCACGCCCTTGTCGCTGGCGGCGACCTGGTGCAGCGCAGCGACGCGGGCGAGGATTTCGGTCATGCGGATCGGGCCCGGGGCCAGCACCATATGCCCGGCCTCGATCTTGGCGAGGTCGAGGATGTCGTTGATGACGCCCAGAAGATGTTCACCCGACTCGCGGATCACGCGGACCATCGCCTGCTCGGCCGGGTCGGACAGGCGGCCCGCCAGCACCGTGGCCATGCCAAGGACGCCGTTCAGCGGGGTGCGGATCTCGTGGCTCATCGCGGCCAGGAAGTCCGACTTCGCCCGGTTGGCGGTCTCGGCCGCGGTCATCGCCATGCGCAGGCGGGCCTCGTTCTGCACTTCGTCGGTGATGTCGGTAAAGGTGCAGACCACGGCAAGGTCGATCCCCGGGGCAGACAGCCGGGCCGAGGTTACCGCAACGGCGCGGCGCTCGCCGGTGGGCCAGTAGATTTCGTGCCGGAGGGCATGCATCCCGGGCTCGCCCGCCAGCGCGCGCGCCACTGGCAGGGCCCGGGCAGGGACATGGTTTCCGGCCAGATCGACGACATCGGCCGTGCCGAGAAGCTTCAGCAGACAGTCGCCCGCCGAGATCTTGCGGCCCAGCACCCGTTCGGCAGCGGCATTGGCGAAGACCACGCCGCCGCCTTCGTCGACGACGACGATGCCCGAGACCGAGGATTCCATCACCCGCGCCAGCGTGTCGCGCTCGCGCGCAAGCGCGGATTCCAGCGCCTTGGCCGCAGAGATGTCGAGATTGATGCCGCTGGTCTTCACCGGGCGGCCCACCGCGTCCCAGGCGGCGACCTGCGCCCGGGTCAGCACCCAGACCCAATGCCCGTCGCGGTGGCGCAGGCGGACCTCGTGCTCGACCTGCCAGCGGCCGGAGTCGAAGGCCTCGCGCTCATGCGCGATCAGCGCGCGGGCGTCGTCGGGGTGCAGCATGCCAAGCCAGCGGTCGAGCGGCATCGGGTTCAGCTCTACCGCCCGGTAGCCCAGGATCTCGGCCCAGCGATCGCTGACCAGGGTCACGCCGCTTTGCATGTCGTGTTCCCAGGTGCCGACCTGGGTGCCGTCGATCACCCGGCCCAGCCGCTCTTCCGCCTCGGCCTGCACCGAGACGTCGAGCGTGATGCCGGAAATCCGGCGCGGGCTGCCGTCGGCCCAGCGAAGTGCGACATGGCCGCGGGTCATCAGCCAGACCCATTTCCCCGACTGGTGGCGCATCCGGCACCGCAGGCCGAACTCTTCGCCGCCATGCAGGAAAAGCTTCAGCTGCGCCTCCAGCACCGCCATGCGGTCTTCGGGATGGACAAGGTCGATCAGCCCGTCCAGCGCGGGTGAGACCCCGAAGCCGAGCATGGTTTCCCAGCGGTCGTTGATCGTGCTGAACCCATGTTCGGCATCCCAGTCCCAGACCGCGATATCGCCGCCCTCGACCACCTGCTGCAGGCGGCGGTCGGCAAGGCGGCGGGCGGTGACGTCCTCGTAAAGCCCCACCGTCTCATGCGAGGGGGTGGCGCGTTCGCGGACCCAGATCAGTCGGCCGTCGGCAAGCGCATCCTCGTTGTCCCAGACCTCGGTCAGCGGGCGGTCCAGACGGCGCTGGAGGTTGGCGTCGTCGCGTTCGCCTTCGGCGCCGAAGACGCCTCGGTCGATGGCCGCGCGCAGAAGGTCGTCATAGAGCGCGCCCTCGCGGATCTGGTCGGCGATCTGCCAGAAGATGCGGACATAGGGCGCGTTCCACAGAACCAGCCGGTCCTCGGCATCGAAGACGGCAAAGCCGTCGTCCAGCGCCTCGATCGCGGCAAGGAAGCGGGTCCGGGTCGCCTCCAGCCGGTCGCTTTCCACCGTGAGCGCGGCCTCCTTCGCGCGGATGGCGGCGATGTTCTCGATCAGCGACCAGACGAGGCGCCGCCCGTTCGGATCGGTGCTGACGAAGCAGCGCACGACGGCGGGGAAATCGGTGCCGTCCTTGGCCCGAAACTGCGCCTCGACCGGCCCGTAGCTCTGCGACTCCTTCAGTGCCGCGAGCGCAGCTTCCAGCATCCAGGGGCTGTCGGCGGGCAGGATCTGGCGCACCCGGATCGCCACGTCGACCTGGGGGTCGATCCCGAAAAGGTCCTTGAAGGCGCGGTTGACGTCGACGATCTCGCCGGTGGTGAAGTCGTTGACCAGGATCGGGTGCGGGCACATCTCGAAGAAGGCGGTGAACTGGCCCTCGCGGAACGAGGTCATCTCGCTGGAGCGGTCCGAGGCGGCGATGTCGCGGATCACGGCGATGAGGTTGGTATCGTCACCCTCGGGTCCGGGGGCAAGCCGGGCGACCGAGACCTCGTAGCGGTGCGGCGCGACAAGGGTCGGCAGCCCCACACGCCGGGTCAGCGCCGCATGGCCCGAGGGCGGCGCGGCCACCATCTCTTCGAGCGCGCCAGCCAGCGGTTCCGGCAGGATGCCCCCGGCCGGGCAGCCGATCCCGCTGCGCACCAGGGTCGACAGCCAGGGCAGCTTGTCGGAATGGCAGGCGATGATCCGCCCCTCGGGCGACAGCTCGATCACCAGGTCCGGCAGCGCGTCGAGCGTGGCCTGCAGATGGCTGCGCGAGGCGGCTTCCGCCCGGGCGGCCTCGGCCCGCATCAGCACCGACGAAACCGCCCGACCGACCGAGGTCAGCAGGAACACCGCGTCCTGCGCCCAGTGCCGGTCCTTGCGGCCGCAGTCGAAGCCGATCATGCCCAGAAGCCGGTCGCCGTTGCAAAGCGGCACCATCAGCGTCGAGTGGACCCCGATCTCGGTCAGGAAGCGCAGCTCGGGCGAGCCGGGCGGCAGGGTCTCGCGGTCACGCACGGCGACGATCTCGCCCGCGAGGAAGGCCTGGTGCCAGTCGGGGCGCATGACCGGCGCCTCGGCCTGCATCGCGGGCTTCAGCGGCGCGACGCCCGAGGCCACCCATTCATGCGTGTTGCGGTAGCCGGACTGCGGCGCATAGCGGAAAAGGAAGGTGCGGTCGAAGCCATAGCTCTGGCCGACGGTCTCCAGCACGGCCTCGATCTCGCGGTCGATGCTGTCGGGTGTGACGTCGAGCAGGCGGTTCATAAGCTCGACCACGCGGAATTCGACCCGCGCAGGTTGTGCAGTCACGGTGTCGGGCTGACCTGCGTGTCCCATCGATCCCCTGCATTTTCAACGGGATTATCAGCGAGAAGCGGCGTTCCCGCAAGCGGGCATGTCCGGGCGCGGATTCAACCCCAGAGGCCGGTGGGTCGGGGCACCAGGCCCGGAAAGACCGCGCCGGGATCGGACAGGCGCAGGTGGCCGGCCAGAAGCTCGGCCAGCACGTCGCGGTAATCGGTCTCGACGGCGAGGTCCGCGCCTTCCTCCAGCGCCGTGTTGGCCAGGCCCGGCCAGCGCCCGACCATCCGGCCGCCCTTCGCCTGCGGGCCGAGGACCATCATCACATTGCCCCGGCCGTGGTCGGTCCCGCCCCCGGTATTGGCACGCAGGCGGCGGCCGAATTCGCTCATCACCACGACCGAGACATCCTGTTGCAGGGACCCGAGGTCGCGCCAGAAGGCCATCAGCGCCTGCGACAGCCCGCCGACAAGCTCGGCAAAGGCCGGGGCCTGGTTCACATGGGTGTCCCAGCCCGGCAGGTCCACCGTGGCGACTCGCAGGCCCAGGTCCTCCTTGATGGTCTGGGCGACGGTCATCAGCGGCGCGCTGGCGAAATTGCCCTCGGGATAGGGGGTCGCGGGGGTATAGGGACGCAAGGCGTTGTCGGTGTCCGACCAGAAGCGGCCCCGCATCAGGTCGGATAGGCTGAGCAGATCCTGGACCGGGCGGTCCAGCGGCCCGTGCGCGCCGAAGCCGGATTGCAGCCGGGCGCGGAGCGGATCGGAGAGCCAGTGGCCAGGCGCGATGACGAGGTCGGCAAGGGTCTCGGCGACGGCGGCCTCGGCCCCGAGCAGGCTCGTGGGGCGCATGGCGCCGACGGCAAGCGCGGGCATCGGTCCGCCGGGGGCAGCGGCCTGCAACCAGCGCCCGATCCAGCCGGAGGGATCACCGGGTGGGGCACCGGTGCCGAAGAGACCGCGCTCGATCCGGGCCTCGGCGTCGAAATGGCTGCGGGTGGCTTCGGGCAGGCCTGCGGCATGGACCAGCGACAGGTCACCCGCGTCATAAAGATCGGCCAGCGGGGCGGCGGCAGGGTGGAAGCGGAAATCCACATCGGCGATCCCCTGCCGGATCACGCGGCCCGCCGCATCGCCCTGGCGCAGGACGCGCAGGTTCTCGGGGCGGGCGGCGATGAAGTCGGGGTCCGAGGCGGGCGAGACAAGCGCCAGCCCGTCGGCGCCGCCGCGCAGGAAGATCACCACGAGGATCGGATCGCGGGCCATGTGGGTCCTATCGCATCAGGAAATCGGGGGTGAGCGCGGCGAAAGCGACCGCGGATTGCGCAAGGCCGCGACGGTCCTCGACGGCCATGTCCCGCACCGGGGCGGCGGGATCGACGCCGAAGGCGCTGCACAGGGTCGCCGCGATACCGTCGCCCTGCCCCGGCGCCAGCGCCTCGGCCTGGCGCGCGGCGAAGGCCTGCATGGTCTCGTCCTCGACGGCAGGCACGGTCAGGTCGGCCCTTGCCCCGTCGAACCAGTCTTCAAGGGCCGAAAGCGCAAGGTCGACATAACGGTTCAGCGTGCTTGCCCCGGTCCAGGCGCCGATCCGGTCGGGGTGGCCGGTCGGCGGCCCGTATTCGTGCTGCCGCCAGCCCGAACGGAGGAGTTGCCAGTGAAAGCCATTTTCAACCGATACGACCTGTGCCCCGGTGGCGCGGTAGAGCGCGACGATGAATTCGAACGGGCGGCGGAGTTTCTGCTGCGGCGCAGCAAAGTCGGGGGACAGCACCAGCACACGCAGCACCTGCGCGATCTGATCCGGGGCATCCTGCGCAGCGAGGAAGGTGCGGGCCATGTTCTCCACCAGCGCCTCGGGCGGATCGTCGGACAAAAGCCGCCGGGCGATCTTGCCGCAGACGAAGCGCGCCGTGCCGGGATGGCTGGCAAGAAGGTCCAGCACCTCCTCGCCATCGGCCATCGGCCCCCGGTTGGGCGGGATCTCGTGGCCCAGGATGCGCTTCTGATAGGGGTCGTGCCAGCGCGCGACATAGTGGAAGCGCCCGGTCAGCGGCGCATTCTCGCCCTCAGCGATCCAGCGGCCATCGCCCATGCTCCAGCCGGTGAAGGCGCGGGCGACCTCGTAGACGTCGAGGTCGAGATACCCTTCGGCGCGGCCTTCGGCGGCCCCCGGAACAGCCTGCCAGTCGCTGTAGCGGTCGTTCAGGTAATTCCCCGCGCCAAGCGTGTGCAATTCCAGAAGTTCCCGCGCGAAATTCTCGTTCGCGGGGCTGGCGATGCTGTCGGCATTGTTGAGGTAGTAAAGCATGGCAGGCGAGCGCGCGACCTCGCCCAGAAGGATGCGGAAATTGCCAAGCGCGTGGCTGCGCATGATGGAGTCATGGCTGACGAAGAAGGCGGCGATATATTCGTCCTTGGTGGAATGGACGTTGAAATGGTTGTGCCAGAACTGCGTCATCACCTCGTGAAGCTGCGCCTCGGCATGGACGGCGCGGATCAGCGCGGCGGCGATCACCTCGGTCGCGGGGCGCAGGCGTTCCGCGTAACCCACGCCCCGCCCCGGCGTCCAGTCGATCAGCGACAGGAAGCTGGCCTGGTCGGCCGACAGCGCGGCAAGCGGGCGCAGCTCGTCCACGGCAGGCCAGGACGCGCCGTTCTCGTCCTCGCCCCCCGAGTAGCTGATCCGCAGCCGGGCTTTGGAGAGACGGTCCGCCAGCGCGGGGTCGGTGGCGGGCAAGGCGAGCTGGCGGTCGAGCCAGGCCTCGGCACCAAGGGCGGTGAAGTCCGCCACCGCGGCAGGCGTCGCGCCGAAGGTCAGCCGGTTCAGCCAGAGCCGCGCCTGACTGTCCCCCTCCGCCCGAACGGGCCGGGCCAGCGGCAGGGCCGAAGCCGCCAGCGCCGCCATCAGCCGGGTGTGGAACATGCGCCGAGTCAGCATGGGCGGTCTCCGTACCGGCGAGAGTGCCACAGCGGGCAGGCCGCACAAGGTTTTCGGCGGGGCACGGGCGGAACCCTGCCGTCAGACCCCGGTCAGGACTGCCGCCAGCGCAAGGATCGCCGGCAGCGCCTGGACATAAAGGATGCGCCGCGCCGCCGTCGACGCGCCATACAGCCCGGCGACGATCACGCAGGCAAGGATGAAGGACGCAAGCTCGACCCCCGGCCCCGGCAGGCCACGGACAAGCGCGAGGATCAGACCGGCGGCGAGAAAGCCGTTGTACAGCCCCTGGTTCGCCGCCATCACGCGGGTATTGGCCGCGAATTCGGGCGAGACGCCGAAGATGCGGCGGACCTGCGGGGTTTCCCACAGGACCATCTCCATCAGCAGGATCGCCAGATGGATCGCTGCCACCAGCCCGACCAGCACCGCCCCGATCATGCCGCGGGCATCCGGGTTTCGGCCATCTCGGCATACCAGCTGGAGCCGAAGGGAATCGCGCTGTCGTCGAAATTGTAGGCGGGATGGTGGACCATCGCGGTGTCGCCGTTGCCCATGAAGATATAGGCGCCGGGGCGTTCGTTCAGCATGAAGCTGAAATCCTCGGCCCCCATCAGGGGCGGGGTGTCGGTGTCGACATTGCCGGACACCTTGCGCGCCACTTCGGCGGCAAAGCCGGTGTTTTCCGGCGTGTTGATGGTGACCGGATAGCCGCGCTGATAGTTGACCTCGGCCCGGGCGCCAAGCGCCAGCGCCGTGCCCTCGACAACCTGGGCGATGCGGGATTCGACGAAGTCCTGCACGCCGTGATCCATCGTGCGGACCGTGCCCTTCATCTTCACCACCTGCGGAATGACGTTATGCGCGGTGGAGTCGGTTTCCACCGTGCAGACGCTGACCACGATCTGCTTCAGCGGGTCGACGTTGCGGCTGGCGATGGTCTGCAAGGCCACGATGATATGCGCGCTGACGACCGTGGTATCGACGCAGTCATGCGGTTTGGCGGCATGGCCGCCCTTGCCGGTGACCACGATCTCGAACTGGTCGGCGGCGGCCATCATCGCGCCGGGCCGGATGGCGAAATGGCCGACCGGGATGCCAGGCATGTTGTGCATCCCGTAGACTTCCTGCACGCCCCATCGGGTAAGCATCCCGTCCTTCACCATCTCGCGGCCACCGCCCCCGCCTTCCTCGGCAGGCTGGAAGATGCAGACGACGGTGCCGTCGAAATTGCGCGTCTCGGCCAGATACTTGGCAGCGCCCAGCAGCATCGCCGTATGGCCGTCATGGCCGCAGGCATGCATCTTGCCCGGCGTCTGCGAGGCATAGGGCACCCCGGTCTGTTCGATGATCGGCAGGGCGTCCATGTCGGCGCGCAGGCCGATGACCCGGCCCTTGCTGTCGCTCCGCCCCTTGATCACCGCGACCACGCCGGTGCGGCCGATGCCCTCCACCACCTCGTCGCAGCCGAACGACCGGCACAGGTCGGCGACCTTCCCTGCGGTGCGGTGGACATCGAACAGCAACTCGGGATGCTGGTGGAAATCCCGGCGCCAGGCGGTGATCTCGGGCAGAAGCTCGGCGAAACGGTTCTTGACGGGCATGGGTGATCTCCTTTGGCAGGCAGGGTGGACCCGTTGCGGAAAAACGGCAAGCCCCCGCTATCCGGCCGGGCCAGGGTCTGGAAAACCGGAATGTGATCGCAGACCTGTTGCCGATGTCGCACGTTTTCGCCATATCGTCGCAAAATCGACATGAACCCGGCTTGTTGCGGCCAAAGGCCCGCGCAATATGGGAAAAAGAGCCAGCGAACGGAGCAGTCAGATGGCCACGCAAACCGCAAAACCGCAGCAAGGCGGCAGCTCGGCCCCCGGCCCGCAGCAGCAGGGCCAGCAGGCGGGCGGACCCGTACCGCAACAGGGTCAGCCGATCTTCAAGGACTGGGCCTCGATCTAGGTCCGCTTCCCGGCCTTCACCACCTCGGCAAGATCGCGCGCGATGTTGAACGCGCCCTTGATCCGGTCGGCCTCGGTCTTCATCTCGCCCACCAGCACGATCTTGGTTCCCGTCACTTTCGCGGCGGGGCCTTGAGCCTTCAGGAAATCCACCAGCCCCGCGGGGTTGGCGAACTTGTCGTTGTGGAACTGGATCGTCGCGCCCTTCGGCCCGGCGTCAAGCTTGGCAATCCCCGCCCGTTTCGCCATCGCCTTGATGCGGACGATCAGCATCAGCGTGTTGACCTCCTTCGGCAGCGGGCCGAAACGGTCGATCAGCTCGGCGGCGAAGCCTTCCAGCTCCACCTTCGTCACCAGGCTGGAGAGGCGGCGGTACAGGCCCAGCCGGATGTCGAGGTCCGGGATGTAAGTCTCGGGAATCATGACAGGAACGCCTAGGTTCAGCTGCGGCGACCAGTCGTCGTCGATGGCTGACAACCCCTGCAACTCACCGGATTTGATCCTGGCGATCGTCTCTTCCAGCATGTGCTGGTACAGTTCGTAGCCCACTTCCCTGATGTGGCCCGACTGCTCCTCGCCCAGAAGGTTGCCCGCGCCGCGCAGGTCAAGGTCATGGCTCGCGAGGTTGAACCCGGCGCCAAGGCTGTCGAGGCTGCCCAGAAGCCGCAGCCGCTTGGTCGCCTGCGGCGTCAGCGGCGCCCGGGGCTTGGTCGTCAGGTAGCAATAGGCCCGGGTCTTCGAGCGCCCGACCCTGCCCCGGATCTGATACAGCTGGCTTAGGCCGAACATATCCGCCCGGTGGACAATCATGGTGTTGGCGGTGGGAATATCCAGACCGCTTTCAACAATCGTGGTCGCCAGCAGCACGTCGAACTTGCCGTCGTAGAACTGGTTCATCCGGTCGTCCAGATCGCCCGCCGCAAGCTGGCCATGCGCGATGACATAGCTCGCCTCGGGGACATGGGTCTTCAGGAAGTCCTCGATGTCCGGCAGATCGGCGATACGGGGGACGACAAAGAAGCTTTGCCCGCCGCGATAGCGTTCGCGCAGGATCGCCTCGCGAATGGTGATCGTGTCGAATTCGGAAACATAGGTGCGGATCGCCAGCCGGTCGACCGGAGGCGTCGCGATGATCGACAGGTCCCGCACGCCGGTCAGCGACAGTTGCAGGGTGCGGGGAATGGGCGTCGCGGTCAGGGTCAGCACATGCACTTCCGAGCGCATTTCCTTCAGCCGTTCCTTGTGCGAAACGCCGAAATGCTGTTCCTCGTCGATGATGAGAAGACCGAGCTTCTTGAAGCTGATCCCCTTGGCCAACAGCGCATGGGTGCCGACGACGATGTCCACGCTGCCATCCGCCATCGCCGCCCGGGTGGCATTGGCGTCCTTTGTGGACACAAAGCGCGACAGAGGGCGAACCGAAATCGGAAAGCCCCGGAAGCGTTCGGCGAAGCTGCGATAGTGCTGGCGGGCCAGAAGCGTGGTCGGGCAGATCACCGCGACCTGCATTCCTGACAGCGCCGCCACGAAGGCCGCGCGCATCGCGACCTCGGTCTTGCCGAAGCCCACATCACCGACCACCAGCCGGTCCATCGGGCTGCCCTTTTCCAGGTCGGCCACCACATCGGCGATCGCCGCCAACTGGTCGTCGGTCTCCTGATAAGGGAAGCGGGCGGCGAAGGCCTCCCAGATCGAATGCGGCGCTTCCAGGATCGGCGCGTGCCGCAGGGCGCGTTCCGCCGCGACCCGCATCAGCCGGTCGGCGATCTCCTTGATCCGCTCCTTCAGCTTCGCCTTCTTCGCCTGCCAGGCCCCGCCGCCCAGCCGGTCCAGCAGGCCCTCCTCATGCCCATAGCGGCTGAGCAGCTCGATAT
>Ga0056909_1001574_pt1 | contig 13590 bp, 13 predicted proteins | sample EBPBio102011_DNA_FD_62115 | JGI IMG/M metagenome (GOLD analysis project Ga0056909, IMG submission 62115) | Wastewater treatment Type I Accumulibacter community from EBPR Bioreactor in Madison, WI, USA - Reactor 1_1/10/2011_ DNA | ecosystem: Engineered > Bioreactor > EBPR > Anaerobic-Aerobic >...
TCCCAGTCGCAATATCTGGAATTCCCGCCGCGGGAATGGTCGCTGCGCTGGTACGAGGCCTATTTCTCCTCGTCGAGCTGGATGGCGGCGACCGCGACCTCGTTCAAGGCGGGCTTCTGCACGGCGCTGCTGGCGACGCCGATGGGCACGCTCGCCGCCTATGGCCTGCACGCCGCGCGCCTGCGTTTCGCCGGGCTTGCGATCCTCGCTTTGCTGACGCCGACGATCGTGCCGGTCATCCTCGTCGGCATCGCGCTGTTCTACGCCTATGTGCAGCTCAAGATGGTCAACTCGTTCCTCGGCATCGTGCTGGCGCATACGATGCTGGCGGTGCCGATCGTGATGATGATCGTCGGCTCGGCCCTGAAGAGCTTCGATCTCGATCAGGAGCGGGTGGCGCGCAGCCTTGGCGCGACGCGGACGCAGGCCTTCCTGCAGGTGACGGCGCCGCAGATCGGCTTCGCCCTCGTCACCTCGGCGGTGCTGTCCTTCCTGACCTCCTTCGACGAGGTCGTGGTCGCGCTCTTCGTCTCCGGTGGCGATAACGCGACGCTGACGCGGATGATGTTCCTGGCGCTGCGCGATCAGATCGACCCGACCATCGCCGCGATCTCGACGATCATGATCGTGATCACGTCGCTGCTGCTGGCGGTGTCGCAGCTCTTCGGCAAAAGCGAGAGCTGAGGACGCGACCGCTCGCCTCTCGTCGAACTGATCGTCTGGTGGGCGCCCTCAATCGCGCTTCCGCCGGGAGCGAAAGCGATCGAGCAGGCCGAGACACCACAGCGCGAAGCGCGCCATCGGCCTTTGCAGGATGGGGAAGTCGGCGGCGAGAAGGAGCAGGCCGAGCGGCAGCATCCAGGCGCCCAGCAGAGGCAGGAACGAGAAGATCCCGCCCGCGATCAGGCCGATCCCGGCGGGAATGCGGACCAGCCGGGACTCGGGGTGGCGCAGCCAGCGCAGGCCTGCGGCCAGCAGGGGAGGCAGCTCGCGCTCGATGCGCCTGAAGGCCTGGCGCAATTCCTGTCGGGAGGAGAGCGGCTGCATGATCGGGTGTCTGTCGCCTCATCGGGCCGGATGGAAGCCCGACATCGGATCAGCGAACGACGACGCCTTGCCGACGCACCCCTTTGGACGTGCGGCACGAGCAATCGTCTCCGAGAGAGGCCGGTCGCGCGAGGGCGCACAGCCATGCAGACGTTCGGCAATGGCGCCCGAGTCCGCTCGTCCGCTCCGCCCTGCGATAGTACTGGCCCGATGACCGGCTCGGTTCGTAGAAGCGTGGGCTGTTGGCGCCGGCCCCGACCGGCGGCCCGGCTCCCGGAATGCCACCCTGGCTCGAATGCAGCCTGAGATCCGGCACATTGTCCGTGATCGACGGCGGCCCCAGCCCCTGTCGCGGGCCGCCGGGGTAGAGCGGGCCAGTACCGGGCGTCGCGTCGAACTGGGCGCTGGCGGGAAGGGGCATCAGCGCGGCCAGCAGGGCTGCAGTCGCTGCGATGAGAGCGCGCATCATGCTGCACCTGTTCTTCCGAGTGGGCTTGTGTCGCATCGTCCAACCCTCTGCTCGCGCCGGTGTGGAACGCAAGGCGGACGGTCCTGTTCCGGTGCCTAGAGCGCATCCGCGATTCTTCGAATCCCGGATGCGCTCTGGACTTTTATTCTATCGCATTTTCTTCACGCGAACCGGTTTCCACTTCGCTCGAAAATGCGCTAGCCGCCGGGGCTGATCACCGATGTCACCTCCGACCACTGCGTCCAGCCCAGCACCTGATACAGGGCCCGGCCATCCGGCGTCGCGATCAGCGTGCCCTGGCTTGCGCCACGTTCCATCGCGCGCCGGGTCAAGGCACCCATGACCGTGGTCCCCAGGCCCAGCCGTCGATGCGCCGCCTGCGTGAGAATCTGGTCGAAGACGGCATGGCCGTCGACCATGCCGGCAGAACCGCTGGCCGCCAGGTCCCCGTCGTCGCTCGTGACCTCGACCCTGATCGCCGCGCCATCATCCCGTGAGGCCAGCCGGTAGCCGGGCGGCAACGGCAGGTCTTCGGGTGCTGCGAGCGTGGTCGTCATGAGAAAGGCGCGCTCGCGTAGGGTCCAGTTGTCCGGGAGCAGCGGCGCGGCGGCTTCGCGTGGCGCTGGCGCCTCGATATAGATCCCCGGCGCCTCGATCGACCGCGCCAGCTCCGACAGTACCGCGGGATCGAATCCGGGCAGTACGAAACGGCCGCGCTGGTCCGGCTTGCCAATCTCCAGCCACAGGCCGGTCGGCACGGCTTCCGGGGCAGGATAGCCGCGCGTCAGCGCATAGCCGGAAGCCCAGATTTCGATGGGATTCATGGGTCCGATCTCCGCTCGTAAGACAGGCGGAGAAGGCCCGGCCCGCACGATCCTCGCGCATATAAGCGCACCGAATAGAGGCCGGAAATATATCATAGCGCGTGGCCGCTCCGTTCCCGGGCATGCCCGCTAAGATCGCGCAGCGCCAAAAAGGCGCTCGGTTGCCGAACCTGCTCGACCTCAGGGTCTCGCGATTTCGCCAGCCGGCAAAACGGGGAACCATGATGACCGCTCATTTTCCGGCCGGACGACAGCTTTCGGCAACCGCTTTCGCCCTCGCATCCGCGCTCGCCGCCGCGACCCCGGCTTCCGCCCAGCAAAGCAGCATCCCGCTGCCGGCTGCACTGAAATCGGCCGGGCAGATCGTCGTCGGCATCGAAACCACCTATCCGCCGATGGCCTTCAAGGATCCGAAGACCAACGAGCGCGCCGGCTTCAATGTCGAGCTCGTCAATGCGATCGCTCGGGAACTCGGCATCGCCGTGAAGTGGGAGGAGATGAGCTTCGAACAGCTCATGACCTCGCTGACGACCGGCCGCATCGACATGATCGGCACCGCGATCAGCGACCTGCCGTCCCGCCGCGAGAAGCTCACCTTCGTCGATTATCTCGCGACCGGCGCTCAGCCCTTCGCGCTTGCCACCAAGGCGGGCGAACTGAAGAGCAATGCCGATCTCTGCGGCAGGACGGTCGGTGCGCCCCGCACCACGAGCTACATGCCGGTGACCGCAGCCTGGAGCGAGAAGAACTGCACCGGCGCCGGCAAGCCCGCGATCACGGTGAACGGCACGGCCGGCGCGACCGCGACGCGGCTCGAACTGAAGCAGGGCCGGCTCGATGCCGCCGTGCTCGGACCGGAATATGTCGCCTATCTCATGGCGGACGAGCCGAACACCTATGCCTTCGTCGGCGAGCCCTTGAACAAGACCCTGTTCGGCCTCGCCTTCGACAAGAAGAGTGTCGAATTGCGCGACGCCGTCGCCAAGGCGACTGCGGTGGTGATGAAGAACGGAGGCTATCAGCAGGCCCTGAAGAAATTCGGCCTCGAACGGCAGAGCCTTTCCGAACCCACGATCGACGCCGGCCAGTGATGCCGGCCCTGGCGATCGGCGATACGTTGATGAAGGCCGCGGTGCTCAGGCAATTCGGCGGGCCGGAAGCGCTGGTCTGGGACGATGCCCCGGCCCCGCGCGCCGGGCCGGGCGAGATCGTGCTGCGCGTCCACGCGGCGGCGCTGAACTATGCCGACCTGCTGCAGCGCCGCGGCAGCTATGGCATCGAGCAGAGCCTGCCGCGCATCATCGGCTATGAATGCTCAGGCGTCATCGCGGAGATCGGCGCCGGTGTGGCCGGCTGGCAGGTCGGCGATGCAGCCTGTGCCCTGGTTTCGGGCGGCGCCTATGCCAGCCTCGTCGCGGTGCCCGCGGCGCAGGTGCTGCCGATTCCCGTCGGTATCGGCCTCATCGAGGCGGCCGCATTGCCCGAAGCGGCCTGCACCGTCTGGTCGAACGTGCTCGATCTCGGCGCCCTCAAGGCTGGCGAGACCCTGCTCGTCCATGGCGGAGCCGGCGGCATCGGCTCCTTCGCCATCCAGGCGGCCAGGGCGATCGGCGCCCGCGTCTTCGCCACGGCCGGCAGCGGGGACAAGCTTGATCGTTGCCGCGATTTCGGCGCTGACCGGGCGATCTCCTATTCGGACGAGGATTTCGTCGCCGTGATCGAGGCCGAGACCGGCGGACGCGGCGCCGACGTCATCCTCGACAATATGGGCGCCGCCTATCTCGGCCGGAACGTCGCGGCGCTCGCTTTCGATGGCCGCATCACGATGATTGGCCTGCAGGGCGGGCGCGATGCGCAGGTCAATCTCGGTGCGATGATGCGCAAGCGCGCCGCCCTGTTCACGACCTCGCTGCGAGACCGGCCGCCCGCGGCCAAGGCGCGGATCGTGGCCGGCGTCCGTGATGATCTCTGGTCGCATGTCGCCGCCGGGCGCATCCGCCCCGTTATCGACCGCAGCTTTCCGCTCGCGGAGGCCGCTGCCGCGCATCGCTACATGGAAAGCGGCAGCCATGTCGGGAAGATCCTGCTGATCGCGCCGGAGTCCGTCTGAGCTTCCGGCAAGTCTTTTGCTTACCCACCGCCTTTCACCGACGACCTCAAGCCATCGAGGCCAGATGACCGCCGAAACCGAAAACCTCATCATCGTCCCCCGCCGGCATTTCGGGCGGATCATAGGTGCAGCGATCGTCTGCATCGCGCTGGCTGCGATCGTGCGCGCCTTCGCCGTCGGCCAGATCGAGTGGGACTATGTCGCCGAATTCCTGACCGTGCCGGCGATCCTGACCGGTCTCGTCAACACGATCGTCATGGCGATCCTGGCGATGGTGCTCGGCATCACGCTCGGCGTCGTCTTCGCGGTGATGCGGCTCTCGGCCAATCCCGTGCTCTCGAACACGGCGATCGGCTATATCTGGTTCTTCCGGGCCGTGCCGGCGCTGCTGCAATTGCTGCTCTGGTTCAACCTCGCGCTGGTCTTCCCGACGCTGGGCATCCCCGGCCTGTTCTCGTTCAAGACCGTCGAGGTGATGACGCCCTTTGTCGCGGCTTTGCTCGGGCTCGGCATCCAGCAGGGCGCCTTCACGGCTGAAGTGGTCCGCGCCGGCCTGCTCTCGGTCGATAACGGCCAGTATGAGGCGGCGCAGACGCTGGGCATGACGCGGCTTCAGCTCCTGCGGCGGATCATCATGCCGCAGGCGATGCGCGTGATCGTGCCGCCGATCGGCAACGAGTTCATCGGCATGGTGAAGCTCACCTCGCTGGCGAGCGTCATCCAGTTCGCCGAGATCCTGCACAGCGCGCAGAACATCTACTACGCCAATTCGCGCGTCATCGAGCTGCTGATCGTCGCCGCCATCTGGTACCTGGTCGTGGTCACCGTGCTCAGCCTGATCCAGGGCCGGATCGAGGCCTATTACGCCCGCGGCGTCGCCGCGCCGGCGCAGCGCTGAGGAGCGGCAGGATGACCGATACCCTCCCTCAGGTCCGCACGACCGATCCCGATCATCTCGCCGCCGGCGCTCCGCTGGTCCTCGCCGAGAGGGTCGAGAAGCATTTCGGCCCGCTCAAGGTGCTGAAGGGCATCGACATTGCCGTCCCCAAGGGCGAGGTGCTCTGCATCATCGGCCCCTCCGGCTCGGGCAAGAGCACCTTCCTGCGCTGCATCAACCAGCTCGAGCGTATCGATGGCGGCGCGCTCTGGGTCTCCGGCGAGCGGGTCGGCTATCACCGCGAGGGCAACAAGCTTTATGAGCTCGACGACAAGGCCATTGCTCGCCAGCGCCGGTCGATCGGCATGGTGTTCCAGCGCTTCAACCTGTTCCCGCATCTCACCGCCCTGCAGAACATCATCGAGGGGCCGGTGCAGGTGCTGCGCGAGCCGGCCACTGACGCGACGAAGCGGGCGCTCGCGCTGCTGGAGCGCGTCGGCCTCGCCGACAAGCGCGACGCCTATCCCTCGCAGCTCTCCGGCGGCCAGCAGCAGCGCGTCGCCATCGCCCGCTCGCTCGCCATGCGGCCCGAACTGCTGCTCTTCGACGAGCCGACCTCGGCGCTGGACCCGGAGCTGGTCTCCGAGGTGCTGAAGGTAATGCGCGACCTCGCGGAGACCGGCATGACCATGATCTGCGTGACCCACGAGCTCGGCTTCGCGCGCGACGTCGGCCATCGCGTCGCCTTCATGGACCAGGGCCAGATCGTCGAACTCGGCGATCCGCGCACCGTGCTGACCGATCCCAGGGAGGCGCGCACCCGCGCCTTCATCAACGCCGTCCGTCACTGATCACAAAAAGGGGAATACCATGTCGAAGACATCCATCCTGCTCGGCCTCTCGGCCATCGCGCTGTGCGCCACTGCCGGCTTCGCCCAGGCCCAGAGCCTGCCCGCGCGCATCCTGGAGAAGAAGACGATCTCGGTCGCCAATGTGCCGAATTACCCGCCGCTCGAGTTCAAGGATCCCAAGACCGGCACGCTGACCGGCCTCGACATCGATCTCGGCAACGCGATCGCCCAGAAGCTCGGCATCACCATCAAATGGGAGGAGATCAGCTTCGAGGGCATGATCCCGGCGCTGACAACCGGCCGCGTCGACATGATCCTGTCGGGGATGAGCGACCTGCCGAGCCGGCGCGAAACTCTCGATTTCGTCGATTATCTCGCCTCGGGCGCGCAGTTCTACACCAATGCCGATCGCAAGGACGAGTTCAAGAACCTCGCCGATCTCTGCGGCAAGAAGGTCGGCGCCAGCCGCCGCACCTCCTTCCCGAAGGAGATGGAGACCTGGAGCAAGGAGAACTGCGAGGCCAAGGGCAAGCCGGCCATGCAGATCGTCGGCACCGAAGGTTCGGCCGATGCTCGCACGCAATTGCGCCAGAAGCGCCTCGACGCCGCCGTGCAGGGCAGCGAGACCTTGCCTTATCTGATGGGCCAGGAGCCCGGCGTCTATGCCATCCTCGGCACGCCCTTCACCACCGTCTACCAGGGCCTGGCCTTCGCCAAGAAGGACACCGAATTGCGCGACGCCGTCGCTAAGGCTTTCGCTGCCATGCTGGCCGATGGCACCTATGCTGCCGTGCTGAAGAAGTGGGAGCTTGGCGAGGCCAAGGTCGACAAGCTGATGATCAACGGCGAAGCCAAGAATTGATCACGCACTAACCGCATTCGTCGCGCCCCGGCCATCCGGCAGGGGCGCCCCTCTCGAAAGACGACCTCATGCTGACCGACTTCCCTCACCGCATCGCCAATCTCGCCGATCCCGCGCCAGATTATCCCTGGCCGGAGGGCTATCGCAGCGCGGTCTTCCCGGCCTTCGACGTCGATGCCGAGACGGCCTGGCTGAACTACGATGCGAAGAACACCGACCGGCTGGTGACGCTCTCCCATGGCGGCTACGAGCAGCGGGTCGGCGTGCCGAAGATCCTCGAGCAGCTCCGCCTCCAGGAGATCAAGGCGACCTTCTTCATCCCCGGCTGGGTCGTCGAGGTGCATCCGGCAATGTGCGAAGCCATCGCCAAGGATGGGCACGAGATCGGCCATCACGGCTATTCGCACAAGCGGCCGGAGCCCGGCGACTTCGCCGTCGACAAGGAAGAGATCGACAAGACGCTCGACATCTTCAAGCGCATCCTCGGCGTCACGCCGGTCGGCTACCGCGCCCCCTCGGGCGAGAACTACGACGAACTGCTCGGCTATCTCCGCGACAAGGGCATTCTCTATTCCTCCTCGTTCCGCGACGACATCCGGCCCTATCGCCACAAGCTGCGCGACGGCTCGAAAGGCCCGATCGAATTGCCGGTGGACATGTATTTCGACGACTGGCTCTACGGCCTGTCCCAGCGCTTCTCCCCGCGCCCGATGTTCCCGAAGGAGCACGTGCTCTCGATCTGGAACGACGAGCTCGACCAGCTCCGCGAATGGGGCGGCCTCGTCTCGATGGTGATGCACCCGCAGGTCTCCGGCCGGCCGATGCGGATCGGCATCATGCGCGAATTCCTGGCCCGCGCCCGCGGATTCGGCGACGTCTGGATCGCGACCGGCCAGCAGCTCGCCGAGCATTTCATCGCGCAGGAAAAGAAGGCGCAGGCCTGAACCACACGCGACGCCGTCATCCCGGCCGCAGCGAAGCGGAGCGCCGGGATCCATCGTAGAGCTCTGGAGCCCTATGATGGATCCCGGATCGGCGCTGCTGCGCAGCTTGTCCGGGATGACGGTCCTCTTCGAAAAGACGAGCGCAAACGAGATTGCCATGACCACCCGCATCCGCAAAGCCGACATCGTCATCGCCTATGACGCGGCGGCCGACGACCATGTCTATCGCCGCGATCTCGATGTCGTCTTCGACGAAAGCGGCATCCTGCATATCGGCGACGGCTTCACGGGCGAGGTCGCGCGCGAGATCGACGGCAAGGGCTTCATGGTCATGCCCGGCCTCGTCGACATCCATTCCCACCCGTCGAGCGAGCCCGGCAACAAGGGCATGACCGACGAGGTCGGCACGCCGAAACTCTACAATTCCTCGCTCTACGAGTTCCTCTGGCTGTTCCGCGCCGATGCCGAGGGTATTCCGCATCTGAACCATGTCGCCTGGTCGGAACTGCTGATGTCCGGCACGACGACGCTGGTCGATCTCTCCTTCCCGAGCGACGGCTGGCTCGACCGCGCCGCGGCGAGCGGTCTGCGCATGGTGATGGCGCCGATGTACCGCAATGGCCGCTGGTTCACCCGCAACGGCTATCAGGTCGAATACGAACTTGACGACGCGGCCGGTCGCAAGGCGATGGAAGACGCGTTCAAGGTCATCGACGCTGCGCTCGCCCATGAATCCGGCCGGCTCTCGGGCATGGCTTGCCCGGCCCAGATCGACACCTGCACGGAAGAGCTGTTCCGCGCCTCGATCGCGGCTGCCGCCGAGCGCAAGATCCCGATCCAGACCCATGCCGGCCAGTCGATCAGCGAGTTCCACGAGATGGTCCGCCGCAGCGGCCTCTCGCCGATCCAGTGGCTCGACAGCGTCGGCTTCCTCGCGCCCAACGCCTCGATCGCCCATGCGATCTTCCTCGATGACCACCCCTGGGTGCGCTGGCCGACCCGCGCCGATCTCGCCCGCCTCGCCGAGACCGGCACCTCGGTTGCGCATTGCCCGACCGTCTTCGGCCGGCGCGGCTTCACGCTGCGCGATCTCGGCCGCTACCTGAAGGCTGGCGTCAATATCGGCATCGGCACCGACACCTTCCCGCACAACATGCTGGAGGAACTGCGTCATGCCGGCGTCTATGCCCGGATCACCGGCGAGAGCCATGCGGTGGTGACGACCGGACAGGTCTTCCGTGCCGCGACGCTGGGCGGAGCGAAGCTCCTCGGTCGAGACGATATCGGCCGGCTGGCCAAGGGCGCGCAGGCCGATCTCGTCATGGTCGACCTGACCCATCCGATGATGCGCCCGACCCGCGACCCCCTGAAGAGCCTGGTCAATGCCGCGGCCGACCGCGCCGTCTCCCATGTCTTCGTGCAGGGCAGGCAGGTCGTCGCCGACGGCAAGGTGCTGACCATGGACTATCGCGCTGCCTCCGACGGGCTGGAACAGGCGCAGCGTCGTGCGCTCGCCAAGGCGTCCTCGCTCGACTGGGCCGGGCGCTCGGTCGACGAGCTTTCGCCGCCGAGCCTGCGCTGGGCGTGAGGCTGGCCTATGATTTGCTAACCGAATAGAGTTGGCCTGCTCTATTCGGGACGCTGTCATGAATCTTCGCCAGATCGAGCTTCTGCGCGCCGTCGTCCGCTGCGAGACGACGGTTCGTGCCACGCAGGAACTGGGGCTGTCGCAGCCGGCGGTTAGCAACGCGATCAAGCATCTCGAAAGCCAGGTCGGCTTCCCGCTGTTCGAGCGCGTCAACAACCGCCTGTTCCCGACGGCCGAAGCCCGCACGCTCTACGAGGAATCCGAGCCGATCTTCACCCTGCACGCAGCCCTCGAGGCGAGGGTGCAGGACATCAAGGAAAATCGCGCCGGCCATATCCGGATCATCGCGACGCCGCCTCTGGGCTATGGCGTCCTGCCGGCGGCGCTGCGCAACTTTCTCATCAAACGGCCGAAGGTCCGGGTCTCCTTCGACATCCGCCGCTTCGAGCATGTCCTGGAAAGCGTCGAGAACGGAACGGCCGAACTCGGCTTCGTCATGGGGCTGGACGACGATCGGGGACTCGATGCCGAGACCTTCTTCGCCGGCGACATGGTCTGCGTCATGCGCCCCGAGCATCCGCTCGCGGCCAAGGCGACGATCATCCCGGAGGATCTGCGCGACGCGCCCTATATCGCGCTCGAACAAGGCACCCGCATGGGTACGATCGTCCGCCGCGCCTTCGCCCAGGCCGATGTGCCCTTCCGCTTCTCCGTCGAGGTCCGCTACTGCAACACGGCTTGCGTGCTGGCGGAAAGCGGTGTCGGCGTCGCCGTGGTCGATCCGCTGTCGCCGGTCTTCAGCGGCCATTACGACCTGGCCATCCGCCCCTTCGCGCCGGCTTCGGAGGTTCGGGCTTCGGCGGTCCGCTCGCGCAAGCGCCCGATCTCGCGCGCTGCCGACGCCTTCCTGCGCGAGGTCCGGCTCGTCGCCGCGGAAACGGCTGCCAAGCTCGGCTCCGGCTGAGAGGGCCGCGCTATTCAGCCTGCGAATGTCACCACGGAAATGCGCATAGATCGCGCCATTGTCCGGCCGCACGGGCTGGCTCAAAGTTCTCCGGCTGCTTTTCGGCGGCGCCTATCATGAGACGACGCAGGCTTGGTCACGCCCGCCGATCACCGGCACGTGGCAGGGTTGCGCCCGACACCCGACCGGACCGAGATGACTGCCACCGCCAGGACGCTCCACACCGACGCGGCGATCGCCACGGCCGTCGCCGCCCAGCGCAACTGGGTGGAGAGCCTCTTTACCCGCTTGGCGGAGGGCAGCCGCGACAACCCCGGCATCACCCGCGATACCTATGGCGCGGGCGAGGATTTCGGCCATCGCCTGCTGACGGAGCTTGGCCAAGCCCGTGGGCTGGCCGTCTCGCATGACTTCGCCGCCAATACCTATGTCACCCTGCCGGGCCGCGAGAAGGGCGCGCCACATATCCTGATGGGCTCGCATCTCGACAGCGTGCCGCATGGCGGCAATTTCGACGGTGCCGCAGGTGTGATCGCCGGGCTCGTGGTCATCGAGACCTTGCGGGCGCTCGGCATCGCGCCGCGCTGCGACGTCACCGCGATGGGCGTGCGGGCGGAAGAGAGCGTCTGGTTCCAGGTCTCCTATATCGGCAGCCGCTCGGCGCTCGGCACCCTGCCGGACGGGGCGCTGGAGGCGAACCGCATTGATGACGGTCGCGTCCTCGCCGCAAGCATCGACGCCAGCGGCGGCATGTCCGAGGCGATCCGCCGGCGCGAGCGCCATCTCGACCCAGCCGCGATCCGGGCTTTTCTCGAAGTCCATATCGAGCAGGCCCCGAGCCTGGTCGAATCCGAGCTGCCGGTCGCGATCTGCACCGGCGTGCCCGGCAATTTCCGCTATCCCGATGCGCGCATCACCGGGCGTCACGACCATGTCGGCACGCCCCGCCGCTTCCGCCGCGACGCCGCCATGGCCGGCGCCGAATTCGCCGTGATGCTCGACAAGCTCTGGCAGGAGGAGGAGGAAGCGGGCTTCCCGATGGCGGTGACGCTCGGGCGCTTCCACACCGATCCCGCCGTCCACGGCCTGACCACGGTGCCGGGCAGCTTCGCCTTCAGCCTCGATGTGCGCGCCTATGACCCGGTCGTGCTGGAGCGCGTCGAGGCCAGAATGCTGGCCGGCATCAGCGAGATCGAGACGCGCAGGCGCGTCAGCTTCGAACTCGGCACCCGCGCCAGCGCCGCCGTCGGTCCGGTCGATCCCGCCATTGTCGCCGGTCTTGAGGCTGCGGCGGCCCGGCAGGGCATCGCGACGATGCCGCTCGGCAGCCCGGCTTCCCATGATGCCGCCGCCTTTGCCGCCGCTGGCGTGCCGATCGCCATGCTGTTCGTGCGCAACGAGCACGGCAGCCACAATCCGCTGGAAGCGATGGAGGTCGACGATTTCCTGGCGGCCTGCACCATTCTGGCGGATTGGGTCGTGCGAGAGGTCGCCTGAGCCGGCTGGCAATGCCATGCTGAACCACAGACCTGACATTTCGGATCATTCGCGATGAATCGCCGTCCCCGCATTCTCGTCATCAACCCCAACTCCAACGAGATGGTCACCGAGGGCTTGCGGCAGGCGCTGGTGCCACTCGCCTTCGCGGAGGGGCCGGAAATCATTTGCGAGAGCCTGCCTGAGGGGCCGGTCGGCATCGAGACGCAGGAACATGTCGAAAGCGTCACCCTGCCGCTGCGCCGCCGGGTCGAGGCGGCCGGCGACGTCGATGCCTTCGTCATCGCCTGCTATTCCGATCCGGGCCTCCATGTCGCACGCGAGGGCACGGCAAGCCCGGTCTTCGGCATCGCCGAATGCGGCGTGCTGACCGCCCTGACGCGGGCGGACCGTTTCGGCGTGATCGCGATCAAGTCGCGCTCGATCCCGCGCCATATCCGCTATCTCCGCCAGATGGGGCTGATGGATCGGCTGGCTGGGGAGCGGCCGCTGGAAATGTCGGTGGCGGAGAGTGCCTCGGGCGAGGGCACGCTCCAGCGCATGATCGCGGTCGGGCGGGAACTGCGGGACGCGGACGGCGCCGGCGCCATCGTGATGGGCTGCGCCGGCATGGCGCGCCATCGCCGCCCGCTGGAAGATGCATTAGGCGTTCCCGTGATCGATCCGACGCAAGCTGCGGTCGCCATGGCGATCGGCACGCTGATGGTACGCTGAGAAGGGACGAAGGCAGATGACGGCGAACTACGATCTGGTCATTCGCGGCGGCACGGTCGGCTCTGCGACCGGTAGCTTTCGTGCCGATGTCGCGGTCAAGGACGGCAAGGTCGCCGCTCTGGGCCTCGGCCTTGCGGCTGGTGCCCGCGAGATCGACGCTACCGGCAAGCTCGTCCTGCCCGGTGGCATCGACACCCACGCCCATGTCGAGCAGGTCTCGGCCGGCGGCTTGCTCAATGCCGATACCTTCGAGAGCGCCACGACCTCGGCTGCCTTCGGCGGCAATACGACGCTGATCTCCTTCGCCGCGCAGCATCGTGGCTTCGATCTGCGGAAGGTCGTCGACGATTATGCCGTGCTTGCCCGGCGCGGCGCGCTGATCGACTACGCCTTCCACCTCATCGTGGCCAATCCGGACGCCAAGACGATCCAGCAGGACCTGCCGGCGCTGATCGGCGAGGGCCACGCCTCGATCAAGGTCTTCATGACCTACGACCTGATCAAGGTCGACGATGAGCCGCTGCTCGACCTGCTGTTGACGGCCAGGCAGCACCGGGCGCTGATCTGCGTCCATGCCGAGAACCACGGCATGATCTCCTGGATGGGCAGGAAGCTCGTCGAGAAGGGCTATGTCGCGCCGAAATACCACGCGATCAGCCATCCGCGCGGTTCGGAGGCCGAGGCCTTCAACCGGCTGATTACGGCGGCCGAGCTGCTCGACCAGCCGATCATGATCTTCCATGTCTCGACCGCCGAGGGTGCGCAGGCGATCCGCGATGCGCGCGGGCGGGGCCTCAAGGTCTTCGCCGAGACCTGCCCGCAATATCTCTTCCTGACCCGGCA
>Ga0056909_1001585_pt1 | contig 13513 bp, 13 predicted proteins | sample EBPBio102011_DNA_FD_62115 | JGI IMG/M metagenome (GOLD analysis project Ga0056909, IMG submission 62115) | Wastewater treatment Type I Accumulibacter community from EBPR Bioreactor in Madison, WI, USA - Reactor 1_1/10/2011_ DNA | ecosystem: Engineered > Bioreactor > EBPR > Anaerobic-Aerobic >...
CGGGCTATCGGCTCGACTGGGTCCAGGTCGTCGACCAGTTCCGCTGGTCCACCCATGTCGAGCTTGTCGCCCGGCTGTCGCGCCCCACCTGACAATTCCGTGAACCGCCCGGCCTGCCCGCCATCTAGGCAAGCCGGGCGGTTTCCTGTATCCCTTGGGAAAAAATACAGGCGGACAAGGGCATGCGCGTTTTCGGTTGGTTGGCGATCCTGGTGGCCGTGATCGGCCTTTCGGGCTGTGCCTCGAAGTTCCGCAAGTACAACGGTCCCGAGGTGACGCAGATCCAGGTCCACAAGGCGGACCGCAAGCTTTACCTCCTGCACGACGACCGGGTGCTGAAATCCTATGACATCGGGCTTGGCTTCCAGCCCGTCGGCCACAAGCAGTTCGAGGGCGACGGCAAGACACCCGAGGGCGCCTATTTCATCAGCTACAAGAACCCCAACTCCACCTATCACCTCTCGCTCAAGATCTCCTACCCGAACGAGGCCGACATCGCCTTTGCCCAGGCCGAGGGCAAATCCCCCGGCGGCGATATCGTGATCCACGGCGAATCGAACACCAAGGTCACAAAGCGTGACTGGACTTGGGGCTGTGTCGCCGTGACCGACCGCGAAATGGAAGTGATCTATTCGATGGTGAAGCCCGGCACGCCGATCTTCATCCTGCCGTAACCCGCCCGCCGGAAACGAAAAAGGGGCCCGCGGGCCCCTGATCCCTTGCGGGATGCCCGGCCCTCAGGCCCCGGTCAGCATCGTCCACCAGATCTTGCCGCCCGGCTCCTGGAACCAGGAAAAGCCCAGCCGCGTCGCCAGCGGGTCCATGATCACCACCCTGGTATCGGGCTGCGCCATCCAGGATGACAGCGTCTCCAGCTCGGTCTCGTAGGTCTCCGAGATGTTCTCGCCCAGAAGCCGCCCGGTGAACCCGCTGCGCTGCACCCGCACCAGCGGCGAAGAACCGTCCGAACCGAAATGCCAGGGCCGGTTCTGCACCGACATGTCACGCGAATGTGTCTCGGCGGCGGCGTTCAGCGCCGCGTCGAAGGACACCGGCGGCAGCGATTTCGCCGCGCGCAGGGTGTTCATCGAATCGAGCAGGCGGAACGAGACCTCGCGCGCGTCCTTGATCTTGTAGACCCGGGGCAGCGGTTTGCCGTCCGCGCCGACTTGCGGCTCGCCCGTCGTGCCGCAGGCTGCAAGGGCCAGGACCATGCCCTGCGCCAGGAAGATGCGTCTGTCCATACCGTCCACCAGTTCGAAACCGCCCGAAGCGGCCATTCGGCCCCCTCATAACGGAAGCCTGCGGCGGGTTCAAACAGGCTTCTGCCGATCGGCGGAAGCTGACAGGTGTTTGATTTGCGGCTGTCGTCAAAAACGGCTATAGGCCGCGCAAAGACGGTCTTTGAGGAGCTTCCCCATGTCGAATGACAGGGTCAACCGCCGCGCGGTCCTGGGTGCAGCAGTGGGCGTTGCCGGTATGGCCGCGCTTCCGGCCTTTGCCCAGGATGGCAGCACGGAATTCACCGAACCCGCCACCTCGGTGCGCAACAATATCTCCAGCTTCCGCATGTTGCAGTGGCAGGACTACTTCGACAACACCCGCAACGGCGCGATCCTGGCCGACACCACCTCGCGTGCGCTGCACTACTGGTCGGAAGACCAGTCGATCTACCGGCTCTACCCGACCTCGGTCCCCCTGAACGAAGAACTGACCCGCCTCGGCGTCACCTCGGTGATCCAGAAGGTCGAGAACCCGACCTGGCGTCCGACCGCTTCCATGTTGGCGCGCCACCCGGAATGGCCCTCCGTTGTCCAAGGTGGGGCGCCGGACAATCCGCTCGGTGTCCGTGCGCTTTATCTCAGCTGGCCCGCCTACCGGATTCATGGCACCCATGACACCCGCAAGATCGGCCGCCGGTCGTCCAGCGGATGCATCGGGCTGTACAACGAACACATCCTGGAACTGTATGGGTTCGCCAAGGTCGGGACGCAGGTTCGGCTGATCTGACATTCGGCAAAACGCTGAAACGGGACCGCAGGCCGCAAGGTGCTGCGGTCCTTTCGTTTCAGCCCAGAAGATTGCGCCTGATCCGGTCGAACAGCGCGACCCCCTGCGGGATCAGCACATCGGGAAAGTCGAATTCCGGGTTGTGCAGCGCCGCCAGGCTTTCGCCCGACCCCAGCAGGAACATCGCCGACTTCGCCACCCCTCCGAACAGACCGAAATCCTCGGACCCGCGCATCGGCAGGCCTTCCTCCTGCGGCTCGATCCCCAGGCTTTCCGCCGCGCGGATGATGGCCGCCGTCGCATCGGGGTGGTTCACGCAGGCGGCAAAGCGGTCGTGCTGGCTGAACTCCACCGACAGGCCCTGCGCCTCGGCCAATCTCTGCGCAAGCCCGGTGACCTCGTCCCGCAGTGCTGCCATGTCGGAATCTTCCAGCGTGCGCAGGGTTAGCCAAAGCTCGCCCTCGCCCGGACAGATGCCGAAGGCAGGTTCTCCCATCCGCGCGTGACAGATGCTGACCATCCGGAACCCGGGGACCAGTTCACCGCCCGGCCCTGCTGCCAACGCCTCTGGCATCAGTGCGGCGAGGGCGCGCGCAGGTGAAACCCCGGTTTCCGGCATCGAGGCATGCGCCGTCCGCCCCCGGAACAGCACCCGCAGCCCTTCCGAGGCGCAGTTGGCCGGTCCCGGCGCGACGATCACCGCGCCCAGCGGATTGCCCGGCATGTTGTGCAGCGCAAAGGCCCACTCCGGCCGGATCTCGGCAAAGCGCGGATCGGCCAGCACCGCCGCCGCACCCGAGCCGTCTTCTTCTGCCGGCTGGAACAGCAGGATCACACGTCCCCTCCGGGGCGGGTGGCGCGCAATCAGCCGCGCCAGCCCCATCAGGATCGTCGAATGTCCGTCATGGCCGCACAGATGGCCCTTGCCCGGTATCGTGGACCGATACTCTGCGCCCGAAAGCTCCTCGATCGGCAGGGCGTCTAGCTCCGACCGGAACATCACGGTCGGCCCCGGCTCGATTGCGTTCCACACCGCCGCAACGCCGTGGCCGCCAAGCCCGGTCAGGACGCGGTCTGGTGTCAGGGGCTCAAGCGCCGAAGCGACCTCGGCCGCCGTCCACGCCTCCTGCCCCGAAACTTCTGGATGCCGGTGCAGATGGCGACGAAAGGCTGTCAGTTCGACAAGATCCAGATTGGTCAGCATGGCGATCTCCGCAGAGCTTGGTTTCAGGCCAGCATCCCGCACCCGACCGCAGTCCACAAGCGCGGCGGCAAGTGTCAAGAAAGGGTAAACGTCCGCAGCCAACAAATTGGGATCATTGGATGATTCCGTTTTGTCCACCGTGGACACTCACTCATTCCGGGTCACCCATCCCCCCAGATTCTCCTCGATCACCGCGACCAGCGCCGCGATATGGGCGGGCTGGTCGTTCAGGCAGGGAATGTAGGTGAAGACCTCGCCCCCCGCATGCAGGAAGGCCTCGCGGATCTCCCCGTTGATCTCCTCCAGCGTCTCGATGCAGTCCGCCGAGAAAGCCGGCGCCATCACTGCGATCCGCCGCTTCCCCGCCTTCGCCAGCGCCGCCACATGCTGCACCGTATAGGGCCGCAGCCATTCCTCCCGCCCGAAGACCGACTGGAAACTGGTGTCGATCGACCCGGCCTCCCACCCCAGTCTCTCCCGCAGCAGGCGCGAGGTTTTCTGGCACTGGCAATGGTAGGGGTCGCCCTCCATCAGATAGCGTTTCGGCATCCCGTGGTAAGAGGCGACCAGCACGTCCGGCCGGTGATCCAGCTTCGCATAGGCGGCCTCGACCGACCCGGCCAGCGCGTCGATGTAGAGGGGGTGGTCGAAATATTCCGCCACGGTCCGCACCGCAGGCTGCCGCTTCTCCTGCATCAAAGCGCGGAAGAGCTGGTCGTTCGCGGTGGCCGAGGTCGCCCCGGCGTAATGGGGATAGAGCGGGAAGAACAGGATCTTCTCGCACCCCGCCGCGACCATCGCCCTTACCTTCGCCTCGGTCGAGGGGTTGCCGTAGCGCATGCAGAAGTCGACCATCACCCCTGCCCCATGCCGCTTGGCCAGTTCCGCCTCGATGGCCGCCGTCTGGGCCTTGGTGATCGTCAGAAGCGGGCTTTCGTTCCGCACCTCGTCCCAGATCAGCCTGTAGTTCGCCCCCGAGGTAAAGGGCCGTTTCGACAGGATCAACAGTTGCAGCAGAGGCTGCCACTTCCAGCTGGGGTAGTCGACCACCCGCTTGTCCGACAGGAACTCGCCCAGATACCGCCGCATCGACCAGTAGTCGTAGCCGTCCGGCGTGCCGAGGTTGGCCAGCAGCACCCCTACGCGCGGTGGGCGGACCGGGGGGTGGTCGGCGGGGGCGTGGGCAAGGCGGCCCTGGCCGGGGGTGACGGAGGTCTCCTGCATGGTTCTCTTCCCACTGGTTCAGCACGGGACATAAGGGTTGGGCAGGCGGGGTCAACCGTCTTTGGGCAGGGGTTTCTCCGCCACGCCCAGGGCATCCGCCAGGCGGGCACGGGCCGAACCCGGCCGCAGGGGCTGCTGCTGGCTTTCGTGCGGGGCCCAGCCGGTAAGGAAGACCAGTTCCACAGTTGCCTTCAGGCGGCCTTCGGGTGTGCTGTAGCTACTGGCGTATATACGCGCGGCCTCGGCAAGAACCGAGCGGCGGGTGAAATGGCGCAGGCGTCCGGCAAGGGCATTGGTCTCGCCCGCCGCGCGGAGGTCGGAAAGCAGGGTGGGGAAACTGCGGTATTCGACCGTCTGCACCAGACTGTCCGCGACCGGCAGGGCAAAGCCGGCGCGCTGCATCAGGGCGCCGAGGTCGCGGATTTCCCCCATCGGCAGCACGCGGGGAGAGAGACCGCCGGTCATCGAGGCCTCGGCCTCGGCGAGGGAGGTGCGGAGTTCCTGCAGGCTGCGGCCGCCGGGCAGGACGACCAGACACAGCCCGTCCGGCCGCAAGGCGCGGCGGCACTGGACCAGTTGGCCGATGGGGTCGTTGGCCCAGTGCAAGGACATAGCGTGCACGACAAGATCGTGTGCGCTTGATTCCAGCGCGATCATATCATCGTCAGCGACTACCTTCATCGGGGCCAGTTTCCCGAAAATATCGGGAAAACCCGTCACCACGGCAGGCGCGGTAAACCTTCTGTTAACTTCTTCGAGTCTCTCCTGAAGATCGGTCAAGGCAAGGCGGTGCAGGAACAGAGCGCCGTCGTGGCCGGGCAAGCGGCGGGCGCGGGCGCGGTGTCGGACAAGGGCCTCGCGGTCGGTCAGGATCATTGGCTGGGTCATCGGGCGGAAATTAGGAGGCCGGAATGGGAATGCAAGGCGCGCTGCAAATCCTGTATCCCCCGCAGTGCATTTCCTGCTCGGCGCCGGTGCAGTCCGATTTCGGCCTTTGTGCCGATTGCTGGCGGGAAACGCCCTTCGTCTCGGGACTTGTCTGCGACCAGTGCGGGCTGCCGCTGCCGGGGCAGGACAGCGCGGAACGGGTATTGTGCGACGATTGCATGACCATCGCCCGGCCCTGGGAGCAGGGCCGCGCGGCGCTGATGTATCGCTACAACGGCCGACGGCTGGTGCTGGCGCTGAAGCATGGCGACCGGATGGACCTGGCCCGCCCGGCCTCGGGCTGGATGCGAAAGGCCGCCCAGCCGATCCTGAAGCCGGAGATGCTGGCGGTGCCGGTGCCGCTGCACTGGATGCGGCTGTTCCGGCGACGGTTCAACCAGGCGGCGCTGCTGTCGCGGGCCATCGCGAAATCCGCCGGGCTGGACCATTGCCCCGACGCGCTGAGCCGCAAGCGGTCCACCGGCAGTCAGGACGGCAAGACCCGCGAGGCGCGCTTCGCCAATCTGGTGGGCGCTTTCGCGGTGCCGAAGGCGCGCGAGAAGCGGGTGGCGGGGCGCGACATCCTGCTGGTCGATGATGTGATGACCTCGGGCGCGACCTTTGCCGCCGCGACCGACGCCTTGCTGGCGGCGGGGGCGCAGTCGGTTTCGGTCCTGTGTCTGGCGCGCGTTGCGAAAGACGGCTGACGCTCTATAGTCCCGGCACGAAAGAGGTGCCCCATGCGTCCGGTCGAAATCTACACTACCCCCTATTGCGGCTATTGCGCGATGGCGAAGCGTCTGCTGGATCGCAAGGGCGTGACCTACAGCGAGATCGACGTCAGCGCCGACCCGTCCCTGCGCGCCGCGATGGTGCAGCGGGCGAACGGGCGGCGGACGGTGCCGCAGATCTTCATCGGGACCACCCATGTCGGCGGGTCGGACGACCTGCACGCGCTGGAGCATGCGGGCAAGCTTGACCCGCTTCTGGCCGAATGATGCGGGCGGGGCTGGTCCAGCTGACCGTGGGCGACGATCCGGCGGCGAACCTGCCGGTGACGGTCGGGTATATCCGGCAGGCGGCGGAGCAGGGCGCGGGCTTCGTGCTGACGCCGGAGTTGACGAACGGGCTGTCCTCCAGCCGGGCGCATCAGCGCAGCGTGTTCCGGCATGAAGAGAGCGATGCGACCCTGGCCGCGCTTAGGACCGAGGCGAAGGCGGCGGGCATCTGGCTGCTGGTCGGCTCGCTGGGGCTGCTGACCCATGACGCGGACGGGCGGTTTGCCAACCGCAGTTTCCTGATCGCGCCGGACGGCGGCGTGGCGGCGCGCTATGACAAGATCCACATGTTCGACGTGAACGTCTCGGCGACCGAGGTCTACCGGGAAAGCGAGGGCTACCGGCCCGGCGCGAAGGCGGTGGTGGTGGAGACGCCCTTCGCGAGGATCGGGATGACGGTCTGCTATGATGTGCGGTTTCCGGCGCTGTATCGGCGGCTGGCGCAGGGCGGGGCGCAGGTGATCACGGTTCCGGCGGCCTTCAACCACATCACCGGAGCGGCGCATTGGGAGACCCTGCTGCGGGCCCGGGCCATCGAGACGGGCTGCTTCGTGCTGGCCCCGGCGCAGACCGGGTTCCATCCGGAAGCGAGTGGCAAGGGCCGCAGGACGCATGGCCATTCGCTGGCCATCGCGCCCTGGGGCGAGGTGCTGGCGGATGCGGGGATCGAGCCTGGGGTCACGCTGGTCGACCTGGATCTGGCCGAGGTGGACAAGGCACGGGGCAGGGTGCCTTCGCTGACCCATGACCGGGGCTTCGACGGGCCATGAGCGCCGAGAAGGCCGAGGACATTGCGGTTGCCCTTTTCGGCGAGCTGTTCATGGCCGACCAGCTGGCGCGGAACCGAATTTCCAAGGTGTTGCCGAAGGGGATGGAGCTGTCGCATTTCAGCGTCTTGAACCATCTGGCGCGGGTGGGCGACGAACGCACCCCGGCCCAGCTGGCGAAGTCGTTCCATGTGACGCGGGGGGCGATGACCAACACGCTGACCAAGCTGGAATGGGCGGGGCATGTGCATATACGCCCGGATTGGGAGGATGCGCGGCAGAAGTTCGTCGCGATCAGCCCCAGCGGGCGGGCAGCGCGCGAGGCGGCGCTGGCGGGCGTGGTGCCGCTGATCGCCGAAGTGGTGCAATCCATCGGCGCCGAAAGGGCGCGGGCGCTGCTTCCGGTTCTTCGCGAGCTGAGGGTCCGTCTGGAAGACGGCTGAGCCCTTCGGCCATGTCCGAAATGCCATAGCGGCGGCGGTTCGGGCCGGTCGGGCGCCAATAGCCCTTGCCCTTGCGGCGATATCTTCGCATAGATTTGGGGTATCCTCTGGACCCGGTCGCCATGCAGCTTTCGCCTCGTCACGTTCTTTCGTCGCTTGTCCTCGGGACCTCGTTGTGCAGTTCGCCCGCACTGGCCGAGATGACGAAAACGCTGAACCTGAACGGCACGACCGGCCTTATCGACATGCCCTCGGGCGATGCGCAGGATGATGCGACCTTCTCGTTCAGCATCGGCAACATCGGCCCGATCACCCGCACCACGCTCAGTTTCCAGGCGACCGAGCGGCTGTCGGCCTCGTTCCGCTTCCAGGCCTGGCGCGACTGGGATGCGGTCATTCCCGGCGACGCGAAAGAGACCGACCGCAGCATCGACCTGCGCTATCAGGTGCTGAAAGAGGGCAGGATCGCCCCCGCCGTGACCATCGGCCTGATCGACGTGACCAGCCGGGGGCTGTTTGCCTCGGAATATATCGCGGCCACGAAGACCTTTGGCGACAAGCTGAAGGTGACGGCGGGTCTGGGCTGGGGACGGCTTGGCAGCTACCAGGGGATCGGCTCGCCCTTCGGCAGCCGTCCGCCGGTCGATCCGGTGGGGACGCCCAACGCCGACCAGTGGTTCCGGGGCGAGGCCGCGCCCTTCGCCGGGGTGGAATACAAGATCAACGACAGCTGGACGCTGAAGGGCGAATATTCCTCGGACGCCTATCTGATGGAAGACGGGGAACGCGGGCTGATCGAACGCGACAGCCCGTTCAACTTCGGCATCGAATACCAGCGCGGCCCGGCTGTCCGTTTTGGCGTCTATTCGCTTTACGGCTCGGAGGTGGGGCTTGCGTTCCACGTCATCCTTGACCCGAAAAGCCGGGCGACCGGCGGGATCGTCGGGGCTGCGCCGGTTCCGGTCAAGGCGCGACCCGCCCGCGCCGCCGACCCGGATGCCTATGACGGCGGCTGGGTCACGCAAGCGGATGCCGGTCCGATCCTGCGCGAGAACCTGGCCAAGCGGCTGGCCGCGGACGGCATCTCGATCGAGGACCTAGCCTATACCGCGACCACGGTGCAGGTGCGCATCCGCAACGGCCGGATCGACGCCGGATCGCAGGCCATCGGCCGCACGGCGCGCGCGCTGAGCCATGTGATGCCCGCCTCGGTCGAGGTGTTCGAGATCGTGCCGGTGGTCAACGGCATCGGCGCCTCGAAGGTCACCATCCGGCGCAGCGATCTGGAAATGCTGGAATACAGCGCCGACAACGCCACCCTTCTGCGCGAGCGGATCACCGTCACCGATGCGGGGGCCGCCCCGGCCTTTTCGCTGGGCGACGAGAATCTGTATCCCAAGTTCCGCTGGAGCCTGAAACCGGCGGTCCGGCTGGCGGAACCGGCCAAGGGGGATATCGGGCTGCGGCTGTCCGGCAGCTATGACTTCGCGCCGGGGCTGGTGCTGTCCGGCTCGATCTACAAGCAGCTCGCCAGCAACCGCGACAGCGCGTCGCCCTCGACCTCGGTCTTGCCGCATGTACGGACCGATAGCGGACTCTATACCGAATTCGGCGACCTGGGGCTGGAGAGGCTGACCCTCGCCTGGTTCGCCCATCCGGCGGAAAACATCTATTCCCGCGTCACCTTCGGCTACCTGGAGCGGATGCATGCCGGGATCTCGGGCGAGGTGCTGTGGAAGCCGGTGGACAGCCAGCTCGCCCTGGGGGTGGAGCTGAACTACACCAAGCAGCGCGACACCGATGGCGGCCTGGGCTTCGATGAATACGATTATGACGTGGTCACCGGCTATGTCTCGGCCTACTACGATTTCGGCAACGGCTATCTGGGCCAGCTTGACGTGGGCCGCTATCTGGCGGGCGATGTGGGCGCGACGGTCTCATTGGACCGGGTGTTCGCGAATGGCTGGCGGGTCGGCGCCTTCGCCACGGTGACCGATGTCACCGCGGAAGAGTTCGGCGAGGGTGGCTTCGACAAGGGCATCCGCTTCAGCATTCCGTTCAACTGGGCGCTTGGCACCGACACGCGCCGGGGCTTCGGCATGACGCTGCGGCCGAAGAACGGCGATGGCGGCGCGCGGGTCGATGTCGATGACCGGCTCTACAACTCTCTGCGCGAATATCACACCGACGGGCTTGACCCCGATTGGGGCAGGGTCTGGCGGTGAGGTCCGGGATGAAGCAGCTTGCGGCGGGCGTGGTCCTGCTGGCCGTTCTGACAGCCTGCGGCAACGACAAATCCGGTCCGAACCCGATGGTCTCGGCCATTGGTGCGATGGCGAAGGACAGCGTCGCCAAGGTCAAGGCCCGCAAGTCGGGTGGCAAGACCGGCGGCAAGTCCGTCTCGGTCGAGGACCGGCGCGCCGAGCTGGAAAAGGCGGGCAAGCCGATCCTGCGCGTGTCCTCGAAGACGCTTGGGCAAACCAGCCTTCTGACCGTGCTGGACGCCAAGGGAGATGTGCTGACCTGGAAGACCCGGGACGGGGCGACCTTCTCGCAGCGCAGCGGCGTGCTGATCCAGACGCGCGGTCTGGGGGCAGATCTGATGTCGGCAGAAGCGCCTTCGGTCGGCCAGTTGATGCGACCGGGCACCAGCTATCGGCGCATCTACTATTTCCTTGGCGACGACGACCAGGGCACGCGGCGGACCTATGACTGCACGACAACCATCGTCGGCAAGGAAAGCATCGAGATTATGGGCCGCAGCTATAACGCGACCCATGTGAGCGAGACCTGCGAACGGCCGCTGGGCAAGCTGAACAACGACTACTGGATCGAAGGCGCGTCGATCCGGCAGTCTCGGCAATGGGTCAGCGGTGCGATCGGCTATGTCGAGTTCCAGCGCGTGATCGACTGAAAAAGCGGCCTGCCCGGCGGCGGTTTGCCCCCGGACCCGGCGAATCTGATCCAAGAATCGCCAGGTTTCGGCTATCCTTCCCGTGGGCCGCGAGGATCGTCTGGCTTTTGCCGGGCTTCCGGTGACCTGGCGCCACGAACCACAGCAGGAGGGCCGCCATGAAGACTCTGGTTGCGCTGACGCTTTCCGCCGCCCTTGTCGTGTCTTTGGCCCATGCCGGGGGGCCGGTCGTGGTGGTCGAAGACCCCGAACCGGTGGTCGAGGAGAAGCCCGCCTCCAGCGCCGGGCTGCTGCCCTGGCTCGCGGTGCCGCTGATCCTGTGCATCGTGATGTGTGGCCCGGACGATGAGGAACCAGCCCCGCCGCCCTGAGGGTCAGTAATCCCGTTCCAGATAGACCCCGATCCCGGTCTGGCCATCGGCGCCCAGTCGGCCTTTGACCGTCACGCCCTTGCGCAGGTCGAGGTTCAGGTTGATCCGGCTCTTGCCCTCCTGGTCGACCTCGACCTCGGTATAGACGTTCTCCGAGATATACTTGCCCGCCTTCAGCGCGGCGCTGCCGTCTTCGGTCGTGGTCACGTCGAGGTCATCCAGCCCGAAGCTGCGGCGCAGGTTGCCGACGAGACCGACGCCGCCGCGCCCGGCCAGAACGGCCACGGCATTCGCCAGCTGCGCAGCTTGCAGCGCAGAGATCTTGTCCAGGCCTCGCCCGAACAGAAGGCGCGCCAGCACCTCTTCCTGCGGCAGCTCAGGGGATGAGGTGAAGCTGACCACCGGGTCGTTCGCCGGGCCTTCCACGGTGACGGTGCTGGTGATCCCGTCGCTTTCGGTCGAGGCCTCGATGCTGATGTCGGGGATCAGGCTACCTTCCAGCACCAGGTCGGCGCGCGACAGGACGAGGCGGCGGCCAAGGATATCCATTCGCCCCCGGATCAGCTCGAACCCGCCCGAGGGACGCATATCCGCCGTCGTGCCTTGCAGGCGCAACTCGCCGCCCAGTTCGGCGTCGATGCCGCGACCCCGGATGAAGATCTGGCTGGGGGCCGAAATGGTCAGGTCCAGCGCGATCGGCCGCGAGGTTCCGCCGCTGCCGGCCGAGGCGCTGCCCTGGCCCAGGAGCCCCGCCTTGCGCCGGGTTTCCCGCACGGCGCCCGGTTCGCGCAGGTGGCGGATGTCCAGCAGCGCGGCCGCCGAGTCGAAGCCGGAGGAGGGCACCCGCACCTCTGTCTCGGACAGGCTCAGCGCCCCTGCCAGCAGTGCGCCGCCGGTCAGCGGACCTTTCAGCGTCAGCCCGCCGCTGACATGGGTGTCGTAAAGCTCGGGGTCGTACAGCCGCAACCTGTCCAGCGTGATCGTCAGGTCGGCATTCTGCGGGCTGATCAGGCCGATGGGCCCGTCGACCCGCAGCTTGCCGCCCGAGGACAGGCCAGCGGTTGCCGCCAGCTGCAGGCTGCCGTTCCCCAATTGGCCGATGGCCTCGACCCCCTGCAGGGAAAGCCCCAGGCCGGGATCGGAAATCCGCCCGTCCGCCAGCGTGACCCGCCCGGACAGCGAGCGCAGCGCAAGCGGGCCATCAAGGCGCAGGTCATAGCCGACGCGGCCCGAGACCGACCGGGGCGAGATGAACAGGTTCGCCAGCCCGGCCTCGCCCGCGCCCCGGATGGTCAGGTCGGCCGAGCCGAAGCCGTCGGCGATGCGCCCCGCCACTGTCGCGTTGATCTGCCCCGGCCCCCTGCCCGAAATGTCCAGTGCATAGCCGCTGACGTCCTGCTTCGCCGTGCCGGAGACGGTCAGCGGCCCCTGCACCTCGGGCACGATGAGACCCAGGTTGGCAAGCCGGGCGTCCAGCGTGAGGGTGCTTCTGCTGTCCTCGACCGTGCCGCTGGCCGTCGCCGAAAGCTGCGGATTCGACAGCTTGGCCGACTGCACCTGCACCACGCCATCCTTCAGCGCCAGTGCGACATCCAGCAGGCTTTTCCCGGCCAGAAGCTTGTCGGCCTCGGCATTGCCGATGCGCATCGACTGGCCGGTGCCGGTCAGGGTGATCTGCCCGTCCGCAGGCGTGCCGACGAAGCGCCCGTCCAGCGCGACCCTGCCACCATAGCCCGGCCCCAACACCGCCAGATCCTCCAGCGAGACCGACCCGGCAAGGTCGGATCCCGCCGACGAGAGCTTGCCGTTCGCCCGCGCCAGCAACCCGTCCGCCGCGACCTCCAGCGACCGCAGGACGGTTCCGCCCTCGTCGCGTCGGACCGAGGCGGTCAGGGTCGAGGGTCCGGCCAGCAGGCGGTCGGCCTGGGGGATGTCCACGCTCAGGTCGCTGCCCTTGAAGGCGATCTCGGCATCGAAGAAGCCCGACAACCGGCTGGCCGAGCCGGTCAGGTCCAGCCGACCGGAGCCGCCCAGCTTGCGCGCCGCGAGCCCCGAGAAGCGCGAGAAGTCGGCGGCCTCTACCGCCAGCCGACCCGTGGCAAGGAACGCATCCTCCAGCCCTTCGATCTTCAGCGCCCCGGTTCCGGTCAGCCCGGCGCCCTCAACCCGGATGTCGGACAGGGTCAGCGCGCCCGAGCCTTCCAGCATGTGCATCCGCAGCTGTCCGCCGATCTCTGGCCCCAGGGCGTTTGCCAGCGCGGGGTCTTCGGGCGCGATGCCCGACGCCAGCAGTTTGATCGTTCCGCCGAAGCTGTTCCCGGCAGGGGTGCGCCCCACCCGGCCCGACCCGTCCAGCCGCATCCGGGCGATCTTCATGTCGGGCTGGTCGAACCCGTCCACCGAGACCTCGCCCGACCAGCTGTCCCGGTCGCCCGGCCTGGTCGCCAGATGGAACTCCGCCCGGCTGAGGCGAATGTCGGCGCCGAAGGGCAGCAGGACCGGCTTGTTGTCGGGCGAGGTCAGGGTGCCGGTCACATCGAACCATTCCGGCAGGCCATCCGGCGCGATCTCGGCCTTGCCGCTGAGGTTCAGCGA
>Ga0056909_1001586_pt1 | contig 13511 bp, 9 predicted proteins | sample EBPBio102011_DNA_FD_62115 | JGI IMG/M metagenome (GOLD analysis project Ga0056909, IMG submission 62115) | Wastewater treatment Type I Accumulibacter community from EBPR Bioreactor in Madison, WI, USA - Reactor 1_1/10/2011_ DNA | ecosystem: Engineered > Bioreactor > EBPR > Anaerobic-Aerobic >...
CGATGTCGAGGTCACCGAGGTAGGGCCTCAGCGCGGCCTCGGACAACGGGACCGAGAGCATCCCCCCCGCAGGCACGGTGTCGAACAGTTGCCCGCGCAGGCGGACAAGGCCCACGCAAGCCTCCAGCGTCATCACGCCCGCCACGCAGGCGGCGGCGTTCTCGCCCATGCTGTGACCGATCAGCATGGCGGGCCTGATGCCCCAGCTTTCCCACAGCTTTGCCAGCGCGACCTCGACGATAAGGATCAGCGGCAGTTGCTTGGAGGGTTGCCGCAGGGCTTCCGCCGCCGCAGTCTCCTGCCCCTCGGCGGGCAGCCAGAGGGCGCGGGTTTCGGCCTCGGCATCGCCCAGGGCGGCAAGGCCCCGATCCATCCATTCGGCGAAGACGGGCTCGGTCTCGTACAGGTCGCGCGCCATGTTGGGATATTGCGCCCCGCCGCCGGGGAACATGAAGACCACATCGGGCGCCTCGCCCAGACGGCGCTGGGTGAAGACGCGGCGGGGATCGCCCGCCTCCAGCAGTTTCGCGGCCTCCTCGTGGGAGGCTGCCACGAGCACACGCCGGTGTTCAAAGGCGCGGCGGCCGTGCTTCAGCGTCCAGGCCACGTCGGCCAGGTCCTGTTCCGGATGCGCGCGCAGATGGGCGGCCAGCCGCGACGAGGCCTCGCCCAATGCCGACTGGCTGCGGGCGGAGAGGGTGATCAGCTGGAACGGCCAATCGGATGCTTCAGAGGTCGCGACGGCGGGCGCCTCTTGCAGCACGACATGCGCGTTGGTGCCGCCGACGCCCAGCGAGTTCACCCCGGCCCTGCGCGGGCCCATGCGGCGCGGCCAGTCGGACAGACGGTCGTTGACGCGGAACGGGCTGTTGTCGAAGTCGATGGCGGGGTTCGGCGATTCAAAATTCAGGCTGGGCGGCATCTGGCCGTGGTGCAGCGCGAGGGTCGTCTTGATCAGGCTTGCCACCCCCGCCGCCGTGTCGAGATGGCCGATGTTCGTCTTGACCGACCCGATCCGGGCGAAGCCCTTGGCCGGTGTCGTGCGGCGGAAGGCTTCGGTCAGCGCCGCCACCTCGATGGGATCGCCCAGATAGGTGCCGGTCCCGTGGCATTCGATATAATCCACCGTCTCGGCCGGGGTGCCCGCGACGGCCAGTGCGGTCGCGATGCAGTCGGCCTGGCCCTCGACCGAGGGCGCGAGATACCCGGCCTTTGCGGCGCCATCGTTGTTGACCGCGCTGCCCTTGATCACCGCCCAGATATGGTCGCCGTCGGCCAGCGCATCGTCCATCCGCCGCAGCAGCACCGTTCCCGCGCCGGAGCCGAAGACCGTGCCCTGCGCGCGGTGGTCGAAGGCGTGGCAGGTGCCGTCGGGCGACAGGACCTCGCCCTCCTTGTAGATGTAGCCCCGGCCCTGCGGCAGGTCGATGGTCACGCCCCCGGCCAGCGCCATGTCGCACTCGCCGTTCAGAAGCGCCTGGATCGCGTAATGCGTGGCGACGAGCGAGGTGGAGCAGGCGGTCTGGAGGCCGAGGCTCGGACCCTTGAGGTCGAAGACGTGGCTGACGCGGGTCGACAGGAAATCCTTGTCGTTGCCGGTATGGCGCAGAAGGAACATCCCCGTACTTTCCACCAGCGCGGGGTTCGAGCAGAGGTTGAAGTAGAAATAGCTGCCCATCCCGCAGCCCGCGAAGACGCCGATCCGGCCCTTGAAGCCCTCGGGCGTGTGGCCGGCGTTTTCCAGCGCCTCCCAGGCGACCTCAAGGAACTGGCGGTGCTGGGGGTCGAGGATCGCGGCTTCCTTGGGCGAGAAACCGAAGAACTCGGCATCGAAGCGGTCGAAGCCCTCCAGCAGCGCCGCCGCCGGGACGTAGTTCGGGTTGCGCATCACGGCGGGGCTTTCGCCCGAGGCGAGGATTTCCTCATCCGTCAGCCGCCGCACGGCCGAGCGGCCGTCGCGAAGATTCTCCCAATAGGCCTGGATATCCGCGGCCCCGGGCAGGTGCGCGGCCATCCCGACGATGGCGATGTCCGTATCTGCGGGAAGGTCCTGCATACCGTCCTTCATGGCACTACCCTCTCGACTTTTCCGAAGCGGCCAGACCATTGGCCGCTGGATGCTACCCACCGCGGCCCGACAGGATCCTTCAGCCCGATCCGTTGCAAGGGTGCAGAATGCCAGAGCACAAATCCACCTAACTTGCACATCCCGAAAACCGGGACCCGACCGGGATCATCAACGATTCGCGCGCCGTCAAAATTTTCTTGGGCTTTCCTACATGACTCCGTCTAGATAAGCACGGATATTGGGTAAGAAAATGGTCATTCCTGGGGCAGAATCAGTCCTAGACTGCTGATTCCCATACTTTGTTTCCAGCCGGGCACCAGTAGACTGGAAGGCGTCGCCATGCCCGGGAAGTTTGCTTAAGAGAGGGGGGACAAGACCCCCTGAGTCCGGGGAATTGCTTAAAGGTGAGTAGATGACGCGCAGTAGGTCCCGCAAGTTGTTGTCCCGCATCCTGTGGCTGGACCCGGGGGCCGCAGAGGACGGCGAGGTCGGCGCCGAGCCGACCCCCGCGTTCGCGCCTGCCCCCTTGCCTGTCGCCGAACCCGCCCCGCAGGCAGCGCCGCCCCGGCCCGCAACCGGCACCCGGACCCGGTCGCGCTACATGTTCGACGCGCCCGCCTCGGCCCGGACGGCGGATATCTACACCGAGCATTTCGGTCTGACCGCACGGCCCTTCGCGCTGACGCCGGATCCCGATTTCCTGTTCTGGCCGCAATCGCACCAGCGCGCCTATACGATGCTGGAATACGGCGTGCATGCGCATGCCCCGATCACGCTGATCACCGGGGACGTCGGCGCGGGCAAGACCACGCTGCTTCTGCACCTTGTCCGCTCGCTTGGGTCGGAGGTTCGCGTCGGCCTCATCTCGAACCCGCATGGTTCGCGCGCCGAACTGTTGCGGTGGGTGCTGCACGCGCTGGAACAGCCCGCCGAGATCGAGGAGAGTTATGTCGACCTCTTCTCGCGCTTCCAGGGCTTCCTCTTGTCCGAATATGCGGCGGGCCGCAACGTCGTGCTGATCTTCGACGAGGCGCAGAACCTCAGCGCCGAGGCGCTGGAAGAGCTGCGGATGTTCATCAACATCAACTCGGGCAAGGACGAGGTGCTGCAACTGGTGCTGATCGGCCAGCCCGAACTGCGCGATCTGGTCTCCCGGCCGGACATGCGGCAATTCGCTCAGCGCGTGGCGGCCAGCTATCACCTGACCGCGATGGACCTGAAGACGGTGCGCGGCTACATTCCGCACCGCCTGAAGGTGGCTGGCTGCACCCGGCGCATCTTCAGCTCGACGGCTGTCAACCTGATCTATGAGGTGACCGGGGGTGTTCCCCGCCTCGTCAATCAGCTATGCGACCTGTCGCTGGTCTATGCCTTCACCAAGGGCAAGCAGGTGGTCTCTGCGGCGACTGTCCAGCAGGTTCTTGATGACGGAGTTTTCTTTTCCGCGAATGCCGCAAGCCCGGCGAATGAGACTGTCGAATGACTTTTGACCCGAAATTCTATCTGTCCCTGATCCTGCGCCGTCTGCCGATCATCATCGCGATCGTCTTCACGGCGACGATGGTCGGCATTCTTTATGCAGTGACCATGCCGCCGGTGTACCGGGCCCAGGCGCGTCTTTTGATCGAAAGCCCGCAGATTCCCGACAACCTGGCCGCCTCGACCGTGGTCTCCACCGCAGACGAGATCCTGCTGGCGATCCAGCAGCGTATCATGACGCGCGAGAACCTTCTGGCCCTCGCCAATACGCACGACCTGTTTCGGGGGATGACCCAGACCACCGAGGAACAGAAGCTGACCCAGATCGGCAACCGGGTGGCGATCTACATGCCGACCAACCAGGGCAATACCGGGGTGGTCATCGTGTCCTTTGCCGCGCCCGATCCGGAGCTGTCGGCCAGCGTCACCAACGAGATCGCCCAGCAGGTCCTGGCCTGGAGCACCGAGCTGCGCACGAAAGCCTCGGGCAACACGCTGGAATTCTTCGAGCAGGAGGTCCGCCGCCTGACCGCCGAACTGGCGCAGCAGAACGCCGAGATTCTGAAGTTCGAGCAGGAAAACCGCGACGCCCTTCCCGAAAGCCTGGAATACCGCCGCACCCGGCAGGCCTCGCAGCAAGAGCGGCTTCTGCAGGTCAACCGCGAGCTTGCCGCGCTCCGCGACCGCCGCGACCGCCTGACCGAGCTTTATGACAACACCGGCCAGCTAGTCTCGTCCGGCGTGGACCGCACGCCCGAAGAAATCCGGCTGGAGACCGCGCGGCAGGAGCTTGCCTCGGCCCTGGTGGTGATGTCCTCTACCAATCCGCGGGTGAAGGCGCTGCAACAGGAAGTCGCCGCGCTGGAAGAGGCGGTGAAGTCGCAGATGGGCGCCAGCACCGGCGGCAAGCTCACGGCCTTCGAGGTCCAGATGCTGGACATCGACGGGCAGATCACCTACCTCGCCGAACAGAAGGCCGGGCTCGAGAAGGACCTTGAGGCGCTCGAAAACTCGATCGACGCGACCCCGGCGAACTCGATCCGGCTGGCGGAGTTGCAAAGCAACTATGAAACCCTGCGCGTGCAGTACGAGCAGGCCGTCGCCAGCCTGTCCGAAGCCCGGATGGGCGACCGGATCGAAGTCACCGACCGCGGCCAGCGCATCACCGTGATCGAGAAGGCCGTGCCGCCCACCTATCGTTCGGAACCGAATCGCAAGCGCATCACCATTGCCTCGTTCGGGGCCGGGGTGATCCTGTCCGGTGCGCTTCTGCTGCTGCTGGAAGTCCTGAACCAGACGGTCCGGCGCCCGTCGGAACTGGTCAAGGCGCTGGGGGCGCAGCCCTTCGGCACCGTGGGCTATCTTGACGGCGCGCCAGGTCGGCATCGCTGGTCGGCCAACCGGCTGGCGACGCTGGCGGTCGTTCTGATCAACCTTCCGATCATCCTTCTGGTGGTCCATATGTATATCGCCCCGATCGGCACGCTGATCGGCCTTGCCCCGACCCTGCCCGCAGCGGGTGAGGGCGCCGCCCCTGTCAAGACCGAGTAGACCCAGATGGAACGGATACAGTCCGCCCTCGCCAAGGCCCGTTCGGCCCGCGACCGCAAGCTTCAGACCGGCCCTGCCGCCGCCGCCGAAAGCGGCCCCTGGCAAGAGCTTGCCGAGATTCGCCCTGACCAGATGCTGCTGTCGCGCAACCGCATCGTGACGCGGAACCCGGGGAAGAGCGCCGCCAGCTTCGACGTCATGCGCACCAACCTGCTCCGGGCGCTGCGCTCCAATTCCTGGACCCGGGTCGCGGTGACCTCGCCCACACCGAGCTGCGGCAAGTCGACGGTCGCGCTGAACCTGGCCTTCAGCCTGGCGCGGCTGACCGACAAAAGGGTGCTGCTGATCGAACTTGACCTGCGTCGGCCGTCGCTGTCGGGCATGCTGGGCCTGTCCGACCCGCCGCAGTTCGCGGCCCGGCTGCAAGAGGGGCAGCTGGACATGACCCAGGTCAGGCGCGTCGGGCCCAATCTGGCGCTGGCGCTCAGCGGGACGGGCGTGGCCAGCCCGGCCGAGCTGCTGTCGGCCCCGCGCACCGCCGACCTGATCGACGCACTGGAGGCCCGGCTGCGCCCCGATGTCATCCTGTTCGACATGTCGCCGATGCTGGTCAGCGACGACGCGCTGGCCTTCCTCGACCAGGTGGACTGCGCGCTGATGGTCGCCGCCGCCGAGGAAACCACCGTCGCCGAGATCGAGAAATGCGGCAAGGACCTTGCCATGCGCACCCAGGTGCTGGGGGTGGTGCTGAACAAGTGCCGCTACCTGGAAGACGAGGAAACGGGCGCCTATTCGGAATGAGGCGCGCGCAATCGGCGGCTGACCGCCTTCGCTTGTGTGGGTCGTCCCACGGGAAATTGCCGAAGATGCCCGCCCAGGTCCGGCGGAGAGGTGACGCTTTCTTTCCGCGCTCTGGAACTGCCCTGGGGCACGGCGTCCCCGCTGACCGAAACTCGCGCTTGAATCCGATCTCGGAGCTGTAGCAGGTTTGGTCTGTCCGCAGTCCGAGGCCCCCGATGTTGCACGACCTGTTCGATGGCGATCACTATCGCCGACAGACCGGGCTGGCGCTTGGGGACGACGCGGCGCTGAAGCATTTCCTGACGACCGGAGAGGCGTCGGGGCTTGACCCGTGTCCCTATTTCTCGACGAGAGATTACAAGGCGCTGTATCCCGACTGGGCGGGGCAGGGGGCCGCGACTGCGATCGAGGATTTCCTGACCCGGATCGAGAGAGGCGAGCAGCGCCGACCCCATCCGCTGATCGACCCGGACTACTACCGCGCGGCCTATCGCGATCTTTCCGGTCTGGGGGCGCTGGCGCCCTTGCATTTCATTCGCCACGGCGACCGCGAGGGACGAAACCCATCGGCCGGTTTCGATGCCGGGTTCTACCGGCGCTGTTATCTGTCATTGGGGCAGGGCCACCCCTTCCGACACTACATCACCGAGGGTGCGGCCCTGGGCCTTTTGCCGCTGCCGCAGCCAAGGGATGTCCTGGCTTCGCAGGTGACGATGCGGCAAGCGTCGACGGGTCTGGCGCGGCCGTTCCTGCTGGCAGCGCATGATGCGCAGGCAGCGGGGGTGCCGATCCTGACCCTTGACCTTGCCACCGCGCTTCGGAAGCGCGGATACGACCCGGTGTTCCTGCTTGGCAATGCCGGGCCGCTGGCGGCCCGGTTCCGCGCTCTTGGCCCGGTCTTTATCCTGGCCGAGGGGTGGGATGGCGCGGGTCTGGCCGCCGGGCTTCCGCCAGAGACACCCGCGATCGTCAACACGGCTGCCGCCGCCTCGCTGGCGGTATCCCTTGCAGGGGCGGGTCTGCGTGTTCTGGTCCTCATTCACGAGATGGCGGATTACGTCCGCGATCACGGCTTCCTGCCGGACCTGCGCGCGGCGCGGGGGGCGGGGGCGGGGCTGATCGTCTCGATGCCGCGCATGGCGGCAGCGCTTGCCGAAGATCCCGGCGGGGTGGACCTGCTGCGGCCGGGCATCGTCCTGCCGCCGACCCCCCTTGCCGCGTTCCGGGCAGTGCGCGAGGGTCTGCGCGGGCGCGGCGGGCCGGTGTTCATCGGGGCGGGCCATGCCGACCGGCGCAAGGGGTTCGACCTGTTCCTGACGGCGGCGGCCCGGATCGCCGAGGAAAGGGCGGATGCCCGCTTCGTCTGGCTGGGCGCGCTGGACCCCTGGGCGCAGGACCTGGCCGTCGCGGCCCGGGGCCAGGGGCTGGACCTGACTCTGCCCGGCTTTGTCACCGACAGCCTGGCCTGGTATCGGGGTGCGGATGTCTATCTCCTGACCTCGCGGCAGGACCCGGGGCCGATGACGGTGATCCATGCCGCGGCGGTGGGAACGCCCTTTGTCGGCTATGCCGCCGATATCGGGCTGATCGGGCTGAGCGAGGGGGTCGGGCGCTTCGTCCCGCCGGGCGACGAGGCGGGCTTCGTCGCTGCGGCGCTGGAGGCGGCCGCGGCAGTCACCTCCGCCAGCCGTCGCGTCCTGCGACGGAAGGTCCGGGCAGAGACGGCCTTTGCGCCTTATGTCGATGCATTGCTCACCCGCCTCGGGAAGCCTTCAGCAACCGCTGCATCCTGACCCAATCGCGGATCGGCATCGCGGGATTGCCGATCACCCTCTCGCCCGGCGCGATATCACGAATCACCACGGCCCCGGTCCCGATCTCGGCCCCGTCGCCGATCCGCAGAGGGCGACCGCGGCGACCATTGGAGATTACCGCACGCGGTGCGATGTTCACGCCCGTTCCGATCTGGACATGGCCCGAGACGGAGGTCTCGACCGCTAGCGTAGCGAAGTCGCCGATCTCGACATCATGGCCCAGCAGCGGCGACAGGATCTGCGCGCCCTGGCCGATGCGGACCCCCGGGCCCACCCGGGTATAGGGAGCTACAAGGCAGCCTGCACCATATTCCACCGCGGGGTCGACATGGCTCTGCCCGGGGCTGGAGGCGGTGAACAGGGTTGCACCCTCTGCGTCCAGCCGGGCACAGGTTTTGGCCCGCAGTGCGGGGCTGCCGGGGGTCACGAGGACAGGCAGGTCGGGGTAGTCCCGCAGCCGCTCGGCAGAGGATATGACCGGAATGTTCAGCGCAGGATGGACAAAGCCATTCTCGACATCGTCGATCAGCACCCGCAGCGTGACCCGGCCCCGCCAGTAGTCCTCCATCCCGCGCAGGATCATCAGACTGTGGCCGCGGGCGCCGAACACCGCAATCTCGCCGAAGTCGCTGGTGGCTTTCATCGGGTGATCTCCTCTTGCCTGGCGCCAAGGACTGCCCGTGCGATTGCGCCGATCCGCACGATATCCGCCGTCGTGACGCGGCTGTGGAAGGGCAGGCACAGAACCTCGCGCCCCAGGTCCGGCGCGCGTGCAGGCCCGCCGTCGGCAGTTGCGACGCCTGCTCCGGCCCAAAGCGTGCCGGGACCGCAGAGCGACGGGAAATGGTCGCGGGCGAGGATTCCCTCTCTCGCCAGCGCCAGATGCAGCCTTTCCCGCAAGGCCGGAGCCAGACGCAGCGCATAGCAGATCAGGCTTTCACTGGCGCCAGCCCGTGTGCCATGCAGGCGCAGGCCCGCAAGGCCCCGCAGTTCGGCATCATAAACCTGCCGCAGGGCCCGCCGCGCCGCGATTTCTGCCGCCAGATCGGGCCAGAGCGCCATTCCTACGGCGGCATGGAACTCCGACATCTTGCCATTCAGGCCCGGCCGGACGGGCAGCCCCCCCTCCAGCCCGAAGTTCCGCATCCGGCGCAGCTCTTGCGCGCGGTCGCGCCGGGTGACGACGAAGCCGCCCTCGCCCGTGTGCAGAAGCTTTGTCGCATGCAGCGAAAAGGCCGAGACATCGCCGAAATGACCGATGGGCCGGCCCCGGAAGGTGACGCCGAAGGCATGGGCCGCGTCATGGACCAGCCACAGCCCGTGGCGGCGGGCAAGAACGGCCATCGCCTCGACATCGCAGGGCACGCCCAGGAAATGCACCGGCAGGATCGCCGCCGTGCGCGGCGTGATCGCGGCCCCGACGGCCCTGGGGCAGAGGGTCAGCGTCTCCGGCTCCACATCGGCAAAGACGGGCTTCAGCCCGCACCACGCGATGGCTTGCGCGGTCGCGGCAAAGGTCAGCGGCGTGGTGATCACCTCGGCCCCGGCAGGCAGGCGGCCAAGCCCGAGCGCGAGCATCAGGGCCATCGTCCCCGAGGATGTCAGCGAGACCGCATCCCCGGCCTCTTCCTCGCCGGAAAGCGCCTGTTCCAGCCGCATGTGCAGCGCGCCGCCATTGGTCAGCCAGCCCGCTGCCAACGCCTCGGCGGTCAGTCCGGCCAGACGGGCGGGATCGGGCAGCATCGGCGCGCCGAAGACGACAGGCTGTGGGTCAGGCATCGAAGGCTCCACCGTCCAGCGCCGCGCGCAATTCGCCATTCGAGCCGAAGCGTTTCTGGTGCCGCATATGCACCCGCATTCCGGCCCCTGCAACAGGCAGGATATGATGGCCGGTCGCCCGGCAGGTCACCCCCAGCATCCGCTCGACCGCATGGGCCAGCGTGCCGTCGACCTGACCCGCCTCGGGCGGGAAATGGTCCGGGCGCAGGCGCAGGTCCAGAAGGGGCCGGATCGCCGCCGTGCGCGCCCAGAACATCGAGCCGACCGGAAAGCGCAGGCCGTTGTCGTCGGGCAATGCGCCCTGCAACCCCATCCGCCAGGCCAGTTCGCGCGCGATGTCGCGGTTCGCCCCCCAATGCGCCGCCCCCAGCACACCCCGGAAGGTGACGGGCGCCACCATGCCCAACCGCGGGATCGACGTGAAGAACGACAGGATGCGGTTCACCTCGCCCGGTGAGCCGATGAGGCAATCGAGGATATGGGCCAGCCAGTCGTCCAGCCGTTCCGAATGCCGGGATTTCTTGCCGTGCAGATGCAGCACCACCTCGTGCCGGGAATGGGCATCGCCGAAACCGTAGAGCTTCGGCCAGATGTCGCGGCCGCGGTTTTCCAGCACGCGGATTTCGGCGGCGGGCAGATGCCGGACGATGCGCTCTGCCTTCGCCGCGCTGTCGGTCGAGACGTAAAGCCGGAACGGGCCCCGGATATGGCCCAGCCGCTTGGCAAAGGTCGGGGCGAGGTCGTCATGGTGGAGATGGAGGAACACGCCAAGGTTCGCAGGTGAAGCAGGCGGCTCCTTGCGGGGTTGCAGGGCCAGGCTGACCTTGCCGAGATCGCGCTCGAACCCTTCCGGTCCATGCGCCCAGAGCGGCTCGTTGTGCAGGATTCCGGCAAGCATCCCATCCACCTGTTCCGCAGGAAAACCGCGCAAGGGCCGTGCGGGGTCCTGCAAGACCTCGGCCACCCGACGCGCGCCTGCCGCCAATGCGTCGATCCGGGCAGCCTGTGCCGCGGCTGTGCCGTCGAACGCAATCCGCTGAAGGTCGCGCAGGTCGGCCATCAGCGGATGGATGACGCCCTCCTCCGCCGCCGGTTCGGGCTTGGCAAGGACTGCCGCCCCCGGCTGTTCCAGGAAGCGGGCGATCCCCAGGATTTCGGTCGCGGCGCCCAGCATCGCCTCGCGGATCGTCGGCGCCGAAGTCGCCGGATCGGTCAGGCGCGGGGCGTCTGTCGCCGGTCGACGGCCGGGGATATACGCCCGCGGCGCACGCTGATCCTCGGCCAAGAGCCGCCGGGCCGTCGCCAGGATGACTGCCGCCCGCGCCTCGAAACCGTCGCGGGCGGCCAGGCGGTGATGCAGCGCCAGCCGCTCGGACGGGAGGAGCGGCGGGGCGGCAAGGATTTCCTCCAGCGCCCTCGCCAGTTCCTTGCTGTCGCCCGCCACGCGAAGTTCCGGCAGGCCGGGCGCCGCAAAGCCCGCGACCGGGTCCGAGACCACCATCGCGCCCGACGCCAACGCATCATAGCTGCGGTTGCTCATGAAACCCGCCCGCGCCATGACCGGCATATGGCTGTTCAGCACCACCCGGGCGCTGGCATAGACCTGCGCCAGCGCATCGTAGTCCAGCCGCTCGCCCCGCCACAGCCTGTCGGGCACCACCCCCCTCCAGCCCGGCCCCCAGATCTGCGGCTCGAACCCGGCCTGCACCGCTTCCAGCACGATGCGGCGGTCGGCGCGCGGCGCATGGCCGCCGACGAAGACCAGCGGGATGTCGTCGGCCTGCGGGGGACGGCGGCCCGGGTGGAAATGGCCAGTCTCCGTTGCCTGCGGCAGGAATTCCGCTGCGACGCCCCTTTCGGCAAGACGCCCCACCATCAGCCGCGAGCCGCAGAGCACGGCCTGGTAGCGCCCGAGCATCGGCACCGGCGCCAGATTGGGCGGGCTGATCATCCACAGCAGGTTGGGCAATCCCGGCACCGGCTCTTCCAGATGCGGGCCGGCGATATGCAAGACGACCGTCCGTCGATCCGCAGCCGCAGGCGCCTCGCCCCGAAAGAGCAACGCTGCCTCGCAGCCGGGCTCGGCGCGGATCGTCCGGGCCAGGCCTTCGGCATATTGGGTGTCACCCCAGGTGGCCTGGCTGGACCGTGTGGCGTTGATGCTCAGCTGGAGGAGCATGCCTGCGCCGTTCTCCACACTCTGTTGCGCTTACGCCTCGGGCACCACGGCGCCGATGATGTTCCAGAGGTTGTCGCTATTGTCCTGTCTGGGTCAATAGCCCGACTGAAGCAGACCGGGCATGGCGGATGCGTATCCGGGACCCACAAAAGCAGAAGGCGCCCCGAAGGGCGCCTTCATGCTTTCTGTCCCAAATGGAGCGGGCGATGAGATTCGAACTCACGACCCTAACCTTGGCAAGGTTATGCTCTACCCCTGAGCTACGCCCGCACCGTCTGGACGAGAGGGGATTTATAAAGACCCGCCGGGGGCCGCAAGGGGGAAAGTGTAGTCCCCGGAAAATTTCTCGCATTTTCTGTCGGGGGGCGGCCGGAAAACGATGGCTTAAACGGCGCACCAACACCCGCGGGCGTGCAGCGTCAAGGCCCTGCTTCCGTCCGGTAAAATCGGCGTGAGGTTTGCGCAAGCAGCGAAGGAATCATCTTGGATTCCGGTGTTATCTGAATAGCTTGCGCCACGAAGGCAGAGTCGCCTTCTTACGCGAAAGCCAAATTGCTGCGCTGCCGCAAACCGGAGAAAAACCATGACCAAACTCGCCCTCGTTCTGGCCGTTTCGGCTCTGACCACCACGGCCGTCTTCGCTGAAGACGCCCCGGTCGTCGCCGACACCGACGCGAACGGGACCTTCTCGCTGGCCGAAGTGCAAGCTGCCTACCCGGCCGCGACCGAAGAGGCCTTCAAGGCCGCCGACACCGACGCTTCGGGCGAACTGTCGGCTGACGAGCTGAAAGCTGCCGTCGAAGCGAACGCTTTCGCTGCCGCCTGATAGCTTTTCCGGCAACGGAAGAAGGGGGCCGTCCTTCGGGGCGGCCCTTTGCTTTGTGCACGCCTGCGCCGGTCAGAGGATGAGTCGGGAACCGCGGGCGATGTTGTTGGTTGCCCCTGCATGAAGGCAGTGTGTGCTGCGCCGCCATCCATCAGGAGAATGACAATGAACCAGGACCAGATTGCCGGAAAGTGGAAGCAGATCAAGGGCGAGGCGAAAGTCCTCTGGGGCAAGCTGACCGATGACGAGCTTGACCAGGCCGAGGGCCAGGCCGACAAGCTGGCCGGGCTGATCCAGGAACGCTACGGCAAGACCAAGGAAGAAGCCCAGACCGAAGTCCGCAAGTTCTTCGACCGCGTCTGACGACAGGTCGGGGCGGGCGCAAGGCCCGCCCCACGCGGTCAACCGCCAATTCTTGCCAAATCGTTTACGTCCACGCGCAAGCTATTGATTCTCTTGCGCTGTAAAACCTGTCCAGCGTGGACAATCTGCCAGTCACTCCAACTCGATCAGCAGATCCTTTGCCTCGATCTGGCTGCCGGGCTGGACGTGGATCGCCTTCACCACCGCCTCGCGGTCGCAATGCAGGCCGGTTTCCATCTTCATTGCCTCGATGTTCAGAAGCAGGTCCCCGGCCCGCACCTTCTGGCCGACCGTCACCGCGATCGAGGCGACCGCTCCCGGCATCGGCGCCCCGACATGTGAAGGATTGCCGTCCTGCGCCTTGGGTTTGGCGGCGGTTTTCGCCACCATCGCCCGGTTCGGCACCCGGATCACCCGGGGCTGGCCGTTCAGTTCGAAGAAGACCTTGACTTCGCCCTCCTCGGTCGTCTCGCCCACCGCCTGCAACCGGATCTCCAGCGTCTTGCCGGGGTCGATCTCGACCGCGATCTCGTCGCCGGGTTGCATGCCGTAGAAGAAGGTCGGCGTCGGCAGGGTGCGCACCGGGCCGTATTGCCGGTGTCGACCCATGTAGTCGAGGAAGACCTTGGGATACATCAGATATCCGTTCAG
>Ga0056909_1001594_pt1 | contig 13432 bp, 12 predicted proteins | sample EBPBio102011_DNA_FD_62115 | JGI IMG/M metagenome (GOLD analysis project Ga0056909, IMG submission 62115) | Wastewater treatment Type I Accumulibacter community from EBPR Bioreactor in Madison, WI, USA - Reactor 1_1/10/2011_ DNA | ecosystem: Engineered > Bioreactor > EBPR > Anaerobic-Aerobic >...
TGGTTCGCGCGCATCCGCCCTGCCCCTCTCTGGTTTGTGCCGGAGCCTAGACCGCGTCCGGCCCCGGCCACAAGCTCAGGTCAAGGGCGTCATCACGCCCTTGCGATAGGCCGGGCGTTCGGTCAGGCGGCGATACCAGCCCTCGAGATGCGGCAGGGCGGGCCGCTCGATCTCCATGGTGAACCAGCCATAGGCGATGACGCCCAGGGGAATGTCGCCAAAGCCGAACGCGCTGCCCGACATCCAGTCCTGCCGCGACAGGACGTCGTCGGCCAGCCCCAGCACCTTGCCGCATTGCACCCGGCCGCGCTCCATCGCCGCCTCGTCGCGCTCGCCCGGGCCCAGCCGCACCTTGTTCCAGAACAGGTCGCGAAACGGCGCGGCGAAGGACAGCGAGGTCCAATCCATCCATTTCTCCGCCGCCGCCCAGGCCTTGGCATCGGCAGGCGCAAAGGGCGCCGCGCCATAGGCCCGCGCCAGATAGCGCACGATCACGTTGGATTCCCACAGGACCAGCCCGCCATCTTCCAGCACCGGCACCAATCCGTTCGGGTTCATCGCCCGGTATTCCGCCGAATTCACCAGGCCGAACGCGCCCCCCGCCGGGACATGCTCATAGTCCAGCCCCAGCTCCTCGGCGCACCACAGCACCTTGCGCACATTGGTCGAATTCTCGCGCCCCCAGATCTTCATGCCTTTTTTTCCTTGTCATTGTCGGTTGGGTCTTCGATCGCCCGCCGCATCTGCTCTTTGATGCGCTGGGCGATAAAGTCGGTGAAAAGCCGCAGCTTGGGGTCCTTCAGCCGCCGGTGCTGCGACAGGCTGGACAATTGCACCGGCACGGGCGGCGTCGCCGCGCAGACCTGCACCAGCCGCCCGTCGCGCAGATATTCCGCCACTTCGAACAGTGGTTTCATCACGATGCCGCGCCCGTCCAGCGCCCAGCCGGTCAGCACGTCGCCATCGTCGCTTTCGAAAGGACCCGAAACCTCGAACCGCCGCGGCCCGTCGGGGGTCTGCAAGCTCCACTGAAACTCTTTCGCGCCGGGAAAGCGAAGGTTCAGGCAATCATGCCCGTCGCGCACCAGCGCCGCCCCATCCGCAGGCATCCCGCGCCGCGCGATGTAATCCGGCGCGGCGCAAAGAACACGCGGGCAATCGGCGATCAGCCGCACTTTCAGGCTGCTGTCTTCCAGAATCCCCAGATGGAAGGCCACGTCTATGCCTTCGGCCACCACGTCGATCACCCGGTCCGACAGGCGCAGCCGCAGGTCGATCTGCGGATAAAGATCCTTGAACCCCGGCACCTGCGGCGCGATCAGCCTCCGCCCGATACCCAGGGGCGCCGCCACAAGGATCGTGCCGCGCGGGTTCTGCGTGACATCCATCACCGCCGCCTCGGCCTCGTCGATTGCCTCCAGCACGCGGCGCGCCCCGTCATAGAAGATGCGGCCATTCTCGGTCGCCTGCAGGCTGCGCGTGGTGCGGTTGAACAGACGCACCCCCAGATGCTTTTCCAGCTCCGAGATTCGCGCCGAAGCCACGGCCGGCGAGGTGCGCTGGTCGCGCGCGGCCGAACTCATGCTGCCCAGTTCATAGACACGGACGAACATGCGGATATTGTTCACATAGCTCATCGGCCCACCCGGCGATTATTCAGCACGATTTGAAAGTGATCCGGCATTTGAAAGGATTATCAGGAAATCCGGCTTGGGTATAGCCTTGGGCCAAAGAACAGGGGGCACGCGCATGTATGACTGGCTGGTTTTGGGCGAATGGATCGAGATCGCGGTCCGCTGGCTGCATGTGATCACCGCCATCGCCTGGATCGGGTCCAGCTTCTATTTCGTCGCGCTCGACCTTGGCCTGCGCAAGACGCCCTCGCTGCCGCCGCTCGCCCATGGCGAGGAATGGCAGGTCCATGGCGGCGGCTTCTACCACATCCAGAAATACCTGGTCGCGCCAGAATTCCTGCCCGAGCATCTGGTCTGGTTCAAATGGGAAAGCTACGCCACCTGGTTGTCGGGCTTCGCCATGCTGGTGCTGGTCTATTACCTGGGCGCCGACCTGTTCCTGATCGACCCCACGGTGATGGAACTGGCGCATTGGCAGGCCATCGGCCTGTCGCTGGCCTCGCTTGCCTTCGGCTGGCTGGTCTACAACCAGATCTGCAAGACCTTCGTCGCCGCCAACCAGACGCTTGTGATGGTTGCACTGTTCGTCGTGCTGGTCGGCATGGCCTATTTCTACACCTCGGTCTTCTCGGGTCGCGCCGCCATGCTGCATCTGGGCGCCTTCACCGCCACAATCATGTCGGCCAATGTCTTCATGATCATCATGCCGAACCAAAGGAAGGTCGTGGCCGACCTCAAGGCGGGCCGCGTGCCCGATCCGAAATACGGCAAGATCGCCAAGCAGCGCAGCACCCACAACAATTACCTGACGCTGCCCGTGCTGTTCCTCATGCTGTCGAACCACTACCCGCTGGTCTTCGCCACGCAATACAACTGGATCATCGCCAGCCTGGTCTTCCTGATGGGCGTCACCATCCGCCACTGGTTCAACACCCGCCACGCGGGCAAGGGCAACCCGCATTGGACCTGGCTGGTGACGGTTATCCTGTTCCTGATCGTGGCCTGGCTCTCCACCGCCCCCCTGCGCACGCCGCCCGCCGAGGCCGCGCTGTCGCCGCAGGCCACGCGCTATGCCCAGGCCGAAGGGTTTGCGGATGTCGTCTCGATCGTCCAGGGCCGCTGTTCCATGTGCCATGCCGCCGAGCCGGTCTGGGACGGGCTGCACTGGCCGCCCAAGAACGTGGTTCTGGAAACCGAGGCCCAGATCGCGCATGAGGCGCCGCGCATCGCGCTTCAGGCGGGCTATTCCCACGCCATGCCCCCCGGCAACCTGTCCTATATGGAACCCGAGGAACGCGCCGCCATCGTCGCCTGGGTCCGCGCGGCGGGCGGGATCTAGGCCCGAATTTTCGCCGAAAATTCACCACGTCCCGCGCCCGCCTTTGCAGGTGCAGAAATCTTCCGGCATTGAACCTGCCCGCAACAGGCGCTAACCCCGTAGACGACGTGCTATCGGAGGTTCGCCATGCCCGCCTATCGTTCCCGCACCACCACCCATGGCCGCAACATGGCCGGGGCCCGCGGCCTCTGGCGCGCCACCGGCATGAAGGATGGCGATTTCGGCAAGCCGATCATCGCCATCGTGAACTCTTTCACCCAATTCGTGCCCGGCCATGTCCATCTGAAAGACCTGGGCCAGCTTGTGGCGCGCGAAGTCGAGGCGGCAGGCGGCATCGCCAAGGAGTTCAACACCATCGCGGTCGATGACGGCATCGCCATGGGCCATGACGGGATGCTCTACTCGCTGCCCTCGCGCGAGATCATCGCCGACTCGGTCGAATACATGGTCAATGCCCATTGCGCTGACGCCATGGTCTGCATCTCGAATTGCGACAAGATCACCCCCGGCATGCTGATGGCCGCGATGCGGCTGAACATCCCCGCCGTCTTCGTCTCGGGCGGGCCGATGGAGGCCGGCAAGGCGGTGATCAAGGGCAAGGAAGTGGCGCTCGACCTGATCGACGCCATGGTCTACGCCGCCGATGACAAATATTCCGATGCCGAGGTCGAGGCGATCGAGAAGGCCTCCTGCCCGACATGCGGCTCCTGCTCGGGCATGTTCACGGCAAACTCCATGAACTGCCTGACCGAGGCGCTGGGCCTGTCGCTGCCCGGCAATGGCTCTACCCTTGCCACCCATGCCGACCGCAAGCGCCTCTTCGTCGAGGCGGGCCGCCTGATCGTCGACGTGACCAAACGCTATTACGAACAGGACGACGCCTCGGTCCTGCCGCGCAATGTGGCGAACAAGAAGGCCTTCGAGAATGCGATGGCGCTGGATATCGCCATGGGCGGCTCGACCAACACCGTCCTGCATATCCTTGCCGCCGCGCAGGAAGGCGGCATCGACTTCACCATGGACGATATTGACGCCCTCTCGCGCAAGGTGCCCTGCCTGTGCAAGGTCGCACCGGCCAAGCAGGACGTGCATATGGAGGACGTCCACCGCGCCGGCGGGATCATGGCGATTCTCGGCCAGCTGGACAATGCGGGGCTTCTGAACCGCGACACCACCACCGTCCACAGCCCCACCCTGGGCGCGGCGCTGGACCATTGGGACATCAGCCGCACCAACCACGACACGGTGCGCAATTTCTTCATGGCCGCGCCGGGCAATGTCCGGTCGGCCACCGCCTTCAGCCAGGAAAAGCGCTATGCCGCGCTCGATCTCGACCGCGAGAAAGGCGTGATCCGCAGTGCGAAACACCCCTTCTCCAAAGATGGCGGGCTGGCGGTCCTGAAAGGCAATATCGCGCTCGACGGCTGCATCGTGAAGACGGCGGGCGTGGACGAATCGATCCTGGTCTTCTCCGGCCCCGCCCGGGTCTTTGAATCGCAGGATGCCGCCGTCTCGGCGATCCTGACCAACAAGATCAAGGAAGGCGACGTGGTCGTCATCCGCTATGAAGGGCCGAAGGGCGGGCCGGGCATGCAGGAAATGCTCTATCCGACCAGCTATCTGAAGTCGAAGGGCCTGGGCAAGGCCTGCGCCCTTCTGACCGATGGCCGCTTCTCGGGCGGCACCTCGGGCCTGTCGATCGGCCATGTCAGCCCCGAAGCGGCGGCGGGCGGCACGATCGGCCTCGTGCGCGAAGGCGACATGATCGACATCGACATCCCCGCCCGCACCATCAGCCTGCGCGTGTCGGAGGCAGAACTGGCGACGCGCCGGGCCGAGCAGGACCGCAAGGGCTGGAAGCCCGAAGCCAAGCGCAGCCGCAAGGTCACCTCGGCGCTCAAGGCCTATGCGCTTCTCGCGACCAGCGCCGACAAGGGCGCGGTGCGGCAACTGCCCGACGAGGCGTAAGCCCGCGACGTTTCTAAAGAAATCGGGCCGGAGCCTTCAAAGGCTCCGGCCCGCGGCATTCAAACCTTCCGCCAGTCGCGATTTTTTGCCGAAAGATCGCCCGGCCCGTCTCGAACCGCCTCAATCCCCCAGCTTGGCATGGACCTCGTCCAGGTCCACCTCGCCCTTGGGCATCTTGTTGCCTGGATTGTCGAAGTCATATTTGAACAGCTGGAAGTCGCGCTTGTAGATTTCCCAGACCAGATGCATCGACAGGTCGTCGAAATAATCCTCGACCGGATGCAGCCGCTTCGGCCCATGCCCCTCGCTTTCGTTGAAGCGCGGGATCTGCTTCAGGTCGACCTTGTGCTTGACCTTGATGTGGTCCAGCACCTTCTGCATCCCTGGATTGAAATCCTCGGTAAAGAAGATCTGGTCATAGCGCCCGCCATTCACGATGAATGTCGCGATATGGCCCGACATGGCCGACCAGTGGATGTCCGGCTCCATCGGTTTCTTGAAGCGGATGGTGTCTCGCGCGAACAGCAGGAAGCGGCGGAAGCTCTTGATCTGGTCGAACTCCTCCTTGCCCTCGGGCCCGCCGACCTCGATCCCGTATTTCTGCACCAGCATCGGCACCAGATTGCCGCGATAGCGCTTGCCGTTGCGCTGGATGCCGCAGATCTTATCGAAGAAGCTCGACAGGATGCGGGTGTAAGGGTTGCGCACGCAGGTGAAGGCATAGCTTTTATGCGCCTTCACGTTCTTCTCGATCAGCGGCTGGCTTTGCTCCTGCGCCCATTTGTGCAGGCCGGTCGTGGAGTCATGAATGTCGCCGTCGAAGAAACGGCCATGATCCGAGTAATACATGATCTGGCCGATGGTCGAGCAGGCGCATTTCGGCACCACGCGATAGACCACGCTCTCGCTTTCCGTCATCCATGTGCCGGGAAACCCCATCGCCTGTCACCTCTGCCTCAACCGGGTCGCTTCTCGGGCGGAGCTTGACCGCCTGGGACCCCTTTGACGCGAAAAGATCAAAGAACCTCTGTCCTTTCAAGGAAGCATAAGTCAATTTGCGGAAACAATGCGCGCAAGACACCCCAGCGCCACGACAGGACGGCCCGGACGTGAAGACCAGCAGGACCTTTCCAGCATGACGGCGGCCTGAATGGCGACGATCGCCTATATCCTGCTCTGCCACAAGGACCCCGACGGGATCATCGCCCAGGCCCAGCGCCTGACGGCGGCGGGCGACTGCATCGCCATCCATTTCGACGCCCGCGCCCGGCGCGAGGATTTTGACCGCATCCGCGCGGCGCTGGCCGACAATCCGGGCGTGGTCTTCGCGCGGCGCCGGGTCAAATGCGGCTGGGGGGAATGGAGCCTGGTCGATGCCAGCCTTCAGGCCATCCGCGCCGCGGTCGAGGCCTTCCCCCGCGCGACGCATTTCTACATGCTCTCGGGCGATTGCATGCCGATCAAATCGGCCGAATATGCCCGCGCCTTCCTGGAGCGCGAGGATGTCGATTACATCGAAAGCTTCGATTTCCACAATTCCGACTGGATCAAGACCGGCATCAAGGAAGAGCGGCTGATCTATCGCCACTGGTTCAACGAACGCAGCCAGAAAGCCTGGTTCTACCGCTCGCTGGCCTGGCAGAAACGCCTGGGGCTGGAACGCAAGATCCCCGCCGATCTTGTCATGCAGATCGGCAGCCAATGGTGGTGCCTGCGCCGCCGCACCGTCGAATGGGTGCTCGACTTCATCGCCAAGCGCCGCGACGTGATGCGCTTCTTCCGCACAAGCTGGATCCCGGACGAGACCTTCTTCCAGACCCTTGTCCGCCATCTCGTGCCGGAACAGGAAATCCGCACCCGTCCGTTGACCTTCCTGATGTTCACCGATTACGGGATGCCGCTGACCTTCTACAACGACCATTACGACCTTCTGCTGTCGCAGGATTATCTCTTCGCCCGCAAGATCAGCCCCGATGCGCAAGAGCTGAAGGACCGGCTGGGCCAGCTTTACGCCGCACGCGGCAAGCGATTCCAGATCTCGAACGAGGGGCGCAGCCTGTTCCAGTTCCTCACCGGCCGCGGCCGCATCGGCCGCCGCTTCGCACCGCGCTTCTGGGAAACCGAAACCTCGCTGGGCCGCGAACGCACGCTGATGATGGTGACCTGCAAGAAATGGCATGTCGCCAAGCGTCTGGTCGACCGCGTCCGCCAGGTCACCAACCTGCCCGCCATCGACTATCTCTTCAACGAGGGCGCCACCCCCCTGCCCGATCTGGGCGGCATCCAGTCCACCCTGGAAAAGCGCACCCGCCACCGCCGCGCGCTGGTGCGGATGCTGTTCGACTATTGGCAGACCGACCGGCTGGTCTTCTGCATCGACCCGGCCTCGGTCGAGCTGATGCAGGATTTCTACAATGACAAGGCCCGGATCCGGCTTCTGGAAATCGAATGCGAGTTCACCGACGATTACCTGATCGGCCATGCCCGCCGGGTCGGGCTGGCGGGCGACCACACGCCGCAAGAGACGATCAACCGTCTCCTGCCGACCATCCGCTACGATGTGCGCTTTGAAAGCGACCGCATCCGCGAACAGAATTTCCCGGGCTTCCAGCGCATCCGCCAATCCGCCACCGTCGATGAAAACACCGTGCCGCTGGCCGAGTTTCTTGATATCCCGGTCGAGAAGGCCCGCGCCATCGCGGCGACCGAATATCTTTTCGTGGATTGAGACCTATGCCCGCCCAAACGACCTGGACCTACGACCCGCAGAACATCTTCGCCCGCATCCTGCGCGGCGAGATCCCCAACAAGACCGTGGCCGAGACGGCGCATACGCTCGTCTTCCACGACATCCGCCCGCATGCCCCGGTGCATGTGCTGGCGATCCCCAAGGGGCCCTATGTCAACCTTGACCATTTCGCCGCCGAGGCCAGCGCCGAGGAAATCGTCGATTTCCACCGCACTATCGCCAAGGTGATCGCCGATCTGGGCCTGGCCGAAGCCGGCTATCGCGGCATCACCAATGCCGGCGCGCATGGCATGCAGGAAGTGCCGCATTACCACCTGCACATCCTGGGCGGCCGGGTGCTGGGCCGCCTGATCGACCCGGCCTGAGGCGGCCAAGGGTTAACCAAATCTGAATCCTGAAGGGTCAAGCCATTGAAATCGCTTGACCCTATTCCTGTCCCACCGTGGGACAGCGCCCCTCAGGCGTTGAACAGGAAATGCAGGACGTCGCCGTCCTTGACCTCATAGGTCTTGCCCTCGACGCGGAACTTGCCCGCCTCCTTGGCGCCAGCCTCGCCCTTGCCCGCGACGTAATCGTCATAGGCCACGGTCTCGGCCCGGATGAAGCCCTTCTCGAAATCGCCATGGATCACGCCCGCCGCCTGCGGCGCCAGCGTGCCCTTGGTGATCGTCCAGGCCCGCGCTTCCTTCGGCCCGACGGTGAAGTAGGTCTGCAGGCCCAGAAGCGCATAACCCGCCCGGATCAGCCGGTCGAGCCCCGCCTCATGCAGCCCCATCTCCTCCAGGAAGACCGCCGCATCCTCGGGGGGAAGCTGTGCCAGCTCCTCCTCGATCCGGGCCGAGATCACCACCGACCCCGCCCCCTGCCGCGCCGCCATTTCCGCCACCCGGGCCGACTGGCTGTTGCCATTGGCCGCCGAAGCCTCTTCGACATTGCAGACATACAGCACCGGCTTCGAGGTCAGAAGCTGAAGCAGCCGCCAGTTGCGCAGGTCATCATCCGAGACCTTCACCGTGCGCGCGGGCTGGCCCGCCGACAGCGCCTTTTCGGCCAGCGTCAGCAGGCGGTCCTGCTCGACCGCTTCCTTGTCGCCGCCCTTGATCTTGCGGGCAAGGTTCGCGCGGCGGCGCTCGATGCTCTCAAGATCGGCCAGCATCAGCTCGGTCTCGATGGTCTCGGCATCGGCCACCGGGTCGATCCGGCCCTCGACATGGGTGATGTCGCCATCTTCAAAGCAGCGCAGCACATGGGCGATGGCATCGCATTCGCGGATATTGGCCAGGAACTGGTTGCCCAGCCCCTCGCCCTTCGACGCGCCCCGCACCAGACCGGCGATGTCGACAAAGGTCATCCGCGTCGGGATGATCTGCTTCGATCCGGCGATCCCGGCCAGAATGTCCAGCCGCGCATCCGGCACCGCCACTTCGCCCACGTTCGGCTCGATGGTGCAGAAGGGAAAATTCGCCGCCTGCGCCGCCGCCGTGCGGGTCAGCGCGTTGAAGAGGGTGGACTTGCCCACATTCGGCAGCCCGACAATGCCCATCTTGAAACCCATCATGCCCTCCTTCGGCGACCGCCCGCTTCTAGGGCCGGGCGCGGAAAGGTTCAAGTTCCCCGACTCGGGGCACCGCGCCTAGTCTTGGCACGCACAGGAGGATGCCCGATGTCATTCGACCCCTATCTCCATTTCCTCGGCACTTGCCGCGCCGCGATGACCGATTACCAGACGATCTTCGGCGGCAGGCTGGACCTGATGCCCTATTCCGACGCCCCCGAAGGCCCGCCCGAGATGAAGGCCAGCGACCGCATCATGCACGCGGCTCTGACCCTGCCTTCGGGCAGGATGCTTCTGGCCTCGGATTTCCCGCCCGGCATGGGCGGCGATCCGCAGCAGGCCGTCACCATCAGCCATGTCGCCGACAGCGTCGATGCCGCCCGCGCCACATTCGACAGGCTGGCCCAGGGCGGCGCGGTGATCATGGGCTTCGCGCCGACCTTCTGGTCCGACGGTTTCGGAATGCTCAAGGACCGCCACGGCACGCATTGGATGGTCTCGGCCCCCTGGCGGCAGCCGGGGTGACGGCGGCATCGGCCCGCATCGCGGCGGCTGTCGCCGCGCTGCCGCTGCGCCCAGGCCCGCGCAGGCTGTTGCGAAGGGATCGTGGCGGGCCTGATCGCCCTGCGCCACAGCGCGCCGAGGATCTGGTGCTCCTGCCCGGCGAAGCGCCCTATGATCTTGCCTTCGCGCTGCGTGTCGGCGCCTTCGACGGGCGCCATCCCCAGGCGGGCGACCGCGCCCTTGCCCGGCTGCGCGCGATGCTCGCGCCCGGCGCGCGGTTTTTCATCGACACCGGCGCCCCCCTGACCGAGCTTGCCCTCTCCCCCCATTGATTTTCCCCGCCCGCCCGTGCAAACCCGGTCGGGGTTTCTAGGGGATTTCCATGACCAGGATCGACGACACCTTCGCGCGGCTCAAGGCCGAGGGCAAAAAGGCCTTCGTCTCCTATATCATGGGCGGCGACCCCGATGCGGAAACCTCGCTTGCGGTGATGCAGGGCCTGCCCGCCGCCGGGGTCGACATCATCGAACTGGGCATGCCCTTCACCGATCCCATGGCCGATGGCCCCACCATCCAGCTTGCCGGCCAGCGCGCGCTGGAAGGCGGCATGACCATGGACAAGCTTCTGGCCATGGTGCGCGCCTTCCGCGCCGCCGACCAGAAGACCCCGATCGTCCTGATGGGCTATTACAACCCGATCTATTCCCGCGGCGTCGACCGCTTTCTGGCCGATGCGAAATCCGCCGGGATCGACGGGCTGATCGTCGTCGACCTGCCGCCCGAGGAAGACAGCGAGCTGTGCCTCCCCGCCCAGAAAGCCGGTCTGAACTTCATCCGCCTCGCCACGCCGACAACCGATGACAAGCGCCTGCCCAAAGTGCTGCAAAACACCTCGGGCTTCGTCTATTACGTCTCGATCACCGGCATCACCGGCGCGGCGGCGGCGCAGGCCACCGATGTCGGCCCCGAGGTCGCCCGCATCAAGCGCTCGACCGACCTGCCCGTGATCGTGGGTTTCGGCATCACCACGCCCGAGGCCGCCCGAACCATCGCCAGCGTGGCAGATGGCGCGGTGGTCGGCTCGGCCATTGTCAAGGATATCGGCGAGGGCAAGGCCGTGGCGCAGGTGCTGGAGCGGGTCGCGGCCCTGGCGGCTGGCGCGCATTCGGCCTGACGGTCGGATCAGAAGATCCTGTCGCATACCCCCACGCGGGCCGGTTCCCCGGCCCGCGCGGCCTGATCAGACGTGGTAGAAATACAGCACACCCACGATCCCGGCCTGAACGGCAGCAATCAACAAAACCACTCGATTGGTCGTCATGCGCGGAAGTCCTTTCAGGCGATACTCGCTATGAAGCACTGCCTTTGCCCTGCCAGACCCTGAATCCGGCTTCCAATTCATTCCGTTCTGCCACACCATTCGCCAGATGAATGACCCGCGCCCCGATCTCAACCTTCTCATCGTCTTCGAGGCCATCCTCCATGGCGGCTCGGTCACCCAGGCCGCCCGCGCGCTGAACCTCAGCCAGCCCGCCGTCAGCCATGCCCTTGGCCGCCTGCGCGACCTGACCGGCGATCCGCTGTTCCGCCGCCGCGGCAACCGGCTTGTCCCCACGCCGCGCGCCGATTCCATGGCGCCGCAGGTTCTCGAGGCATTGACCGCCGCCCGCGCCGCCCTGCGCCCCACCGGCTTCGACCCGGCCGCCGACCGGGGCGAGGTGGTTCTGGGCGCCTCGGATTACGCCCTGCTGTCCGCAATGCCGCATGTGCTGTCGCTGCTGCAAAGCCGCGCCCCGCAATTGCGCCTGCGCACCCGCCCCATCGGCGAAGATACGCCCCGGGCGCTGGAAAGCGGCGCCCTGCTGTTCAGCTTCTGGGCCAATGCCGCGCCATCGGACGATTTCGACCTGACGCTGCTCTATCGCGAAACCCTGATCGGTCTGGCCATTCCCTGCCATCCGCTGCTGCAAGCGCCCATCACGCTGGAACGCTGGGCCGCCTGCCCACAGATCACAATCTCGCTTGGCGATCCGTCGGTGAACCCGGTCGACGCCCAGCTTACCGCCGCCGGGCTGCAACGCCGGGTCGCCATGGTCACCCACAGTTTCGCGGGCGCGCTTGCGGCCGTTCGCCAGGGCGGGCTTCTGCTGGCCGTGCCGCGCCGTCTTGCCGCAAGTTCCCAGGCGGCGGGGCTGCGCAGTTTCGAGTTGCCCCTCACCCTGCCGAACTTCACCTACGGCCTTCTGTCGCATCGCCGCCTGCGCGACAATGAACGCCTGCGCTGGCTTTCGGGCCTGATCGCCGAGGCCGTTGCCCGCGCCCCCACCCTGCCCGACGCAAATCCTTGACGGCTTGCATCCCCCGGCCACGCCTGCGCTAACTGGCCGCGCATGAAAGGCCCGACAATGACCCTGACCCTCGCCGCCGACTTCCCCTTTCCCGAACTGGAAAGCGACCCCGCCGCCATCGCCGCCTTCGTCGCCGCCCAGAATGCCGCGACCGAGGCCGCCCTCTCCGGCCCGGCCCGCGCCGCTGACGAGGCGCTGGTGCGCGAGATCCTGGAAGCCCCCGACAGCCTGCGCGGCCTGTCGCGCCGGGCGGGCCATATCTACACGTTCCGCCAGACCCCGCAGAACCCGCGCGGCCTCTGGCTGCGCCTGCCGCAGGATCAGGCCCCGCGCCCCGATTCCCCTTGGGAAGTGGTCTTCGATGTCGATGCCCATTGCGCCGCGACCGGCCAGGTCTGGGTCTGGCGCGGGGCCGAAACCTCGGCCTTCGATCCTGCCCGCGTCCTGATCCGCCTGTCGCTTGAGGGGTCGGACCTGACCCGCTATCGCGAATTCGATCTGGTCGCCAAGGCCTTTGTGGAAAACGGCTTCGACATCGGTCCCGAACGCGGCGGCCTTGCCTGGGCGGGCCGCGATACGGTGCTCTGGTCCTCGGCCCGCGACGGCGATGCCACGCAGGCGGGCTGGCCCGGCACCATCCGCCGCCTGACGCGCGGCCAGGCGCCCGAAGACGCAGCCGAAGACCACCGCACCGACCCGGCCAATCTGCTGGTCCAGGCCTGGACGACAAAGGCCGACGGGGCCGACTGGATCGAGGCCCGCATCACCATGCGCGCCATCGGCAAGGCCGCGATCACGCTGATGCGGCCGGGCAAGCCGCCGCTCACGCTTGGCGCGCCCTCCGACTGCACCCCCAGTTTCAGCCACAGCCATCTGGCCTATGTGGCGCAGGAAGAAGGCCCGCATCCCGCCGGAACGCTTGTTCTCGCGCCGCTGGAAGGCGGTGCGGAACGCATCCTCTTCCGCCCCGAACCCGGCGCGGCGGCGGGCGATCTGGCCTTCGTCACCGGCCATCTTCTGTGGATCGAGACGCGCTGGCTGGAACCCCGGCTGATGGCGCTGGACCTGTCGCACCCCGATGCCGCCCCGCAGGAAATCGCCCCTCCCGTTCCGGGCCAGACCCTGTCCTTCGGCTTCTTTGATGCCGAACCGGATGCGGGCGACGGCACGCTCGCCCTGCAGATCTCGGGCTTCCTGACCCCGCCACAGACCTGGCTGTTCGATCTGTCAAAGGGCGTCGCGGCCATCGCCTTCCGCCTGCTCTATGCCCAGCCCGCCCGGTTCGACGCCACGGGGGCCGAGGTCCATCTGTGGAAAGCCGTTTCCGATGATGGC
>Ga0056909_1001597_pt1 | contig 13385 bp, 11 predicted proteins | sample EBPBio102011_DNA_FD_62115 | JGI IMG/M metagenome (GOLD analysis project Ga0056909, IMG submission 62115) | Wastewater treatment Type I Accumulibacter community from EBPR Bioreactor in Madison, WI, USA - Reactor 1_1/10/2011_ DNA | ecosystem: Engineered > Bioreactor > EBPR > Anaerobic-Aerobic >...
GGTCGCTGGCGTCCCTGCTGCCCCATCCGTATTCTTCCGGATCTCCGCCTCCACTTTGGCCAGAATCTCATCGGCCTCCTTCTTCGCGGCCGTTACCCGCTTGTGGTAGAAATCCACCCAGTCTTCATTCGCTTTCCCACCCAGGTAAGCGTCTTTAATGGTATTGGAAATGGCATTGAAAGCAGCGCCCGACTGTTGATTCGTATACACCAGGATAGCCAGGTCCAGGTCAGGGATGATCACCGTTTGCGTCACTATTCCCGCCAGGCCGCCGGTGTGGCTCACCTGCTTATGCCCTTTGACATCGTTCAGCACCCAGCCCAGGCCGTAGGCGGCAAACTGCGTATTATAAGGACCCGGTGAACCCAGCGGTAAAAGGGTCTGCGGGCTCCACAGCTCCCGCAGCGTAGCGGCTGAAAAAAGCTGCTTATCGCCGTACTTCCCGCCGTTCAGCAGCGCCAGCATCCATTTCGACATATCGGTTACCGAAGCATAAATACCCCCGGCCGCGTTGGCATTCTCACTCCAGTCGCGGCGAATCACCTGCAGCTTACCGTCTACATAAAAATGCGGGTCTATCACATTGAATTTATCCTTCAGCAGGTGAAAAGACGGCGCCGCGGTCCGGATATCCAGCGGATCAAAAAACCGCTTCTGGATAAACGTCTCCCAGCTGCTGCCGCTCACCCGGGCCACCACCTCTCCCGCTACAATATACAACAAGTTATCGTAATCATATTTACTCCGGAACGAGCTCACCGGCTTCAGGTACCGCAGGTTATAAATGATATCGGTCTTCGTAAAATTATTCTCATCCGGCCAGAACATCAGGTCGCCGGCCCCCAGGCCCAGCCCGCTGCGATGCGTCAGCAGGTCGCGTATGGTAAATTCCGCCGTTACGTAGGGATCATACATCTTAAACTCCGGTATAAAATCCGTCACCCTGGAATCCCACTTCAGCTTCCCTTCCTCCACCAGCATCCCCAGTGCCGCGGCCGTAAATGCCTTGGAATTAGAAGCAATACCAAACAGCGTATGCTCATCCACCGGCTGTTTCGTGTTCAGTGACCGTACGCCGTAGCCCCGGGCATGAACGATCTTCTTATCCTTGATCACGCAAACCGAAATCCCCGGCACATCAAAAGTCCGGAGCGTCCGGTTTACCAAAGCGTCAATTTCACCGGAACTCAGCTGCGCCCTGAGCGGCAGCACTATAACCAGGATACAAAGGATAAGAAAAACTCTTTTCATAATGCGATGATTTTCGGCTAAAGTACGAAAATAAACAAAAAAAGCACCCCTTTCGAGGTGCTTTCCTTCTATAATCTATCTCGTGATTATGCGATGATTTCAGTTACCTGACCGGCACCTACTGTACGTCCACCTTCACGGATCGCGAAACGAAGACCTTTGTCCATCGCGATAGCGTTAATCAGGTGTACTTCAATAGTGATGTTATCACCAGGCATTACCATCTCCACGTTCTCAGGAAGGAAGATCTCACCGGTAACGTCTGTGGTTCTGAAGTAGAACTGAGGACGGTATTTGTTAAAGAATGGTGTGTGACGACCACCCTCTTCTTTCGACAGAACGTAAACCTCAGCTTTGAATTTAGTGTGAGGCTTAACAGAACCTGGCTTACAGATTACCATACCTCTACGGATCTGATCTTTATCAATACCTCTCAGCAGCAGACCTACGTTATCACCAGCCTCACCTCTGTCAAGGATCTTACGGAACATTTCCACACCGGTTACGGTAGACTTCAGGCCTTCAGCACCCATACCCAGGATATCTACAGGATCTCCGGAGTTGATAACACCTGTTTCGATACGACCTGTAGCTACAGTACCTCTACCTGTGATAGAGAATACGTCTTCTACTGGCATAAGGAAAGGCTTATCGGTAGCTCTTGCAGGAAGTGGAATCCAGTTATCTACTGCATCCATCAGCTCTTCGATCTTAGCCACCCACTGAGGCTCGCCGTTAAGACCACCCAGAGCAGAACCCTGAATTACAGGAATATTATCGCCATCGAATTTGTAGAATGAAAGCAGTTCTCTGATTTCCATTTCCACCAGCTCAAGAAGCTCGGGATCATCTACAAGGTCCACTTTGTTCATAAATACAACCAGCTGAGGTACACCTACCTGACGGGCAAGAAGGATGTGCTCACGGGTTTGTGGCATAGGACCGTCAGTAGCAGCTACCACGATGATCGCGCCGTCCATCTGAGCAGCACCTGTAACCATGTTTTTCACATAGTCAGCGTGACCAGGACAGTCAACGTGAGCATAGTGACGGTTAGCAGTTTCATACTCTACGTGCGAAGTATTGATAGTGATACCACGCTCTTTTTCTTCAGGAGCATTGTCAATTGACGAGAAATCCCTTTTTGCAGCAAGTCCTTTTCCAGCAAGAACTGAGGAGATTGCAGCAGTAAGAGTGGTTTTACCGTGGTCAACGTGACCGATAGTACCAATATTCACGTGAGGCTTACTACGGTCAAAATTTTCTTTTGCCATTTTATTTAATGAATTTTATTTGTTCAAAACTATTTACTAAAACTAAATGCTCGCGCATCAATAAAAAATGAACCCCAAAATCTTTCAGAGTTCCCCAAATTCCCAAAAAATTTCAGAGCCTTTGAGCAGGATTGAAGCGGCCTACCGCCCGGCGGTAGGCCGCCCCCTGCACCTCTCCCTTACGGGAAAGTTCTGCTCAAAGTCTTGAAAACTTTCAGAGCCTTTGAGCAGGATTGAACTGCCGACCTCTTCCTTACCAAGGAAGTGCTCTACCACTGAGCTACAAAGGCTTGATGGAATTCTGAGCGGGAGACGGGGCTCGAACCCGCCACCTATAGCTTGGAAGGCTATCGCTCTACCAAATGAGCTACTCCCGCTTATGTTTTCTGTGTGGGGGCGGATGGATTCGAACCACCGTAGGCATACACCAGCAGATTTACAGTCTGCCCCATTTGGCCACTCTGGTACACCCCCCTGTCTTCAAAGAACGCGTCCCTTTTATTAAGGAGTTGCAAAATTAGAGCATTATTTCATTCACACCAAATTTTTTCTTAAAAAAATCTGCGGGCCTTTTTTAACCCCCGAAAACCGCCCTGCCCGACAGATCATTCACCCCACTACGGGCCCGGATACTGCCGGCTTCGCCACTATCGCGTACCTTATTAAAACGGCAGATCGTCTTCTCCTTCCAGGGATCCCGGAACAGGTGTGGCCGGCATTCCGGTGGCCGGAATACTGGCGGAAGGTGTTCCCGCGGCAGGCGTTCCTGCGGCAGATCCGCTGCCCATCGATGCCTCAGCGCCCGCTTTCTCAATTCTCCAGCCCTGGATACTGTTAAAATACCGGGTCTCTCCCTGCGGATTCACCCACTCCCGGCCTCTCAGGTTAATAGATACCTTTACGGCATCTCCTATACTATACGCATTAAGCAGGTCGGTCCTGTCTTGTGTAAATTCAATCAGAATATGCTGCGGATACTGCTCATCGGTAGTTACTACCAGCTCCCTCTTCTTAAAGGAAGGGCTTACCTGCTGTTCCGGATTAATCACTTTTATGGTTCCTGAAACTTCCATTATACTTACTTTTGTAAAATCTGAATCACAAATATACGGATCTTATCTTTACCTTGAAAAAATGCTTGACCGAATAATTTCGGAAATAGAGACCGGCCTGAACGCCCATCCTGACCGGTGGGCCACCCGCTTCACCCCCTTCTGGCACTACCGGCGTCCGGAAAACAATATCTTTTCCCTGGCCTCCACCCTGTTTATCCTGCAGGAGCTGGAACCCCGCCTCAGCCCGGAAAACCGGCAAAAAACCGCGGCGATCTCCCGGCTCATCACCCGTGAATACCCCTGCTTTCAGAACAAAGACGGCCGCATCACCTATAACTTCTACCCTACACGCCCGTCAGGACACTTCCCGAACGGCTACCTCATGCAGCACCTGGATCACTTCCGGCTGCCTGACGACATCGATGACACCGCCCTCATCACCCTCACCCTGAAAACACCCCCTAAAGAAGTTCAGGCCCTGAAAGACCTCACAGAGACTTTTGCAGAAGACCTGCCCTCCGGGCAAAGGATCTATTCTACGTGGTACGGTAAAAATATGCCCAAAGAGCAGGATGTCTGTGCCTTGCTGAACCTGCTCTACCTTTTCCATACCCATACCCTGCCCCTCACCCGCACGGACTACGACACGTTCGCTTTCCTGCGTGAAAAAGCTGGGGAAGCGCTGAGCCGCCCTTTTGAAATAGCCCGGCATTATGCCACCCCCGCCCTGATCCTCTACCACTACAGCCGTTTCATGAGCCGCTTCCCCTCACCCCTCGATCCCCTCCGGCCGTTGATCATCTCTGCCCTCAAAGAGGCCCTGACCCGCGAAAAGGTTTTCATGAACCGCGTCATTATGGAGTCGGCCCTGATCAAAATGGAAGAGAAAAGAGCACCGCTTGACCTTTCGCAGTTTAGCAGCAAAGGTTTTCATACGTTTATAGGCGCCCCGTTCGCTCCATTTAACTTCTCCCTGTTAAAAAAATGGGCCGCTAAGCCCGCCTACCAGATCTTCTGGCATTCCGATATTCATCAAAAGGCCCTTCTGGCCGAATATCTTGTGCTCTCTTCCTTGAATTCATAAACACGATCCGTTAACTTAGCAGTTGATGCTACATACTATTATCAAACTACAACAGATACATAATCTATGGGATTAAACCTATTTCACGAAATGCGTAACATCAGTTAACAGAACGTATGCTCAGAATTCCTTCCGAAATACCGTCCCAGCCGTTTGAATCCCTGAAATTCAGGAAAAACACCTTTGTGGCGTTCCGGAGTAACCTCTACCCCTTCAGTAACCAGATCTTCTTCGAGGAAAATACGGTGATCTACATCCTGGAGGGCGACAAGATCTTCCGCTCGGAAAAGACCGAATTCCGCGTAAAAAAAGGAGACCTGCTCTTTGTCCGGAAAGGCTATTACCTCTATTCCGAGTCTACCAATGCCGGCTACAAAAGCCTCGTGTTTTTTATCGACAGCGCCCTTCTCCGCGAGTTTGTGAACCAGAACACCGGTATCCTGCAGGAAGGCCCGCCCCGGCAGTCGCCCTCCTGGGTATTGAAACTGGCGGCGGATGAATCCTTTGAAAAATTTGTGGAATCCGTGCTGCCCTATTTCCGGGCCGAAACCCGTTACCTGGAACACTTCCTCCGCCTGAAAGCCCAGGAGCTCCTGCTGCACCTGATCAATGCCGATACCGAGGGCAACTTCCGGAAATTCCTGCTGGATAACTTCAGCGGCAAAAAAATAGACCTGGACTACGTCATCAATACCTTTTATCTCAAAAACCTCACTATCCATGACCTGGCCCGGATCTCCGGGCGCAGCCTGTCCGCTTTTAAACGGGAATTCTCCGAAAAATACGGCGAACCTCCCGCCGCCCGCCTCCGGGCCAAAAAGCTGGAACACGCCCACTTCCTTCTCAAAAACAAGTTGAATACCGTGGAAGAAGTGGCCGAGGCGGTGGGCTTCGACTCCGTGTCCCACTTTATCAAGAGCTTTAAGGAAAAGTACGGCACCACCCCTAAGAAAATATAAGCATTCACCCCGCAGAAATCCTGTTCACCCTTTGTATTTAACCGTTCAAATAAAAATACGGATACCGCATATCATATTGTAGTAAACTTGCACTGTGCTTTTCAAGCCATCTGTTTAACCCATTTCAATAGATATGAAGTACCTACATATGCTTCTCTTTCTGATGATAGCCAAGGGGGTGACCGCCCAGAGCGGGAGTTCATTTACCCTGCGCGACTGCATAGAATATGCTCTTCAGAATAACATTACCATCCGGCAGTCGGAAGCGGCCGTGGAAAACAGCGATAACCTGCTGAACCAGTCCAAGGCCCAGCGCCTCCCTTCTGTAACCGGTTTTATGAGCGGAAACGGCAATACCGGCCGGAACGTGGATCCCTTTACGAACGGCATTGTTACCCAGACCATCGGAACCAATAACATGGGCGTGGGGCTGAACCTGCCGGTTTACCAGGGAAACCGCCTCAAAAACGCCGTGGAAAGGGATAAGCTGTCGCTGGAAGCCACCATGACCGACGTGCAGACCCAGAAAAATAACATTGCCCTGCAGGTGGCCGTAGCCTACCTCAATGTGCTCTCGGCCGAAGACCTCATCGAAGTGTCCCAGAAACAACTGGAAGTGACCCGCCTGCAGTATGACCGCACCCGGAAACTGATAGACGGCGGCGCGCTTCCTGAGACCAATCTCTTCGACCTGGACGCCCAGAAGGCCAATGATGAACTGGCCCTGGTCAATGCCGAAAACAGCCGGGAGTCGGCCTTCCTGGCCCTCAAAAGAACCATGAACGCCCCCCTGGAAATGATGTTCAGCGTAGTGAAGAGCGAAGTACCAGACCCCCAGATGCTGGCTCAGGAAGCTTCTTCTTCCTCTATTTACCAGACCGCGCTGAGCTTTCTCCCCGAGGTCAGGGCAGGAAAGATCCGGATGAATGCCGCAGACCGGAACATCGCCATTGCGCGAAGCCTGGGGCATCCCACCATCTCCCTGAGTACCAACTGGGGTACGGCCTATTCCAGTGTGGCTAAGCGCGCCGGAACCATTACTACTTCTTCGCGCCAGATTCCGATCTCGGCCGAGTTCCAGGGTCAGACCGTTCCCGTGACCATCAACTGGCCCGAAACCAGCTACACCATGGAAAACATTCCCTACTTTAACCAGCTGGGCAATAACCAGAACCTGAGTTTCGGCCTTTCGCTGAACGTACCTATCTTTAACCGTTTCAACACCAAATACCAGACACAGGCGGCACAGATACAGAAAAAACAGGTGGACCTCCAGAACAAGGCCACTGAAATCCAGATCAAACAGAACATTGATCAGGCGTATATTGATATGCTGAATGCCCGGAAGAAATACTCCGCCACCCTGGCCCAGGCAGAAGCGCTGAACAAGGCGTTCGTTGCTGCCGAGAAAAGGTATAACGCCGGAGCAGGTACTTTTGTAGACTATAACCTGGCCAAAACGAACCTCGACCGGGCCAATACCAACCTCGTCATTGCAAAATACGATTATATTTTCCGGACCAAAGTATTAGATTTTTATCAGAACAAACCGCTTGAATTCTAAACCGACAGATATATGAAAAAGAAGTCTAAAAAAATGATATGGGTGATCACCGGCCTGCTGGCCGCACTGATCCTGTTCCTCATCATCGGCAAAAAAGCCGGATGGATCGGCGCCGAAAAACCCACCGAAGTGGAAATCATGAAAGTGGCCACAGGAAATCTCACCCAGTCGGTTTCGGCCTCCGGCAAGGTCCAGCCGGAAGTGGAAGTGAAAATATCACCTGACGTACCGGGAGAGATCATTGCCCTGTATGTGAAGGAAGGAGACTCCGTTCAGAAAGGCCAGCTCCTGCTCCGGATCCAGCCGGAAAACTACATCTCGCTGGTAGAAAGATCCAAAGCCGGCGTGAACCAGAGCAAGGCCTCCGCTGAGCAGTCGCGCGCCGCCATTTCCCGGGCCGAGTCCCAGCTGGCCCGCCTGGAAACCGAGTTTAACCGCCAGAAAAAACTGTACGAAGACAAAGTGGTCTCCCTGGCTGACCTCCAGACCGCGGAAGCTAACCTCCTGGCCGCCCGCCAGGACCTGGCCTCGGCCAAGGCTAACTTTGAAGCCGCCCGTTTCGGGATAAACAGCTCCGAAGCCGCCCTGAAAGATGCCTCTGAAAACCTTCGCAAAACCAATATCTACGCCCCGGTGAGCGGAATCGTCTCCAAGCTGGCCGTGGAGCTGGGGGAAAGAGTAGTGGGTACCTCCCAGATGGCCGGTACGGAACTGCTGCGGATCGCTAACCTGAATAACATGGAGGTACGGGTGAACGTGAATGAAAATGACATCATCCGGGTGGATATGGGTGACACCGTGATTGTAGATGTGGATGCCTACAGCGACCAGAATAAGAAATTCAAAGGGCTGGTAACGCGCGTGGCGAATACGGCCATCGGCTCCGGCGGCTCACTGACCGCCGCTGCCAGTAACAGCACCGAATCCGTAACCGAGTTTGAGGTGCGGATCAAGATCCTGCCGGAATCTTACCGGGACCTGATCGATCACTCCCGTGGCAAAAAATATCCCTTCAAACCGGGCATGACCGCCACCGTAGACATCATCACTGAAAAGAAATCCGGTGTGCTGACCATCCCTATCTCGGCCGTCACCACCCGTACTGCGGAAACCCCGGTAACAACGGAATCACAGGACGAGGGTGGCCGCTTTGGTGCCGTCAAAGAAGACCACACCAAGGTGGAAAAACCAAAGGAAATGGTGTTTGTCAATGAAAACGGCGTAGCCAAAAAACGGGAAGTTACTACCGGCATTACCGATATCTCCACCGGGAATATCGAGATTCTCTCCGGTCTTAAAGCCGGCGAGCAGGTGATCACCGGTCCGTTCATCGAGGTATCCAAACGCCTGGAAGACGGTAGTAAGGTCATCGACAAAAACGCCCAGCCAAAGCCGGAAAAGAAAGACAAAAAGAAATAGGCTCACTAATACAGCCCTATAAGACAAACAGCACAGGTGACTCATCTGTGCTGTTTGTCTTTGTGCCATTTTCTGTATGTTCCCTGTGCAAACTGAGCGGTTCTTTCCACAAAAGCCATCGTTTCATTATTAGGGGCTTAAATTATTAACTACTTTTGTACAAATTCAAACAATAAAGAATGGGTTTTTTTGATTTTTTCAGCAAAGACAAAAAAGAATCTTTAGATAAAGGACTGGAAAAGTCCAAGACCGGGATCTTCGATAAGCTCACCAAGGCCATCGTGGGAAAATCGGAAGTGGACGAAGAAGTACTGGATGAGCTGGAAGAGATCCTCATCAGCTCAGACGTAGGCGTGGAAACCACCGTAAAGATCATCCGGCGCATTGAAGCACGGGTGGCACGGGATAAATATACGTCCACCGGCGAGCTGGACCGCATCCTCCGCGAAGAGGTAGCCGCCCTGCTCCAGGAAAATAACTCCCAGGACGTAACGAACAGCTTTGAAACCGAAAACCTGCCCAAGCCCTACGTACTCATGGTGGTAGGCGTAAACGGGGTGGGAAAAACCACCACCATCGGCAAGCTGGCCCATAACTTCACTCAGAACGGCAAAAAAGTAGTACTCGGCGCAGCTGACACCTTCCGCGCCGCCGCCGTAGACCAGCTGAAGCTCTGGGGCGAGCGCGTAGGCGTGGAAGTCATAGACCACGGCATGAACACCGACCCCTCCTCCGTAGCCTATGACGCCGTGAAAGCCGGGCTAGAAAAAGGCGCCGATGTCATCATCATAGACACCGCCGGCCGCCTCCACACCAAAGTAAACCTCATGAACGAGCTGGGCAAGATCAAGCGCGTCATGCAGAAAGTACTGCCCGAAGCCCCCCACGAAGTGATGCTGGTCCTGGACGGCAGTACCGGCCAGAACGCTGTGATCCAGGCCCGCGAATTCACCCGCGTAACCGACGTAAACTCCCTAGCCATCACCAAGCTGGACGGCACCGCCAAAGGCGGCGTGGTGATCGGCATCTCCGATGAATTCAAAATCCCGGTAAAATACATCGGTGTAGGCGAAAAGATGGAGGATCTGCAGGTATTTAATAAGATGGCGTTTGTGGAGAGCCTTTTTAACAGGTAAGGGAATCGGGAATTTCATGAGTTACCATTTTCATTCCGGAAAACTTTAATGAACTACCACAATAAAACCTTCCGCCCCGTCCGTGATACAGGAGACTTGAAGGAAAGGGGGCTCTCCAGCTAAATTCCAAAAAAGTTACAACTTTTTTGGATTTCATTCCTGAAAAGTAAAATTTTAATGAACTGGGGCAAATGTTCGACCTGGATTCCAAAACGGTGGAAGACGCTAACGACCAGCTGACCGCCTATGAATTCAAATGGAATGCCCGGGCCAAAGTAAAATCTCCTCAGCTTTTTCTGAAAACCTACCCGGGCAGCGGGTTTAAGATAATAAGCCCTGATAATTTGGAGGATTTCCTGGTAGAGGAATAGACCCGCTTACCCCTCCCGCCCTGCCTTCCGCCTGAAATAACCCACCGAAAACAGCACCAGCACAAAATACACCCCGCTTACGGCATACGAAATGGCGATAAAGAAATTCAGGTTAGAGATGGAATGCTGAAAGAAATTCTTGTAAAACAGTACCCCCAGGCTCCCGAAATAGGCATAATAGTCGGCCAGTGTGATCATAAATCCTACCGTGCCCACGTATTGAAAGCTGGCCAGCATACGCTCAAAATAAATGCTGTTACACATGGAATACGCCAGGTAGGCGCCAAAACCCACGGCCACCAGCCACACAATAGCGCTCATGTGTCCCGTCTGAAAAAGAAGCGTGGCCGCCATAATAATGACAGCGCCCAGCAATAATAGCCCCTGGATGATATTAAACGCCCGGCGGTGATTCTTCACCAGCTGCATGGCTGCCATGATCAGGAGGATAGCTATGGCGATCGGGATCTCGGTTTGCGTAAAAAGCTCCGGCTTACCGGAAAAACCCAGCTCCTTAAACATCTCCGGCATAAAATTATCGCGGAACTCCCGGTAAGCGGTAAGAATACAGTACGATATCACAAACAGCACCATGCCCAGCCCAAACTCCTTCATGAAACCCTTACGCTCTTCCCGGCTCATAGGGAGCCTCTCGGCGCGATCACGCTTATCTGCCTCACCCGGAGGCGGCACCTGTGCCAGCAATCCCACAAAAATCAGCAGGGGCCCGTACATGATCACATCCGCCAGGAAGGGCATCCGGAACTCATCCGTGGTCAGGTTCTCCAGCACCCAGTTGCCCACCGTCTTCGCAAACCCCGACCCCACAATAAACGAAGCCGTCAGCGCCGCCACCAGGATATCCGTGCTCTTCCGGCCCTCCAGGAAACCCAGGATCACGCCGTAGAACAGCCCCAGCGGAAGACTGGCCAAAAACACAAAAACCAGGTTATACGGCGCCGGAGTGATAGAAAATAAAAACATGCTCACCAGTGAGATCCCGGTAAACACCAGCAGTCCTTTAGCCCGCTGCTCCGGCCTCATCTCCGAAACGATCTTCACACCGATACCCTTGGATACCGCAAACCCCAGCACCTGCGCCGTAATGATCAGGATTTTGTAATGTACGCCGAAAAAATACAGGTCATCGTACGTAGCCGCCGTGTACGCCCGGCGGAACGGGTAAAAGCACAGGTACGTGCTGAAGGCCGCCACGGCCGTAAAAAGGGTGATCACCCAGGCGGGGGAGCGCTGAAGGTAGTTCCTGATCATATTTCCATCCACTTCATATACGTAGCCAGGTCTTTATCGCCCCTGCCTGAAAGCCCGATGACCACCTTCTCGGAAGGGCCCACCTGTAAATATTCCAGGGCGGCCAGGGCGTGGCTCGACTCTATGGCCGGGATGATCCCTTCCAGCCTGGCCAGCGCAAAGCCCGCCTGCATGGCCTCCTCATCCGTAATGGCCATGAATTTTGCCCGGCCGGTTTCCCACAGGTGGGCGTGCAGTGGCCCGATACCCGGGTAGTCCAGGCCCGCCGAAACCGAATGCGGCTCCACTACCTGCCCGTCTGCTGTCTGCATCAGAAGGCTCTTGCTGCCGTGAAGAATGCCGGGCTTGCCCAGGAAAGTGGTGGCGGCGGACTTCCCGGATTGAACACCCAGCCCCGCAGCTTCCGCCGCAATGATCTTTACCTGCTCATCCTCCAGGAAATGATAGAAAACGCCGGCAGCATTAGACCCGCCACCTACACAGGCTATTACATAATCCGGGGTTTCCGAGCCCGTTTGTTCGGCCAGCTGGTTCCGGATTTCCTCAGAGATCACCGACTGGAAGCGGGCCACCATGTCCGGGTACGGATGCGGCCCCACCACGGAGCCGATGATATAATGCGTATCCACCGGGTTATTGATCCAGTGCCGCATGGCTTCGTTTGTAGCGTCTTTCAGGGTTCTGGACCCGCTTTTGGCGGCTCTTACTTCCGCACCCAGCATCTTCATCCGGGCCACATTAGGAGCCTGGCGCTCAATGTCCACCTCCCCCATGTACACTATACATTCCAGGCCTTTCAGGGCACACATGGTAGCCGTAGCCACCCCGTGCTGACCGGCACCGGTTTCGGCCACAATCTTCCTTTTGCCCAGTCGCTCCGCCAGCAGGATCTGCCCCAGCGTATTATTTACCTTGTGCGCACCGGTGTGGTTCAGGTCTTCCCGCTTCAGGTAAACCTGCGTTTGGTACTTTTCTGAAAGCCTTTCCGCCAGGAACAGGGGCGTGGGCCGGCCCACGTAATCCCTCAGTAACCGCTGAAACTCGGCCTGGAAGCCGGGCTCACTCATGATGCTGAGGTAATTCTGCCTCAGCTCCTCCACATTCGGATAAAGCATTTCCGGGATAAATGCCCCCCCGAAATTCCCGTAATACCCCCGGTCATCTACTGTATATTTTGTCATCACATCAGAATTTTAGCTCTAAAAAATAATTCCCTCAGCGCCGCCACATCCTTCAGCCCCGGTGAAACCTCATACCGGCTGTTCACATCTATCCCGTAAAACCGGGGGTGCTCTAGCTTCAGGAGCTCACTAACGTTATCATTGGATATGCCGCCCGCTACCAGGAAAGGCGTGCTGCCTTTGTAATCCGCGAGGATCTTCCAGTTAAACGTCTTACCATGACCACCATATCCATCCCCCTTGGTATCAAATAAAAAATAATCCACCTGCCCCTCAAATGCCGCTAACCCCTCAAAATCTAATGCGGAATCCACTGCAAAAGCCTTCAGTACCTTCAGGCCGGCCTTCCGCACCTCAGCGCAGTACTCCGGAGACTCATCGCTGTGCAGCTGCACATGATCCAGGCCATACTGCCTGGTCAGCCGGACTACATTTTCTACCGGTTCCTTCACAAAAACCCCGGTTTTGCGGATTCCGTCCGGTAATGCAGGCATCACAAAATCTTCTCCCACATACCGCGGCGAGCGTCTGTAAAAGATAAATCCCATAAAATCCGGGGTCAGCTCCGCTACATCGCGGATGTTCCCGGCCTCCCGCATTCCGCAAACTTTGATCTTCAAATCTATAGCCTCTTTTTTACTTCTTCTCTAAATGCCTTCAGGCTCTCTCCCGGGTCAGGGGTCTTCATAAAATTCTCACCCATCAGGAAACCCTGGTAGCCTGCTTCCCATAATTCCTGTACGGTTTCCGGGCTGCTGATGCAGCTTTCCGATATCTTCACTACCGTATCCGGCAGGTGCCTGATCAGGTTCAGGGAGG
>Ga0056909_1001598_pt1 | contig 13384 bp, 15 predicted proteins | sample EBPBio102011_DNA_FD_62115 | JGI IMG/M metagenome (GOLD analysis project Ga0056909, IMG submission 62115) | Wastewater treatment Type I Accumulibacter community from EBPR Bioreactor in Madison, WI, USA - Reactor 1_1/10/2011_ DNA | ecosystem: Engineered > Bioreactor > EBPR > Anaerobic-Aerobic >...
ACGGCGCGATGATCGCCTTCGCCGGCGCGTTGCGTCTTACAGCGGGCGAGCGCGCGGACCTGGGCGTGCATGTCACCCCGCGCTGGGACATGGCGACGCTGCCCGCGATGTGATTCACGCGGCCGGGCAAGTGGCTTTCGGCACCGTGCGGCGCCACCGGGTTCACCCTGACTTACGACACCAGGCGGTACGATGCCGAGGTAAGAGAATCGGCCTGCAGACACCATGGACATCGTCTTCATCGAAGCGCTGGAAATCGACACCGTGATCGGCATCTACGATTGGGAGCGCCAGATCACCCAGAAAGTGGTGCTCGATATCGAGATGGCGTTCGACAACCGCCGCCCCGCCGCCAGCGACGACATCGTCGATACCTTGAACTACAAGGATGTGTCGAAGCGACTCATCGCGTTCGTCGGCGAGTCCAATTTCGGCTTGGTGGAATCGCTGGCCGAGCGTTGCGCCGACATCATTCGCGAGGAATTCGGCGTGCCATGGTTGCGGCTGAAGCTGAGCAAGCCGGGCGCGGTCACCGGATCGCGCGCGGTCGGGGTGATCATCGAACGCGGCGCGCGACCGGGCTGAGGCGATGGACGCCGGCTGGCATCGCGCCTATCTCAGCCTGGGGAGCAACATCGACCCGGAGATGAACCTCGCGCTGGCGTTTTCCGCGCTGCGCGGCCGCTTCGAGCACGTGCGTTTCTCGCCGGTCTATCGCACGGCCTCGGTGGGTTTCGAGGGCGCGGATTTCCTCAACGCCGCCGCGGTTCTGGACACGCGCCTGTCGCCGTTGGAACTCGATGCCTGGCTGCATGCGTATGAAGATGCCAACGGACGCGACCGCAGCGGCCCGCGTTTCTCCGACCGCAACATCGATATCGACCTGGTGCTCTACGACGATTTGGCCATGCAAGGCCCCGGCCATTTGAAGCTGCCGCGTCCGGAACTCCAGCATGCCTTCGTGCTGCGGCCGCTCGCCGACATCGCGCCGGATGCGCTCATCGCCGGCACCGGCATGACGGTCGGCGAGGCGTGGCGGGCGCACCCGGATTTCGGCACCGATGCCGAGGTGGTGGAAGTCGAAGGCGCGGGCTAGGCCGCGCGTCAGCCCAGCGCGTTGCGGCCGCCGTCCAGGCGCAGGATTTCGCCGGTCATGTAGGTCGCATCCTGCAGCAGCCAGCGCACGGCTTCCGCCACTTCCTCGGGCGTGCCCGCGCGGCCCAGCGGGGTGCGCGCGATGAGTTGCGATGACAGCGCCGCATCGATGCCGTCCTCCGGCCACAGGATCGCGCCCGGGGCGACGCCGTTGACGCGGACCTTGGGCGCCAGTTCGATGGCGAGCGCGCGGGTGGCGCCGGCCAGTGCCGCCTTGGACGCCGCGTGCGCGCTGATCCCGGGGCGCGGCTGCTCGGCATACGCATCGATCAGGTTCACGATGGCGCCACCGTGGTGCAGCAAATGGGGTGCGGCCGCCTGCGCCAGGAAAAACGGCGCGCGGGCGTTGATCGCGGCGAGATCATCCCATTGCGTGGGCGTGACCTTGCCAAAAGGCGTCGCGTAATAGGCCGAAGCGTTGTTGACCAGGGCGTCCAAGCGGCCGAAGTGGCCGACGGTGAGCGCGATGAGCTCGGGGATGCGGTCGAACTGGCGTAGGTCGGCAGCGAGCGCGATGGTGCTGCCCGGGCGCTCGGCGTTCAGCGCATTCGCCAGGGCCAGGGCCTCATCGGTCGAGGCGTGGTGGTGCAAGGCGATGTCGTAGCCGGCGGCATGCAGGCGTCGCGCGATGGCTGCGCCGATCCGCTTGGCGCCCCCCGTGATCAGCGCGACCGGACGGCGCTCGGGTGTCTGGACCGTGTTCATGCCCGGATGCTAACCGAAGCCGGATGACGCGCAGGTGGACAGATTTGAGCCGGATCAAAACCCGAGGCCACGGAAAGGCCGATGCTTCGCGCATCAGACGGGAGGGAAGACCATGCATCCGATATGGGTGGAGATGCTGCAAAAGCCGGTCGGCTGGATGACGATCATCGGCGGGATCATCCTGATCGGGATGCCGTTCGTGGTGCGCGCGTTCATCCGCAAGCAGATGCGCGAGGAAGACAAGCACCGCGATTGACCCAGGGGGATGGCGGCGCGGGTATGCTGGGTGGGCAACCCGCGCCGCCTTTCTTGACGCATGACCGACACCTTGCCGCCCCCCGATGCCGATGCCCGCGCGCACAGCGCCCAACTAGAATCGCTGATCCGTGCCGATATCGTCGCGCAGGGCGGGGCGATCCCGTTTTCCCGCTTCATGGAACTGGCCCTGTACGCGCCTGGGCTGGGCTATTACAGCGCGGGGGCGACCAAGTTCGGCGCGGCCGGCGACTTCGTCACCGCGCCCGAAATGGGCCCGCTCTACGCGGCGTGCGTGGCCGATGCGCTGGCGCCCGTGCTGGGGCAGATCGGCCCGCAGGCGCAGTGGCTGGAGATCGGCGCCGGCAGCGGCGCGTTTGCCGAGGTCGCGATCAAACGACTGCTGGCGCAGGACGCGATGCCGGCGCGTTACGCCATCCTCGAGCCCAGCGCCGACCTGCGCGCCCGCCAGCGAGAACGACTGCAGGCGCACCTGATCCCGCCGGTGTTCGACTGCGTGGAATGGCTCGATGGCCCGATCGACGAGGAATGGGAAGGCGTGGTCTTCGCCAACGAGGTGATCGACGCGTTGCCCACCAGCCGTTTCGTCATCGGCGAGGAAGGCGAGGTGCGCGAGGAATACGTCGCCAGCTACGCCGATGGCGGCTTCCTCACCACCGTGCACGATGCCGACGCGATGCTGGTGGCGGCGGTCAAGCACGTGGAAACCGCGCTCGACGCGCCATTGCCTGCGGATTACCGCTCCGAAATCCTGCCGCAGCTGCCCTATTGGGTGCAGGCGGTGATCGGTCGGCTCACCCGCGGCGCGTTGCTGTTCTGCGATTACGGCTATCCGCGCCGCGAGTACTATGGCGCCTGGCGCAAGGACGGCACCCTGCGCGCGTTCCGCCAACATCACCTCGTGCAGGATGTGATGCAGTATCCGGGCCTGCAGGACATCACCGCCTCGGTCGATTTCACCGCGTTGGCCGAGGCTGGCACGAACGCCGGCTTCGACCTTGCCGGGTACTGCACGCAGGCCAGCTTCCTGATCGGCAACGGGCTGGACGCGCGCCTGGCCGAAGCCGAGGCCCGCGCCAAGGACGAGGCCGCCCGCCTGCGCCTGCGCCACGAGGTCAAGCAGCTCACCCTGCCCGATGCGATGGGCGAGCGCTTCCAGTTCATCGGCTTCGAGCGCGATGTCGAATTCGAGCATGCCTTCCTGGCCGGCGACCTGAGCTGGCGGTTGTGATGCGCTGGGGACGTTCGCTCAAGCCGCTTCGCCATCCGCGGTTCTGGTCGATGGCCTGGATCCTGGCGGTGGCGCTGGTCGTCGCGGGATCATTGCTGCCGCCGGCGGATCTTCCCGCGCAGGCGCTGGGCAACGACAAGGTGATGCATTTCCTCGGCTATTTCGTGTTGATGGCAGGCGCGGTGCAGTTGTACACGCGGCGGTCGTCGTGGGTGACGATGGCGGTGCTGCTGGCATTGATGGGCGTGGGCCTGGAATGGTTGCAGGCGTGGATGCACGTGGGCCGCACGGCCGATCGCGCCGACGCCCTCGCCAACACCTTGGGGGTGTTGGCGGGCTTCACCACCGGCTTCATGCCCTCGCGCGACCTGCTGCTGCGCATCGACGGCAAGCGATAACCGGGCTCAGTCCCCGGCGCGCGCCTTGGCGATGGCGTGCACGCGCGCCTTGCGCATGGCCTCGCCCACGGCCGGTCCACTGAGCCCGGCCGCGACCTCCCCGGCTTTCACCGCCAGCGCTGCGACATGCAGGCGTTGCAGTTCCGCGCCCTGCGGATAGGGCTCGGCGGCCAGGCCCGCGCGGCCACGCTTGTCGGCTTCGCACACCCGCGCGAGCGACGCGATGCGCGCAGGCTGGCGGAAGGCGTCGCAACGCTCCAGCAGGCGCAGCACAGTCGCGTCGTTGAGCTCGAAGAGGCGATGCACGTTGAGGTGTTCGCGGCAGGCGATCTCCGCCAACTGACGATGCGCATTCGGCACTTTCAATCGCTCGCCCATCGCGCGCAGGGGATGCAGCCCGCGCTGCTCGTGCATGACATGGCGCGGCAGTTCGGCAATGGGCGTCAACGCCTTGCCGAGGTCATGAGTCAATGCCGCGTAGCCGACGATGTCATCGCCCGGCGCCAGTTGCGCCGCCATGTCGCAGACCAGCTCAACATGCACGCCGGTATCGATTTCAGGATGGTATTCGGCGCGTTGCGGCACGCCGTAGAGCGCATCGACCTCTGGCAACACCGTGGCCAAGGCCCCCGCCTCGCGCAAGGTGCGCAGGAAAGCCGAAGGAGCCGGGGAGCGCAACGCACGCGCGAGCTCCTGCCAGACGCGCTCGGGCGTGAGCGCGGCAAGCTCGCCGCTTTGCGCCATCTCGCGCATCAACGCCATGGTCTCCGGCGCGATGGTGAAGCCAAGCGGCGCGAAGCGCGCCATGAAACGCGCCGCCCGCAACACGCGCAGCGGATCCTCGGCAAAGGCGGGGCCGACATGGCGCAGCTCGCGCGCCTGGATGTCCGCCGCGCCACCGAACGGATCGATCAATTCGCCGGTCGCCTCGTCCCGCGCGATCGCGTTGAGGGTGAAATCGCGACGGGCGAGGTCCTCTTCCAGGCTGACGTCCGGCGAGGCATGCACCACGAAGCCGGTATAGCCCGTTCCCGACTTGCGCTCGGTGCGCGCAAGCGCGTATTCCTCGCCCGTGTCCGGATGCAGGAAGACCGGGAAATCGCGGCCCACCTGGCGGAAGCCGGCCTCGTGCATCGCCTCGGGCGTCGCGCCGACCACGACGAAATCGCGGTCGCCCGGCGGCAGGCCCAGCAAGTCATCGCGCACCGCGCCGCCAACGAGATACGTGCGTCCGGGCATCGCGGTCAATGCGGCATGTGCTGCGTCAGCAACGACACCAGGCGCGTCGCGCCATCGCCGCGGCCCAGCTTCAACTCGATCGGCGAGGCCTGGCCGGACAGCCACAGTTTGAAATCCGATTCCAGGTCGAAATGCCCGGCGGTCTCCAGCGAATGCATGACGATGCTGCGATACGGGATGCTGCGGTATTCCACCTTCTTGGCGGTCATGCCCTGCTTGTTGATCAGGATGAGGCGGCGGTCGGTGAACACGATCATGTCGCGCACGAAGGCGAAGGCGGCCTCCAGCGATTCGCCCGTGGCCAGCAGCGGACGCAGTTCAGGTTCGAGCTTGGCCACCGGCGCTTCGCCGGCGTGGCCCAGCAGGCTGTCGATGAAGCCCATGTCGCGATCTCCGGAAGTAGGTGCGATGAGTGTACGTCGCGTCCCGCGCGCGATCATCGCGCTGATGGCTGCGGGCAGGCGAAGGCCACCCGCTTGGCGTCCTGCTTGCCGGCGATGCGGTCGCTCACGCGCAGCGCATCGCCATTCATCCGCCAGTCGTAGATCACGCTGAAGGCGAGCACGCGCGCTACGTAATCGCGGGTTTCCTTGTAGGTGATCGTCTCGATCCACAGGTCCGGGTCGAAGTCGGGCCGCTGGGTGCGCCAGCGCGTGGTGGGCGTGGGCCCCGCGTTGTAGGCGGCGATGGCATGCGGCAGGTCGCCCCATTTCTCGTGCATCTCGCGCAGGTAGGCGCTGCCGAGGGCGATGTTGCTGTCGGGATCGAACAAGGTTTCCTGCGCGCCGCGCCAGGGTAGCCCGATCTTCTCGGCCGTCGCCTGTCCGGTCGCCGGCAGCACCTGCATCAGGCCCATCGCGTTCGCCGGCGAGCGCGCCTGCGGGTCGAACACGCTTTCGGCGCGGATCTCGGCGGCGACCCAGGCAGGATCGATGCCGTTGCGCTGGGCTTCGCGGCGGATCGTGTCGGTGTGATGCAGGGGGAAGCGCAGGGTGTAGAGGCGCAACTCCTCGGGCTTGCCATCGCGTCCCAGGTTGAACACCGCGCGATCAAACCACCCGCTGTCCTGCGCCTGCGCGATGGCGGCGTGGCGTCCCGCATCGTCCAGCCCCTTCAGCGCATCGTTCCATTCGCGCAGCGCCCAATCGCGCTGGCCGATGCGATACAGCGCCAACGCGCGTTGCAGCACGGGCATCGCGGTGACCTGGCCCTGCGTCGCGGGCGTCGGTGCATACGGCCACGGACACAGCGGATAGGGCGCGCCGATGCGGTCGGCGGCGAGGAAGCCATGGAACTCGGGCGAGGTCGCGGCCGCGGCATATTGCGCGCGCGCGGCGGCCGGATCGCCGCCGGTGAGCTCGATCAGGCGCGCGTCGAAGTAGCGATACTGCGCGTCATCGCGCATCGACGCGGGCATGCGGCGGATCGCCTCGCGTGCGGCGGCCCAGTCGCTGCGGGCCATCGCCTCGCGCACGCGCAGGCCGTGCAGGCGCTCGTCGTAGACGGCCTCGGGCACGGCGGCGAGGCGCTGCGCGCTGCCGGGTTCGTAGGAGGCGGCCGATTGCAGCGCGATTTCATACAGCACGCGGCCGCGCTGCGCGTCGTCGAGCGCCAGCATCGGCGCGAACCGGGCCAGGGCGGCCTCACCCTCGGCTGGCGACTTTTTCGCCGTCGCCACCAGCGCGGCGGTGGCGACCGTGCGGCTGCGCGCGTTGCGTGGCCATTGCGAGTCGGCATCGTCCAGGTCCCCGGTCATCGCCGCGGCATAGGCGTTGGCGAGGCTGCGTTCGCGCTCTGGCAGACCGGCGGCGATGGCGCGCACCAGCGCGGGCTGCCCTTCGCCGATGGCGAGGTCGATGCGTTGCCAGCGCAGCGCGTCATCCAGCCCGCCCTGGGCCTGCCAGGCCGCGAAGGCCGGGTCGCATTCGGCGGACACCGATTTGCCCGAGAGCCAGGCGCGGCGCACATCCTGCATCCATTGCGCATCGCCCTGGCCGGCCTGCTGGCGCGCGTTCAGCGCCATGCAGCGCAGCGAGGCGCGCTCGATGCGCGGCTGCCAGGTGGCGAGGAAGCGCGACCAGTCCTGCCGGCGCGAGAGCGCGGCCAGCCAGTCTTCGCGGAAGCTGCGGCCGACCGCATCATCGGGATGCACGCGCAGGAAGGCCTCGGCATCACCGGGCGGGAGCGTGTCGATGTCGCGGCGCAGGCGCGCGTAGTCCACCCAGGCAGCGGCGGGATGGCTGCGGATGGCGGCGATGGTGGTCTCGTCCAGTTGGCCGCGGCCGGCAGCCTCGATCGCGGCCTTGAGCGCGGCGTCGCTGCGCGTGCGCGGATCATCGGAGACGGCGCGCCCGGTCTCGGCTTGCGCGGCAGTGGCCGAGGGCGCGGCCTCGCGGTGCCCGGCGCAGCCCGCGCCCAGCATCGCGCACATCAGCAAGGTGGACGTGTGCCATCGCATGCCCCGACTATAGCGGCGGATGGATGAATCGGGATGTCGGATGTCGCTGGATCCGTGGATGCTGCTGGCTTTCCTTGCGCTCGGCGCGGTGGCGGGCGTGTTGGCCGGCCTGTTGGGCGTCGGCGGCGGCCTGGTGCTGGTGGCGGCGCTGGCGTGGTTGCTGCCGGCGCAGGGCGTGGTGCCGCCCGAGGCTGCGATGCACGCGGCGCTCGCCACCTCGCTCGCCAGCATCGTGTTCACCGCGATGTCCTCGGCGCGCGCGCATGCGCGGCGCGGCAGCGTGCTGTGGCCGACGGTCGCCTGGATGGTGCCGGGCATCCTCGTCGGCGGCTGGCTGGGCAGCCTGGTCGCGGTGGGGCTGGATGGCGCGTGGCTGCGCTGGGGCGTGGCGATCTACTGCCTGATCGCCGCTACGCAGATGCTGCTGGCCAAGCCGCGTGAGGCGGGCGATGCGGCCATCGTGCCGCGCGGGGCGGGGATGACGGCCGCAGGCGGGGTGATCGGCGCGGTGTCGTCGCTGGTGGGGATCGGCGGCGGCAGCATGACCGTGCCGCTGCTCACCTGGCGCGGCGTGGTGCCGGTGCGCGCGGTCGGCACTTCATCGGCCTGCGGGGTCTTCATCGGGCTGGCCAGCGCGCTGGGCTATGCGCTCAACGCCCCTGCCGGCGCCCTGCCGGCGCACGCGGTGGGCTACGTCTATCTGCCGGCGGCGATCTGCGTGGCGATGGCCTCGGTGCTGGCGGCGCCGCTCGGCACCCGCATCGCCCATGCGATCAGCGGGCCGATGCTCAAGCGGGTGTTCGCGCTGTTCCTGCTGGCGGTGGGCGCCAGCTTCCTGCTGCCCTGAGCCTCAGCGGCGCAGGGCGGCTTCCGGCACGTCCAGCTCGACCGACAGCGCAAGGTGATCCGAGGCCGCCGCCGGCACCGCCGCGCGCGTGGTGCTGCGGATGCTGTCGGTGGCGAGGACGTGGTCGATGGCGCGCTGCGGTTTCCACGCGGGGAAGGTGTGCACGTCGTGGTCCGGCGGTTGCAGCCGGGTGTGCCGGTAGAGCACGGCCATCTCCGGCTCGTGGGCCAGGCAGTTGAAGTCGCCCATCAGCACCGCGTGGGGCGCATCGGACAGGACCTCGGCGATGAACGCGAGTTGCGCCAGGCGCGATTGCGCGCCGAGCGACAAATGTGCGACGGCCACCAGCAGCCCGTCCCCGCCCGCGCCAAAGCGCCCGACCAGCACGCCGCGGCCCTTGACCCGGCCGGGCAACGGATGGTCATAGACCTCGACCGGCTCCATCTGGCTCATCAGGCCATTGGCGCTGGAGGCCACGCCGCCCACGCTGCGGTTGGGTTGGTGGGTCCAGAACGCGAAGCCGGCGCGATTGGCGAGGTAATGCGTCTGGTTGGTGAAGCCGGAGCGGAAGCTGCCGGGATCCGCCTCCTGCAGGCCGACGATGTCGTGCCGCCCGGCCAATTCGGCGATCGCATCCAGCGCCCCCCGCTTGTTGCCGAGCGGGGTGACGTGGGACCAGCTGCGGGTCGCGTAATCGCTGTAGCGTCGCGTGCTGGAGCCGGCCTGGATGTTGGCCGACAGCAGCCGGAGGCGCCTGAAAGCCATGGGAGCTTACTGGGCGCTGGCCGCGCGCTCCTGGGCGATCAGTCCGTTGGCGATCTGCAACTGGTCGTCATGGCTCTTGCCGAGGATGCGGTACTTGCCGTTGACGATCAGGGTCGGGGTGCCTTCCACGCCGCTGCGCTGCGCGAACTGCATCCCCTGGCCCAGCCGGCCCGACATCGCGAAGCTGTTCATCGCCGCGGCCAGGGCCTGGCTGTCGACGCCCTTCTTGCCGAGGTAGGCGGTGATTTCATCGGCGCTGGCGTTCGGCGCCAAGCCGCGCTCGACGTGGATGCCGTTGAACATCGCGCCATGCACCTTGTCGAGCTGGCCGGTGGTCTCGGCGGCGTAGTACACGCGGGCCATCGTGTCGTTGGGGCCACCCGAGAGCGGGACGGCGGTGAAGCGGACATCGGCCGGCAACTTCGTCTTCCATGCCTCCAGGCTGGGCTCCAGCGCGAAGCAATGGCCGCACCAGTAGGCGAAGACCTCGACCACTTCCACCTTGCCATCGAGCGGCTGCAGCGGCTGGCCGTTGGGGATCAGCACGTAGTCCACGCCCTCGACCAGGTTGGTCTTGGCCTTGGTCTCGGCCGGGACCGTCGGGGTCGCGGCGGCCGTGTCGGTGCTGGTCGCGTCAGTAGCGGGCGCGGTGGCGGCGGCCGTATCGGCGGCAGGCGCGGCCGCGGCATCCGCCGGTGCATCCGCCGTCTTGTTGCACGCGGCGAGCAGGAGGAAGGGGACGAGCAGCGGCAGGTGGCGCTTCATGCGGGAATCTCCGTGGATCGGTGGGATGGGCGAAGCGGCGCTCAGCGCCGCTGCGACTGCAATTGTGCCGCCAGCTGGGCCGCGATGCGCAGGGCGTCCTGGTGGCTGTTGCCGAGGATGCGGTACTTGCCCGCGACGATCAGCGTCGGCGTGCCCTCGACCTGGCTCGTTTCCGCGAACTGCCTCGCCCAGGCCATCTGGGTGGCGACCGGCTTGGAATTCATCGCCGCCAAGAACTTCTCCGCGCTCACGCCGTAGCGGGTGTGGAACTGGGCCAGCTCGTTCTCGCTGGCGTTCATCGGCAGGCTGCGCTCGGTGTGGATGGCGCGGAACAGGTCGTGATGCACCTTGTCGGCCGGCAGGCGCAGCTGGCGGGCGGCGAAATACGCCCGGGCGTAGGGATCCTGCGGATCGAACGCGGCCGGCACGTAAACGAAGTTCACCGTCTTGGGCAGGCCGGGCTTCCACTTGTCCACCAGCGGCTGGAAGTTGTTGCAGTGGTGGCACCAGTAGCCGAAGACCTCGGCGATCTCGGTCTTGCCCGGTGCCTTGGTGTAGGGAATGCCCTCGGCGATGGCGACGTAGTCACGCCCTTCCACCAGCGCGGCGGGACGGGTCTGGGCCTGCGCGGCGCCCGTGAAAAGCAGGGCCAGGGCGGCGAAGAAGGCGAAGGTCGAGCGACGGATCGTATTCATGGGCACCTACGATAGGGGACGAAAGGTGAGCTACGGATAAAGAAACGCCAGCCGGGAGGCTGGCGCAATGATCAAGGGGGTTCCAGACAGACCGCGTCCGGTGGCGGAAGTTCCCGCCATCGGGGCTCAGCGGGTCGTGGCCGGATCGCTCTCCGGGGCAGCAGGCGCCGGGGCCGGGGTGGCCGCCGCCGTCAGCGCGGCCAGGCTCGGCGCGACCGGCGGTGCCGGCAGGCCGCCCGCAGTCTTGGCTGCGGCCACTTGCTCGGCATTGGCCTGGTCGGCGGTGGGATGCAGGCCCTGGAGGTAGCTGGCGAGCGAGAGGATTTCTTCGTCCGTCAGCGACTTGGCCACGGCCGCCATCTGGTCGAACTGGTGGCGATCAGGCTGGCTGGTCTTGCCGCTGCGGTATTCCTGCAGGCGCAGCGCCACATAGCCGGCCTCCTGGCCGCCCACGTGCGGGTAGGCCGGGCCCGGGTTGCCACTGCCGCTCGGGCCATGGCAGGCGAAACAGGCCGGGATGCCGCGGCTGGCGTCGCCGACGCGGTAGAGGTTCTGGCCCGGCTCGTAGAACTTCATGCCCTTGTAGGGGCTGGCCGGATCGGTGATCACCGTGTCCACCGCCACGCCTGCGCCGCTGCGCTGGGCAGCGAAGTGCGCGCCGACATCGCGCATGTCCTGCGCGCTCAGGATGTCGGCATAGGGCTTCATCAGCGGGGCCAGCGGCTCGATGCGGAGGTTGTCCTTGAACAGGGCCAGCTGCTTGGCGACGTAGCGCTCGGGCATGCCGGCGATGCGCGGGGCGCCCTGCTGCATGGCGTTGCCGTCCAGCCCGTGGCAGGCGGCGCAGGCGCCGGCGAGCGATGCGCCCTTCTGTGCGTCACCCCAGCCGGTCTTGGCCAGCGCGGCCACGGCGGTGACGGCCGGTGCGGCATCGATCGCGGTGGTCTCGGCCGGCGCCGTGTCCGGCAGCGGGTTGACGGTGGTCTGGGCGACGGCGACGGCGGCGACGGCCAGGACGGCCAGGGCGGCGATGCCATAAACGCGGGCGTTGCGCATGTGGAGCTCCAATCGAAGACGCGTGCGACAGGCACGCATCGTAACCGTGGAATTATCGGCGTGACCGAGGGGCATGGTCAAACGGCGGGGTTTCGGGGGCTGCCCGTGTCATCCTATGCCGATGTCGAACCCCTTTGCCCGCGCCCAATACCTGCTTTCGGCCCACACCCCCCGCCAGCTGCCCGCCGAGGGTGGCCGGGAGGTCGCCTTCGCCGGTCGCTCCAACGCCGGCAAGTCCAGCGCGCTCAACGCGATCTGCCAGCAGAACGCGCTGGCCCGCGTCTCCAAGACCCCGGGGCGCACCCAGCAGCTCGTCTATTTCGCCCTGCCGCCCTATCAGGACATCTACCTCGTCGATTTGCCGGGGTACGGCTACGCCAAGGTGCCCAAGGAGATGCAGGAGCACTGGCAGGCCTTCATCGCCGATTACTTCGAGACCCGGCGCTCGCTGGCGGGGCTGGTGGTGGTGATGGACATCCGCCATCCGCTCAAGGAGTACGACCAGCAGATGCTGGGTTACGCGGTCCGTCGCGGCATCCCCGCCCATGTGCTGCTGACCAAGGCCGACAAGCTCTCGCGCGGCGCGGCCGGCAACGTGCTGCTGCAGGTGCGCCGGGAGCTGGCGTCGATGTTCGGTGACACCGTGAGCGTGCAGGTGTTCTCGGGGGAGTCCAAGCAAGGCGTGGAAGAGGCGCGCGGCGTGCTGGCCCACTGGCTGGTCCTTGCCACCGCCAAGCGGGCGCCCTGACGCCGCGACGCTGCGTTGCGCGAGCGCCACGCGCAGCGGCGCGCGCTCTGTCCATAATGGCCGCTCATCCATCGTGAGCCGCCCATGTCCGGCCCTTCCCCCCAGAACGACACCCCCATCACCGATGTCCGCGAACTGGTCGATGTCATGGCCTCCGGCGAGAAGCCGCCCGCGGACTGGCGCATCGGCACCGAGCACGAGAAGTTCGGGTTTCGCCTCGATGACCTGCGCCCGCCCACCTTCGAAGGGCCGCAAGGCATCGAGGCGCTGCTGAAGGGACTGACCCGGTTCGGCTGGCATCCTTACGAAGAACACGGCCAGGTCATCGCGCTCTCGCGCGACAACGCCTCGGTGACACTGGAGCCGGCCGGCCAGCTGGAGCTCTCCGGCGCGCCGCTGGAAACCGTCCACGACACCTGCAAGGAAGTCGGCGGCCACCTGCGCGAGGTGCGCGAGGTCGCGGACGAGCTGGGCCTTGGCTTCCTCGGCATGGGCTTCCAGCCCAAGTGGCGGCGCGATCAGATGCCGTGGATGCCCAAGGGGCGCTACAAGATCATGCGCGAGTACATGCCCAAGGTCGGCAAGCTGGGCCTGGACATGATGACGCGCACCTGCACGGTGCAGGTCAACCTGGATTACGCCTCCGAGGCGGACATGGTGAAGAAGTTCCGCGTGTCGCTGGCGTTGCAGCCGGTGGCGACGGCGCTGTTCGCCGATTCGCCTTTCACCGATGGCCAGCCCAACGGCTACCGCAGCTATCGCTCGCACATCTGGACCGACACCGATCCCGACCGCACCGGCATGCTCGATTTCGTCTTCGAGGACGGCTTCGGTTACGAGCGCTACGTCGATTACCTGCTCGATGTGCCGATGTATTTCAGCTATCGCCATGGCGAATACGTGGACCTGGCCGGCCGCTCCTTCCGCAGCTTCCTGGCGGGCGAGCTGGACGGGCTGCGCGGCGAGCTGCCGACCATGCGCGACTGGAACGACCACATGACCACCGCGTTCCCGGAAGTGCGGCTGAAGAAATACCTGGAGATGCG
>Ga0056909_1001609_pt1 | contig 13322 bp, 13 predicted proteins | sample EBPBio102011_DNA_FD_62115 | JGI IMG/M metagenome (GOLD analysis project Ga0056909, IMG submission 62115) | Wastewater treatment Type I Accumulibacter community from EBPR Bioreactor in Madison, WI, USA - Reactor 1_1/10/2011_ DNA | ecosystem: Engineered > Bioreactor > EBPR > Anaerobic-Aerobic >...
GGGAGGCCCAGGCGGATTTGAAGAAGGGCTGGCCGGCGAAGATCACCGTCGGCAGCGCGATGGCGCCGGAAATCCAGTGGAAGAGGTCGCGCGTTGCAGCCTCGGCCCCCGACCAGACGGCGACCGAGAGGAGCATCACGTTCATCATCGAGAAGAAGGCGACGCCAAGCCGCATCAGCAGCTCGCGCCCCTGGCGATCGGTCTCGGTGACCGAGAGGAGGCCGGGATCAAGTTCATAGGCTTCCTGACCCTGCGCTTCGAGAACGGCGATCAGCTGCGCGGCGGTGACGGAAGGCTCGGCCTCGATCGAGACACGCTTCAGGGTCAGGTTGACGCGGGCGGAGAGAACGCCGGGAAGGGCCTGAAGGGCGGCCTCGACGGTGGAGATCGACTGTGCGCCGCCCGCATCGGGCAGCGAGAGCACGATGCGGCCCGCGCGGTCGGCGCGCAGCGCGGCGATGCGTTCGGCGGCGGGGACGACGACGCAGGCCGGGCAGGCCGAGACCGGGGCGCGCCCGGTGTCAGCGAAATCTTCGGCCAGAGCCATCCGTTCAGCCCTTCACATAAAGCTCGGAGCGCTGCTCGAAGAGCGTTCCGTCGGCGGCGCGGGCGGTGACCTTGACCATCCACTTGCCTTTGCCCAGCGCCAGGTCGGCGGCGTAGAGGTCGCCAGCCCGCGCGAAGACGGGGAAAGCATCGTCGCTCGCCTCGGTCGTGCGGCCGACGAGGACCTGGAGATCCTCGACCGCGACGGGAAGGCCGTCGGGGTCGCGGAAGGCCAGCGTCATGCGGCCCTCGTCATAGCCGGGGGTCATCGACCAGCCCAGCATTTCCTGCGCGGCCTTGCGTTCGTTGAAGTCCTGTCCCGCGACATAGGAATTGTCGACCTCGAGCCCCGGGAAGGTGCTGACGGCCTTGACGGCCAGAAGGACGTTGACCCCGATGATCACCGCGAAGGCGCCGGCGGTGATCGCGAAGACATGCTTGCCGGTCAGTTCAGCCATTGCCGTCCTCCTTTCCGTTGAAGATCGTATCATGATGCACCCGGTTGGAAGTGCCAAGCTCTTCCACCCAGATCCGCACATCCGTCCGGTCCTCTCCGGCGGCCTGGGTGCCCGGGGCGGCGGTGAGGTAGATGCGCTGCGACATGGTCTCGTTCGCGGGGACGGTGACGGTAAGCCCCTCCCTGCCCTCAAGGCCGAGGGTGACGGGGGCATCCGAGGTTACCGAGACCGCGAAATCGGCCGCCGCGCCGTGCATGTTGCGCAGGCGGATGTCATAGGCGTTGCGGATCGAGCCGTCGGACAGGGTGACGAAGGTCGGGTTGCGGACCGGGGTCACGTTCAGGTCGATCGGCGAGCGCAGGAAGAGCGCGACGATCAGGCCGATGCCGATCCCGGTCCAGAGCACGGTGTAAAGCACGGTGCGGGGGCGGAAGACGTGGCTCCAGACGCTTTTCGCGGTCTCGCCCGCGCGTTCGCGGGTTTCGTCGGTGAGGGCAAGGTAGCTGATCAGATCGCGGGGCTTGCCGATCTTGTCCATCACGTCGTTGCAGGCGTCGATGCAGAGGCCGCAGGTGATGCAGGCCATCTGCTGGCCGTTGCGGATGTCGATCCCCATCGGGCAGACGTTGACGCAGGCCATGCAGTCGATGCAGTCGCCCGTCGTGGTGCCGAGCTTGCCGCGGGGCTCGCCCCGCCAGTCGCGGTAGCCGATGGTCAGCGTGTCCTCGTCCATCATCGCGGCCTGGATCCGGGGCCAGGGGCAGGCGTAGATGCAGATCTGTTCCCGGGCGAAACCGCCGAAGAAGAAGGTGGTCAGCGTCAGAATCAGCATGGTGATGTAGGCGACGGGATGCGCCTGGCCGGTGACGAGGTTGTGCAGAAGGGTGGGAGCGTCGGTGAAATAGAAGACCCAGGCGCCGCCGGTGGCGAGCCCGATCAGAAGCCAGACCACCCATTTGATCGCGCGCTTGCGGATCTTCTCGGCGTCCCATTTCTGCTTGTGAAGCCGCACGCGGGCGTTGCGGTCGCCCTCGATCCAGCGTTCGACCAGGATGAAAAGGTCGGTCCAGACCGTCTGCGGGCAGGCATAGCCGCACCAGACGCGCCCGGCGGCAGAGGTGAAAAGGAAAAGCCCCAGGCCGGCCATGATCAGCAGGCCCGCGACGAAATAGAATTCGTGCGGCCAGATCTCGATCATGAAGAAGAAGAAGCGGCGGTTCGCAAGGTCGACCAGCACCGCCTGGTCGGGCAGCGACGGCCCCCGGTCCCAGCGCAGCCAGGGGGTGATGTAGTAGATCCCAAGGGTGAAGCCCATGATCCACCACTTCAGCGTGCGGAATGTGCCCTTCACCCGGCGCGGAAAGATCGGCTCGCGCGCGGCGTAGAGACTGGGTTCGGAATCTGGGGTGGACACGGGGCTCTCCTTCACTGGCCAGGGCCAGTCGACCATACTGCCTGCAATCGGTCATTCCGGGCTGGCGGGCCTTGACCTGTATCAATTATGAACTGGGCGGCGCCTGGGGAATGCGGCATTGCAGCGCAAATCGGCGTGATCCCGACCGTCACGCCGACTTTGACCGGAGACCACACCCCTGCCATGCTTTCCTGAGGGAGCGAGGAGGGCGCGCGATGGTCGTGAAGCGCAGGGCAGTCGTGACCGAGGAATTCTCGGCTGCGGAAATCGGGGCGCTGGCCCATCTCTACCGGGGCGAGGTCTATCGCAGCACGGTCTGGCGCACCCGGCTGGACACCACGACGAACTGGTCGGTCGTCACCCTGGGCGTGGCACTGTCGATCACCTATTCCTCTCCGGGCGCGTCGCCGCTGCCGCTGGTGCTGGTCGGCGTGCTGATCCTGTTCTTCCTGTCGCTGGAGGCCCGCCGCTACCGGTTCTTCAACGTCTGGCGCGCACGGGCGCGGTGGATCGAGCGGCATTTCTATGTGCCGATGCTGATGGACGGCGACCTGCACACCGAGCAGGACTGGCAATCGGTTCTGGCCAACGATTACCGGACCCCTCAGTATCACGTCAGCTACATGGTCGCGATCGCACGCCGCATCCGGTCGAATTACCTGTGGATCCTGCTGATCCAGGCGGTCGCCTATATCGGCAAGCTGATGGTCCATCCCTTCCCTGCAACTTCATGGCCGGGCTTCCTGAACCGGGCGGACATCGGCCCGGTGCCGGGCGAGCTCGTGCTGCTGGCCGGTGCGGTCTATATCGCCACCGGCGTGGGCCTGGTGGTCTGGATCAACGCGGTCGACCGGAGGCGCGCCAAGGACCGGGCCGTGCGCGGCAGTTCGATGGGGTGAGGCACCCCGAAAGAGAAAGGGGACCCGAAGGCCCCCTTTCCGGTCACTCGCCAAGCAGGTTCACTCGCCACCACCCCGGCTGTGAACATAGTAGGCCACAGCACGGATCTCGTCTTCGCTCAGGCGCTGGTTCCAGTTCGGCATGACGCCGAAGCGTGCCTTGGTCACCGTCTCGATGATCTTTTCGCGCGATCCGCCGTAAAGCCAGATCGCGTCGGTCAGGTTGGGCGCGCCTTGCGTCCGATCACCCTTGCCGTCTTCCATATGGCAGGCGGCGCAGTTGTCAGCGAAGACCGTGGCGCCTTCTGCCGCCATCGCCGCATCATGCTCCTGCCCCGAAATGGCCAGCACATGCTCGGCCACCTGGGCAATCTGGGTTTCGTCCAGGATGCCATCGACGCCGAACTTCGGCATTTCCGAATAGCGGGCGTCCGCATCGGTGGTGTTGCGGATGCCGTGGGTGACGGTCAGGTGGATATCCTCCATCGTGCCACCCCAGAGCCAGTCGTCGTCCAGCAGGTTGGGATAGCCCTTGCCCTCGAACCCGGCGGCACCGGAGCCGTGGCACTGGGCGCAGTTGGTGCGGAAGACCGCCGCCCCGGCGCGTTCGGCATAGCCCGCAAGCTCGGGGTCCGCGCCGATGGCGTTCAGGTCGGCGGCAACCAGCTTGTCCTTGATCGCCGCATTGGCCTTGTCGACCGCAGCGATCTCGACCTCGACATCCGCCCGGGTGCTGGCCCCGAGAAGGCCCGGGGTCGCGCTGGAGATCAGCGGCCAGGCCGGATAGGCGATGGTATATCCGATACCCCAGACGATGGTCGCATACAGAACCCAGAGCCACCAGCGCGGCAGCGGGTTGTTGAATTCCTCGATACCGTCCCAGCTGTGGCCGGTCGTTTCCACCTGCCGAGGCTCTTTCTTCAATGGCTTGGCACACATGGCCTTACGCCTCCTTACGGGTTTGGGCAGGGCGATCGTCCGCAGGATGGTCGTCGTTGCGGAAGATCGAGGTGGCGACCTCCTGGTGCGCGGCGCGGGCGCCGGGCCGGAAGGCCCAGACGCAGAGCCCCAGGAACCCCAGCGTCATCGCCAGCAGGAACCAGCTGTCGGCCAGGTGGCGGAGGAAGGAATAGGTTTCCATCGCGGCCCCCTTACCGGTTCGCCACCGGGGTGAAGGTCGAGAAGTCGACCATCGTGCCCAGCACCTGGATATAGGCGATCAGCGCGTCCATCTCGGTCAGTTCGGGCTGGCCGTCGAAGTTGCGGATGTTGATCGTCTTCGGGAAGCTCTGGACGACGGAGCCGTTCTCCTCCTTCCAGGTATAGCGGTCCGTCAGACCGGAACTGTCGGCGTTCGGATCGGCCTGGGCGGTGAAGTCGTCCAGCGCGTTCTCGACCATCTCGTCGGTATAGGGCACGCCCGCCATCCGGTTGGTCTCCAGCACGTCCTGGATGTACTTCCCGTCGATGATGTTGTTCGACAGGAAGCCATAGGGCGGCATCACCGATTCCGGCACGACCGACTTGGCGTTCTGGAAGTGGTCCTGGTGCCATTCGTCGGAATAGCGCCCACCCACCCGTGCCAGGTCCGGCCCGGTGCGCTTGGACCCCCACTGGAACGGCCGGTCGTACATCGATTCGGCCGCCAGCGAGTAATGGCCATAGCGTTCGACCTCGTCCCGCATGGGGCGGATCATCTGGCTGTGGCAGTTGTAGCAGCCCTCGCGAATGTAGATGCCGCGCCCCGCCAGCTCCAGCGGGGTGTAGGGACGCATCCCTTCCACCTTCTCGATCGTGTTCTCCAGGTAGAAGAGCGGCACGATCTGGACGATCCCGCCGATGGTCACGACCAGAAGGCTGAGAACCATCAGAAGGGTGGCGTGGGTTTCGATTGCCTTGTGCTTGTCAAGAAAAGCCATTGTCCCGTTTCCTTATTCTGCCGGAACGGCCGAGTTCTGCGAGGCCCGGACAGGCTGCGCCCGCACGGTCATCCAGAGGTTCCAGCACATGATGAGCGCGCCGCCGAGGAAGAGCAGACCGCCGGTCGCCCGCACGACATACATCGGGAACTTCGCGGCCACCGTGTCGGCGAAGGCGTTCACCAGGAAGCCGTTCGCATCCACTTCACGCCACATCAGGCCTTCCATGATGCCCGTGACCCACATCGACGAGGCGTAGAGCACGATGCCGATGGTGGCGAGCCAGAAGTGCCAGCTGACCAGTTTCAGCGAGTAGAGGCCCTCGCGGTTCCACAGGCGCGGCACCAGGTAGTAGAGGACGCCGAAGGTGATCATGCCGTTCCAGCCCAGCGCGCCGGAGTGGACGTGGCCGATGGTCCAGTCGGTGTAGTGCGACAGCGAGTTGACGGCCTTGATCGACATCATCGGCCCCTCGAAGGTCGACATCCCGTAGAAGCCGATGGAGACGACCATCATCCGGATGATCGGGTCGGTGCGCAGCTTGTCCCAGGCGCCCGAGAGCGTCATCAGCCCGTTGATCATGCCGCCCCACGAGGGCATCCACAGGATCACCGAGAAGACCATGCCGAGGGTCGAGGCCCAGTCGGGCAGCGCGGTATAGTGCAGGTGGTGTGGACCGGCCCAGATGTACAGGAAGATCAGCGCCCAGAAGTGGATGATGGACAGCTTGTAGCTGAAGACCGGGCGTTCGGCCTGTTTCGGGACGAAGTAGTACATCATCCCCAGGAAGCCCGCGGTCAGGAAGAAGCCCACGGCGTTGTGGCCATACCACCACTGCACCATCGCATCCTGAACGCCCGAGTAGAGCTGGACCTGCGCCGAACCGAAGATCGACACCGGAATTGCCGCGTTGTTGACCAGGTGCAGCATGGCGACGGTCAGGATCATCGACAGCATGAACCAGTTCGCGACGTAGATATGGGGTTCCTTGCGCTTGAACAGCGTGCCCATGAAGGCGATCAGGAAGCAGACCCAGACGATCGTGATCAGGATGTCGACGTACCAGACGGGCTCGGCATATTCCTTGCCCTGGGTCGCCCCGAGGACATAGCCCGACGCGGCGGTGACGATCACCAGCTGCCAGCCCCAGAACACGAACCAGCCCAGCCCGCCGCCGAACAGCCGCGCGGCACTGGTGCGCTGGACGATGTAGAAGGCCGACATGATCAGCGCGTTGCCGCCAAAGGCGAAGATCACCGCGCTGGTGTGCAGCGGGCGCAAGCGGCCGAAGTTGCCATAGCCTTGCAGGAACTCGAAGTTCAGCTGCGGAAAGGCCAGTTGGCTGGCGATGACCACGCCGACCAGGAAGCCCACGACGCCCCAGAAGGCCGTGGCAATCGCCCCGGCGCGGATCACACCGTCGAAATATTCATGTTGCAGGTCCGGCTTCGGATCGCCGGCTGTCCGCACCACCCACAGAAAGGCGATACCGGCAAACAGCATCACTTCGATCGCACTGACCTGATAGGCCAGGTCGTGCCCGTAGTTGGCCGCGATCGCGGCGCAGACCGCGACGAGGCCAAGCCCGGCCAGTTTTAGGTAATCCCACATGGTTAGCGTCCCTTCGTCCTGTCTTGTGCGGTCGGACCCGCCCGAAGCGATTCGGACGCGGCAGTCACACTTTTCGACACTGCGACTTCTGCGATGCAGCGCAACCCGATGCCTTGATCTGGGTCAATCCCGACCTCATCGCGAATTGACCTCGGTCAAGGCGGGCGGCCCTGCAACAGGCATGCTAGAGTCCGGATTTTTCAAGGGAGACGATCATGGCCTACAAATCCCTCTTGACGGTAGCCTGCTCGCCCGAAGGCGCGCTTGGCACCGTCACCGCCGCTGCCGGGATCGCCACGGCGATGGATGCCCATCTCGACGCCCTGGCCCTGGGCGTCGACCGGACACAGGTCGGCTATTCCTATGTCGGCTCGGGTGCGGTGGTGATCGCCGCCGCGATGGACCGCGCCGAGGGCGAGGCCCGCGAGGCGGAAGCGGCACTGAACGCCGCCGTCCGGGCGCAGGCGCCGACACTGCGGTCTTCGGTCGAATCGGTGGTGACCCAGCTGGGCGCGCTGACCGATGTGGTCGCGGCCCGCGCGCGCTATAGCGATCTGGTCATCCTGCCCCTGCCCTACGGCAAGGGCCGGGGCGTCGAGGACGAGGCAATCACCGAGGCCGCGCTGTTCGAGGGCATGGCGCCGGTGCTGGTGGTTCCCCCCGGCGGAATGACGACCACCCAGCCGAAACGGATCGTGCTGGCCTGGAACCAGAGCCGCGAGGCGCTGGTCGCCGCGCGCCGGTCGATGCCCTTCCTGAAGCGGGCCGACATGGTGCAGATCGTGGTCGTCGATCCGCCCGCCCACGGGCCGGAACGGTCCGATCCTGGCGGGCAGCTCTGCCAGCTTCTCGTCCGGCATGGCGTCCGGGCCGAGGTCTCGGTTCTGGCGCGCACGCTGCCGCGCATCTCGGAAGTGCTGGCGCGCCATGTGCGCGACGTGGACGCCGACCTGATGGTGATGGGCGCCTATGGCCATTCGCGCTTCCGCGAGGCGATCATGGGCGGCGCGACCCGCGACATGCTGGAAAACGCGCAGGTGCCGGTCTTCCTGGCGCATTGAGTGCCCGCCTGTCCGGCAGGGGCCGCAGCGATGCGGCCCTCTGAAACCGATCAGACCAGAAGCAGATCGCCCAGCGCCAGCGTTCCGCCCGCCTGCAGGGTGAACAGCGCCGTGGCATTGCCGCTGGACCCGCCGTCAAGATCCAGGAACAGGGTGCGCTGGTCCTGATCGTAGAACAGCACCGGCTTGGTGCCCGCGAAGCTTTCCGGCAGGTCGAGCCCTGTCTGCCACAGCGAGGCCAGCGTTGCGCTGGTGGAAATGCCCAGCGCCGTGCGCGCCAGCGCCACCTTGTCGATGCCGCTGGTGAAGTCGAGGAAATCGTCCGCCACGTCCTTGCTGCTGATGGTGAAACGGTCCGCCCCCGCGCCGCCGATATAGGTGTCGTGGCCGAACCCGCCATTCAGCGTGTCGGCGCCATCGCCTCCGTCCAGCAGGTCGTCGCCCGCCCTGCCCAGCAGCACATCATTGCCGATCCCGCCCGACAGGGTGTCGGCCCCATCCTCGCCATCCAGCCTGTCGTTGCCGGTGCCGCCCAGGATCAGATCGTCGCCGGTCCCGCCCAGCATCGAATCGTTGCCGATGCCGCCGTCGAGCTGGTCGTTGTCCGCGCCGCCGTAAAGGCTGTCGTTGCCCCCGCCGCCGAACAGGAAGTCGAACCCGTCCAGCCCGAACAGCTTGTTCGCCCCGGCACCGCCGGTGATCGTGTTGTCCAGCGTGTTGCCGGTCCCCGTCGCGGCGCCGGTCGCGGTCAGCACCAGGTTTTCCACGTTCGCCCCCAGGGTGAAGGCGGTCAGCGCGGTGCGGACCGTGTCGATCCCGCCATCCACGCCCTCGACCACCCGGTCGCCGGTCGCGTTCACCACATAGATGTCGTCGCCCGCGCCGCCGTCCATGCTGTCATTGCCCGCGCCCCCGTCCAGATAGTCGCTGTCCGCGCCGCCGTAGAGCGTATCATTGCCGCTGCCGCCATAGATCGAGTCGGCTCCGTCATCGCCGAACAGCCGGTCATTGCCGTCCTCGCCCCAGAGACGATCTGCCCCGACACCGCCCATCAGGCTGTCGTTGCCGATACCGCCGTAGGCCAGGTCGTCGCCGTCGCCGCCAAGGCCGGTGTCGTTCCCGCTGCCACCATAGATCAGGTCGCTCTCGGTGCCGCCGTCAAGACTGTCGTTCCCCGTCCCGCCGTAGAGGCTGTCGAGCCCCTGCATCCCGGAGATGGTGTCGCTGCCGCTGCCGCCGGTGATCATGTTGCCCAGCGAGTTGCCGGTCGCCATCCCCCCCAGCGTCGCGGTCAGCACCAGGTTCTCGATGTTGTCGCCCAGGACCACGTTGGTCAGCGTGGTGCGGATGGTGTCGGTTCCACCGCCCTCGACCTCGGTCACGCTGTCGCCCGTGCCGGTGATGTAATAGGTGTCGTCGCCCGCGCCGCCGTCCAGGAGGTTGCTGCCGCCCTCGCCATACAGCACGTCATTGCCCCCGCCGCCGTAAAGCGAGTCGTTGCCGGTGCCGCCATAAAGCGTGTCATTGCCCAGGTTGCCGGACAGGATGTCGTTCCCGGCATTGGCGCGCAGGATGTTGCCCACGTCGTTGCCGATCAGCGTGTCGTTGCCCGCGCCCGAGGTGGCATTCTCGACCACCACCCCGCGGGCGATGGTCACATTGTCGACCAGGCCGCCGATGTCAGAGTAGGTCAGCTCGACAAGCGAGATCTCCTGGTTGGCGGAGAAGTTCGAGAAGTTGATCGTGTCGATGCCGTTGCTGTCGTAGATGGTGAAGGCGATGGGATCGCCCCAGTAGCCATCCGGCGTGCGGGCGCTGTAGCCCGTCCACTGGTTCAGCAGTTTTTGCAGGTAGCCGCCGATGTTCGAACCGTAGCCGTAGACCGAATTTCCGGCGTTGGTGGCGCCCGTGAAGCCGTAAAGGTTCTGGATGGCGATGATGTCGGCCGGCATCAGCGTGGCCGTGAAGGCGTCGCTGTCGGTCGCGGAGAGGGTGTTGTCCTCCTGGCTGAAGTAGGACATGACCGTCGCCAGCCAGCTGTCGTTGTCGAACAGGTTGTCCTCGCCATATGTGGCGTCGCCGTTGTAGTTCCCGGCGTGTCCCAGCCCCAGGGCATGCCCGATCTCGTGCATGTAGGTCTGCAGCATGTAGCTGTTCAGATCCAGCGGAGCCCAGTCGCGCGGGATGTTGATGAAGGATTGGGTAAGCGTGTTGCCGGTGAGGTTCGACCAGGCATAGGCGCCTTCTGGATCGTTGTTGTCGAACATCAGCTTCGCGGTCTTCGCGGTCGTGGCGACGAACTTGATCCCCGTCACCTCGGTCCAGGCTTCCAGGGCAGCCACCGCAATCGCTCGTTCCGCCGTCGTCAGGCCCTGGACGTTGTAGGTCAGCGTTCGCGTGGCGTTCAGCGCGAATTTGGCTGGGAGCAGCCCTTCTGAGATCCAGTAGCCATCAGTCAGCTGGTCGGCGATCTGGTCCCAAGTGAAGATCGGAGCAGGGGGCATAATTTCTATCCTTGGAAAGGAGTTAACGAGGCAAGTCGTCAAGCAGTCTGAGGAAGAACGACTGGAGTTTGGAACTGGTCACAGTCGTATCCATCGTCCGAAGCCCGACCGAAGGCCGGACAGCCCGCTGGCCGGCAGCGTCGATCCAGGTCGGAATGATCTCGAGCGCTGTGGGGGTCGCCCGGGTGATCTCGATCTCCAGCCCCGGACCGCCGGAAAGGGGGGCGTCCTGCAACTCTGCCCCGGACAGGTCGGGCTGGCTGCGCAGCGCTTGCAGGAAACCGGCGCAAAGATCGGCGGCGCGGGCCTTGTCGACCTGGCTGGCCGCAGCGCAGGCGAAACGGAAATCCGGGCCCCGGGCCTGCTCGCCACTTGCGCCTGATGCCGACAAGACCATCCCCAGAACCAGAATACCATTCAGCCGACTTGCAGGTCGCATCCCGGACACCCTCGTGCGAAGTCCCGCGTCACCATACAATGACTTTATCCGCTGCTTTCAACAGATTTGCGGCAAATCGAAGGCGTCCCGCTGCAAGAATGAATGGCCGACAATAGCATTGTCGTCACTCTTTCTCCAATTTGCCCAATTCCCGCACCGCCGTTTCCCGCAGCGCCTGCAAATCCGCGATCGAGCCGTCCAGCTCGGCCCGCTGCCGTTCCAGTTCCAGCAGTTGCCGGTCGGCCAGTTGCAGCCACGCCTGCAGCTGCGGGCGCTCGCCCTTCTTGCCATAGATCAGAAGCCACTGGCGGATCTCCTCCAACGAAAAGCCGAAGCGGCGGCCGCGCAAGATCAGCTTCATCCGCGCCACCTCGCGCGGGCCGTAGAACCGGGCGCGGCCTTCCTTTTCGGGGGCCAGAAGCTCGATGTATTCGTAATAGCGCAGGGTGCGGGCGGTGACGTCGAACCGGACGCACATCTCCTTGAAGCTGAGGCGGGTCTCGGTCATGCGCGGGTCCTCCCGCAGCTAGCCTAGGGGGAGGCCCGCGCTGGCGCAACGGGGTCGGGGGCTTGCCTTCCCCCGGTTGCGGCGATTTGATGCGCGCGACCGGAGGCCCCATGCCCGACATCGAAGCCATCGCCCGCCAGTTCATCGAGGCCCTGCCGCACAGCAAGGCATTGGGAATGCGGCTGGAAGCCATCGCCGAGGGCAGCGCGACCATCGCAATGCCCTACGACACCCGCCTGATCGGCGACCCGGCGACGGGGGTGATCCACGGCGGCGCGGTCTCGGCCTTGATGGACACGGCCTGCGGGGCCTCGGTGATGAGCCACCCGCAGGCGGGATTCTCCACCGCGACGCTGGATCTGCGCATCGACTACATGCGCCCGGCCAGCCCCGGCCAGACCATCCGCACCCGCGCGGAATGCCACCACGTCACCCGCAGCGTGGCCTTCGTGCGGGCCGTCGCCACCGATGACGACGAGGCCCGCCCGGTGGCGATGGCGACCGGGGCCTTCACGGTGGAGCGCAAGGGATGAAGCCGCCCGAGCCGGTGCATGTGGTGAAGCAGCGCCGCGAGGGGCTGCTGCGCAGCCTGGTCGACGGGGTGCCCTATATCCGCTTTCTGGGCGTCGAATTCGACCGGCGCGGCGACGAGCTGACCGCCGTCCTGCCCTTCCGCGACAGCCTGATCGGCAACCCGCGCCTGCCTGCGCTGCATGGCGGGGCGACGGCGGCCTTCCTGGAGATTTCCGCGATGATCGAACTGGCCTGGAGCACGCTCTGGGACGGGGTCGAGGCCGATGGCGCCCTGCCCGAGGGCCCGCTGCGGCTGCCGAAGACCATCGACTTTACCATCGACTACCTGCGCGCAGGGCTTCCGCGCGACGCCTATGCGCGGGCGCGGGTCAACCGATCCGGGCGGCGCTATGCCTCGGTCCATGTCGAGGCCTGGCAGGACAATCGCGCGCGACTGTTCGCGCAGGCCACCGGGCATTTCCTGATGCCCCCGGCGGAACCGAAATGAGCGGGATGACCCACGGCAGGGTCCTGCGGATCGCGGGACCCATCGTGTTGTCGAACGCCACGGTGCCGCTTCTGGGCGCGGTGGACACGGCAGTGATCGGCCAGCTGGGCGATGCGGCGAGCCTTGGCGCGGTGGGGATCGGCGCGGTGATCCTCGCGACGCTGTACTGGGCCTTCGGCTTTCTCAGGATGTCGACCTCGGGCCTGGCCGCGCAGGCGCAGGGGGCCGGGGATTCGGGCGAACGCTCGGCGGTGCTGCTGCGGGCGCTGATCGTCGCCGTCGCATCGGGGCTGGCGCTGGTGCTGGCACAGGCGCTGCTCTTCGGCGCGGCCTTCGGGATCGCGCCAGCCAGCGCGGCGGTCGAGGCACTGGCCAGCGACTACCTTGCCATCCGCATCTGGGGCGCGCCCGCCACCATCGCCTTGTTCGCGCTGACCGGCTGGCTGGTCGGGCTGGAGCGGACGCGCGGAGTGCTGGTGCTGCAACTGTGGCAGAACGGGTTGAACATCCTGCTGTCGGTCTGGTTCGTCCTTGGCCTGCACTGGGGCGTGCCGGGGGTGGCGCTGGCGACGCTGATCGCGGAATGGACCGGGCTGGCGCTTGGCCTGTGGCTGGCGCGCGACGCTTTCGGACCGGCCTTCCGCGACGGCCTGGCCCGGCTGGGCGACCGGGTCGCGATCCGCCGGATGTTCTCGGCCAGCCGGGACATCATGGGCCGCACGGTCCTGTTGCAGCTGTCGTTCACCAGCTTCGTCTTCCTCGGCGCCCGCTTCGGCGACGTGACGCTGGCCGCCAACCAGGTGCTGATGCAGTTTCTGGAAATCACCGCCTATGCGCTGGACGGCTTCGCCTTCGCTGCCGAGGCGCTGATCGGACAGGCCATCGGCGCGCGCTCGGTGGCGGGCACGCGCGAGGCCGGGCGCATCTGCATGCAATGGGGCT
>Ga0056909_1001616_pt1 | contig 13296 bp, 9 predicted proteins | sample EBPBio102011_DNA_FD_62115 | JGI IMG/M metagenome (GOLD analysis project Ga0056909, IMG submission 62115) | Wastewater treatment Type I Accumulibacter community from EBPR Bioreactor in Madison, WI, USA - Reactor 1_1/10/2011_ DNA | ecosystem: Engineered > Bioreactor > EBPR > Anaerobic-Aerobic >...
TTATTTTCCAGCACGGGCAAGGCATCGCGCAGGGTAAGCCCGATCAGGTTCTGAAGATCACCATCTACCGCACGGCTCACCCAAACCACCGAGTCTTTGTCTACCGCTGCCGGCTTTATCCAGCCGTCACCCGCCGGACGCTGGCTGAAGTTCAGTTTCCGCGCTATCACCGCCTGGTCAGTAGCCCTGCCTGTAGCCAGTTTACCGGCCGTTTTTCCGGCCTCCGCCTTCACGATGCGCGTCTTGTGCATACCCATGTCATAGGCGTAGATTTTATCGGCAATGGTCTTGAATACGGGAGCACACACGTCACCGCCATATACATTCTGCCCTATGGGCTCATCAATGACCACTACGCAACTGTAGCGGGGCTTATCGACCGGGAAATACCCGATAAATGACGTATAATACAGTCCTTTCTGATAGCCACCGTTCACTCTTTTCTGGGCCGTACCCGTTTTACCGGCCACGCTACATTCTCCGTAGTTAATGTTCCGGGCGGTACCCTTCTTCACTACGCCTTCCATCATCCGCCTGACCTGGTCTATGGCGCTCTTTGACGCAATGGACGTAGTCATGCGGTTCGCCTGGAAGGTCTGTACCGCTGCATTTCCCGAACGGATCTCTTTCACCAGCAGGGGCTGCACGCCATAGCCGCCGTTAGCCACGGCATTGTAAAACACCAGCATCTGCATAGGTGTGATCCGGGTTTCATAGCCGATAGACATCCAGGGGATGGTGGTGCTGCTGAAGGTTTTGCTGGCCGTGCTTTTAATCAGCGGAGCGGGTTCCCCCCTCAGCTGGAAGCCGGTGGGTTTTTCCAGGTTAAACTTCTGCAGGTAGGAATAAAATTCATCCGACCGCCCAAACCCGAAGGTCCTCTTCATGAGGCTGTAGATACCTATGTTACAGGATTTCTCAAACACCTCCTGCACGGTGAGATCGCCGTGGCTGTGCGTACACGTGAAGGCCACGTTATTATGCCGGATCTGACCGTTACAGGTCACGGCATGATCCGTAGGTTTAAGACCCGATTTTTCCAGGATGGCCAGCATGGAGGCCAGCTTAAAGGTAGATCCCGGGTCCGTACCGCCGGTCACGGCATAATTAATATCGTCACTGAAATACACCTGCCCGTCGGCATCGGTATGGCGCGTCAGGTTAGCAATGGCCTTCACTTCTCCTGTTTCGGTTTCCATCAGCACCACGCTTCCGTAGCGGGCCTGGGTCTTGCTGACCTGCGCCCGCAGGGCGCTCTCCGCGATATCCTGGAAGTTCACATCCAGGGTGGTGACCACGTCTAATCCCGGCGTGGAGGCGATATCCGACTCCAGGTCTACCGGCTTCATGTAGCCACCGGGCAGCCTTTCGTAAAAGCCTTTGCCGTCTACGCCTTTTAAATACGTATCAAATTCTGCTTCAAGGCCCGTAGCCCCTTTCCGGATATCTTTTTTATCAAGGTTCCCGATGGTCCGTTCTGCCAGGCTGTGGTAAGGGTGGAAGCGGATCTCTTTCTCCTCAAAAAAGCCTCCGCCCCGGGCAGGCCCTATATCAAACAGGGGGAATGTTTCCAGCTCGGCCTTTTCCTTATAGGTCAGTCGCTTATTATTCAGCACCATGTACCGGAGGCCCGCATGCCGCGCATTCACGATCTTTTCCTTATAAGCAGCAGCGCTGTTATCCTTAAAGTAGGCGGCCAGCTTTTCCGACAGCCGGCTGATCTGGTTCTTAAAGAGCTCGGGCCGGGCTACGGTAGGGTCAAGCACCATTTTATATTCCGGGGTAGAAGTAGCCAGGATAGAAACCCCGTCGGAAGCATAAATATTGCCTCGTTTGGCCTCTATCACCCGTTCTTTCATCTGGGTGTCGCGCACCTGGCTCATTAACTCCTCCTTTTCGGTGGTCTGAAACCGCACAATCTTATACACAATGAGCAGGGAGAGCACCAGGAGCCCGGCCCATACCTTCCATGACCTTTGAATAAAGGTATCTTTTATTTTACTGGGAGCCGCCATGATTATTTGGGATTTTGTATGGATATTTTAACCGGCGACTGCGCGTTAGTAAACCCTTCCAGGTTTTTTTCGATTTCCGACTGCTTGCTGGAAAAGAGGTAAGTGGCCTTATGCGAGATGTACATGGCCCGTTTTTCCTCCAATACTTTTTCTGCTTTTTCAGTATCGCGGATCAGGCGGTCAAAATTATGCTGAAAGTAAATGTAAACCACCGTCAGTACCCCCATCCAAAGGATACGCGCCAGCGCAGGGGCTGTTAAACGTTCTTCCAAACCTAATTTAAGGGTAATCCAGTCGGCAGCAGAAGTTAACCAGCTTTTCTTCTTTTTGGCCGGAACGGAATCCTGGGACCTCCGGCGACGGAACTGATTCATGATAATTGAGATTAATAGTAAAGCACTACCCAAATTTAGAAATAAAAATCTCAATCGCAACCGCGCCCCGGCTTAAAAAAATTTGCAGGCCGGAAGTTTCCGGATTTTTTACGCCGGCTTCTCTGCTATTCTGAGCCGGGCGCTCCGCGCCCTCGGATTAAGGGCGGTTTCAGCGGCGCCAGCCTCCACAGCCTTCCGGGTCACGGCCTGCAGGGGCTTCAGTTCGTTCCCAAAGAGGTCTTTTTCCACTTCACCGTAAAATTTGCCGCTCCGGATAAAGTTTTTCACGGGCCGGTCTTCCAGGGAATGGTAAGACATCACCACCAGGCGCCCGCCGGGGTTCAGGAGCTCCGGCACCTGCAGCAGAAACTCCTCCAGCGCCTTCATTTCCTCGTTCACCTCTATGCGAAGCGCCTGGAATACCTGGGCAAAAAATTTATTTTCTTTCCCTCTGGGGGCCAGCGGGCCCAGCACTTTTTTCAGGTCAGCTACCGTATCTACCGGCGCACTGCTCCGGGCCTGGCCGATGTTTCGTGCCACGCTCCGGGCATTTTTCAGCTCGCCATACATGCCGAAAATCTTATGCAGCTCTTCCTCCGGCCAGGTATTCACCACCTCACGGGCACTCAGCTCGGAGGCCTTGTTCATGCGCATGTCCAGTTCGCCATCAAAACGCGTGGAAAACCCCCGCTCAGCCGTATCGATCTGGTGGGAGGAGATCCCCAGGTCGGCCAGGATGCCGTCTACCTTACTGACTCCGTACACCTTCAGGTATTTTCGGATATTCCTGAAATTAGCCCGGATAAACGTAAAATTAGGGGAAGAAATGCGGCGGGATTGCTCCTGCGCATCCTCATCCTGGTCAAAACCGTACAGGTGACCGGTATCCAGGTGTTTCAGAATCTCCCGGGAATGGCCACCACCGCCGAAAGTGACATCCACGTAGATACCGTCCGGCCTGATATTCAGGCCCTCCAGGCATTCCGCTAACATCACCGGGCGGTGGTATATATATTCTTCCTGCATTATTTCAATGTAGCTACGGCCGCTTTGATCCGTGCAATGGCCTCCCGCAGCGATTCTTCCGATGCGGCAGTAGAGATCCGGATGCAGTTAGGCGCACCGAAGCCCGACCCGGCCACGGTGGCTACATAGGCCTTTTCCAGCAGCCATAAAGCCAGGTCATCTGAATTACGGATCACCGTGGTGCCATCTGATTTCCCAAAATAATAGCTTACATCCGGAAACGCGTAGAAAGCTCCTTCGGGTACATTCACTTTAAAGCCGGGAATCTCTTTCAGGAGGCCCACTACCACGTCACGCCGCTGAAGATAAGCCTTGCGCATGGTTTCGGCGGCGGTCATGTCATCCCAGGCCACTACGGAAGCCCGCTGGGCGATGTGGTTCGTGCCGGAGGTTACCTGGCCCTGCAGCTTTTCCACACCGTCTATGATCCACTTTGCAGCACCGATGTACCCTATTCTCCAGCCCGTCATGGCAAAACCCTTGGCCATGCCGTTTACGGTGATCACCCGGTCTTTTATTTCGGGGATAGACCCGATGCTGAAGTGGCCTTCCTCGCGGAAGTTAATGTATTCATAAATCTCATCCGCCAGCACAAAAACGTCCGGATGCTTTTCCACCACTTTAGCGATGGCCCTCAGCTCAGCTTCGCTGTATACCGATCCGGTGGGGTTATTCGGCGAAGCGAACATGATCACGCGGGTCTTATCGGTGATGGCTTTCTCCAGTTGTTCAGCCGTTACCTTAAAATCGTTCTCAAAAGCGCCTTCCAGAACTACGGACTTTCCCTCGGCCAGCTTCACCATTTCCGAGTAGCTTACCCAGTAAGGTGCCAGGATGATCACTTCCTCGCCGGGATTAACCAGCACGGAGATCACGTTAGCCAGCGAGTGCTTAGCCCCGGTAGATACAATAATATTTTCAGGGGCCCAGTCGATCTGGTTATCCCTTTTGAATTTTTCGGCGATCGCCTTTCTCAGCTCGGGGATCCCGGCTACGGGCGTGTAGGAGTGAAACCCTTTATCAATGGCATCCTTAGCCGCATCACAAATGTGTTTGGGAGTTTTGAAGTCCGGCTCCCCAATCGACAAGTTGATCACTTTATGTCCCTGTGCTGCCAGCTCCCTTGACTTTTTGGACATCGCCAGCGTTGATGATTCTTCCAGATGATTAATTCTGTCGGCTAATACCTGTGCCATTGCTTTACAATAGATTTTAAGTGTTTTTGAAAAGAGCCACAAAATTAGGGGAATGCACTTAGAAGTCCATAGAAATACCTGGTTTTAAGTTTATCCGATTTTTTTCTTGCTATCATTTTCAAATAGTGATAGCTTTCGAACAATTTTATCAGGGAATGGAAAAAACAGGAAGCTACTTATCATTATTGAACCCGCGCATCTTAAGAGGGTTATTGTCTTTCAGCATAAAAGGGTACCTGGCCGACCGCGGCTGGATAGACTCCTATAAGCTCCGGCAGGCCGTAGATGCCCAGGGCGCACCCATTCCCTGGCTGACTTATTCCCTCCTGGATTTCCTGGAAGGCCGGCTGAACCGCTCGCTCTCCCTGTTTGAGTACGGCTCCGGAAACTCTACCCTGTATTTTGCCGACCGGCTGGGCTTTATCCGGTCTATTGAATACGATCAGACCTGGTTTGATACCGTGAAAGGGAAAATACCCGGAAATGTGGAGCTGACTTTTGTGAGCCTGGAAAATGACCGCTACGAAAACGCCGTCCTGGAAAATGAAAAGAATTTCGATATCATCCTGATCGATGGCCGGCGAAGGGTGCAGTGCCTTAAAAACTCCGTTCAGCGGCTTACCCCCGGCGGAGTGCTTATCCTGGACGATTCCGAAAGGGCGGATTACCGGGAGGCATTCGAATTTATGAAGGCTCACGGCTTCAGGCATATCCCTTTTTCCGGGATTGCCATCGGCTCTATTCACGGCAAGTGCACCAGTGTTTTTTACCGGCAGGAGAACGTGCTGGGCATTTAAAGCCTCAGAAAAGCCCTCCCCATTTTCACGGCTTTCTCCATGACCTCATTGACTTCCTGTGAGATGTTAGTCACATAAAACAGCCCGGCAAAACAAAGGATCAGGATCACTGACCGGTAGGTGATAGACAAAAGACTCAGCAGAACGCTGCCCTTCAGTTCCGGAAGCAGCATGCCCAGCACTAACAGCGCGGCACCTATCCCGACGATCTTCACCTGCCCCCACGAATACGGATGTATCCTGAAAAATTTCCAGATGAGGATGTTGCGGGCCGTATTGTAATAAATGGTGGCAATGAGCGTGGCATACGCCGCCCCCTCCAGGCCATACGGTGGAATAAGGTAGTGATTCAGCACATAAAGTATCCCGATAAACGATAACACCAGGAAGGAATCATATTTATAATACCGAGAATACGCCAGGATCAGCGAATTTACCCCGCAGGAGAGATCGTAAAGTTTACTGATGCCTATAATGATCAGCGCGGTCTTTCCCAGCAGGTATTCCGGCTTCACCAGGGAAAACAGGCCGTCTACGGACACCCACACCAGCACCAGCAGCACCGTACCAAACATGAGCTGGGTGGTGCCGCTCTTCTTAAATATGCCTTCTATCCGCCAGTTCTCCTTTTTCTGGATGGCGTCCATCACAATGGGCGTAGACGCTTTTACATTGGCATTATACGACATGGTCATCACGCTCCCAAACAGCAGGCAGAAGTTATATACCCCGCTCATACCCAAACCCAGGATGCGGTAGACCATCATGGTATCAAGGGCCGTAATCACCATGGAAGACACGCCGGTTAAAACACTGAACCCGGCAAAACGGAAAAACTCTTCTTTAATGGGGGAATTCCACAGGAAGCCGTCAGGCCGCAGGGAAAAGTTACCCAGCCGCATGCTGTGCAGGATCATAAACAGCATGGGGGCCGACATGGCCGCCACCCACCAGTACATGAAAGTGCGGAAGTCAATCAGCCCCGCAATATGCACGATCACACACACCAGCACCAGAGCCCTTTGCAGCAACTGGCTCAGGAAAGTACCCATCACGGTATCGTACAGCCCCTTGGCGTAATTATCAAAAAGGTTAAAAACCCCGGTAGAGATAATAAGGGGCAATAGTAAATAGTAGTAGTTTACAAAAAGCCGGTTATCGCCGCTGTTCGTCTTCACGATCCGGTCTTTAAAAAAGAACAGGAATAAGGCAGTTAACAGCAGACCCACCCCCAGAACACACAGCCCGTTAAACAGGTAGCCTTTATGGTTACGCGCAGGATCCCGGAAGTATTTGAAAAAACGGGTGCCGGCATTGTTATACCCCAGGCTGGCCGCCACCACCAGCACCATCATGTACCGCGAAAGAATATTGATCAGGCCATATTCTTCCACACTGAAGAAATTCGGTACAATCAACGCCATGGTAAGCGTACCCACTACCACCCCGATGTAAGAATAGATGGTGCCTAAGATGGTCTGCCGTTTGATTATACTCATGAATTATTTACTAATTTGCCGTAAAATTACATACGGATCCTCTATGTCCTTAGCACCCATCGTCATATTCTGTTATAACCGCCGGGAACATTTAGAAAATACGGTAGATGCCCTGGCTTTAAACCCCCTGGCGAAGGACTCCGACCTCATCGTTTATTCTGACGGCCCCCGCCGGGAAACGGACACGGAGAAGATTACAGACGTACGGGCCTACCTGGCCACCGTTACCGGCTTCCGGTCCGTAACCGTTCATGCACGGAAAGAAAACATGGGCCTGGCTCGTTCCATCATCACGGGAGTCTCTGAAGTGCTTAACTCCTACGGCAAAGCCATCATCCTGGAAGATGACCTGCTTTCCACCCCCGACTTCCTGGCATATATGAATGATGCGCTAAGGGTTTTCGAAGAAAATCCGCTCGTTTTCTCGGTTTCAGGATATAGTTTCGGCATCGGCGCCGTAAAAGAGTATTCCCAGGATACGGCTTTGGTATTCCGGGCTTCCTCCCTGGGCTGGGGCACCTGGAAAGACCGCTGGGAAAAGGTAGACTGGCAGGTAAGTGACTTCCCGGAGTTTATGAGCAGCCCCGAACGGCAGGATAGCCTCAAAAATGCCGGCGAAGACATCCTGCCCATGATCATTAAGCAGCAACGCGGGCTGATCAACTCCTGGGCGGTGCGCTGGACCTACCATCACGTGAAATACGGAGGATATTGTCTCATTCCCGTACGTTCTAAAATTAAAACCATCGGCGATGACGGCTCCGGCTCTAATCCTGTGGCGGCCACGCTCCACCAGGATTTGGGCTATGGAGAAAGCCCTGTACGCCTGAACCCTGACATCCTTCCGGATCCCGCCATCACCCGCTTTATCCGCAGGAATAACCGGCCCAGTTTATATCGGCGGATCATTAACCGCTGGAAGTTTGGAGTGTGGTAACGGGAATTTATTCTCCCGTTCTTTTGTTTTCAGGGGTTACCTGTACAAACTGCCGGATATTGATTTTTTTACTGCGGATCTCCACGGTGAAAGGTTCCAGGCTGGAAATCCGGCCGGCCTCCACGGTAAAGGCCTGGGTACGGTTCTGTACCTGGGCGTTAGCATCCAGTGCGCCGGTCTCCAACTCCACGGTGTATTGGCCGTTAGGCAAAAATGCAATAAACTGGCCGTCGTTATCGGTCACGGCCCGCTGCACCTGCTCTCCGTTACGGAAGATCCTCACCGTCAGGCCGCCCATCACGGGCACAAAGTCTTTGGCGGTTCTTTCGTCAAAGGCGTACCGGATACTTCCCCGCACAGACCCGGCCTGCTTCAGGGGAATTTCTACGGTTTCTTTAAACCCATCTATCCGGATAATGGTTTCGGTATGGAACCAGCCCGCCTGCGCCCCGGCCTTAACGGTATAGGTACCAAAAGGCAGCGAGGAATAACTGAACCGGCCGTTCTCATCGGTAATAAACACCTTATTATCCAGGAGGATCATATAATCTGTGGCCGTAGTTTCATCCGAATCCCGCACATTGTTACCATTTTTATCATGAAACACAGTAACTGTCAACTTACTTTTCTTACCCGTAGACGGCTTGGGCTGCTGAAGATTCAGAGACACCCCCGCTTCCACGTTATACATGGTGCTGTTATAACTGTTCAGCGAAATGTTTTTGGAGTAGGAGTAGTTATACACTGCCCCTGCCAAGAACACGGAATAACGTGGATTAACGCGATAGCGAGAATTCAGTGAGGCCGCCCAAGTAGAACCCATTATAAAATCACGGCCATAGTTTATCCCCACATTCAGAAGAAGATCCTGGCCCAGGTAATCCTGGTTCCAGGAGGCATTGGCCATTATACGCCGGGTCACCTTGTTCATCTGCTGCGCAAAATTTTGTTCACTCAGGAAATATCCACCATGCTGATAGGTAGAATTCAGGTTAAAACGACCGAAACTGTAGAAAAGAATAGCTCTTCCCTGAGGTTCCCAAGTACTGCGATTAAATATTTTTACTACGCCGTTTTCCAGTCCCAGATTCACAAAATGCTTACCGTTTCGCCAGTTCAGGTTTTCCACCAACCTGTGAGCATAAGTAACTGCCCTATTTTGAACCAGGTCACTTTGAGCAAGGTAAGCGGTATTGCCTGTTTCAGTCTGGTACTGATAACCCAGACCTACACCTGTATTCCCAGAATGCGGAAAGGTATATACCCCCTCTACTCTCCCGTTACTAGTTTCCACATCCATAGTGTAATGATAGGATCGAGGCGAAAAGTTGGAATAAAAAGCATTAGCCCGGATGCTCGCGCCGCTTTCCAAACGACGGTTAAAGTTCTGCTGCAGGTTAAGAGTTCCTCTCCTGTTACCTGGGAAATAGGATGAACTGTAATAGAAATTACCGGAAACAGAATTTTTATCGACAGAACCGCTGTATTGCACCTCAGCTGATCCCGAAGGTTTCAGTCCATTTTTATAAGCATAGTTCGAGAGAGCCCCGTGTGAGCGCAACAGAACCCTCCAGTTATGGCCTTTGTTCCACTGCCATTCACCTCCTGCCATGTGGTGCTTTACTTTCTCCCAAGGGTCTTCCCTGAACATATAATCTAATGTCAGATTCTCCTTAGCTCCCGGAGCACCTATATGATCTTTAACAAAAATACTATAACCGTTTTCAAACAATGGTCGTGCACTTAGCAGGTTAAATTGATTATCAATAACTCCCATTTTAAAGGTATTCTTTCCAGATCTATCCGAAACTATAGCTTTTACCCCTCTGCCAAAAGTAGAAAATTCCATCATTTCATTAATGTTTCCTACTGCTATACTACTCCTGTTATAACGGTAAGCCAACTGGGTATTGAGGGCTACCAGTCCATCCTGGCCTTCGGCTTTATAAATCAGTCCTTGCAAGCCGATATTCCCCACAGGCAGATTAATATGCCCCCCACCCATCACTTGGTACATTCTGGCTTGCCCGAATTGCCGGTAACTAAGCGTAATGTCTTCCGGAATATAAGAATTATCATATCCTTGGATAGCGGCCCAGCTATTATCTATGTAGCGACCTGACGATACTACCCTTTGTATCCCTAAGTTTACATTTCCGAAGGTCTGCTTCTCTGGCCCGTATAAGCCACTGATATTAATATATACCACATTGCTTTCATTCCATTGAATGTCTATAGGTCTAACTTTAATCACAAATAGACTGTCATCTCCGGCCCTTACCCATCCTCTCAGTTCATAAAATGACTTTGCCGCACGATTAAGCGGCACACCCATCACCACGGTTACCGGCTGGTCAGTATTTCCACGATTATGAACCCTGGCGCTTATAGCCAGCGAGTCGTTCATATGGGTAACCATAATTATGGGTTGATCCAAACTCAGCTGAAGACTTACTTTTTCATCTACCGGGATCTGCGTAATACTTTTTTCCACTTCCCGGTCATATTGATCTCTCAGCGTATATTCTATCCTGTTCTCTCCCGCCGGTACCGTGCCTCCAAGCATGAATACAGTAGGCACGAAGAGAGTATCTCCTTCATTCAGCATTACAGGGATGAGATCCCCTGAGATACTCTTTACGCCCCGTGGTGTTTTTACCTGAAGTTCTCCCTTAAATATTCCTTCCGATCGGTTTACAAGACGTAATGAAGCCCGGATAATCTTTCCCCCTGTGACATCAAGTTCTGAAGGGGCAGCCGCCTCCACCACGGCCAAAGGAGGGAGTACGACAGGAATCCCTTCCCCTTCGAGGACTTTTTCTTTCGCTTCTTTAGTCGTGATCTCAGAGGTATCGACTGGTACACTTTCAGATGATGCCGCCGATACAGACACATTAGTATTAATATTAGAAATGTAATCTTTTGGGCTAATTTCATCCTGAAAATTTACATTTTTATACTCTTCAGGTTCTTTATCCCGTATAACTACTTCTTTTTTTACAGGAGATAGTTTAGGCACTGTATTAAACTCATTACCGGGGTATAAAGTAGGCGCCGCTTTTTCTTTATCGACAGAATCTTTTGGAGGAGCTGGAATAACCGGCGGTTTCATCATTGGTTCTTTCTGCAAATGGGCTTCGGGTTCAGACACAGGTCTTCCCCACCTCTCCCATACGAAAGGGGCAGCAAATGCTGCAGCCAGCAATAGGATACCTATATATTTTAACCCCGTCTTCTTCATTGCGCCAAAATAGTATATTGCAGTGTGGTGGTATAAGTAGTTTCAGTTTGCTGTTTATCCTTAAATGCGTATAATAATTTATCCTTTTGGGCCGGATTAATGGAATACCCAACATCGAAACTCAGGATATTATTGTTTGTAGATGCTCCCTTAGCAATTACCTGCGCTCCTGTAGAAAGCGTTACCGTATTAAGGTTCGTTACACTGGACGCCGCAGTGGTCAGTTTTACATTCAGTACATCAAGGTCAATATTATTATTCTGATAAGAAAAATAAGGAGTCCCTGGACTAGCGTTTACGGTTACCTGGTAGGCAGCATTCGTCTTTACGGTCAGGCCGTTGTTGTATGTTACACTTGCTCCGTTTTCATAATCTGAACGCGATTGCAGCGTAAGGGTACCATTTTGGGCACCTCCGTTCACAGTGAGACTGAAGCTGTTTTGGACAGGAGGGCTACCTGTTAACGGATCCCTTAGCTCTACCTGTGTCTGCATTGGAATCTTAGTTCTCAATACCCCGTTTACATACAGCTTAAATTCCACATTAATGTCGTATTTGTGCCAGGCAATCAATTGTCCCAAGTATGCTCCTCCCAAGACGGCCCAATTTATACCGAACTGGTAGCGGTAAAAAGTATTCAATCCACCATTACACCCATCCTGGTTATAAATTTTTACTCCCGGAGGCTGCATGACAAGATCCTGCTCATTAAATCCCAGCAGCATATTAGGTACAAAACCTACCTGACTTACGGTAGACGCATTTGAAGGGCACGCGATAATCAGTGATGTACTGGGGGTCAACAAAAGCTTGTCCACAGGAAAAGAATTACCATTTGCGTCTTTTCCCACGCTTGTAACACGAACAGTGAGTCTCCAATTAGAAACATTGACCGGGCCTGTACCGGTAATATCCAGAATATAGGGCTGCGTAGAGTTCTCACCCGAATAGCTTCCCACTTGAACATACGCGCCTCCCCAGGCACTGAAATTCTGAGAGTACGTGATTTGGGCGCTAAAAATAAAACCTATCGTTATATACTTTGCAAACCTATTCATATGTAAATTTCAATTCGGCTGCTTCCATCTCCGAGTCACTTCCAAAGTCCATCATGATGGTCACTGTGTAGTTTCCTTTCGGAAGATTTTTAGGCAGTGAAATATGCGTCACCCGCTTGTCGCCGGGCAGGGTCCGGAAACCCATCTCCTCTATTTTAACCGATTTCCCTGTTCCGGTATTCAGCAAGTCGGTATAAATGACTCCATCAGTCCATATATTACTCTGATTTTGAAAAGTCAGGGTAAGTTTATCTGCCTGTGGGTCAAATTTCAGGTCAGTTATCTCCAGCTTTTTGATTTTAGATGGGCCTGTAGGCCGATAATACAGCTTTATACCGGAACGCACACTGAGTTTGATTTGCGATCCCTGTGCGTTTACATCATCTACGGGGTTCATTTGAGTAACAAAAAGCAATGCTGTATAAACAAGTATTTTCGGGTCTACTGTCGCTGGAATTGCCACGCTTACTGTAATGTCACGGGTCTCTCCCGGCTTTAGTGAAAAATAGGAACCTTCAATGACAGTTACCCATTTAGCAAAAGAGTTTATGAGGGAGTCAGCCGGAAGGATAAGATTACTACCATCGTCAGCATAGGACCAGTCGGCCAAACTAACAGATAGGTCTAATACTGTAGTTTTACTGGCATTAGTCACACTCACCTTCTCCGTAGCCGTCTGACCGGGACGTGCCTCAAAAAAGACCCGAGGCGGTGATACGGAAATACCCGTTTGCGCATAATTGTGTAACACCCCTCCGAACAGGAAGGAAAGAATCAGGAAGCCCGTTTTCATAGCTATTTTTAAGATAAAAGGGTGCTGTAAGCCCAGCCCACAACACCCTTGTATCACAAAGATATGAAAAAATAATTAATCTGCTACAATTGTATAAGTCACAGTGGCTTTATAAACATTTTTACCATCCTCAGATGTAAAATCTTTATCGTACTTATTCAGATAGGCATCCCCTCCCGCACCACTGTACGTAACAGAGAATTTTTTATCTCTTCCTCCTAAAGAACTTGTAATAAACGGCTGATCAGACGTAGAAAGAGTCACTGTAGGACTAGTTACACTCAGATCATTTCCTGATGAATTAGTGGCTTGAACTTTTACTGCATCCTGGTCGTCTATCGGTGTGCTACCTGTGGCTGA
>Ga0056909_1001632_pt1 | contig 13173 bp, 7 predicted proteins | sample EBPBio102011_DNA_FD_62115 | JGI IMG/M metagenome (GOLD analysis project Ga0056909, IMG submission 62115) | Wastewater treatment Type I Accumulibacter community from EBPR Bioreactor in Madison, WI, USA - Reactor 1_1/10/2011_ DNA | ecosystem: Engineered > Bioreactor > EBPR > Anaerobic-Aerobic >...
ACCGCCGACCAGTTTCAACGCCTGGCCGATGTTCCCCCCGAAATCGAATGGTTCGCCAATCTCGGCAACAAGGCCACCCGCCGCGCCTACGAAAACGCCATCGGGGATTTCATGAAGTTCACCGGCATCGTGGAGCCCGAGGAATTTCGCGGCGTGACCCGCGCCCACGTCATCGCCTGGCGTGACGACCTGGTGCAGCGCGCTTTGAGCGGCATGACCGTACGGCATCGCCTGGCGGCGCTGTCGTCGCTGTTCGAGTCCCTGTGCGAGAAGAACGCCGTGACCCATAACCCGGTCAAGGGCGTCAAGCGCCCGCCGGTGGAAAGCTACGAAGGCAAGACCCCTGCCCTCGGCGACCACCAGGCGCGCAAGCTGCTGGACGCGCCCGACGGCATATCGCTCAAGGGCAAGCGCGACCGCGCCCTGCTGGCTACCCTGCTCTATCACGCGCTACGTCGTGAGGAGCTGTGCCGGTTGAAGGTCAAGGACTTCAAACACGAGCGGCGTGGGGTGCCGCACCTCAAGGTGTTCGGCAAGGGCGGCAAGATCCGCTATATCCCGCTGCACCCCGCTGCTAGCGGTTTGATCGGCGACTATCTTGAGATCGCAGGGCATGGCGCGGACGATGTCGGCGCCCTGTTCCGGCCGCTGCGCAACAACTGCACCGGCACACTGGAAAAAGCGATCACGCCTGACGCGGTTTACAAACTGGTGCGGCTATACTCAACGGCACTGGGTTTCGCGATCGGGGCGCACGCGTTGCGGGCGACCGCAGCGACCAACGCGCTCGATCACCAGGCCGACATCGCCAAGGTGCAGGAGTGGCTGGGTCACGCCAACATCGCCACAACCCGAATTTACGATCACCGCAAGACCCGGCCGGAGGACAGTCCGACCTTCAAAGTCGCCTACTAAAGAATGCTCGCGTGCTTTATCAGTCACAAACGGCCCAAAGCGGGTTTTGCGCTTGATTTCTGCCGCGACATTCTGCCGATGTGGCTCATCTCGTCGGTGCTCAACATCCGGAGGGCGTCGAGTCGCCATGCGCAATCAATGCTGTCGCGCCCGGCGTTGTGTGGTTTGCCACAGCTCCCGAGCGGAGGTGCCGCGTAAAATTCGCCTATGATCCGCTCCGAACTTATCCACCGACTCGCTGCCCTCTTCCCGCAGTTCACCACCCAAGATACTGAACTTGCGGTCAAGGCCATTCTTGACGCGCTGAGCAACACGCTGGCGAAGGGGGACCGCATTGAAATACGCGGTTTCGGAAGCTTCGGGCTCAACTACCGGCCGCCCCGTACTGGGCGCAACCCAAGAACCGGTGAGGTCGTGCAGGTCCCAGCGAAAGCTGTGCCCCACTTTCGGGCGGGGAAAGAACTGTGTACCAAGGTCGACTCGGGTAGATAAGCGCTTCTTGATTGAGTTATGCTCGTGCGAAGGCAATGCATATTGCATGTATGTTAGAACGGAATTCATGGTCTCAGATCGGCCAGAAGCGGGCATCACGACACAGAAAAATTGTTAGCCTCGAACGACAGGGAACCAATCCGCAGCCCGCCTCTCGCCTCCTTCAATACTCCGCCTGCCTGTTCATCCACCATCGCGACTGCCCCATCTGGCGAGCGAACGCATCTCTGCTGCTCGATGGTGGATATCACAGGCGCGGGTCTGATTCCACGGCCTAGCGCATGAGGGAGAGAATATCCGGCCGCTCGTACTGGACCGTAGCGAAGCAATTAGCCTGCTACCGACGCAGACCCCGCAGACGCTATCGCTATGGACAGGCCTAGCGCTTGCCTGGCTCGGCAACAGGGCACGCTCAAGCGGACCGGAGAAGCGCAGCAGGAAAGACTGACGGCGGAGAACTTTCGGCATTCGCGCCACTAGTATCCTCCGGTAGCTAATTGCTACGGATCCTTGCGCTCCATTTTTTTCAGCCATCCTCGATCAGCGCCAATCGGTCCGCATAATCGGCCAAAGCGGACTTCATGCTATAAGAGTTAAAATGCCCGCAGCCTACCCACTGCCGATCTGCGTATCGGCGGTCTCGCAGGCAGGAAGCGCCACCGCTGAAGAACTAACAATTCCGAACTAGACAAAGGCTGGGAGGCTTAAGGAATGGATAATGAGTTTCTGATGTTGTTCCTTGAGATCGGAGCTATCGACCTCAAGGGGGATGATTCCAAGCTCGAGAAGCTCCGCTTGACCGCGAAGGATCTTGCTGCCGTCCTTCGGAAGGCTCCTGCTAAGACTCCCAGTTTCACGATGGTCGCGGCAGATCCGCACATCACAGCGACAGATCTGACTGTCGAAGAAGCGATGACTGCCCTGCGCAAGCAGTGGGAGACCGTTGCCAACGCGTTTTCCAGTCGCCCCGTCGGCATCCTGAGAGCAATCTTGCTGGACGCGATTGTTCAGGCAGCTCGGGAAGATGATGCGATAGCCGTAGCCTTCGTCAACACGGCACGGAACGTTCTGGCACACTCAGAGACGTCCGACGAGGCTGAGATCTGGCGTGAGGCCGTCAGCGAGATCGAGACAAAGGTTGATGCTCGTGCTGAGTCGGAGTGGGCAACGCCCGAAACCATCACAGTCGAAGCATTGAGCTACACCCCGCCCGCGGCACGCTCAGTGACGCACCAGGCGCCAAGTGTTGATCGAGCCGCTCTCCAGGCCAAAATTTACTCCGCTGCTGGCCCTTGGGGTCCCACCACTCCGAACCCGCACCAACCGAGCAGTCCGCAGCCTTGGGCTCTGGATTTTGCTAACAAGATGAGTGTTGCCATCGCCGAGACGGTGGAATCCGTGGTCGGCGAACTTGCACCTGCTCCCGCCGACCTCTCCGGCCCGCTTTCTTCGTTGACCAAGGCAGTTACCTTACACGTCGAAAAGGCGCTGGCAAGCTTTAGCGGTGCCACGGCAGGCCTTCAACGGCGCACAAACCTGCTCTGGTGGAAAGAGGCGCTGTATTCCCCAAGCTATCACGCAAGCTATCTCGACCTGCCAGTGTTCGAGGCTGCAGCATTGATGGCACTCGACCTGCACGAGCAAGTCCCAACGTATTCACCAGCAAGTGTATCCGCCTTCCTGAAGGAAGCGATCCGATGCCTCCCGACGGAGAAGGATGACGAAGGCAACTCCGGGCGTGAGGCCGGCGCGCTCGTTAGCGAGGCAAGGACCGTTGCAACTATGCAGCCGTTCCGCACGCTGGCCGCGCAATATGCGCCGGCACCGGTCGGCAGGGGGCTACTGCTGTCGGTGATCGGTCATCCTCTAGACCAAGCCTCGTTTGAAGGAGCATCTCTGCGCGCCCTTAGCGGTGTCGATGCGTCAACCAAGATGACGCCGTCAGAGTGGGGTACGTTCCTCTTCCGAGAGTTGCAAACTGCGCGGGCAACCAACAGCAACGCAGCCAAGCCGTCTAAGAAGAAGTAGGGCGTCTATGGAACGGTGCCCACATCCCAACTGCTTCGCCGATGACAACACGACCTGCACACTCGGCCACATCAAGCTTGAGTCCTGTCCAGAGTGGAGAGGTATTAGCCAAGCGGCGGCAATCCCCCCGTCCGACTCCAGCGAGATGCTGCTCCCATGGAGTGGTTTGGCCATGGGGGAGCACGACCTCGCGTTCATTAGCGGCAGAGTCAAACCCATTACCATTGGAATCGTAGGGCCAGAAAGCGCTGGAAAAACAACGATCCTCGGCGCGTTCTACCTACTACTTGGACGCGGCGGGCTCACGAGTGACGAGGCATCGTTCAGCAGCTCGTACACCCTCGCCGGGTGGGAGGCAGTAGCGACGTGCCTACGTTGGAAGCCCGGGCAGTCTCCTCATTTTCCGCCACACACACCAAGCAGAGCGGCGCGCGCACCCGGCATGCTTCATCTAGGCTTTCGACGGCAGGATGGATCGCTACGCGACGTGGTGTTTGCTGACGCACCGGGCGAGTGGTTTCAGAAGTGGGCAATCAATGAGCAAGCAGCAGATGCAGAGGGCGCACGCTGGATAGCGCGCCATGCAGACGTCACCTTGCTGATCGCAGACCGTCAAGCACTTGCCGGTCCAAAGATGGGTACGGCCCGAAACAACTTTCAACTCCTTGCCCAGCGCGCAGTTGCCGAGTCGCATGGAAGACGCTTGGCACTCGTCTGGACAAAGGGTGATGTAGAAGTGGCTCCTGCGATGGAAGCGCAGATCAAGAGCGCGCTGGCGACAAAAGCATCAAGCGTCCCCGAGTTCACTGTCAGCGTCTATCCGCGCGGCGAACTCGACCCTGCAGAAGGGTTCCGCGAGCTTTTCAACTGGATCCTGTCCACGAAGCGAGCCGCGGTGAATTTGCCCATGACCGAAGCGTCTGGCCACGACCCGCTCTTTCGCTTCGGTAGGAGATAGCTGATGACTGCTCAACACACCATCCTGCTGGTCGGCGAGTCAAACGTCGGGAAGACCCATTACGGCGCGCAGTTCTTGAAACGCCTGATGGTAAAAGCATGTTCGCTCAAGATGTCGGGCGCCCCTACGAATTTAGAAGCCTTTTCGACGGCCCTGAGCTGCCTCACGGAAGGAAAAGCGACTGACCACACTCCCGCAAGCACCTACGTCGAGAGCGTGTGGCCAATCGCGGATGATTTGGGCCGCGTCGCTGAATTAGTGTGGCCGGACTACGGCGGTGAGCAGGTTCGCAACTTGGTGACGCAGCGCAGGATCCCGGCGGCTTGGCGCGAACGCGTTCTTGTCGCCACGGACTGGGTATTGCTCATCCGGCTACATTCCCTACGATCTGAGGATGACTTGTTTTCGCGACCGTTGGAGTCGTTCGCCGGGGCTGAAGGCGTTGAAGAGTCAGCGGTCTATGAGCCGTCAGACCAAGCCAGGACTATCGAGCTCCTTCAGATGTTGCTCTACCTCGCGCAGTTCCATTTGGATCGACCGCTTAACAAGCCACGCTTGACCATCCTGCTGAGTTGCTGGGACGAACTCGGTACGACAGACCTGCCAGCCAACTTGCTGGCGTCGCGGCTGCCGATGCTCTGGTCATTCGTGCGCAGCAATTGGATGGCCCCGACCGTTATGGGTCTGTCGGCCCTCGAGCGCGCACTCAGCAAGACAGACACGGACCAGGACTACGCCATTCGGGGGCCCGAAGAATTCGGATACGTGGTGCTGTCCGATGGGACACAAAGTCCCGACATCACGTTGCCAGTCCAACGCCTAATGGCAAGTGAGCTCTGACTTCGGATGCGAGTCGAACAGGTCATATGCGGTGAAGTTCAAGGACGGGGGCACGGCCTAAGGGCGTCAAGTACGCAAGAGCGCATCGCCGCAGAGATTGCTCCGAAACTGGATTTGCCCGACGCGGTGCCTGCGGGCGTGCTGGCATGGTCTCCCTTTGTGCGTGGGTTTCCCATCGCGGACCACTACGTGCTCGCTCGCACGTTTCTCGACACAGGCGCGTCTCGTGGCGGCATGGTGCTGTCTCACGGACTCATCGTACGTTTGGCGGATATTTGTGACGTTCAAAGCCTCGTTCCACTGTTTGGGCAACTGGCATCGTCGCCCACGGACTGTCCTTCCTCAGTGTCGACGCTTGAGCTCGACGTCACCAACAGCAGGCGCACGCCAACTGCGGATCTGATGGGGACGGCCAACGCACTTACAGGCCAAGGGCTGGCGCCGGTTGTCTGGCTGGGCGTTGGGATTTTCGAACATCTGGTCGACTCGCTTTGGCAGAACTTGTGGCCCGCTATAAGGCGGACCTTTGCGTTCAGGTTGAGTTTTGGTCCCAGCGACCTCGTGGAGCAGCCGCCACCAATGCTTGTGTGCACCCCAGAGCAGTTGCAGGCTCGATGGACCAAGCACCGTTTGGTCCATCCGGATGATCAAGCGCCAACTTCTGAAGCCGCGAGTGTGATCTCGGGCGAGCGCGATGCGACACCCATCCTGACGCTTGCTGCGGATTTAGGTATGGAAATTCAATCGCTAAAGGAACTGTCTAGGTTTGAAAGACTGCACCAGATTCTTGCGAGAGATGGTGGGTTCGATGATCTGTTGGCAGCTGTTCGCTTGGTTGATGGAGCATCAAATGATCCAACGCTTGGCGCTGGCAAGAAAGACCAACTCATCAAGCGTCTCATCGCAGAAGTTCCACACGCGACCTGCCGGCAGTTGCTGCAGATGAGGAATCTTTCGCTCGCAGGTTTCGCCTATTCCGAGCCTCTGTGGGCGGCCGTGGAGAGTTTCTTCAGCAACATGAACTACGCGCCAGCCGAGGACGGCGACTTGACCGAGCTCATTTTGATGGCCGTCGACCAACAGCACGCTTTGCCGGCTTGGCGTGCAGCCGTGACTGCAGGATTGGTCACCTCTGCGCGTCAGGATGGGCACGCCCTGTATCGGGCAGTCTGGCGATGGGCCGAGCGTAGCGAAGCCGCATTTACCGCTGCTCTGGAAATCCTGCCCACCGAAGTGTCAGTCGAGAAGCGGCTCGCCGATGAGGCGCCGACAAAACTAAAAGGAACTGCTACGGCCGGATTTCTTGCGTCACTTGTAGCCAAACGGTGGCTGGCGGTGCATGGCGCCGTCCTCGCTGCGACGCAGTCACCGCTCGACGCAGCACGCCTGCAGCTTACAGTTGATCGGGACTTCAGCAACATCGCAGGGCTGCGCTTTGCTCTGCGGCATGCCACCCCTGCCCAAATGCTCGAATGCACGGTCGAGCTCAAGATCCCACGCCTAATCAGCCTTTGCGTGGATGTTGCCGTTGGCCACCCGCAGATGCTGGCTGGAATACGCTGCAAAGACCACACAGAACAGAAGATCTGGGGCGCTGTGATTGGTAGGAACACTTCGCTGTGGAACGCACCGGGCGATGCGATCGGTGCGCGAGACACAGTGCTGGCTCAAATCGTAGGCGGCCATTCCGTCGACACGGGCCTCCTCCAAGCGCTTGCTGAAACGCCTCTAGCAGATCTGAGCGCATCCCCAAGCAGAGCTAGCCTGTGGGAACTCTTGCCGACCTCACTCCGTGACGCATATCTGCAAGCGACTGCCATAGGCTGGTTGAACGCCGCTACGCATGGCGTAGCTCTTACCACGCCGGAATCTGCCCTTGAAGGTGCCGTTTTGAACAGCACAAGCCTCGAGCCCACCCTTTTAAAGCAGTCCGTTGCGGTTGAAGCGCGCCTCGCAATTATTTGCGCACTACCATCGTTCGCAGAAGATCAGTTCATCGCTTGGTTGGACAACCTGCTGAGGGGTTTGCGCTCCCTTCCTCTGGCCACGTCAGAGCAGCTGGGCACGTTGATGGCAAACCGATGCTGGGAGCGCGCGGCGAAGCATCTTGCAGATCGGTCTGACGCGGATCGTCAGGGCCTTGTACCTGGGCTGCGGCTCTGCGGGAGCATGCTTGGTTTCTTCACACGGTTGAGGCTTGGGATCTCGAATCCAAACGCTGCTGAAAAATGGGTTTCATTTGAGGAAGAGGCTTGTCACCTCTATCCCGGCGGTCCGGACGCAGACGAGCTCTGGTCCCGAGCCGGTGGCAAAAACTCTGACTTGCCGCACGGGTCGCTTAGCGGGGCAGCGCGCTGGCACAAGACTCTCAGTTTCGTACGGAACGGAGGGCGCCCAGCTGCGCGGAATCTCCTTGCAGTGATGGCCAAAGATTTCCCGTTGAACGAGAAGCTGCGCTTCTTTGCCAGCGACACCGACATCGTCGGCTACATTTAATGCATCCCTGAGGATTGTTTCCAAAGCATGAATCCACCTAGCTACCCTCAAGGTCACGCCCTGCTCATCGGAGTGGCGAGCTATCAGCATATTTCCGGCCTGCCCGCTGCAGTCCTCAACGACGTCAATGACCTCGCCGCAACGCTATCCTCACCAACGCTCTGCGGATACACACCGTCCAACGTCGTCACGCTCTTGGACGCACGCGCGACTCGATCAGAGGTTTTGAAGGCCTTGGGCGAGCTCGCTGTACGAACAGGCCCCGACGACACCGCCTGCGTCTTCTTCTCCGGTCATGGGGCCGTGGTAAATCACGCGGGGTGCGAAGACAGCGTGCTGCTGACAGTGGACAGCGAACTCGCGCAACTTGGCAACACGTCCATCAGCTCAGATGAGTTTGCAGGCGCACTTGAGCAGATCAAAGCCAAACGACTACTGGTTTTCATTGATGCTTGTCACGCCGGTGGCGCAGCCATATCCAAGAGTCTGACCGACGGCAAAGGCCATGAAGTAAAATCGGGCTACAGCAGCAGCACGTTCGCGAAACTAGCGGTCGGGAGCGGACGTGCCTTGATGGCGTCGTGTCGCGCAGAAGAACTGTCTAGCATCATCCATGGAGCAAGGAACAGCGTATTCACGACCGCACTTTTGGATGGCCTACGTGGGGCCGCTGACAAAAGCGGTAGTGGCTTCATCCGGATTTTTGACCTGTTTGGCTACGTTTCTGAAGCGGTTCCCAAACTCAAACCAAACGACCAGCATCCGATTTTTCACGCGGATCGCGTGGAAGGAAACTTTCCAGTAGCCCTGAGTCAAGGAGGGAAGAAGGCACCGCCTAGCTCGCCGCCACCATTCTCGGTGGATAAAGTCTCCTGGGAGGTGCTGGAGACGGCTCTAGCCGAAGTCTACCCAACGGGACCGAGGGACCAAGAAGCATGGAGCCGCGCCGGTGGTGACCTTTCGCGTCTCCAGTTTCATTCGACCGGCAAAGCTGCATGGCATGCCGCACTTCGCACACTCAAGCAAGGCGGAGGAGGCAAGAGCATCAGTTTCGCGTCACTACTTGCTACAGCCAAGGATGACTTCCCAAATCACCCCCATTTGGCAGCGCTGCAAGCTCCCTGACACTGGTGATATGCAGACACCGTCGGCTTTAGCCGATTGTAAGCGTCCTACCCCGCCACGTTGCGGAGCGGGGTCAGCAAGGGTGAGCATAGTGTTCACGATATTTCTTGGTGGACACATGGACCCTAGCTTTCTTCCTGCGCCCGCGGGGCGCACCCGTCGGAGACATTCTCCCGAATTCAAGACACAGGCGATTACCGCCTGCCAGCATCCTGGCGTGTCGATCGCCGCCGTTGCGCTGGCCAACCAGCTCAACGCCAACTTGGGGTAGAACAAGCAGTCGTGTCACCCGCCGCCATTTGAACTCTCGTCAACATGCTCGGACGCTACTCGTTCTCGGTGCCAGAGGCTATTGCGCGAGGCGAGCTACGGCCACTGGGTAGAGCGAATGGTGGTTGAGGGCCCTTAAGTCGGTTCGCTGTTCCATTGTGCCCAGAACCCCGAAAATTGCTCTGGCCTTAAAAACCCGCACGGGCTATAAGGAACAAAACAAAGAACGAGGCAGGGAGCAATGTTCGAGAGGACTTTCCATAGCGTTACCGACATCGTGCATGAGTATGCAGGATGCGCAAACTGGGACCACTACGCGCAGCTTCCGTCATGATGAAGCTAGAGCAACTCCAGACCGACGCCGCCATCCGCGGCATCGTTCCAGACGCACTGGTGACCGTAGTCAGCGTTCAGTGGTATGGCGATGCAGCGCTGGAACTGACCTACAAGACCGCCGCCGGCCGGGTCGCCAACGAACTGCTGTACCGCCACGACGAGCCCCGCTTGGAACTGGTCGAGCAGGGCCGACCCTGGAGCTTCGATGGCGACGGCGCTCTTTTCCGTCTGGTCTCCGAGGCACAGCGCATCCGCCTGGCACATCTGTTCGACCCTGTGCTGGCCGTTCATACCTCTGTCGTCGATCCTCTGCCGCACCAGATCACCGCCGTCTACGAAACCATGCTTCCCCGCCAGCCGCTGCGCTTCCTTCTGGCCGACGACCCCGGCGCCGGCAAGACGATCATGGCCGGCTTGCTGATCAAGGAGCTGATCGTCCGTGGCGACCTGCAGCGCTGCCTGATCGTCTGCCCTGGCAGCCTGGCCGAGCAATGGCAGGATGAACTCTACCGCCGCTTCCATTTGCCCTTCGACATCCTTACCAACGACAAGCTTGAAGCGGCGCGTACCGGCAACTGGTTCCTCGAGACCAACCTGGTCATCGCCCGCCTCGACAAGCTCTCGCGCAACGAAGACGTGCAACAGAAGCTGCAGGCCCCCGATTGCCGCTGGGACCTGGTGGTTTGCGACGAAGCGCACAAGATGTCCGCCACGGTGTTCGGCGGCGAGACCAAATACACCAAGCGCTATCGCCTTGGCCAGCTGCTGTCGACACTCACTCGGCACTTCCTGCTGATGTCGGCGACCCCGCACAACGGCAAGGAAGCCGACTTCCAGCTGTTCATGGCGCTTCTCGACGGCGACCGCTTCGAGGGCCGCTATCGCGATGGCGTGCACAGCGCCGACGTTTCCGACCTGATGCGCCGGATGGTCAAGGAAAACCTGCTCAAGTTCGACGGCACGCCGCTGTTCCCGGAACGAATCGCGCACACCGTCCCCTACAAGCTGTCGGATGCCGAAACCCACCTCTACAAGACCGTCACCGACTACGTGCGCGAGGAATTCAATCGCGCCGAGGCCCTGGAAAACGACAAGCGCGCCGGCACCGTCGGCTTTGCGCTGACCATCCTGCAAAGGCGCCTGGCTTCCTCACCCGAAGCCATCTATCAATCTCTTCGCCGCCGACGCGAGAAGTTGGAAAGCCGGTTGCGAGAACTGGAAGTCCTACATCGTGGCGCCCAGGCCGCGCCGATCATTGCGACATCGCTTCCCGCCCTGGATAGCGACGACATCGATGATCTCGACGAGGCGCCCGACAACGAAGTCGCTGCCGCCGAGGAAGAAATTCTCGACCAGGCCACCGCCGCCCGTTCCATCGCCGAGCTGCGCATCGAGATCGAAACCCTGAAAGGCCTGGAAGGCCAGGCGCTGGCCGTCCGCCGTAGCGGCACCGATACCAAGTGGTGCGAACTGGCCAGCCTGCTTTCTGAAATTTTCACGCCGATCGCCATCGCTCACCGCGTTGCCGAACCCCCGGCGCCCTATGGCTCAGGAACGATCGCGCCACCCACTCCTTCCCCACACCAGAAGCTGGTGATCTTCACCGAGCACCGCGACACGCTCAACTATCTCGAACAGCGTGCCACGACGCTGCTCGGCCGCAAGGAAGCCGTGGTCATCATCCACGGTGGCATCGGCCGCGAAGAGCGCTTGAAGGTGCAGGAGTCGTTCAAGCACGACCCGGAAGTGCAGGTACTGCTGGCCACCGACGCCGCCGGCGAGGGTATCAACCTCCAGCGCGCGCACCTGATGGTCAACTACGACCTGCCGTGGAACCCCAACCGTCTCGAACAACGCTTCGGCCGTATCCACCGCATCGGCCAGACCGAGGTCTGTCACCTGTGGAACCTGGTGGCCGAAGAAACCCGCGAAGGTGACGTCTACCGCAAGCTGCTGGAAAAGATCGAACTGGCGCGTCAGGCACTCGGCGGTCAGGTCTTCGACGTCCTCGGCAAGCTCCAGTTCGAGGGCAAGTCCCTGCGCGAGCTGCTGATCGAAGCGATTCGCCACGGCGAGAAACCCGAGGTCAAGGCGTATCTGAGCACGGTGCTCGACACGGCGCTCGACCATGGTCACGTGCAGGACTTGCTCGAAGAACGCGCGCTCGCCCAGGACGCCATGGACACCAGTCGCGTGCAGCGCATCCGCGAAGACATGGAGCGTGCCGACGCCCGGCGCTTGCAGCCGCACTACATCGAATCCTTCTTCCACGAAGCCTTCAAGCAACTCGGCGGCACCGCCAAACAACGCGAGCCCCGTCGTTTCGAGATCAGTCACGTTCCCGCCCCGGTGCGCAACCGCGATCGCCTGATCGGTATCGGCGAACCCGTGCTGCCGCGCTATGAGCGCATTGCCTTCGACAAGTCCCTGGTCGCGCCCCAGGGCCAGCCGCTGGCCGCCTTTGTTTGCCCCGGTCACCCGCTGCTCGATGCGGTCATTGACCTCACTCTGGAGCGTAACCGCGACCTCCTGAAGCGCGGCACCGTGCTGGTCGATGAACGCGATCCCGGTCTGGAACCGCGCGTGCTGTTCTATCTGGAACACGCCATCCAGGACGCGGGCCTTACCCGTGCCGGCGAACGCCGGGTCGTCTCGAAGCGCATGCTCTATGTCGAGATGGACGCCAGCGGGGCGACTCGCCATGTTCACTACGCCCCCTATCTCGACTACCGGCCATTGAAGACTGGCGAGCCCGGCATCGACGCAATCCTCGATCGGCACGAAGGCCAGTGGATCAACCGCGAACTTGAGCGAAAGGTACAGGGCTATGCCGTCGCCCATGTGGTGCCGGAACACCTGGCTGAAGTGCGCGGGCGCAAGCTCAAGCTCATCGCCAAGACCGAGGCCGCGGTGAAGGAACGGCTGACCAAGGAAATCACCTACTGGGACCACCGCGCCGAGGAACTGAAGCTGCAGGAACAGGCTGGCAGACCCAACGCCAAGCTCAATTCCGGCGAAGCCCGCAAGCGTGCCGACCTCCTGCAGGGCCGGCTGCAAAAACGGCTTGACGACCTCAAGCTCGAAGCGCAGATTTCACCCTTGCCGCCCGTGGTGCTGGGTGGCCTGCTGATCGTTCCGATTGGCCTGATCAAAGCGATGACCGGTCAGGCAACAGCCTCACCCACACCTCCAGCCGACACGCAGATCAGCGCCGCTCGCGCTCGCGCCGTCGTCATGGGCGTCGAGCGAAGCCTAGGCTTTGACCCGACCGACCGCGAATTCGAGAAGCTTGGCTACGACATCGAGAGCCGTATCCCGGGCACCGGCAAGCTGCGCTTCATCGAGGTCAAGGGCCGTGTCTCCGGCGCGCCGACGATCACCGTCACGCGCAACGAAATCCTGTACTCACTGAACAAGCCCGACGACTTCATCCTGGCCATTGTCGAATTCACCGGCGAAGACACGCACCGCTGTCACTATCTGCGTCAGCCTTTTCAGCGCGAGCCGGATTTCGGAGTGACCAGCGTGAACTATGACTTTGCCGAATTGCTCGTGCGTGCCGAGGCGCCTGGATGAACGGCAGGCCTGCGTTTTTCGAGACACTTCGGGACAAGGCGGTCCAGCGCTGGGATCAACTGGAGCGCGACCCCGAACTTGCCGGGCCCTGGCACCAACTTTTCAAGCAGGTGCAAAGCCCGCGACACGTCTTGTCC
>Ga0056909_1001635_pt1 | contig 13152 bp, 9 predicted proteins | sample EBPBio102011_DNA_FD_62115 | JGI IMG/M metagenome (GOLD analysis project Ga0056909, IMG submission 62115) | Wastewater treatment Type I Accumulibacter community from EBPR Bioreactor in Madison, WI, USA - Reactor 1_1/10/2011_ DNA | ecosystem: Engineered > Bioreactor > EBPR > Anaerobic-Aerobic >...
GTCTTTATGGGCTGGCGGAAGGGCTGCCGGGGCTGCTCGCGGCCAATCTGCTGATGGCGGTGGGATTCGCCTCCGTCGTGCCGCTCGGCGACGCCATGGCGCTGCGCGCGGCGCGGGAGGAAGGCTGGGACTATGGGCGCGTGCGCGCGCTGGGATCGGTCGCCTTCATCGTCACCGCGGGCGCGGGCGGATGGCTGGCGGAACGCGCGGGGGCGAGCAGCATCGCCTGGCTGCTGGCGGCTGCACTGGTCGCGGCGGGGCTCGCCGCGCTGGCCGTGCCGGTGGCAGCGGTGCCGGCGCGGCGCGGCGGCGGGGCCTTCCGCGCGGTCGCCGCCCTGCCGGGGTTCCGGCGCATCCTGCTGGTGGCCGGGCTGATCCAGGGCAGCCACGCGGCCTACTACGCCTTCGGGTCGATCCATTGGGAACAGGCGGGCGTGCCGGCCACGGCGATCGGGCTGCTGTGGTCCTGGTCGGTGGTCGCCGAGGTGGCGCTGTTCGCCTGGGGGCGGCCCCTGGCCGACCGGCTGGGCGCGCGCGGCCTGGCCCTGGTCGCGGCCGTGGCGGGGCTGCTGCGCTGGGGTATCACCGCCGAGACGGTGGCGCTGCCCGCGCTGGTGCTGGCGCAGGCGCTGCACGCGCTGACCTTCGGGGCGATGCACCTCGCGACCATGCGGGTGATGCAGCAGACCATCCCGCCGGCGGTGGCGGGAACGGCGCAGACCCTGCTGGCGGCCGGCATCGGGGCGGTGATGATGGTCGCGACCCTGCTCGCCGGGCAGGGCTATGCCGCCTTCGGGCCCTCGGTCTTCTGGGGGATGGCCGGGATGTGCGCCGCGGCGGCGATGCTGCGGCTGCGGGCGGCCTGACCCGGCCCTCGCGCCGGAGGCGAGTGTGGCCGGCGCTGCGCGCGCCCCGCGCGCGGTAAGCCTCGCGAATCGCGAAATCCTGCCGCCGCATTTCAGCAAATCCGACAACAATCCCTTCACTTGACAACTTTCGGGCGAGTAACAAACCTGTGTGCTTCGCGCAGCAGGCGCGAGCCCCCCAGCGGATAGGAGATCCCAATGGCCGACATGACCTTCACCCTCGCGGGCGGCCCAGGGATCGAGGTTCATGTGGAGGAGGTCGACGGCGATCTCCGCTTCACCGTCTCGGTCCTCGGTGAGGGCGGGCTGACCGGCGACCTGCGTGGCCTGTTCTTCCAGGTGGCCGACGAGAGCCTGCTGGGCGGCCTGACGCTGAGCCAGGACGGCGCCGGTGTCACCGAATTCCGCGCCAAGGAGGACGGCGTCATCGACCTGGGCCAGGGCGCCAACATGCAGGGCGCGGCCGGCGCATTCGACATCGGGGTCGAGATCGGCAGCGCCGGCATGGGTCGCGACGACATTCAGAGCGTGAGCTTCGTCCTCTCCCACGCCACGGCGGACCTGTCGCTCAGCCTCATCGCCTTGCAGGAATTCGGCGTGCGGATGACCAGCGTCGGGCTCGAGGGCGGGCCGCGGACGGATGGGCTGAAGCTGGTCGGCACCGCGACCGACGTGCCGGACGGCAACACCCCGCCGGTGGCCATGGGCGACACGGCCAAGACCACCGAGGACCTGCCGGTCGTCATCGATGTGCTCGGCAACGACAAGGACGCCGATGGGGATGTGCTGACGGTGACGCTCGACTCGCTGACGAGCGCGAGCGGCGCGGTGCTCACGCTGAACGACGACGGGACGATCTCCTACGACCCCACGAAGTCGGCCGCTCTCGGCCGGCTGAACGATGGCGAGAGCGAGACCGACACCTTCACCTACACGATCACCGACGCGCATGGCGCGACGAGCACCGCGACGGTTTCGGTCGCCGTCTCCGGCGTGACGGATGCGGTGGAGGACCTGTTCGGCAGGACCCTGGATTTCAAGTACGATTTCCTCGGCACCATCCTGTTCGACACCGACGTCAAGGTTTCGAATGGCCTCGAGGTGCCGTCCATCCAGGGCCCGGAGACACCCCCCGAGGCGGTCACGAGCCTGGAGATCACCGCCAACCAGCTGATCTTCACCTTCGCCCCGGCCGACACATACTTCCTGGGTGGCGGCTTCAACGGCATCCGCATCCAGGATCTGTCCAGCGATCCGGTCTCGATCGAGGCGGTGAGGATCAACGACGCGAGCACCATCGCCGGCATGGCCGGCTTCGATGAGAGCGACATCTCCTGGACGGCGGACGGCGCCATCACGGTGGACTTCGCCGGGGTGTCCTATGACCTCACGCCCGGTCCCACGCTGATCCTCGACGTCATCTTCGCCTGACCGCAGGGCGGCGCGGCTGGCCAGGACAGCCACGCCGCCCGCCGGCCTGGGGCGCGGCGCGGCGCGGCGGCGCAGGCGCCCGGGCCGGCCGCCTTCGGCACGATCGCCGGATCTTCGCGAAATTGGCCTTGATCGCGGCGCCCCGCGGGCCGATCTTCATCTCATGGTGCTGACCGCTACAATTCGTCGCCGTCTGGCCCATGCGGGGTGCCTGATCGCGGGCGGCTGACCCCGGCGATGCGCGCTCACGCGCCGCCGCCGGGGAGCGTCCTTTGCCGACCATCCCGATACCACAAGGAATTTCCGATGCTTGCGACCACCACCCGGCGCGCCGCGCGGCAGCGCCCGTCCATCCTGCTGTCCGAGGCCGACCACGACATGCTGATCGGCCTTGCCGAGCGCGGCGCCCGCAGCAACCCCGAAGCCGCCCGCCTGTTGCTGGAAGAAGCGGACCGCGCCGAACTGGTGCCGGCGGCGCGCCTGCCGGCCAATGTCGTCGCCCTCGGGTCCCATGTCGTGTTCACCGATGCGGCGAGCGGCCTGACCCGCCGCGTGCAGATCGTGCTGCCGGCGGAAGCCGATATCGGGCAGGGCCGAATCTCGGTCCTGTCGCTGGTCGGCGCCGGGCTCATCGGGCTGAAGGCGGGGCAGTCGATCGACTGGCCGACGCAGGACGGCCGGCTGCGGCGGCTGGCGGTGGAGCAGGTCGAGGCGGGTTGACGGGCCGGCCCACGCGCCGCCCGGCGCCGATGCGCGAAGGGCGCGGCCCCTTGCGGAACCGCGCCCCCTGATACTCTCCGGCGATGCCGGGCGGCGTCAGGCCGCCTTCGCCATCCCGCGCAGCACGTAGTGCAGGATGCCGCCGTTCTTGTAGTACTCGACCTCGTCGGCCGTATCGACGCGGCACAGCACCTGGGTCTTCACCTGCGACCCGTCGGCGCGGGTGATGACCACGTCCATCATCATGCGCGGGGACAGGTTCTCCACGCCCAGGATGTCGATGGTCTCGTCGCCGGTCAGGCCCAGGGACTGGCGGCTCTCGCCTTCCTTGAAGACCAGCGGCAGGACGCCCATGCCGACCAGGTTGGACCGGTGGATGCGCTCGAAGGATTCGGCGATCACCGCCTTCACGCCCAGCAGGAAGGTGCCCTTCGCCGCCCAGTCGCGCGACGAGCCGGTGCCGTACTCCTTGCCGCCGAGGACGACCAGCGGCACGCCCTCCTTCTTGTACATCATGGCGACGTCGTAGATCGGCGCCACGGTGCCCGAGGGATAGTGCTTGGACACGCCGCCTTCGACGCCCGGCACCATCTCGTTCTTGATGCGGATGTTGGCGAAGGTGCCGCGCATCATGACCTGGTGGTTGCCGCGGCGCGCGCCATAGGAGTTGAAGTCCGCCTGGCGCACCTGGTGCTCCAGCAGGTATTCGCCCGCCGGCGACGCCTTCTTGATCGAGCCGGCCGGGGAGATGTGGTCGGTCGTGATCGAATCACCCAGCTCCGCCAGGATGCGCGCGCCCTTGATCGAACCGACCGCGGCCGGCTCCATCGTCATGCCCTCGAAGTAGGGCGGGTTCTGCACGTAGGTGGAGCCCGAGTTCCAGCGATAGGTGTCGCTGTCCGCATCGACGCGGATCGCCTGCCACTGCGCCGGGCCCTTGAACACGTCGCCATAGCGTTCCTGGAACATGGCGCGGGTCACGACGGCATGCACCGTGTCCGACACTTCCTTCTGCGTCGGCCAGATGTCCTTCAGGAACACCGGCTGGCCGTCCTTGCCCGTGCCGATCGGTTCCTTCGTGAGATCCTTCTTCACCGTGCCGGCGAGCGCATAGGCGACCACCAGCGGCGGGGAGGCGAGGTAGTTCGCGCGGACATTGGCGTGCACGCGGCCTTCGAAGTTGCGGTTGCCCGACAGCACCGAGGTCACGACCAGCTTGTTGCCCTCGACGGCATCGACGATCGGGTCCGCGAGCGGGCCGGAATTGCCGATGCAGGTCGTGCAGCCATAGCCGACGGTCTGGAAGCCCAGCGCGTCGAGCGAGGTCTGCAGGCCCGACTTGTCGAGGTATTCCGTCACCACCTGGGAACCCGGCGCGAGCGAGGTCTTCACCCACGGCTTCGCGGTCAGCCCCTTCTCCACCGCCTTCTTCGCGACGAGGCCGGCGGCCACGAGGACATAGGGGTTGGAGGTGTTGGTGCAGGAGGTGATCGCCGCGATCACCACGTCGCCATGGCCGAGGTCGTAGTCGGCGCCGGCCACCGGCACGCGCAGATCGGCCTGGTCGCCCGGCACGCCCATGACGCCCGCCGCGAGGTCCTTGCCGAAGGCGCCGCCGACATTGCCGAGCGCCACGCGGTCCTGCGGACGCTTCGGCCCGGCCATGGACGGCTCGACGGTGGACAGGTCGAGTTCCAGCGTGTCGGTGAACACCGGATCCGGCGAGTTCGCCTCGCGGAACATGCCCTGCGCCTTCAGGTAGTCGCGCGTCAGGTTGATGCGGTGCTCGTCGCGGCCGGACAGGCGGAGGTAGTCGAGCGTCGTCTCGTCCACCGGGAAGAAGCCGCAGGTGGCGCCGTATTCGGGGGCCATGTTGCCGATCGTCGCACGGTCCGCCAGCGGCAGGTGCGCGAGGCCGGCGCCGTAGAACTCGACGAACTTGCCGACCACGCCCTTCTTGCGGAGCATCTGCGTGACCGTCAGCACCAGGTCGGTCGCGGTGATGCCCTCGCGCAGCGAACCGGTCAGCTTGAAGCCGATCACGTCGGGGATGAGCATGGCGATCGGCTGGCCGAGCATCGCCGCCTCGGCCTCGATGCCGCCGACGCCCCAGCCGAGCACGCCGAGGCCGTTGACCATCGTCGTATGGCTGTCCGTGCCGTAGCAGGAATCCGGGAAGGCATAGGTGTCGCCGACGTCGGTCGAGGTCCACACCACCTGCGCCAGGTATTCGAGGTTCACCTGGTGGCAGATGCCGGTGCCCGGCGGCACGACGCGGAAGTTGTTGAAGGCTTCCTGGCCCCAGCGCAGGAACTCATAGCGCTCGCCGTTGCGCTCGAACTCGATGTCCACGTTCTGCTTCAGCGCGGTCGGCGTGCCGGACACGTCCACCATCACCGAGTGGTCGATGACGAGGTCGACCGGCACCAGCGGGTTCACCTTGCGCGGATCGCCGCCGAGCTTGAGCAGCGCGTCGCGCATCGCGGCGAGATCGACCACCGCGGGAACGCCGGTGAAGTCCTGCAGCAGGATGCGGGCCGGGCGGAAGGGCACTTCCTTGGTCGAACGGCCTTCCTTCACCCATTCCGCGATCTTCTTCGCGTCGTCCACGGTGTAGGAGCGGCCGTCCTCGAAGCGCAGCACGTTCTCCAGCAGCACCTTGAGGCTGTAGGGCAGGCGCGAGATGTCGCCGATGCTCTTGGCCGCCTCGGGCAGGCTGAAGTAGTGATAGGTCTTGCCGTCCACCGCGAGGGTGCGGCGGGTCTTCAGGCTGTCCTGCCCGATCATCCGCATGGTTGGGGTGCCCTTCCTCAGAACGAAGCCGCCCATTCGCGGCTGCACAAACGGGCGGTTTAAAGCATGGCGGCCGGCGGCGGTCCATGGAGCGGGGGCGGGATTGGCTGATCCGGGCGATGCGGTGCTTGAGGCGCGGGACCTTGCGTGCCTGCGCGGGGAACGGGTGGTCTTCGCCGGCCTGTCCCTGGCGCTGCCGGCCGGGGCGGCGCTGCTGCTGACCGGCGCCAATGGCGCGGGCAAATCCACCCTGCTGCGCATGCTGGCCGGGCTGCTGCGCCCGGCCGAGGGCGCGGTGCTCTGGTCCGGGCAGGACGTCGCGGCCGACCCCGCCGCGCACGCCGCCCGGCTGCGCTACCTGTCGCACCAGGACGCGCTGAAGCCGGCGCTGACGGTGGCCGAGAACCTCGCCTTCTTCGCCGCGCTGTGGGGCGGGGCGGTGGCGCCGGCGCTGGCGGCGGTGGCGCTCGACGGGCTGGCCGACCTGCCGGCGCGGGTGCTGTCCTCGGGGCAGAAGCGGCGCCTGGCGCTTGCGCGGCTGGCCCTGGCCCCGGCACCGCTGTGGCTGCTGGATGAACCGACCACGGGGCTGGACGCCGCTTCCGTGGAACGGCTCGCGCCGCTGCTGGCGGCGCATCGCGCGGCGGGGGGGATCGTGGTCGCGGCGACGCATATCCCGCTGCCCCTGTCCGATGCGCGGGAGCTGCGGCTGTGAGGGCCTTCGCCGCGTTGCTCGGCCGTGAGCTTCGCCTCGCCCTGCGCCACCCGGCCGATACGCTGGCGGCGGTGCTGTTCTTCGTGCTGGTCGCTGCGCTGTTCCCCTTCGGCGTCGGGCCGGCGCCGGAAACGCTGGCGCGGCTCGCCCCCGGGGCGCTGTTCGCCGCCGCGCTGCTCGCCGCGCTGCTGCCGCTCGACCGGCTGTTCGGCGCGGATGCGGAGGACGGGACGCTCGACCAGTTGTTGCTGTCGGGACTGCCGCGGGGCGGGATCGCGGCGGCGAAGGCGCTCGGGCACTGGATCACCACGGGGCTGCCGCTGCTGGCGGCCACGCCGGTCGCGGCGGCGCTGCTGAACCTGCCGGTGGAAGCCTGGGGCGCGGCGCTGGCGGCGCTGGCGCTGGCGACGGCACTGCTGTCGCTGCTCGGCACGGTGGGGGCGGCGCTGACGCTCGGCGCGCGGCGAGGGTCGGTGCTGCTGCCGCTGCTGGTGCTGCCGCTGGCGATCCCGGCGGTGATCTTCGGCGCGGCGGCGATCGAGGCCGCCGGCGCGGGGCTGTCCCCGGCGCCCTTCCTGCTGCTGCTGGGTGCCGGCGTATCGCTGGCGCTGCCGCTGGCACCGCTGGCCGCCGGGGCGGCGCTGACGGCGGAATAACCGGCGGGGGCGTCGCCGCGCATGCGGCTGCCGGCCTGCTCCGATCGGGCCGACACGGAAAGTTGAAAGCGGCGCTGCACGGCGTCGCCTGCACCGGCGCTGCACGCGTGGCGCGAATATTCCGCCGGCTGGATGCGTTCGGCGACCAATGCCGAAAGCAGCCTGGCGCCGGCATTTGTAGAATTTTCATATTAGAAAAGCAACAAAATACATGTCCGGTGCCACAACCCTAGCGTGTATCAATAAACTGTAAAATTTCACCTGATGTGCCGCCTTACACGGTTTTGTGTTTTGCCGGCCCGCGACGGCCCCCTGAAAACGAAAATCGTCTCATTTCGCACAATTGGTGTTCTTTAGTGGCGTCTCCCGCAATTCCATCCGGCCGGAAATCCGCCGGTCCCGCCCAGGTGGCGGGCCGTGGCGGCGCGGCGCGGATTGCGCGGCGGCTGGCGGCGGTGATCCGTGGCGGGGCGCGGGTCGCGCTGCGCGACGTGATGGCCACGCCCGCTCCATCGCCCGCCTGTCGCGATGATGGGATCGCCGACGCCCTGGCCCCGGCGACGGTCATCGCGGCGACCGGCCAGGCCAAGGCGCGCGCACCACGACCGGCCCGGCGGCGGGCCGCCGCCGCGCGGCGGCCTGCGGGCAAGCGCGGCCGATCACCCGGACGACCGGCTGCGGCCGGCTCCCCTGTTCCGCACACCCTGACCTCCTCGCTGCGCCAGCGCGCAGCGGGGCGTTCGCGTTTCCACACGTCTTGTCGCGCGGCGCACGCCGCCGCGACCCGTTCCTGAGGAGAATCGTCCATGGCCACCGTCACCGGCACGACCGGCGCCGACACGATCAACAGCAACAGCAGCGGCAGCATCCCCAACTCGACCAACCAGTCCGACCTGATCTACGGCGACAGCTCCGTTGCCGGCGCCGAGACGACGATCGGCGGCGCGGATCGGATCGACGGCCGCAACGGCAACGACACGATCTACGGCCAGGGCGGCATCGACAGCATCCTGGGCGGTGACGGCAACGACGTCCTGCATGGCGGCACCGGCAACGACTCGCTGTGGGGCGAGAATGGGGACGACTCGCTGGTCGGCGGCACGGGCAACGACTGGATGGTCGGCGGCACCGGTGCCGACTCCTTCGAAGGCGGGGACGGCGCGGACACCTTCGTCGATACGTCGGGCGTGGACGATTATCTGATCTACGCCGCCGACACGGCGGGCATCACCATCAACCTGGCGACGGGCGCCCTCGGCGTCGGCGGGCAGGCGCAGGGCGACAGCCTGGCCGGGAACGACTTCGAGTATGCGGTCGGCGGGTCGGGCAACGACTTCATCACCGGCCATTCCGACGGCCAGGCCGGGGCGCTGTGGGGCAATGGCGGCAACGATACCCTCATCGCCCAGTCCGCCGCCACCACGCTGTTCGGCGGCACCGGCCAGGACAGCCTGGTCGGCTCGGCCGGAACCGACACGGTCGATGGCGGCGCGGATGACGACACCATCGTGGCCACGCTGGGCAATGACAGCATGGTCGGCGGCTCGGGCACCGACCTGGTCGACTACACCGGCATCACCGGCGCGGTGACCGTCAACCTGCAGGCCGGCACGGGCACGGGCGGCGCCGGCACCGATGTGGTGAGCGGATTCGAGAACGCGATCGGCGGCTCGGGCGCGGACAGCATCCTCGGCACCACCGGCGCGAACAGCCTGTCCGGCGGCGCCGGGAATGCGAACGACACGCTGAACGGCGGCGACGGCAATGACAGCCTGAATGGCGGCGGCGGCAATGACAGCCTGATCGGCGGCACCGGCACCGACCTCGCCGACTACGGCAATGCCACCAGCAACGTCACCGTCTCGCTGGACAACAGCGGCAACGGCACCGGCGCGGGCGGCACCGATGTCGGCAGTGACAGCCTGACCGGCATCGAGAACGTCACCGGCGGGTCGGGCAACGATTCGATCATCGGTTCGGCCGGCGGCCCGGCCAATGTCTTCGACGGCGGCGCGGGCAACGACACGCTGAATGGCGGCGGCGGCAACGACACGCTGATCGGCGGCACCGGCACCGACTGGGCGTCCTATGCCGGGGCCACCGGCGGCGTCACCGTGGCGATCGACGGGTCGGGCAACGGCTCCTCCTCCGGCGCGGCGGGCAACGACAGCCTGTCGGGCGTCGAGAACCTGCTCGGCAGCAGCAATGCCGACTCCCTCGCCGGCGGCTCCTCCGCCAACACCATCGACGGCGGCAGCGGCAACGACACCATCGACGGCGGCGGCGGCAACGACAGCCTGGTCGGCGGCGCGGGCAATGACAGCCTGGTCGGCGGGTCGGGCAACGAGACGATCGACGGCGGTGCGGACAACGACACCGTGGTCGGTTCCGCCGGCAATGACAGCCTGGTCGGCGGCGGCGGCACCAACACGCTCGACTATTCCGGCTCGACCGCGCCGGTCTTCATCGATCTCAGCGGCGGCGTCGATACCGTCAGCGACGGCCAGGGCGGCACCGACACCGTCTCCGGCTTCGGCAACTACCAGCTCGGCGCCGGCAACGACACCTTCGTCGCCGGCAACGGCAACGACACCATCAACCTCGGCGGCGGCAACGACAGCTATTCCTGGGGCGGGGGCGGCGGCAACGACACCGTCTATCTCGGCGTCGGCTCGGACACGCTCGACCTCGAGGGCTGGATCTCCGGCCCGGGCAATCCCTGGACCGTGACCGGCGGCGGGTCGGATACGGTGCCGTCCATCTTCACCAACGGCACCGACACGCTGACCGTCTTCGGCTACACGCCGGGCGACGACACCATCACCTGCTTCGCCGAGGGCACGCTGATCGCCACCGCGCGCGGCGAGGTGGCGGTGGAAGACCTGCGCGCCGGCGATCTCGTGGTGACGGCCCATGGTGGCGCGCCGCTGCAGCCGCTGGTCTGGGTCGGCCATACGCATGTGAACATGGCCCGCCAGCGGGACCGGTCGAAGGCGGCGCCGATCCTGATCACCGCCGGCGCGCTGGCGGCAGGCGTTCCCTTCCGCGACCTGCGCGTCAGCCCCGAGCACGCCATCTTCCTCGATGGCCGCCTGGTGCCGGCGCGACTGCTGGTGAACGGCAGCTCGATCGTGCAGGAACTCTGGGTGCGCGAGGTCACCTATCACCATGTCGAACTCAAGGGGCACGGCCTCGTCGTCTCGGAAGGCGCGGTGACGGAAAGCTACTTCGACGACGGCAACCGGCACCTGTTCGACAATGCGAAGGTGGCGGCGCTGGTGGTCGATTTCGAAGCGCATCGAGCCAACGGCAACTATCGCGCCGGCGCCTGCGCACCTGTGCTGGCCGAGGGCGATGCCGCGCTCGACGTCATCCGCGCCCGCATCGCGACGCGGGCTGCCGCGCCGCGCCGCAGCATCGTCGCCTAATGCCGACGGGGGCGGCGGGGAATGTCCTCGCCGCTCCTGTCCCGCGCGACCGTCGCGGTCTCGCAGACGTGATGGACCTGGTGCCGGCCAAAGGCATCGTCCACGACCCGGCGCAGCGGCCGGTCATGGCCGGCAATCCCGCGGAATTCCGCGGATTTCGCCCCGGCGGCCCGCATGCCCCGATGCCCTGACGCGAATTGCATTTCGCGACGCTACCGCTGGTCGGTGGCTCTCAACATCACGCGGACACTATGGTTTCGCATCGATTCGCCGGCATGGGGCTGCCCTTGGCGCCGCGCCGGCAAATGCCTCGAACGGTCGTCGCCAGAAGGGCGCGGCCGTCTCTCTCGCGAAGGATGCGTCGCCCATGGCGGATCTGCCCAACAACGCACCGGACGACGTCATCATCACCTTGCGTCCCGTCGCTGGCGGCGCCAGCACCATCGAGATCGACCGGCTACAGGATGGCTCCTACCGCGCGACGCATCGCGCCGGGCTGGGGACGCTCGAACTCTGCCGCACCGATGATCTGGAACGGCTGCTGCGCCAGTTGAACGAGGCGCTGATCTCCGGCACCCAGTCCGGCTACGTCGCCGCCGTGCGCAACCTGCATGATTCGGAGTTGCTGCGCGCCGGCTGACGCGCCTGCTATTCCGCGCGCTGCGGCCGCGAGAGCAGCCGCGCCATCGCCTCCGGCACGGTGATCCGTTCGGCCACCAGGTCGGCCACCGCCTCGCAGATCGGCAACTCCACCCCCGCCGCCGCGGCGCGCGCCACGATGGCCGGCGCCGTCGCCACGCCCTCGGTCACGCCCGCGCGCGCCGCCAGCACCGCCGCGAGGCTTTCCCCCCGCCCCAGCGCCAGGCCGAGCGACATGTTCCGGCTGCCCGTCCCCGCGCAGGTCAGCATCAGGTCGCCGAGCCCGGTCAGCCCCGCCGCCGTTTCCGCGCGCCCGCCCAGCGCCACCGCCAGCCGCGACAATTCCGCGAGCCCGCGCGTGACGAGCGCGGCCCGCGCATTCTCGCCCAGCCCCGCGCCGATCACCGCGCCGGCCGCGATGGCGATGACGTTCTTCGCCGCTCCCCCGACCTCGGCGCCGACCGGATCCTCCCCGCCATAGAGCCGGAAGGCGGGGGAGGAGAGCAGCGCCAGCCCCGCCTCCCGCAGCGGCGGATCGGCGGCGGCGACCACGGCGGCGGCGGGCAGCCCACGCGCCACCTCATGCGCGAAGTTCGGCCCCGACAGCACGCCGGCGGGCACGCCCGGCCGCGCGGCCGCGATGATCTCGAGCGGCAGGCGCAGCGTCGTGGCCTCCACGCCCTTGCAGCAGGCGAGCAGCGGCGCGGCGTGCTCCGGCATCGCCGCCAGCACGCGCGCGAGCGCCTGCGCCGGCACCACCAGCAGCGCCAGCGCGGCACCGCCGAGCGCCTGGGCCGCATCCGCGGTGACCGCCAACCCATCGGGCAGCGCGACGCCGGGCAGGTAGCGCGCATTCTCGCGCGCGGCATCGATGGCCTCGGCGCGCGCGGCGTCGCGCGCCCAGAGCGTCACGTCACAGCCGGCGCGTGCGGCCTGGATGGCGAGGGCGGTGCCCCAGGCGCCGGCGCCGAGGACGGCGACGCGGGGGGTCATGGGGCGGACAGACCGGAGAGGGGCGTCGCCCCTCTCCGGACCTCACCCCACCAAAGGCCGAAAGGCCTTTGGAAACCATCACCCGGTGCCCGGCGCCGCGACGCCGCCTCATCCGCGCGCCAGGACGGCACCCCGCGCCGCGCCCAACGCCAAGTGCCGGCATTCCAAAGGCCACTGGCCTTTGGTGGGGTGGTCCGGAGGGGCAAGGCCCCTCCGGTCTGCATCGTCGTCATTCCGCCACCACCCGCGTCACCGCCACCCCTGCTCCGCTCTCGCTTTCCAACGTCGCCAGCAGCGCCGACAGCACGCCGCGCGCCGCATCCTCGAACCCGAAGGGCGCGTTCACCACCAGCAACCCGCTGCCATTCAGCCGGCGCGGATCGGTCGGCTCGCGCAGCCACATCTCGGCGGCGATCACGTCGCGCACTTCGGCCGTGCGCAGCGCGTCGTGGAAGTCGCGCACGGGCGCGCGGTGCTTCACCGGATACCAGGCGGCGATGATGCCTGCGCGGAAGCGGCGCTGCACTTCGGCGATGGCGGCGGCGAGGCGTGCGAATTCCTCGTCCTGCTCGAAGGGCGGGTCCAGCAGCACCAGGCCGCGGCGCTCGGGGAAGGGGGTCAGGGCGCGGATCGCCTCATAGGCATCGCGCCGGTGCACGGCCACTTGCCGGTCGCGCGCGAAATGGGCGCGCAGCGCGGCGTGGTCCTCGGGGTGCAGTTCGCAGCAGGCGAGGCGGTCCTGCGGGCGCAGCGCGGCGCGGATCAGCGCCGGAGACCCGGGGTAGCGCGCCGGGAAGCCCTGCGCGGCCAGCGCCGCGACGAAGGGGGCGAGCGGCCCGTCGGCGATGCCCTGCAGCCGCAGCGCGCCGCGCGCGGCCTCGCCGGTGCGCGCGGCCTCGTCGGCCGACAGG
>Ga0056909_1001636_pt1 | contig 13133 bp, 10 predicted proteins | sample EBPBio102011_DNA_FD_62115 | JGI IMG/M metagenome (GOLD analysis project Ga0056909, IMG submission 62115) | Wastewater treatment Type I Accumulibacter community from EBPR Bioreactor in Madison, WI, USA - Reactor 1_1/10/2011_ DNA | ecosystem: Engineered > Bioreactor > EBPR > Anaerobic-Aerobic >...
ACGAGCGCAACGAGCGCAACGAGCGCAACGAGCGCAACGAGCGCAACGAGCGCAACGAGACCGCTGAAGACGTCGAGATTGCGGCGATCCCCGCCGCCGACGCCCCCAGCTTCGCCGATTCGCCCCGCGCGCAGAAGCCGCCGGAGGCCCCGGTCCGCCGCCCAGCGACCCGCCGCGCTCGGCGTACCCCCGTCGCCGACTCCGCCCTGGAGCCCGGCGCCGCCCCCTCCCGGGGGGAACGCGTCGGCGCCGCGCTGCGCGTCTGGCGCGGCGAGCTGGCCCAGACGGGCGGGCCGAATGCGCTGCTGTGGTACCGCGATACCCCCAACGGCACCCTCGATCTGACCAAGGCCCACCCCACCGGTGTCTCGATGCTCATGGCGGGCAATCGGGTGCGCCTGTCCCACCTGGTCCGCGAGCCGGCGGCGTTCCGGGAGGCCCTGGCCACCGCGCGTCGGATTCGCAACAAGGCCCTGGAGCTGCACGACGACCACGGTCTGGACACCGGGTACGTCTGTGTCGGCATGGCCACCTGGGCCGTCCCGGGCACGGTGCGCCGCCCGCAGGCCCCGATCATGCTGCGCAGCGCCCGGCTGCACGCCGTGGACGGCGCCGAGACCGATGTGGAGATGGAGCTGTCCAGCCGCGTCGAGATCAACCCCGTGTTCCTGCACTACATGGCCTCGGAGCAGGGCGTCCGGATCAAGGGCGAAGCGCTGGCCGACCTGGCCCATTCCACCGGCCGGTTCGATCCGCTGCCGGTGTATCGAGAGTTGCGCCGGGTGCTGGCCGGGGTTCCGGAGTTCACGATCGTCGACCGCCGGGTCATCTCGACGTTCGCGATGAGCAAGATGGCCATGGTCGCCGACCTGGCCGCGTTCGCCGACATCCTGGCCGGCAACGACGTGATCGCCGCCCTGGCCGGCGACCCGAACGCGGAGCAGACCCTGCGCGCGGACGGCGCGGGCGGCCTGGCCGACAGCGACCGGCGGCCGATCGAACCGGATCTGGGCCGCGAGTCACTGGTCCTCGACGCCGATCCCAGCCAGCAGGACGTCGTCGACGCGGCGCGCAGCGGGCGGCACGTGTTGGTGGACGCGGCCCGCGGCACCGGCACCACCCAGACGCTCGCCAATGTCGCCGCCGCCCTCGTAGCGGGCGACCAGCGGGTTCTGGTGGTCAGCGAGAGCGCGCGGCAGCTCGCCGACCTGAAAGCCCACCTGGACCGGGTGGGCTTGGGCGAGCTGGTGCTCGACGCCCGGGACCCCCACGAGCTGCGGCGGACCATCTCCACGGACATCCTGGCCCGGGTCGAGGGCCGTACCATCGACGACCTCGCACAGCGCCCCGCGCACGAGGCGGGCGATCCCCCCGCCGAGGGGTTCGCCGGGGGGCCGGAGGGCGGGGGCGCCGCCGCGGGGTCGCCGGACCCTGCGGATCCGCCGCGCGCCGCCCGCAGTCCGGAGGAGGAGGCGCTGGCGACCGTACGTCGGGAGCCGCGGCCCACCGACGAGGCCCCGCATCGCGCCCTGACCCGGCTGCGCGCCCGGATCGCCGCGCACACCCAGTCGGTGCACACACCACGGGCGCCCTGGAATGTCAGCATCTTCGACGCGCAGACGGCGCTGGCCGCGCTGTCGGCGCACGCCGACGCCCCGAGGTCGCGGGTCCGGATCGCGCCGGCCGCCTTGCGCACCCTTAGCCGGGAGCGCCTGCTGGCGCTCGCGGAGGAGACGGCCCAGGTCGCGGCCGACGGAGCCTGGGCCACCACGCCGGGCGACGAGGATCCCTGGTGGGGTGCCCAGCTCGGCAACGCCGAGGACGCCGAGCTGGCGGTGGCGATCGCCGCCGACCTGGCGCAGGGTCGGCTCGCCGCGGATCGCGAGGTGCTCGACCACGCCCTGGCCGACGCCGGTCTGCCGCCGGGGCGCTCGGTGGAGGACTGGCACGAGGCGTTGAGCCTCATCGCTGGCATCCGCGAGACCCTGATGAACTTCAAACCCGAGGTCTACACCCGACCGCTCGAGACCCTGATCGCGGCCACCGAGTCCGCTGCCGAGGCCCGCACGTCGTGGTGGGGCCGGGGCAGTGCGCAGAAGAAGGAGGCGCGCGCCCTCACCCTGCCGCACGCGCGGATCGACTCGCTGCACGCGGCCCTGCAGCGCGCCCAGGACCAGCGCGACCGGTGGGCGGCCCTGACCGGTCGCGACGACGAGCCCCGCGTGCCCGAGGGCGCCGCCGAAGCGCTGTCCCGGTGCGCCACCCTCGGCAAGGACCTGACCTGGCTGGATGCGCAACTCGGCGGCACCCGCGGCGGTGCGGGCCTGCTGACGCTGCCGATCGACCGGCTGCAGGAGCGGCTGGCCGAGCTCGCCGACCGGGCCGATCGAGCGGTCGCGGTTCCCGCGGTCCGGTCCCGGCTGTTGGGCCTGGTCGAGGCCGGCATGGGGGAGTTCATCGACGACCTGGCGCACCGGCACGTATCGGCCGATCGCGTCGTGGCCGAGGCCGAGTTCGTCTGGTGGCTCTCGGTGCTCGACGCGGTGGCCGAGCAGGACCCCGCCTACGGGGGGCACGACGGTGTGGCCCTGCATCAGCTGGTGGCCGACTTCGTCGACAGCGACCGGGCGCTGCATGCCGCGCGGGCCCGTCAGGTGCTGGACCGGGCGCGCGCCCACGCCCGCGTCGAGGCCGCCACGCGCCCCGATCAGGTCAACGTGCTGCGCGCTGCCGCGGCGTACGACCGCACCCCGCGCCCGACCCGCTCCCTGCTCGCCGAGTGCGGGGACGTGGTCGCCGCCGTCGCGCCGATCTGGGTGATGAGCCCGCTGACCCTCGCCTCGGTCGTGCCGACGCACCTCGCCTTCGATGCGGTGATCATCGACGACGCCGGGCGGATGCCGGTCGCGCATGCGGTCTCGGCGCTGGCCCGCGGGGTGCGCGTGATCGCCGCCGGTGACCTGCAGGGTTTGGGGCCTCGGCATTTCGAGACGGTGGCCCTCCCCGATGACGTCGACGATGAGGACGAGGGCCCGGCCGCGCCCGTTTCGGTGTTGGAGGCGCTCGCGGCGTACCTGCCCCTTCGCCACCTGACCCAGGTCTACGGCGACCGGGACGCCCGGCTCGCGGCCTTTGCCGTCGGGGCCCGGGAGGAAGCGGTGCAGGCCTGGCCCTGCCCCGGCCGCGAGGCCGCCCTGCGGCTGGTCCGGACCGGCGCCGTGATCTCCTCCGTCGACCAGATCGGCGAGGCCGAGACCCGCGAGAACAGTCGCGTCGTCGAGCTGGCCGTGGAGCATCTGCGGCGACACCCGCAGTCCTCGCTCGCGGTGCTGGCCATCACCCCGGCCCAGGCGGCCGAATTGGACCGGCTCATCCGGCACGCGCTGGCCCGCGACGCGCAGGCCGCCTCGGCGCCGGTGCTCGCGGAGGGGGCGCGCGAGCGGCTGCTCGTGACGACCGTGGACCGCGCGGCCGGCACCTCCCGGGACACCGTGGTCTTCGCGACCGGCCTGGTGCCGCTGCCGGGCATGCGGGTTCGGCTGCCCGAGCGGTTGCAGCGCCCGGACGGCGACCGGCTGGTCGACACCGTCGCCGCGATCGCGCGGCACCGTCTCGACATCGTCTGCGCGGTCACCGCCAGGGATATGGCGCACCTGATCGCGTCCTGCCCGGGGCAGTCTCGGATGGCCGAGCTGCTGGAACATGCCGAACGGGACGGACATGTGGGCGCCACCGGCGACGATGGCCGGCACGCGCTGCTCGGCGAACTCGCCACGCGGCTGCGCTCGGAGGGGTTGGTGGTGCATCAGGGGTACGGCGTGGGCGCGAGCCGCATCGACCTGGCCATCGAGGAGCCCTACACACCGGGCCGACTCGCCGTCGCGGTCCTCACCGACGGCCTGCGCTACGCGCAGGCGAGCACGGTCCGTGAGGCGGTCCGGCTCTGGCCGCACCAGCTGACCCGTCTCGGTTGGCGGTGCGTGAGCGTCTGGAGCACCGACGTGTTCCGGGACCCGGCGCGCGATGTGGCCCGGATCGTCGAGGCCGCCCGGGGCGAACGGTGAGTGATCCGCGCCCCCCGGTACGTCGGGTGGGGCGGCGCCGAGTCGTCACCGACGAGGCTCCGGGGGTCCTGCCGCGCGAGGATTCGACCCCCGGTGCCGACGCCGCTTTTTCCGGCGAGGCGGTTGTCGGCGCCGGGGAAATCCGTGCTGGCGATGCCGGTTCCGCTGGGGCCGACGGCACCGCCGAGGTCGTTGCCGGCCCGGCCGAGCCCGCCCGGGACCGCTGGCTGCGCGACCAGCGGCCACCGCACTGGGCCTGAGCCTGGCACCGGGCCTGAGCCCTGGGGCGACCGCCGGCCCCGAGAAGCCGAGAGCCCCGCACCTCCCAGATTCGGGAAGTGCGGGGCTCTTGGGTCCGCCGGCGGCGCGTCAGCGGCGCGCGCGAAGCTCGTCGCGGATCTCCTGCAGCAGCAGGACCTCTTCGGACACGGCCTCCGGCTCGGGCTCCTGCCCGCGGGCCCGGCGCTCGGCGAGCTTGTTCATCGGCACGACGAACACGAAGTAGACGACCGCCGCGGTGATCAGGAACACGATGATCGCGTTGATGATGGCGGAGAAGTTGACAAAGGTGTTCTCCTGGCCCGAGCGGACGAAGAAGCCCAGGCCCTGGGAGTCGGCCGCGCCGGCGGCGTTGACGAACGGGGTGACAATGGCCGACACCATCGTGTCGACGACCTTCTGGAAGGCGGCACCGATGACCACGGCGATGGCCAGGTCGATGACGTTGCCGCGGAGGATGAACTCCTTGAAACCCTTGATCATGAAAATCCTGTCGGTTAGCGGGGGTGTCGGCCGCGGATCGGGGCACCTCGCTGTGCTGGCGGAACGACCGCGCCAACCATAGCGACCCCGGGACCAAGGTCCCCAATCGACGCCAGTTTGTTTCCATCACAAAGTCTTTGGCGAAGTTAAGCAGCCCGGAATGCCCGATCTGGCGGGCTTCACGGCGGCCTCAGGCGGCGGGTCGGACGGCGGCGTGGACCCCGCCCCGGCCCCCGAGGGCCGCGGCGGTCAGGGGGCCCACCCGGTCCGTCGGCACTCCGACCGTCAGCCCCCGACCGGACTCCGACGCGCCGAACGCGCCGACCGAGCCGCGGTCCACGTCGATCACCACGGCGTCCTCGACAACGACGGCACCGTCGGCGACGGCGACGAGGTCGATGTGGTCGCCGGGGGACAGCCGGGCGGCGGCTCCGGGGTCGGCCAGCGGGACGTGGATGGCGCGCCGGCCGGCGGCGAGCGGGGGGCCGCCGCTGCGCAACCGCACGGCGGTCAGCACCTCACCGCGCCCGACCGCGGCGGCAAGGGGCACGCCCACGGCCTGGGTGGGGGCGCGCACCGCCCCGGCCGGGACGGCGTCCGCGGGCAGGGTGCGGGTGGCGACATCGTCCGGGCGCAGCACGTGGCCCAGCGGCAGGTCCGCGGTGACCACGAGCGCCGAGGTGCCGGGCGGTGCACCCCGTACGCTGTACGCCCCCAGGGCCAGCCAACACGCCGCCGCCGCGAACAGTCCGGCGACGATTCGGCGAAGCACGACCCGGCGCCACCGCGCGGCCCGGGTGCCCGGCACGGGCCGCAGCCGGCGGGCCATGCCGCCCCGGGGGGAGGCGCGACCCGTGCGGTCGGGGGAGAGTCTGGTGCGGACCGGCGCAGGGCCGGGACGGAAGGAGGCTCGGGCGCGGTTCACCCGGGGCAGCCTAGGATCGTGCCGCGCGACCGGGGTCAGCCCGCGCCAACCCTGGGGACGCAGCGGGTGCCGGGGTGGGGGTGTGGACTCAGCTCGCGGTGGCCGACGGCGTCGAGGAACCGGACCCCGAACCGGTCGAGGACCCCGATCCCGAGCTGGACCCTGAGCCGGCCGAGCCCGCCGACGCCCCGCTGCCCGACGATCCCGATCCGGAGCCCGAGCCGCCAGACGATCCGCCCGAGCCGCCAGAGGATCCGCCCGACGCGCCGGACGAGGACGAGCTGGCACTGCGGGAGTCGGTGCGATAGAAGCCCGATCCCTTGAAAACCACGCCGACCGCGTTGAACAGCTTGCGCAGCCGACCCTCACATTCCGGGCAGACCGTCAGGGCGTCCTCGGTGAACGACTGCCGCGCCTCGAAGTGGTGGCCGCAATCGGTGCAGGCGTAGGCATAGGTGGGCATGCATCATCTCCCGCGATACGGATGGGTTCGCCGCGAATCCTACCGGGCCGGGCGCCACGGCCTGCGCGGGATCCCCTGGTCAGCCCGTGAAGTGCGGTCGCCACCGAGGGTGCCGCGTCGCCCCTGGGTCACTGGAACCGGCCGTGCCCGGTCGGTGGGCCCGGCCGGCGCGGCGGACCGGACTTGCCCTTGGCGGCCTCCCAGCCGGCCAGCCGACCGCCCTGGTCGATGGCGTGCAGCTGCTGTTCCGCGACCTTTCGCGTGCCGGGAGCCGCGACGATGACGAGCTGGTCGCCGCGCCGCAGCGGCGTCGTGGGGGTAGGCACGATCGACGCCTTGTCGCGCACGATCAGCGTCACCTGGGCTCCCCGCGGGAGCCGCAACTCGAACAGCTCGATGCCGTGCAGGCGAGACTTGTCGCCGATGCGAACCTCCAGGAGTTCGGCGCCCATCTCCTCCAGCGGCACCGCCTCGACCTCCAGGTTGAGGGCGCGATCGGTTTGGGTGACGCCCAGCCGGGCGGCCACCCAGGGCAACGACGGGGCCTGCACGAGCGTGAACACGACCACCAGGACGAAGACGAGGTTGACCAACCAGTCGACGCCCGAGACGCCTTCGATGAACGGCACGGTCGCGAGCACGATGGGCACCGCCCCGCGCAGCCCGGCCCAGGACAGGAAGAGCTGCTCGCGCCAGGGACAGCGGAACCAGGTACACGAGGCGAGGACCGACGCCGGACGGGCCACCAGGAGCAACACCAGCCCGAGCAGGACCGCGGGCAGCAGTTGCGGCAGCAGCTTGGCGGGAGAGACGAGCAGACCCAGCATCACGAACAGGCCGATCTGGGCGAGCCAGCCCATGGCCTGAGCGAACCCGCGCACGCCGGCTCGATGGGGCAAGGACTGGTTGGCCAGCACCAGTCCGGCCAGGTAGACGGCGATGAACCCCGAGGTGTGGGCGACGGAGGCCAGCCCGTAGCCGAGCAACGTCCAGGCCAGGATGCCGATCGGAAAGAGGCCCGCATGCCCCGAGACCAGATAGCGCATGACCCGGGCACCGAGCCACCCCACCAGCAGCCCGATGACCGCTCCACCGATCAACTCCATCACGATGAGCATGAGGAGCCCGAGGACCTCGGCCGCGGAGTAGGCCACCCCCGGGGAGTCGGCGATGTGCTCCGAGAGCAGCACGACCACGATGACCACGGGCGCGTCGTTGAAGCCCGATTCGGCCTCCAGGATCCCGGTCAGCCGGCTGGGCAGCGGCACCGCGCGCAACACGGAGAAGACCGCCGCGGCGTCGGTGGAGGCCAAGATGGCCCCGAGCAACAACGCGATCGACCAGGGCTGGCCGAGAAAGACATGCGCAGCGACCGCCACGATGCCGATCGAGATCGCCACGCCCACCGTGGCCAAGACGGCGGCCGGCGCGACCGACCGCCTGATGCTCTCCCAGGAGGTGGTCAGCCCACCCTCGGCGAGGATCAGGGCCAGGGCCAGGTAGCCCAGGACCCGCGTCGTCGACATCGAACTGAACTCGAAACCCAGCCCCTCCTTGCCGATGGCGACGCCGATGAGCAGGTAGATCAGCAGCGACGGAAGGCCTGTGCGGGTGGACAGCCGGACCGCCGCCACGGCGACCACGACGACCGCGCTCGCGGCCATCAACCACACCCCGAGGTCCCACACCGTGAAGGACTCCAGGATGGACACGTCGCTCCCTCCGGCCGCGGGTCTAGGCGCGGGGTAAATCCCCGGGTTCGCGGCGATCTTCCCAGATCGCGGCCCCGATCGGCAGCTCCGTCCAACCCATGCCCGGGCGCACGACGGCGCTCACCAGCGCGTCGTGCGGTTCGTGCGGGACCTGCTCCACCAGCGCGTCGTCGTCGATGACCGCGACGATTCGGGCGGCCGGATCGGCTCGCGCGAGGGCCCGGTCGTAGCTGCCGCCGCCCTGCCCGAGCCGGCGACCCCGCCGGTCGACCTGCAGGGCGGGGACGACGATCAGCGCGGCTGTAGCGATGGCGTGCCGACCCAGGGGCCGGTCCGGGCCGTCGAGCACCGCCCAGTCCAGGTCCTTGTCGGGCCGCAGGATCGGCACGATCACGCGCAGGCCCCGGGCGGCCAGCGCCGCGTGCAGGGCCCCGGTCGGGGGTTCGGTGGGCAGCGCGACGTACGAGGCCACCGTCCCACCCGGGGGGACCTGCGGCAGGATGGCGGCGGCCACCGCCGCCGACTCCGCGGCCCGGCGGGGGTCGTCCGCGGCCAGCGCGGCGCGGGCCCGCCGACTCACCCGTACGGCGGCGCGCGCCGTACGTTTGGCCGCCGCGATCGGTTCGGGGCTTTCGCGGGGCGCGCGGGGGCTGCTCACCGGTCCAGTGTGCCTGCGCCATTAGGGTGCAGGCAGTACTTGCCCGCCGCCTGCCCTCGCCCGGAGGTGCCCCCGCGTGATCAGCGTCGAACAACACCTGGAGCGGATTCTCGCGACGGTGTCCCGGGTGTCCCCGTCCCTGATGGGTCTGCTGGATGCGCAGGGTGCGGTCCTCGCCGAGGATGTGCTCGCGCTGGTCGACCTGCCCGGCTTCGACAACTCGGCGATGGACGGGTACGCCGTGCGGGTGGGCGACGTCGCCGCGGCCGGCCCGACGACACCGGTGGATCTGGACGTGGTCGGCGACATCGCCGCCGGAGACCTTCGACACCTGGCGCTGCCGCCGGGGCGCACCTATCGGATCATGACCGGTGCTCCCATCCCGGACGGCGCGGACGGGATCGTGCCGGTCGAAGATACGGACGGCAACGCCGACGTCGTGACCATCACCGCGCCCACCGAAGCCGGCCGGCACATTCGACGCCGCGGCGAGGATGTCCGGGCCGGCGAGATCGTGGTCCGCAGCGGGACGCGGCTCGGGCCCCGGCAGATCGCGGTGCTCGCGGCCGCGGGTCACGGGGAGGTGCTCGTCGTCGCGCCGCCGCGGGTCGTCGTGATCAGCACCGGGGATGAACTCGTGGAGCCCGGTCGCGTGCCGGGCCACGGCCAGGTGGTCGACAGCAACTCGGTGATGTTGGTCGCGGCGATCCGCGAACTCGGGGCCGTGCCCTATCGCGTCTCCGGGGTCAAGGACGACGTCGATGGGCTGTTGGACACCCTGCGCCACCAGCTGCTGCGCGCGGACGCCATCATCACCACCGGCGGGGTCTCGATGGGCGCCTTCGACGTCGTCAAGGAGGGCCTGTCCCGGCTCGGCACGGTCGCCTTCGACCAGGTCGCGATGCAGCCTGGCAAGCCGCAGGGCTTCGGCCTGATCGGCAAGCAGGGCGTGCCGGTGTTCACGCTGCCGGGCAACCCGGTGAGCGCTCTGGTGTCCTTCGAGGCGTTCGTGGCGCCGGCGCTTCGCGTGCTCGCCGGGCGTCCGGCGCGGGAGGAGAACACGCTGCGGGCCGTCGTGGTGGAGGGTTGGACCAGCCCGGGGGGCAAGGTCCAGTACGCCCGGGTGCACCTGGCCCGTACGCCGTCGCGGCACACGATCCGGCTGGCTGGGGCGCAGGGCAGCCACGTGCTGGGCGGCCTCTCGGACGCCAACGGCCTGGCCGTCGTGCCGGCCGATGTCACCAATGTGGCTCCCGGCGACGTCCTGACCTGCATTCAGCTCGGCCCGGTGGACGCGGTGCGCGACGACCTGCAGGACACGCCGTGACCTCCGCGGGCGGGCTCTCCCACGTCCGGGCGGACGGGACCGCGCACATGGTCGACGTCTCGGCCAAGGCCGTCACCACCCGGACGGCGAGTGCGGCGGGGCGGGTGCTGTTGTCCGCGCCGGCGGTCGCCGCGTTGCGCGAGGGCACCGTGCCCAAGGGCGATGCCCTGGCGGTGGCCCGGATCGCGGGGCTGCAGGCGGCCAAGAAGTGTCCGGACCTGGTCCCGCTCGCGCACCCGATCGCGGTGCACGCGGTGACGGTCGACCTGGTCGTCGTCGATGACGGGGTGGACATTCGGGCCACCTGCCGGACCGCCGACCGCACCGGCATCGAGATGGAAGCCTTGACGTGCGTGGCCGTCGCGGCGTTGGCGCTGGTCGACATGGTCAAGGCGGTGGACAAGCGGGCTCGCATCACCGACGTCCGGGTGGTCGCCAAGTCGGGCGGCCGCTCCGGCGACTGGGTCGAGCAGCCGTGACGCACGAGCGGGTGCCGCAGCAACCGGGCTCGCCGGCCGGGCGCACCGCCCGCGTCATCGTGGCCTCGAACCGCGCGGCGCGCGGGGTCTATCCCGACCGCAGCGGCCCGATCGCCGTCGAGCGGCTGCGCGCCTGGGGGTTGAGCTGCCCCGACCCGGTCGTCGTCGAAGATGGCGAGCCGGTCGCCGCAGCCTTGCTCGAGGCCATCGACGCCGGCGTGGACGTCGTGGTGACCAGCGGCGGAACCGGCCTGACCCCGACGGACCACACCCCGGAGGTGACCGAGCCGCTCCTGGACCGGCAGCTTCCGGGGCTGGCCGAGGCGGTCCGGCGCGTCGGTGTCGAGGGTGGGGTCGCCGCCGCCGTGCTGTCCCGCGGGTTGGCGGGGGTGGCGCGACGCACGCTCGTCGTCAACCTGCCGGGATCCACCGGCGGGGTCCGCGACGGGCTGCGCGCCCTGGAGCCGATCCTCGGGCACGCGCTGGACCAGATCCGCGGCGGGGACCACGGGTGAGCGGCACCACCGCGGGGGCGGGCCCGCCGTGAGCGACCTGTGGCCGAGTCTCGTGCGGGTCCGGCGGCATGGCGGCCGACCCGATGTGATCCTGCGCGCCCTGCGCGGTCGGGACCGGGCCGAATGGGAGTCGCTGCGGGCCGCTAACGTGGGCTGGCTGCAGCCCTGGGAGGCGAGTAGCCCGCTGGCCGAGCAGCGGCTGCGCTACGGCCAGCTGGTCCGGCATTACGACCGGGAGGGCCGGGCCGGTCGAGCTCAGCCGTTCGTCATCGAGACCGAGGGCGCCATCGTCGGGCAGATGCACCTGACGCAGATCGTGTGGGGGTCGGCGCGCACGGGGCAGGCCGGCTACTGGGTCTCGCGGGAGGCCGCCGGTCAGGGGATCGCCACGACGGCGCTCGCCGCGTTGATCGACCACGCCTTCCTCGTGCTGGGGATGCATCGGGTCGCCGCCTACGTCCAGCCCGAGAATCTGCCCAGTCTCAAGGTGCTGAACAAGCTCGGCTTCCGCGACGAGGGCTTGGGTCGCAACGTGCTGTATGTCGACGGGGCCTGGCGCGACCACCGCAGCTTCGCCCTGACGACCGAGGACGTCGCGGGTGAGTCGGTGGTGCGGCGCTGGAACGCCGCCCAGGCGCATCGGGCGGAGGCCTCGGGCGGTACGCCGTGAGCCGTCGCACCCCCACCCCTGCGGCCGGCGGTGTCCGCGGCGGCGCCCGGTCTCGCGCTGGTGGTCCCCACATCAGGCGCTGGTGAGGCACCGAATCAGGCCTTGGTGGGCCCTAAATGACAGCCGTGTAACTCTATTCGCCGACACACCGGCACGCCTCCAGCAGCCGGTCCCGGGCAGACCTTAGCTTTCTCGTGTGGGCAGCCTGATCTTCGTCGTCGTCCTTCTCATCTGGGCGACCTATCTGTCGCTGTACGTGGCCCGACGCCGCGAGCAGGTCTCGACGGCCCGGTCCGTGGACCGGTTCTCGTCGCACATGCGCGTGCTGCAGCGGCGCATGGTCAAAGAGGCCGCGCCCGCCGAGGAGGCGGCGCCGTCGTCCGGCAACACCCGCAGCTCGATCCTCGCCGCGGGTGCGCTGGAGCACGACGAGCAGCCGGCCGGCACCGCTCGGCCCGGCATGGCGCCGACCTCCCGGACCGAGCGCGGGGTTGCGGCGGCTCGGGCCTACCTGGGATCCGTACACAGCAACCGAGCCTTCGCCGCGTGGGGCGGGCTGACCGGTGCCCTGGACGGGGTGAACCCGCGGCGGCTGCGGGCCTACGCCCTGCTGACCTTCCTGCTCGCGGGCGGCATCTCGTTTGTGCTGGCCGCGCTGGGCCGGACGTCGTGGCTGCTGCCGGCCCTGTGCGCCGCGGGAGTCTTCGGTCTGTTGGCCTGGCTGCGGTCGGACCGGATGGCCGTGCTGGCGGCGCGGGAACGGCGCGCTACCGCCGATCGCAGCGCCACCGAGCGTGAGGCGCTTTCGCAGCAGCGGGCCCGGACGATCGCCGACGAGGAGTCGCAGCGGCGCGCGGCGCAGTCCCGCCCGGCGGCCGCTGAGTTCCCGGTGGCGCAGGAGAGCGCGCCCGCCCGGACCCGCAGCGCCTACGAGTTCTTCGACTTGGCCGTCTTCGACGAGAGCGCGACCGCCGGATCCGAGGCGCCCGCCTCGCAGCCGGCGACCTCGCAGCCGACCCCGTCGCGGTCGACCACCATGTCACAGCCGACCGTGTCGCAGGCCACCCCGTCGCAGCCGAGCGCGCCCGCGGTCGACCCGGTGGCGCAGGAGAAGCTGTGGCAGCCGGTGCCGGTGCCGCCGCCGACCTACACCCTCAAGGCCCGCGCCGACCACCCCGTCCCGGTACCGCTGGCGACCCCGACCGAGCCCGTGCCGATCGAGGTGGAGGACGACTTCGAGGACGCCCTGTGGCGGCAGAACGCGGTCGGTAGCTGACCTCTGGCGAATCTTGACGTCGCGGGACCGCCGATCGGGCGGTCACGCGACGCTTTTCCGGCCCGTTTCGGCCCTTCCCGGTCGTTGTCCGGCGGCTCTCGGCGGGGGTTCGGACCCCTGGGATCGGCTGCGTCGGGGCCGGATTTCAGGGCGGCGCTGCGGATTTCGAGGGCCGCTGGCCTGGTGCTATCGTGGGGTCTCGCATCTAGGGGCTGTAGCGCAGCTGGTAGCGCACCTCGTTCGCAACGAGGGGGTCAGGGGTTCGAGTCCCCTCAGCTCCAC
>Ga0056909_1001637_pt1 | contig 13120 bp, 13 predicted proteins | sample EBPBio102011_DNA_FD_62115 | JGI IMG/M metagenome (GOLD analysis project Ga0056909, IMG submission 62115) | Wastewater treatment Type I Accumulibacter community from EBPR Bioreactor in Madison, WI, USA - Reactor 1_1/10/2011_ DNA | ecosystem: Engineered > Bioreactor > EBPR > Anaerobic-Aerobic >...
CCATCGCATGGGCACGGCGGAAGTCGAAAGCGCGCTCGTGGCGCATGAGGCGGTGTCGGAAGCGGCGGTCGTGGGCTATCCGCACGACATCAAGGGGCAGGGCATCTATGCCTATGTCACCCTGATGAAGGGGGTCGAGCCTTCGGAAGAGCTGCGCAAGAAGCTGGAAGGCTGGGTCCGCAACGAGATCGGGCCGATTGCCAAGCCCGACCTGATCCAGTGGGCCCCGGGCCTGCCCAAGACCCGCTCGGGCAAGATCATGCGCCGCATCCTGCGCAAGATCGCCGAGAACGACTTCGGCGCGCTGGGGGATACCTCGACGCTGGCCGATCCGTCGGTGGTCGACGACCTGATCGCCAACCGCATGAACAGGGGCTGAGCGGATGGGTCCCGTCCTGATCCTTCTCGGCCCCCCCGGCGCAGGCAAGGGCACGCAGGCCCGGATGCTGGAAGAGGACTTCGGTCTGGTCCAGTTGTCGACCGGCGATCTGCTGCGCGCCGCCGTTGCAGCGGGAACCGAGGCCGGAAAACGCGCCAAGGCGGTGATGGAAGCGGGCCAGCTGGTCAGCGACGACATCGTGCTGGCGATCCTCAAGGACCGGATGGCGCAGCCCGACGTGGCGAAGGGCATCATCCTGGACGGTTTTCCCCGCACTGCGGGGCAGGCGGCGGCGCTGGACCGGCTTCTCGCGGATGCGGGGCGATCCGTGACCGCGGCGATCAGCCTGGAGGTCGAGGACGAGGCGATGGTCGCCCGTGTCTCGGGCCGCTACACCTGCGCCACCTGCGGCGAGGGCTATCACGACAGCTTCAAGCAGCCCGCCCATGCGGGAACCTGCGACAAATGCGGCGGCACGGCGTTCAAGCGCCGGGCCGACGACAACGCCGAGACGGTGCGCGAGAGGCTTGCCGCCTATCACGCCCAGACGGCCCCGCTGATCGCGCATTACGACGGGCTTTCGGTCCTGGAACGGGTTCCGGCGATGGGCTCCATCGACGGCATCCGGGCCGGGCTGGCCGGGATCGTGGGGCGCATCGCGGCATGAGATTGGCTCTTGCCCGGGCCTTGAGGAGAGGCAGGCAGAGCCGGAGAGGGAGGGGAAGGCCGTTCGCGGCGTGATCCTTCGAGGAAGGCCATCCCCAGCGGGATGGACAACACACAGGCCTGCCGGGACGGGCGGGCCAGACGCCAGAAACAGACGGGGACTGCCTGAATCACCGATTCAGGCCACAAGGAGGTATTGCATGGCTACGGCATCAACCAATGTGCGCGATCGCTCGCGCCCCATGACCGGAGAGGAGAAGAAAGTCATTCTCGCCTCTTCGGCGGGGACCATCTTCGAATGGTATGACTTCTATCTCTACGGCTCGCTGGCCGCCGTGATCGGCGCCCAGTTCTTCACGCCCTTCCCGGAAGCCACGCGCAACGTCTTCGCGCTGCTGGCCTTCGCTGCCGGCTTCATTGTGCGCCCCTTCGGCGCGCTGGTGTTCGGCTCTCTGGGCGACCTCATCGGCCGGAAATACACCTTCCTGATGACGATCCTGATCATGGGCCTGTCGACCTTCCTCGTCGGCCTCATGCCCAGCTACTATTCCTGGGGCATCGCCGCGCCGATCCTGCTGATCGTGCTACGGATGCTGCAGGGCCTCGCCCTTGGCGGGGAATACGGCGGCGCTGCGGTCTATGTGGCCGAACATGCCCCCGCCAACCAGCGCGGCTATTTCACCGCTTTCATCCAGACCACCGCCACGCTGGGCCTTCTGCTGTCGCTCATCGTGATCATCTCGGTGCAGGGCTACGTCAACGGCAACTATCCCGACCAGCCGGTGCTCGACGCTGCCGGAGTCGCGGTGATGAATGCCGACGGCACCCCGGCGATGATGAAGGCCTTCAATGCCTGGGGCTGGCGGATTCCCTTCCTCGGCTCGATCCTGCTGCTGGCGATCTCGCTCTACATCCGCCTGCAGATGAACGAATCCCCCGCCTTCAAGAAGATGAAGGAAGAGGGGGCCCAGTCCAAGGCGCCGCTGCGCGAGGCCTTCGGCAACTGGAAGAACGGCAAGATCGCCCTGATCGCGCTTCTTGGCCTGACCGCCGGGCAAGCCGTGGTCTGGTATTCCGGCCAGTTCTACGCGCTGTTCTTCATCCAGAACATCGTCAAGGTCGACAGCTTCTCGGCGAACGTCTTCGTCGCCTGGTCGCTGGTGCTGGGAACGGGCGGCTTCCTGTTCTTCGGCGCGCTCTCTGACCGCATCGGCCGCAAGCCGATCATCCTGGCAGGCTGCCTGATCGCCGCCATCACCTACTTCCCGGTGTTCAAGCTTCTGACCCATACTGCCAACCCGGTGCTGGCCGCGGCGCAGGACACCTCGATCATCGTGACCGCCGACCCGGCCAACTGCTCGTTCCAGTTCAACCCGGTCGGCACCGCGAAGTTCACCAACTCCTGCGACATCATGAAGGCCGGCCTGACCGCGCGTTCCGCCAACTCCTCCACCGAGGATGCCCCTGCGGGCACCATCGCCTCGGTCAAGATCGGCGAGACGGTGGTCCAGGGCTATGACGGCAAGGCCGAGAATGCCGCGGACGAGAAGAAGCGTTTCGACGGCGAGCTGAACGCGGCGCTGACCGCGGCCGGTTATCCGATCAACGCGGCCGAGAATACCTCGGTGGCGAAGGCTGAGCACTTCCTGGACATCTTCACCGGCCAGAAGCTGATGATCGTCGCGATCCTGACCTATCTGATCATCCTGGTGACGATGGTCTACGGCCCGATCGCGGCCATGCTGGTCGAGCTGTTCCCGACCCGGATCCGCTACTCCGGCCTGTCGCTGCCCTACCACATCGGCAACGGCTGGTTCGGTGGCCTTCTGCCCGCGACCGCCTTCGCGATCTCGGCCCAGACCGGCAACATCTATGCGGGCCTGTGGTACGCGATCGTGATCGCCCTGATGACCGTGGTGATCGGCGCGCTCTTCGTGCCGGGCGGCACCCACAAGAAGGATATCTTCGCCGACGACAATCGGTAAGATACTGAACTCCGGGCCGGGGCGCGCGTCGCTCCGGCCCGGACCTCCTGTTTCCCGACAAGCCTGGCTGCAGGTTTCTCCGGACGCAGGTCGGCGGGCCCTTCCACCGGCCCGCCGCTTCTTCCGCCTCAGCCGCGCAGGCGCCGGACGATCATGGCAAGGGCAAGCACGATGCCAAGGATGATCAGGTTCGACACGATCCCCGCAGCGACTGCTTCGGTCAGGCTGGTCGCGCCCGCGCCTTGCGTCGTCGGCAGGATCACCGCGACGAAGATCACCCCCGCCGCCAGCGGAAGGACGGTGCCGGTCGCCGCCCGCGTACGGAACATGGTGAAGACCAGCGCCACGATCAGGCCGATGCGGAACGGGTCCAGAAGCTGCGACTGGATAAGCTCGATCATGGGTTGCCCTTTCGTTTGCGCCAGTTTCCCGATCCGGGCCGCCCGCACAAGCCCCACCATGTTCGGGGCGGTCCGATGACCGCGGCCAAGATGCAGCCCTCGCCCCGTGTGCTGGTGGTCGAGGACGAGGACAACATCGCCATCGCTCTGGAATTCCTGATCACGCGGGAAGGCTATGCGCATGACCGGGTGGCATCGGGTGCCGAGGCGTTGCCGCGCATCCGCGACACGCGGCCCGACCTGGTGCTGCTGGACGTGATGCTGCCCGAAGTGTCGGGCTATGATATCTGCACAGGCATCCGCACCGACCCGGCGCTGGCGGCGGTGAAGGTGCTGATGATGACGGCGCGAGGATCGGCCATCGAGCGGAAGCGGGGCATGGAGCTTGGGGCGGACGGGTTCATCTCGAAACCGTTCGAGCTGAACGATCTGCGCTCCGAGGTGCGGCGGCTGCTGGCGGGTTGACGTTCGCCTCCTCGTGCGCCTTCGGCTTCTCGTCGGACGGTGGGCCGGCAGCGAGGAGGAACGAAGTTCCCGACGAGCCTATTGCGCGAATGGGTCCGCCGGATAGCCGACCCCGACCAGATACAGCCCCTGCGGCGGGCTGACCGGGCCGCAGGCCGCGCGGTCCCGCGCCTCCAGCGCCGCCCCCACATCCCCGGGCGTCCAGGCCCCGGCGCCCACCCTCTCCAGCGTGCCGACGATCGACCGCACCTGGTTGTGCAGGAAGCTTCGCGCCGCCAGGTCGAAGCGGTATTCTACCCCGCCGGGGTAGGGCTGTTCGGAAATGTCGATCCGGTCCAGCGTCTTCACCGGGCTTTTCGCCTGGCAGAGGGTAGAGCGGAAGGTGGTGAAATCATGCTGCCCGACCAGCATTGCCGCCCCGGCCCGCATCGCCTCGATGTCCAGCCGGTTCAGCACCTGCCAGACCAGCCCCTTGTCATGGGTGACCGGCGCGCGGCGGGCGACGAGGCGGAAGCGGTAGCGCCGCCCTGTGGCCGAAAAGCGGGCGTGGAACGCCTCCGGCACCCGCGCGCAGGCAAGCACCGCCACCGGATCGGGCCGCAGATGGGCGTTCAGCGCCGAGGCCAGGCGGAACGGCTCCCACTCCCGGGTCAGGTCCACATGCGCGACCTGCGCCGTGGCATGCACCCCCGCATCGGTGCGCCCCGCCGCGGCGATGGTATGCGGGCCGGGCTCCAGCTTTCCCAGCGCCTTCTCGACCGCCCCCTGCACCGAGGGCAGCCCCTGCGCCTGCCGCTGCCAGCCCGCGAAGGGGCCGCCGTGGTATTCGATTTGCAGGGCATAGCGGGGCATGGCCCTCTCCCTACCCCGGAAAAGGGTCGTCGTGCAATCCTTGCCAGATCCTTAACGTCCGCAGTCAAGATACTGATATCATGTGGCATTCAGGAATTGTCCACCGTGGACAGGCGGATCGGGCCCGGTCAATATCGCCCAGCCCGCCCAGCCGCCTTCCAATCCCGCCCGGCCCTGCCTATCTTGGACCGGCAAGGCAGAAGGGGCGGCAAGGGTGTTCTCCGGGCTGACGGACGGAATTTCCCGGGGAATCGAAAGCGCGGGGGCGGGCCTTTCCGGGACCCTGTTCGACACCACCCTGCGCCTTGGCGTGACCGGCCTCTCCCGTGCGGGAAAGACCGTCTTCATCACCGCCCTGGTCGCGAACCTTCTGAACCGGGGCCGGATGCCGCAGCTTCGGGCTGCCGCGCACGGCCGCATCCAGGCGGTCTACCTGCAACCCCAGCCCGACCTGACGCTGCCCCGCTTCGACTACGAGGCGCATCTTGCCGCCCTGACCGGCGACCAGCCCCGCTGGCCCGCCTCGACGCGGGCGATCTCGGAGCTTCGCCTCTCGTTCCGCGTCCAGCCCGCCGGGTTCTTCGCCGGGTGGCGCGGTCCCCGGACGCTGCACCTCGACATCGTCGACTACCCCGGCGAGTGGCTGCTCGACCTCGCCCTTCTGGATGACAGCTACGAGGCCTGGTCGGAGGCCACCCTCGCCCGGCTGGAGAAACGCCCCGAGGCGGCGGCCTATCTCGCGCTTGCGCGGGCCGAGGATGGCGCGCTGCGGCTGGACGAGGGCAAGGCGCGGCAGCTGGCCGAGAGCTTCACCGCCTATCTCGCCGCTGCCCGCGACCTTGGCCGGGTCGACGTGACCCCGGGCCGGTTCCTGCTGCCGGGCGATCTGGCGGGCTCGCCCGTCCTGACCTTCGCCCCGCTGCCGAAACCCGCGCTGACCCCCCGCAACAGTCTCTGGCGCGAGATGGAGCGGCGCTATGAGGCCTACAAGTCGAAGGTCGTGCGGCCCTTCTTCCAGGACCATTTCGCCAGGCTCGACCGGCAGGTGGTGCTGATGGATGTCCTGGGCGCGATCCACCAGGGCCCCCGCGCGGTGGAGGATCTGCGCCGCACGATGGCCGAGGTGCTGAAGGCGTTCCGGCCGGGGCGGAACTCGTGGCTCTCCTCGCTCTTTGGCGGGCGGCGGGTGGAGCGCATCCTGTTTGCCGCCACCAAGGCCGACCACCTGCATCACGAACAGCACCCGGCGCTGACCGCGATCACCGGCGCGCTTCTGGCCGAGGCGAAGCATCGCGCCGATTTTTCGGGCGCGCGGACCGAGGCGATGTCGCTGGCCAGCTTGCGGGCGACGGTGGAAGAGGTCGTCACCCGGGACGGGGTCGAGGTTCCGGCGGTGCGGGGGACGCTTTTGTCCACCGGCAAGCCCGCGCTGATGTATCCCGGCGCGCTGCCCTCGGACCCGGCGCGGCTGCTGTCACCTGCGCGGGAAGGGGCGGAGGCCTGGCTTGACGCGGATTACAGCCTGATGACCTTCGCTCCGGCCCGGCTGATGCTGCGCCCCGGCGAAGGCCCGCCGCATATCAGGCTGGACCGGGCGGTGGAATTCCTGATCGGAGACCAGTTGTGAGCCGCCCGCCGAAGCCTTTCCTGGAGGAGATGGAGGAGGCCGCCGACCCCTCGCTCGCCCCGCCGGTGCCGGATGCCTTGCCCGAGGGTCAGGCGATGCAGGCCGTGGCCGCCCTGATGCAGAAGCGCGGCTCGGGGCTGACGCGGTTTGCGGTCTGGGCGTTTTCGGCGCTGTTCAGCTTTGCCCTGTCGGTCGCGGCCTATGATTTCGTGACCGGGCTTCTGGCGCGGAATGTCGTGCTTGGCTGGCTCGCCTTTGCGCTTGTGGTGCTGGCTGTCGTCGCGGGCCTGTTCCTGGCCCTGCGGGAATGGGGCGCCTTCCTGCGGCTGAAGCGGCTGGATGGCTTGCGTGGACAGGCTGTCGAGGCCCGGGCTGCGGCGGACCTGAAAGCGGCGCGGCGGGTGGTCGCGGGCCTGACCGGCCTTTACGCCGCGCGGGGCGATACCGCCTGGGGCCGGGCGCGGCTGGCCGAGCGCGACGGCGAGATGATGGACGCCGATGCCCTGCTGGCGCTGGCCGAGCGGGAATTGCTGACCACGCTGGACGCCGAGGCGCGGCTGGTGATCGAGGGCGCGGCGCGGCAGGTGGCGACGGTGACGGCGCTGGTGCCGCTGGCCTTGGCCGATGTGGCAACGGCGGCGGTGGCGAACCTGCGGATGATCCGGCGGATCGCGGAAATCTACGGCGGGCGGTCGGGCAGTTTCGGCAGCCTGAAGCTGCTGCGCCGGGTCTTCGGGTCGCTGCTCGCGGCGGGGGCCCTGGCGCTGACCGATGACATGATCGGCTCGGTCGCGGGGGGCGGGGTGCTGTCCAAGCTCTCGCGCCGGTTCGGCGAGGGGGTGGTCAACGGCGCGCTGACGGCGCGGGTCGGGCTGGCGGCGATGGAGCTGTGCCGGCCCTTGCCCTTCGTCGCGCTGGAGCGACCGGCGGTGTCCTCGCTGGTCAAGCGGGCGCTGGCGGGGCTGGTGGCGCGGGGATCGTCGGGCGCCAGTTGAATTGAGCGCGTTCCGCGCAAGTCTTTGTCTCGCCTCTGGCGCAAGCGCCAACCGGCTCGGGCGCTTGGGGGCGCTTCGCCCCCCAAACCCCCAGAGGATATTTGGAGCCAGGTGAAGGATGGGGGGAAGGCGGGTTCCGCGTCCGACTATCTGAACCTGTCCAGAAGTTTCTGCATCGGGCTGCGGGTGTCCTCGGCGGGTTGGGATGCCGGGGCGGGTGCCTCGGGCTTGTCCCTCGTGGTTGAGGACCGGGGCGGTGCGGTGCGCAGGGCGACCGCATTCTGGAACTTCTGGCCGTCGCCCGCCGCCAGGGCCTCGGCCCCGTCCGAGATGCCGTGGAGGAGGTCATCGAGCCAGTCGGCGTCGGCCTTGGCGAAGTCGTGCAGGACGTAGGCCGCCACCGCGTCCTTGTGGCCGGGGTGCCCGATGCCAAGGCGGACGCGGGCGTAGGCGTCACCGAGATGACCGTGGATCGAGCGGAGGCCGTTGTGCCCGGCATGGCCGCCGCCCTGTTTCAGGCGCAGCTTGCCGGGGGCGAGGTCAAGTTCGTCATGGAAGACGGTGAGGTCGGCGAGCGGCAGTTTCCAGAAGGCGACGGCGGCCTGCACCGACTGGCCGGAGAGGTTCATGAAGGTTTCGGGCTTCAGGAGGGCGACCTTTTCGGTGCCGAGCCGGCCTTCGCTGACAAGGCCCTGGAAGGCCTTGCGCCAGGGGGTGAAGCCGTGGTCGGCGGCGATGCGGTCGACGGCCATGAAGCCGATGTTGTGCCGGTTTCCCGCATATTTGGCGCCGGGATTGCCGAGACCGACCCAGAGTTTCACCTTTGCTCTCCCGTTCCGCGCACCGGGTGCGGTATAGCGGGGGCAGGGGCTTGAGACAACCGGACGGGACGAGATGCGCAGCTTCACCCTTCGCGGCCTGACGCTTACCCTGCCGGAGTCGGCGCTGAAGGGGAACCTGGAGCGGGCCCTGTCCTCGGGCCGCTACGAGAACCACGAGGCGGATGCGCTGTTGATGCATCTGCGGCCGGGGGACCGGTGCCTTGACCTTGGGGCGGGGCTGGGGTTCATCTGCGCGCTGGCGGCGGGCGTGCTGGGGGAGGGCTTCGTCTTCGGCGTGGAAGCCGGGCCGGAGACGGCGAAGCTGGCGCGAAAAAACCTGGCGGCGAACGGGTTTCCGGGGGTGAAGATCGTCCGGGGCGCGGTGGTGGCGAGCGGCGAGGGCGAGGTCGATTTCGGCCAGCGTCCCGCCTTCTGGGCGAGCGCGTTGAAGGGGCGGCAGGGCTGGCCGGAGAATGCGGAGGTGATCCGGGTGACGGCGCGGCCTGTCGGGAAGCTGCTGGAGAGGTTCCGGCCTTCGGTGATCTGCTGCGACATCGAGGGCGGCGAGCTGGAGGTGCTGGCCGAGCCCTTGCCGGGGGTGCGGCTGGTGGTGGTCGAGACCCATCCGCAGGTCTATGGGGCGGAGGGGGTGAAGCAGATCGCCGCGGCTCTGGCGGCGCAGGGGTTCGCGACGGCCGGGGGTGCAAAGGCCGATACGCTGGTCTTCGCGCGTGGCCCGGAGGCTGCCATCCATGTGGGGCGATCCGCTTCGGGTTGACGCCGGGCGGTCTTTGCCCGACCTTGCGGCCCCAGCCAGACCCACCGCCCGCGCGCCCTTCTCCCCGCGTTCGGGACGTGCTCCAGCCATCACCGTCAAGACAGGAGACACGGAATGTATCTGACCATGAACCGCTTCAAGGTGAATGCGGGGCAAGAGGCCGCTTTCGAGAAGATCTGGACCGGGCGCGACAGCCATCTGCCGAAAGTGCCGGGCTTCGTGAGCTTTCACCTGCTCAAGGGACCCGAGGCCGAGGGGATCCGGCTTTATGCGTCGCATACCATGTGGGAGAGCGAGGATGCGTTCAAGGCCTGGACGAAGTCCGAGGCATTCCGTTCGGCGCATTCGGGGGCGGGCGGGCATCAGGGCGTGATGGCAGGACATCCGCAGCTGGAAGTGTTCGAATCGGTCCAGCATATCGGCGCCTGAGGCCCGAAATGCAGGCGGGGGACCCGAAGGCCCCCCGCGCAAATCCTGACGTCAGGCCGATCAGGCGCTGGCTTCTTCCGCCTCTTCCGCCACCAGACCCGACGGGGCCGCGATGTTCGCGATCACGAAGTTCCGGGCGATGGTCGGCTTGGCGCCCGAGGGCAGCTGCACGTCCTCGATATGGATGACGTCGCCGATCTTCTTGCCGGTCAGGTCGACCGTGATGTGATCGGGGATGTCGCCCGCGGTGACTTCCAGTTCGACCTCGTGACGGACCACGGTCAGGGTGCCGCCGCGCTTCAGGCCGGGGCTAGCGTCCTGGTTGACGAAATCGACGTGGATGAACAGCTCGATCCGGCTTTCGTCGTGGATGCGCATGAAGTCGACATGCGTCGGCAGGTCCTTGACCACGTCGCGCTGGACGCTGCGGCAGATGACGTGAACGTCTTTCTGCCCTTCGACCTTGAGGTTGAAGAGCGTCTGCAGGAAGCGGCCCTGCCGAAGCTTGGTCAGGAGGTAGTTGTAGTTCATCTTGATCGGCTGCGGTTCTGCCCCGTCGCCATAGATGATGCCGGGTACGTTGCCTTCGCGGCGGGCTTGACGGGCGGCCCCCTTGCCTGTCCCCGTCCGTACCTCGGCCTTAAGATCGATGATCTCGCGTGCCATTGGTTCTCTCCATATGATGGTCCGCCATCCTCCAAGGGTGCATGGCGCGACCGGGGGGCAGTAGCGGAGAATTGCCGGGAAGGGAAGGGGGAAGTTCCGCCTGAGGGACAGTGATCCCCGGCGGGGTTGATCGCAGAGGAGCGCAAGAAGGTCGAGGCGGAGGCAACGGGCGGCGCGCTGGTCTGCAACCTGCTGCGCGAATCGCGTCGGGCGCAACGCCGTGTCGTTTTCGGCGGCGGCAGAGGTCGTGGCTGGGCTGGATGGCAGCGGTGGGGCGCGGTAGCACTCATGCTCTTGCGCCCCGGAGCGATCAGATGATTTCCCTTTCCAACCTTGCCCATGCCCGGCCCGCGATTGCGGCCTTTGCGGCGATGGGCGTGCTGTGGGGCACCTTCGCGGCGGTGCTGCCGGACCTGAAGGCGATGCTGGGGGTGGACGAGCGGCAGCTTGGCCTGCTGATCTTCTGCACGCCGATCGCGGCGATCAGCGCCATGCTGGCGGCGCCGGGGTTCGGCGCGGCGGTGGGGCGGCCTGCCCTGCCGCTGGCGGTCATGCTGATGGCGCTGGCCTTCGCGCTGCCGGGGCAGGTCCCGGTCTGGTGGCTGTTCCCGCTGGCGATGGCCTGCGCGGGGGCGGCGACGGGGCTGACGGATGTGCTGATGAACGCGCGTGTCGCGGCGATGGAGACCTCGCGCGGGTTGCACCTGATGAACCTGACCCATGCCGCTTATTCCTTCGGCTATGCCGGGGGCGCGATGCTGACCGGCCTGCTGCGCGGCGCGGGCTGGGGACCGGGTTGGGTGATGGGGACGATGGCGGCGCTGGGGGTGGCCTGTGCTGCGCTGACGCTGGAGCGAGACGGGCGCATCGAGGGATTGCGCAAGCCGAAGGATGGCTCGGGCGGCGCTTTGGGCTGGGTGCCGGTGATCGGCGGCGGGATCGTGCTGATCGCCTTCATGACCGAGAATGCGGCCGAGAACTGGTCGGCGCTGCATATCGAGAAGACGCTGGGCGGCAGTCCGGAGCAGGGTGCGCTGGGACCGGCGATGCTGGCGCTGACGATGGGCTTTGCGCGGCTGGGCGGGCAGGGACTGGCGGGGCGGGTGAACCCCTACACGTTGCTGCGGGCGGGGGCGGTGATCGCCTCGCTGGGTGCGCTGGTGGTGGCAGGGGCGCCGGGGCCGGGGCTGGCCTACCTGGGGTTCTTCGTGATGGGGATCGGGGCCTCGGTGCTGGCGCCGACGGCGTTTTCGCTGGTGGGGCAGCTGAGCAAGTCCGAGGCGCGGGCAAGGGCGATCGCGCGGGCGACGCTTCTGGGCTATTTCGGCTATTTCGTCGGCCCGCCCGTCCTGGGGCTGATCGCGGGCACCTTCGGGCTGCGCTTCGCCTTCGTCTATGCCGCCTGCCTGGTGGGCCTGGTCTTCGTGCTGGCCCCGGTGCTGGCGCGTCAGCGGACCTGAATTTCCAGCAGGCGCGGGCCGTCCTGCGGGGTGATCAGCATTTCGCCCAGCTCGTCCGGGTCGGGCGTCACGCTGGCAAAGACCATGTCGCAGGCCATCGCGAAATGCTCCATGTCCAGGGGCGAGGGGTTGCACCCGATGATCGGATCGACCTTGGCCTGACGGAGGGAATCCTCGATTTCGCGAAAACCGGCATTGTTCCAGACGACATAGGTGATGGGCAGGTTTTCATCGACGGCGGTGCGCAGCTCGCCGGGGCTGAATTGCAGGCCGCCGTCGCCGATCAGGCAGACCACGGGCGTACCGGGGGCGGCGATGGCGGCGCCGACGGCAGCCCCCGGACCGAAGCCGAGCGCGCCATAGCCGGTGGCAGCGTTGAACCAGCCGCGCGGGCGGTCATGGTCGTAATAGAGGTTCGCGGCATAGATCGGCTGGGTGCTGTCGCCGACGATGATCGAATTGGGCATCGCGTCGCGGATCACCTCGACGATGTCGAGCTGGGCGGGCATGGTTTCGGACAGCGTCGCAAGCTCGGCCCGGGCCGCCCGGCGGATCTCTTCCGCGCGGGTCGCGCCATCACGGTTGGCGCGGATGGTCATCGGCAGCAGCGCGGCCATCATTGCGCCTGCATCGGCCTTGACCGGCATCTTGGCGGGATGGCGGGCGAGCTGGTCGGCGCAGATGTCGATGCGGATCATGTCCGAGAGGTTCGGAACCCGGCCGTTGGCATACATGTCATAGTCGGTCGGCCCAAGCTCGGTTCCGATGGCGAGAATCTGGTCGGCGTCGGCGATGAACTTGCGGACCGAGGTCAGGCTGGGCGAGGCGGGAACGGTCAGCCGGTGGCCGAACATCGCGCCGCGCGCGTTGACGGTCTGGATGACGGGCGCATCGAGGGATTCCGCAAGCTTCTGCAAGGGCTCTTCGGCACCGCGGGTGCCGCCCCCGGCGAGGATGACGATACGCTCGGCGCTGTTGAGCGCGGCGGCGATGCTGCGCAGGCGGCCGAGAGGAAGGGGGACGGCGCTGCCTGACACCACGGGGGCGGGCAGCTCGGGGCAGGGCTGGCCCATCATGTTGGTGGAGATCTGGATATGGGCGGGGCCGGGGCGGCCGGCGGTCATCGCGGCGAAGGCGCGGTCCAGAACCTCGCCCAGTTTCTTCGGGTCGGTCACGGTTTCGCTGTGGCAGAGGGTGGCGACCATCGCGCCCTGGTCGGGAAGCTCGTGCAGGCGGCCGAGGCCCTTGCCGAGCGTGTCGCTGCGACCGAGGCCGGAGATGACCAGCATGGGCACGCTGTCGGCCTTGGCCTGGGCCATCGCGGTCAGCGTGTTGGTGAGGCCCGGCCCGGTGATCACGAAGGCTGCGGCGGGCTTGCCCGAGACGCGGGCATAGCCGTCGGCCATGAAGCCCGCGCCCTGTTCGTGGCGGGGGGTGACGTGGCGGATCCTGTCCCCGGCGGCGGCGAGGCCGCGATACAGCTCGATGGTGTGGACGCCGGGGATGCCGAAGACGGTGTCGATCCCGCGCGCGATCAGACCCTCGACCAGACGGATGCCGACGGTGGTCATGCTGCATTCCCCAGGATGCTGGCCG
>Ga0056909_1001644_pt1 | contig 13063 bp, 10 predicted proteins | sample EBPBio102011_DNA_FD_62115 | JGI IMG/M metagenome (GOLD analysis project Ga0056909, IMG submission 62115) | Wastewater treatment Type I Accumulibacter community from EBPR Bioreactor in Madison, WI, USA - Reactor 1_1/10/2011_ DNA | ecosystem: Engineered > Bioreactor > EBPR > Anaerobic-Aerobic >...
GCACCCACTTCGGCGGCAGCCTGTTCGCGATGACCGACCCGTTCTGATAGGGGGCCTCAGAATCGTTACCTTGTGCTAGCCTGCTGGCTCACCCAGCGGAGAGCGCACATTGACGTGCTTCAAGCAAGGCTGCTGCAAGCATCAAGGCCACTCTAGCGATCGAACTGTCTCTCCCCTGCAGGAACAGATCCAGGGGGCCGCAGAATGGAACTGATTTGGTCCACGGACGACTTCAAGCTGCACGGCGTTTCGTATCGCGAATTCCCAATCCTGCTTGATTCAGAAATGGTCGGCGTCTCGCCAGCCAACACGTTCCTCCGATATCACCTCCTGCAACGGGGAAGGGTTGGATCCGCCAAGAGTTGGAAGGTCTATGGGCAAGCGCTGTACGACTACTTCGGCTTTCTCGAAGCGCACGACCTAGTCTGGAACGACACCCCGAAGGCAGAGGATCACACACCAGTTGCTGCATATCGCGACTACTGCAAGGACACGATAGGGCTGAGCCTGAACACGGTCAGGCAAAGGTTGTATCTGATCTGTGAGTTCTACAAATACGCCCACAAGCAGAACTGGATCGAGACACTTCCGTTTTCAAGGGAGATTGTTCTAGCACCGAAAGCAGACACGCTCCTCGAGCACATCGACAGTTCCGGCGACGAGGTCGCATCGACTAGCGTTATGCCAAAGATGAGGAAGACGCTTCCACAGTTTCTGTCGACAGACCAGATCCAGCAACTGCTCGCCACAGCGCACAATCCCCACCACAAAATGATTGTGCGCATGGGACTACAGACGGGACTTCGTCGCGAAGAGATCGCCACATTCCCCTACGCCTACCTGATCGCTCCCGCACGCCTTGGCCATGCGCCCAAGAACATCAGAGTTCACCTGGATCCGGAAGATGGACACGGCATGCGAACCAAAGGCAACAAGGAGAGAACCATCTACATCAGCCGGAACTTCATGAAAGACCTGTGGCACTACTTCGTTCAGGTCCGCGGAGAGCGGGCGAGACAAGGTGCCTCTCAATCGAATGCACTGTTCTTGAACCAGGATGGAAACCCTTTTGCAGCCGGCGGAAAGGGAATTGAGCGGATCGTCCGCAACCTTGGCGCCAGTGTCGGCATCAAGGTGTGGCCGCATATGTTGAGGCACACCTATGCAACTCACACCCTGAATTCCATGCAGCAAGGTGACAAGACCATTGAGCCAATCGTGTTCTTGCAACGACAGCTAGGCCACGAATCCATACAGACGACCATGGTCTATGCGCATTTGATCGACGAACTGGCAGACGCCGCCGTGCTCCAGTACGACGATGAAGTCACGGAATGGAGCCGAGCTTAGCGAATGGGCAGGAAGAAGAACTTCCCGAAAGCAGACCTGACCGTCCCGACGGCTGTCATTCGCAAGACCGAAAGCGGTGGAATTGAGATTTCGAAGGAACTCATCTCGCAAGCACAAACTGTCGTCCGGTTCCCCGCAGAAGGCAACGCAACCGACCGCAGAAGTTTTGATTTTTCTCCTTGGTATGGAGTGGGTGTCGATCAGATCACATACGCATTCCAAAAGCAGGTCGAACGGTTCCTGCTGACCGGGGACGGGGATCTATCAATTGCAACCATCGCAGGATACTGCGGCAACGGGGCGAAGCTGTTCCTGGATTACTGCGTACTGACTGCCGGCGCGCTCGGCCGTGACCTGGTTCTGCCTGACATCGGTCGCCCGCTCGTTGATGGCTATCTTTTCCATTTACGCCAGTCGACCATAAAAACAACGACTCAGCGGCACAAATACACCTGCCTGAAGGCGATACTCGTTGGCCTTGCCGAAAGTAAGGTGATTGTCATCCTGAACGGAGAAGAAGGTACATTTCCTCCAAATCCGTTTCCGAACATTGGGCGCAAGCAACAAGGCGAGAAGCCACTGGATCAGCGAGAAAGAAAGACATTCGCTGCTGCATTGAAGACCGCAGTGATGCCGATTTTTCATGACGGTGCAGAACCAACGGCCGATCTCCTGACGTATGCCATTCTGGCCATCGCGCTCAGAACCGGGAGGAACACCACACCATTGCTTGAGCTCCCCGTCGACTGCCTCAGGCCGCACCCGAAGAAGAACATGCGGATTCTCGTGTGCTTCAAGAGGCGGGGCGCCACGACCCATAAGGTCGCATTACGCGACGTGAGCGACATTGCCATGTCCGCCAGCGTTCTTCCAGACGTGGTTCGGCTGATTGAACGCGCCAAGATCCTTTGCGAACCCCTGCAGAAGGATGCCCCAGCCCATTTGAAGGGCCGGCTATGGCTCTATCGCAACGCCGCAGGTCGCGTTACACATATCAGCGATATGACGCTCATGACCGTCATACAAAGACTCGTCAAGGATGCCGATCTTGTAGATGCGAACGGAGATCCGTTGCGCGTCAACATCTCCCGCCTACGGAAAACGTTCGCCAATCGCATTTTCGAGATTCTGGATGGCGACATCGCAGCCACGGCCAGGGCTCTGGGAAATACCGCGCGCACCACGGATCGCGACTATTTGATTCCCAGCGAAGACGCGAAGAGGAACTGGAGTTTCATGGGGCAAGTTCTTGCCAATGAACTTGAGACAGGGACGCTTGTGACGCAAAAGACGCCTACTTCGCGCTGCAGTGACCCGAAGAACGGCCAGTTGGCACCAAAGAACGGGACACAGTGCATGAACTTCCTTGCCTGCTTGCGGTGCAGGAACTTCGTCGTGACGGGCGATCCGGATGACCTCCATCGGCTATTCAGCTTTTTCTGGCTGGTGGTGCGGGAACGGGACAGGGTCACCAAGAAGAGATGGAAGCGTCACTACGCGCACCTGGTCAGGCTGATCGAACGGGACGTCGTGGATCGTGGAATTGCCGAGAGGAAGCTGGATCCAGATGTGATCCGTTCGGCCCGGGATCGCGCGCGTACCAACCCACATCCCTTCTGGTCAAGGCCGGATTCCCTTGAGTACCTGCAATGAATTCACAAGCATCCCCGGCAGGCCATCGCGGTTATTCACTGCAACCATCCAGTGTTCTCGAATTGTCGTCTCTGGACAGGGACTCATTGATTGTTTCTGCCATCAATGTCAATGGATCGTGGCAGACGGTTAGCCGTTATGGGGACGACTCATGGTTGCTCCACAGTGGCGTCACTAATCAGAACAAGGGATACCGAACCCTGAATTTCACGACCGTACCAGAGCCTTTCCGTGCGGCGATGAAAGCCATCATGTACCGGTTTATGCGCCGCGGAAGCATGAATCGCGGCCGACTTCCCAGCGTGTCCACGGTGAGATTACTTTTCTGGGATTCGATATCGTTCTTCCGCTACATCCTATCGCTCGGCATCGAACGACTTCAAGACGTCAGTCCATTTGTATGCGCCACTTATGTCCAGGAAATGAAAGGGCGCACATCAGCGAGAGGTAAATCCTTCTCTCGCACGACGCTTGAGAAGCGATTCCGCGCGATCGAGATGCTGCATGAACTGAGCAAGCATACGGACGATTCGATGCCTACCCATCCCTGGCCGGATTCCTCTGCGAAGATCCTCTCAGGAACGCTGACCGGATCCAGGGGAAGCCGGCATCATGGTGTCACGCCCCTCATTCCTGACCATATCTTCTGCGCGCTGTTCCAAGCCTCGCATGCCTTGGTACAGAAAGCCCAATACATTCTTGACCTGCGCGATGAGCTTGCGACCGTGGAATCAGCAGGCGGCGGAAATTCCAAGGAAGCGAATACGTGCGCGATGAGGAGGCACCTGGTAAGCCGAGGATGGGCTCACGGGTTAGCGAAATTCCAGGAAACAGTCACGGATCTCAGAACAGCCTGCTACATCATTGTCGCCAGCCTTTCCGGTTGCAGAAATCATGAAATCGCGGCGATCCAGTGCGGCTCGTACTATCGAACGGAGGGCAGCGATGGAGAGACATACTGGTGGATGCGGAGCCAATCGATCAAGACAGATGCCGGCGATACGGAATGGATGATTCCAGAAGCGGCCGTGCGGGCACTACAAGTCATGGATCGCTGGGCCATCCCATACCAGACCATTATCGCCGATGAAATCGCCCAGCGCCGGGCTATCGACCCCACCGACACCGAAATTGCCGAGGCGGAGAGGCATCTCAAGGCGGTATTCCTCGGAAGAGGTTCCAGAAACGGAAATGCCGTACGCACCATCTCGTTGAGATCACTCAGCGTTAGCCTTTTGGCGTTTGCGAAGAAGAACGGTATCGCCTGGAACGTGGCCACTCACCAGTTCCGTCGCACCTTTGCTCACTACGCTGCTCGCAGCCAATATGGCGACCTACGCTACCTGAAAGAACACTTCAAGCACTGGACTATCGACATGACCTTGCTCTATGCGTTGAACGATGCGCTGGAGGAGACATTGTTCGAGGAAATTGGCGAGGAGGTTGACAGTCTACGTGAGGCAAAAATCGACCTCTGGCTTTCTCCAGACGTCCCACTTTCTGGAAGAACCGGCCGCGGGTTCGTCGAGTATCGAGGAGCCAACCCCATCACGTTGTTCAAAAGCAGGGCCGAGATGATCCAAACAATCTCGGAGAACATCGAGATTCGCAGCAATGGACATGCCTGGTGTTCGGCACACCATGGAATCGACTGTGTAGGGAACGGCGGGCTGGATCGGATCCGTTGCACCGACTGCCAACATAGTGTCATCGAAGCGCAGCATGCACCCTTCTACCAAGGGTTGTATGAGCACCTAGAAACCCTCCTCGATTGCGATGACATCGGTGAAGGCGGATTGCTTCGCGTGCGCCGCGATCTGGACAGATGCGCCATCGTGCTTCGCGATCTTGGCCATGAGCTGAACAACAACGGTGCCGCATGAAGAACAGCCGCTTGGCATCTGAAGACAGGCAAAAGCAACTTCGCCTTGCCATCACCCGCATAGAGCGAGGGCGCTCGCAAACCAAAGCGAGGAAGCTGACGATCTCTTCGGTAGCAAGGGAAGCGGGCGTGAGTACCTCGCTCATTCACAACCACCATCCCGAGATTGCTGAGGTCATCCGCGAGAAGCAGGGACGATCCAGTCGAGCCATGCGGGATGCGAAGCAATCGGAACTCAAGGCAGAGCGGGAGAAGAATCAAAAACTACGATCCGAGAATGCTCAGTTGCGGCAACAGATTGCCAAGCTGGCCTCGGTCAACGAACTGTTGACGATGAACATCTCCTCGCTTGAGGCACGAATGTCCGGCGGGAACGTCATTGACCACCCATCTGCCAAGAAGTGACTATTTCGGCGCCGCCGGCGCCGGCATGCTGCGCCACCTCATCGGCTGACATGGGGATCCTGCCTGCCATCGATGCCCGCCTTCCGGGTGGCTACGCCTGACGGCTACCTCCCTGCGACGACGTGCTTGCATCACGAGAACGGCCGCGCCGACCATCGTGCGCCCATTGTCCTCCACCACTACTCGCTCGGGTGCGTGACGCTGTGGCGGGGGGGGTTTCCAAACGCCTCGCGATTGCGACCGTGCGGGATGTCATCACACTTGAGCTGCTTGCCGGACTGGGCCTCGTGGTCGTCTGGCAATGTAGCCGAAAGACGATGCCGAAATCGTCGAGCACGATTACATTTGAACTGCCTGCCGATCATCCGCACGTCTTGGAGCACACCCGAGAGGGAACGCACCGGCATGCCTATCGCATCGATATCCTGCATCGCCGGTGGCCGGGCTAACCTGCGAGCGGGTAGCCGCAGAGGCAATCCGAACAATGCGCAACGAGAAGTTAACAATACTTCTTGGGTGTCGGCAGAACTTTCTTCGCCGGGATCGGAATGACGTTGATGTGTCTTGACGCGGGAAGGGAGTCCGCGCACAGTACTCTAGCCACCACGGGTGCGATCTCACCCCATGTTGGGCGTTGCCTGAGATTGCGCGTCAGCCGTCCGGGCAGGCAAGAATGAAACCGAACGTTCGTGGTTTGTCGCATGTCTGAGTGTTTTGCGCGGAGTCGAAGGTTGATCATGGCATTGCTTCTGGCAATGCTGGTGATCGTGCCTGCGATCGATGCTGCGGCCTGCACGGTCGAGCCGGAGACGGTGCAGCACGACGCCGACTCGGATCCCGGCACGCCAGATCATGCCGTTTGTGGGCACGGCCATTGCCACCACACGGGGACTCAGTTGTTGCCGTGCGACGCCTCGTATTCGGCGGTTGTTCATGCGGTTCTCGTCCTCGCGCCTGAGAAGCCGGCGCCGAAGTCTTTGCTACCCGAAGGGTTGATGCGTCCTCCCCGAGTCTGATCGCAACGTTTGCGGCGATTCGCCGCAGTGATTGCCATCCAGACAGACTCACGGGTATCCCATGCATGACCGTATCGACTGGTCGCCTATGGCGGCCGGTGGCTGCGTCGTTGCTTGTCCAGCCTGTCGGCGAAAGGCCGACACGAGCGGGAGCGCGCGATGACGACCGCCACGTTTCCTCACTTGAACTTCAATCAGCTTCGTCCACCGGGCATTGGCGTCCTGTCGCTCGTCGCCCTCGTGGTGCTCGGCGCCGGATTGGGACTGCGGGATCCCTGGCCCGCCGACGAACCGCGCTTCGCGCTCGTGGCCAGGCAGATGGTCGAAAGCGGCGACTGGCTGTTCCCCCATCGGGGAACTGAGCTCTATTCGGACAAGCCGCCGCTGTTCATGTGGATCCAGGCCGCGCTGTACTGGGCCACGGGCAACCTGCGGATCTCCTTCCTGCTGCCGTCGCTGCTGGCCGGCTTGCTGACGATCGTGCTGACGTACGACCTCGGTCGCCGTTTGTGGAACCGGCAGATTGGGCTGTGCGCCGGGTGGGCGTTGCTCCTCACCTTGCAGTTCACCCTGCAGATGAAGCGAGCGCAGATCGACCCCCTGCTGATCGCTTGGGTCACGCTCGCGCATTACGGCTTGCTGCGGCACGTCCTCCGGGGGCCTGACTGGCACATGTGGACGCTGGCACAGATAGCCAGCTAACTGGTCACCATCGCCATAGAACCTGATCACCGTCGCCAAATAATCTGGTCGCCTTCGCCAGCGACCTGATCACTCTTGCTCCCTCACCATTTGAACTGGTCGCCCTGTTCGAGAGAGCCAGATCGCCAGATGATCTTGGCGCAGGAGCAAGAAGAAGCGCTGGCACCAAAAGAACTGGTCATCCGCGTTTTCGGCATTGCATCCCTATCAGCGCCTGGTCTTGCGCATCGATTCGCCCTTGAGCTGGAACTTGTGGCTGCTGTGGATGAGCCGGTCGAGGATGGCATCGGCGAGTGCCGGATCGTTGATGAATGCGTGCCACTGCTTGATCGGCATCTGCCCGAGCACCGCGGTCGAGCCGGTGCCGACACGATCGTCGAGGGTTTCAAGCAGGTCGGCACGACCACGCGCAGTCAGCGCTGTCAACCCGAAGTCGTCCAGAATCAGGAACTGCAAACGTGCGAGCTGGTTGCGCAGCTTCGGCAGGGAACCGTCCGCACGCGCGATATCGATCTCTTCGAGCAGGCGACTGACGCGCCGATAGCCGATCGTCATGCCTTGGCGCGCCGCCTGTACCGCGAACGCGCAGGCCAGCCAAGTCTTTCCTGTGCCCGTTGGCCCGGTGATGATCAGGTTCTGCTTGCGTGCGATCCAGCCACAGGTCAGCAGGTCGGCCATGACGCTGCGATCCAGACCCCGGCTACCGCCGTAGTCGATCGCTTCGGGTTCGGCCTGGACTTTCAACTTGGCATTGCGCATCAGCCGCTTGAACCGCTGACTGTCGCGGTGACTGCGTTCGGCATCGACCAGATGCGCCAGCCGCTGCTCGAACGGCAAGCCGGTGTAAGCGCTGCTGGCCAACTGCTGCTCCAGACCGGCGAGCATGCCGGAGAGCTTCAACTGGTGCAGGTGTTCCATAGTGAGCTGCAGGGACATGGGATTCTCCTCGGGAATGTCAGGTGTAGTAGTCGGCGCCGCGGACGTTGTCGTGCCCAGGTCCGGGCGTGTCGTCATTGGCCGCTTGATCGGCGGATTCAGGCAGGCGGTCCAGGCCGCGCTCAAGCTGCGAGCGCAGGCTGGTGATGCTGATCAGGTTCAGGGTGATGGCACGCGCGCAGGCTGCCTGCACGCGATCGATTCCGTATTGCCGCACGATGGCCTGCAACCGCTGGCACATCTGCACCGTCAGCATCGGGCTGCGACGGCGTTCGGTGTCGGTCAACACGAAGGCGTGCAAGGCGCCGCCCATGCGTTCGGCCCAGGCCAGTACCTCGGCCGGTTGCGATTCTGCGAAGGCCTGATGGTTGTGCGGACGGTGCTCCGGCAACGTGCTGCAGCCGCCCGGCGCCACCACCTTCGGATGCACGGCGACCCGCCGGTCGGCGTGGTACACCTCGATGGCCGCCTGCGTGATCTTGAGGTTCGTCGTCCTGCCCACCAGCGTGTGCGGCACCGAGTAGTAGCGGCCGTCGCAGGCCACGTGGTAGTCCTGCCCGACGCGGACATTGAGCTTCCACTCGCCGTAGACATACGGTTCGACCGGCAACGGTTTCATGGCAGGGCGATCGAGTTCCTCAAACAGCTGGTCCCGCGTCTTGCCACCGACGCCGCGCATGGGTTTTGCATTGAGGATCGCCATGGCCTCGGCGATGCCGGCGTTCAGTTCCTCCAGCGAGTAGAACACCCGGTTACGTAGCCGGCCCAGGACGTAGCGCTGGGCGATCCGGACCGCGATCTCCACGGTGGCCTTGTCATCAGGGCGTCGCGGGCGGGCCGGCCGGATTGCCGTGTCGTAGTGCAGCGCGAAGTCCGAGTAAGTCGGGTTGAGCAACACCGTACCGTTGCGCGCGCGTTTGGTCACCGCCGCCTTGAGGTTGTCCGGCACCACGGATTCAGGCGCGCATCCGAACGACTCCAGCGCCTGCACGTTGGCGTGGATCCAGTCGGGGATTTGCTGCGTGTACGTGGCCAGCGCGAACGTCTTGCGACTGGCGCCCATCGCGGCGACGAACAACTCGACCGGGGTCTGCACGCCGGTCTCGCGATCGGTCACGACGGGGCGCTTGCCGGAGTAGTCGACATACAGCGCTTCACCGGGAACGCGCTCCATGCGCATGACCAAGCCTCGCGTACGACGATAGGCGTCGTATCGGCGCCGAAACTCGGTCTCCGACATGCCACCTTCGGACAATCCCTCCATGTACTCTTCATGGAGCATCCGCAGCGTGACGCCAACGCGCTGCATCTCGACGTAGAGATGCGCCCAGTCGGGTTCGACAAAGGACTTCTTGCCCCGGTGCCGGCCATCGTTGAGGCGACGTTGCAACGTCTGCTCGTCCCAGCCTTCGATGGCTTTGGCGTCCAGCCCTTCCTCGATCAGTCGCATGCGGTAGCGGCCGACCGTGGTTCCGGAGATCCCGAAGTCCGTGCCGAGCGCACGGTTGCTACGCGTCGTCGCGAGGATCTCGCGACACAGCCGTTTCAGTTTCAAGGTCTGCTCCCATTGCAGGCAAGCCAACCCCATCGGCGCATCGTGGCGCCGCGCGTCGGGCAATGGCTAGCCGTGGCCGACGACAGCGCGCCGGTCCGTGCTTGACGTTCCAGGGATCAACGCACTAGAGTGCAGACACAGCAATGTGTTCTGCCCCTATTCGAAGCCCCCGGACGCGCCAACGTCGGGGGCTTCGTGCATTGGAGGCCCCAGCCAGAATGGTTGTGTGGAGGGGCTACGGCATGTCGTCCCTCCCTGGCTCGGGGGCGACAAGCGCAGCATCCGCATGGGTGGATTCCGGCCACAGCGCTTCTGCCGGCAAATCGAGCTTGGCTGCAATTGCCGCCTTGATCCTGCGTGAGCGTCGGTGCCCCTGGCAGACGGCGGTGACCGTCGTCTTGGCCACGCCCAATTCGCGCGCAACCTCCGCCAGCGAGCTCCCGCTCAGGCGCAGCTGCATCTTGATCCACTCGTGTTGACGACGCGACGGCGACATGCAACGCTCGGTGCACTAGTGAGCCACAAAGTAGCACATATGAGTAAGTTGGCAAGCCCGAAAGTCAATGTCCCAATCGGGCGGCGGCTTGCGGGGGTTCGCGAACACAACCGCCTGAGCCAGACCGAGTTTGCCGAGCGCATAGGACTGTCGCCACGCGCCTATCAGAACTACGAGCGCGGGGAGCGGGAAATTCCGGCAATCGTGCTCAGGACGCTGTACGAAGTGTTCGGCGTCGATCCGCTTTGGGTGCTGACGGGCCCGGGATGGGTGCCGGCCGATGTACCGCTGCAACCGAATCTCGAATCCCTTGAGGCGGTGGTCATTGCCGTGGAGAAGCACCTGGCCAGGTCGCGACGCAGGCTGGTCCCTGCAAAGAAGGCGCGCCTGATCAAGATGCTGTACCTGCATTACCGTGATCGCTCAGGCATCGACGACGATCACGTCGGAGAGATGATCCAACTCGCTGCATGAGGACCCCATGGACGAGACGCCAGACAATGTTGACGACACCTCGGTCACGCCACTGTTTCGTGGAGATGCCAAGCTTCCACGACATCGACTCCAGGAGGAGATCGGACGCCTTCTGGATGAAGCCGATCCAGACGTCCCCGAGATCGATCGCCCTGCCATCAAGGCCATCATCCAGGAGATCATCACCGATGGAATCGATGATGCGATCTGGCTGAAGATCCGCAGGGAAGACCGCGAAGCCATCCTTGATGAGAAGGCGTTCCGTCGTCGATTTGGCTTTGTCGTCAATCAGGACAGGCGTCAGAAGGTCATGACGCTCAAGTACGAAGCGGACCTGACGGATCGGGAGATCCGTTTGCTCTGGTGGACATCGAACCTGGACCTCAACCACGACAAAGCGCGCATCACGTCCTCCCGTTTTCTCCAGTGCTGGGGTTACACGCAGGTGGGTGTGCTGTGCCTGCTGATGCTGGTGGGTGTCCTCGCCGCCACGAACCAGGATGCCCGCGGCTCGTTGTCGGCGTTGATGACGATTGTCGCGGTTGAAGCGGCGTTGGTGGCGCTGCTGGGCGGCGTGGATCGCCTGTACATTCGTCCCAACCAGATCAGGTTGCGTACGCTGCGCTAGCCTCTGAACATCTGCCCAGGCAACAACCGGCTGCCCGGGTTGGCAGCGTGTCTGATGGCCCCTGTTTGACTTGACACCGTCACCTGCCAGGCGTAACTAGGCCTCATCGGCGCGCTGCCTGGATTGCGCGTCCGGATGCCGGGGGCATCCGCCTGCACAGGAAGTTGCAGGGAACCCTGACTGTCAGGTGCAACGGAGCCCGCGGCATGACCGCGGCATATGCAAACCGGGGAACAACATGGAACAGACCGAGGCACGGATGTCGAGGACAGCGGCGGCGCTGTTGCTCATTGTCCTGGCGATGTTGCTGGCCCCGATGGGGATCGTGGTCACGCAGGTTATCGCCCAGGTGACCGCTTTCTCGCGACCTGGTGTACTGCTGGTCGCCCCAGACCCGATTTCGGATGCGGTGGCGGCCACGCCCGCGGAGTTTCGTGTCGACGAGTCCGGAGCGGCCACATACTCCGTTCCCTTGTTTGCCGTGCCCGGCACGGCGGGCGTGGCCCCTCAACTGTCGTTGAACTACTCCAGCCAGGGCGGGTATGGCCCGATGGGGCGCGGCTGGTCGGTGGGTGGCCTGTCGGCGATTTCGCGCTGCCGGGCCACGCGCGAGGCCGGCGATTTTCTCGCGGCGGCGACGCCCGACGGCGATCCGCGCCCGATCAATTTCACCGGTACTGACCGCTATTGTCTTGACGGCCAACGGTTGGTGCCAAGCACGGCCGCCACGTGTCCTGCCGTATCAGGACTGACGGCACACGAGCTGCGTACCGAGATCGACTCCTTCCAGCGCGTGTGCGCCTACCACCATGCCACCAACGGACCGGCGTTTTTCACCGTCGAGCGCAAGGACGGCTCCACGAGTTGGTATGGCGACCGGGATACCAACAGCGGTGCCAACCGCCCGGACGGCTATTTCGAGAGCACTGCAAACGGCCAGACCACGAAGGCCATGTCCTGGGCGCAGACGCGCTTCCAGGATTCGACCGGCAACACCATCGACTACCACTACCTCAAGAATCCAGCAGGCGCCGGCACGGGCGAGCACCTGATCAGCGAGGTGCGCTACACCGGCAAAGTGGCGTTGGCAGGCCAAGCGGCCCCGGCCTCCGACCCGTTCGCAAAGGTCGTCTTCAACTATGCAGCTCGCCCCGCCACGGCCCAAGGCAAGGGTTATGCCTCCGGTGGCCTGCTGACACAAAGCCGCAGGCTCGACAGCATCACATCCTGCGCCACGATCGATTGCCTGGTGGGGTACCAGGTTCGCCATTACCTGCTGACCTACCAACCCAGCCCCTCGGGTAACGAGCAGGACACCCTCATCGGTTTGCAGGAGTGTCGGGATACCCGCGCGGACGTCTGCGCATCGCCAACGGTGTTCGAGTGGAGTACGGCGACGCACGATTTTTCGACCAGCGAGTCGGTCGGCACCCTCGTCACGGGTGGCGTCACGATCACCAGCGACCACTACCGGGGGCACAAGCTTGGCGACATCAATGGTGATGGTCGCCCGGATCTGATGATTCAGTACCTGGCCGGCCACGGCTGCGTTGGAGGCACCTGGATCGTCTCGGCACTCGGCACGCTCAATGGCGCAGGCCAGCCCACGTTCGGCAACGTCGTCTTCAATTGCGTCACGGCGAACATCACCAGTCGCGGTGACGGTGCCTGGCACCTGTTCGACTACAACGGCGATGGACTGGACGACCTGTTCGTCTCCAGCGCGACCAATGCCGGCTGGCGCGTGCACCCCTCCAACGGCACGCACTTCGACATGTCGACGAACCTGATTGCCGGTCTGTCGCCCGCGATTCCGTCCGTCGATTCGGACAAGTCCCAGGTGCAACTGGCCGACCTCAATGGCGACGGGCTGACCGACATCGTCTATCCGCGCAGCGGCGGCATGAAGACGCGGTTGATGGAGCGATTGTCCGGTGCCTTTGCATGGGGCGCGGAACGCAGTGTC
>Ga0056909_1001650_pt1 | contig 13009 bp, 11 predicted proteins | sample EBPBio102011_DNA_FD_62115 | JGI IMG/M metagenome (GOLD analysis project Ga0056909, IMG submission 62115) | Wastewater treatment Type I Accumulibacter community from EBPR Bioreactor in Madison, WI, USA - Reactor 1_1/10/2011_ DNA | ecosystem: Engineered > Bioreactor > EBPR > Anaerobic-Aerobic >...
GGACGGATCCTTGCGGACGTTGTTCTCCTGTCCCTGGGCCAGCACCGCCTCTTCATCAGACAGGGTGCGGATCAGTGCCTTGACGGGTGTTCCCAGGCCCCGGATAGCTGCAAGTCTGCGCCTGCCGTAGACAACCTGATACCTGCCGCTGAGCTTTGGGTGAGGCCGAAGCAGGATTGGAACCTGCTGCCCATGCCTGGTAATACTTTCGCGAAGGTCAGCGACATCTTCGTCGAGCGCACCCATGCGATCCTTCAGCCCGGTGTCTTCGATGAGGTCAGGATCGATGTCCTGCACCGAACGACTGCTGACGCTGCGAAGATCGTTGCGGATGGCCGCGATGGGGCCGGCACTTTGAAAGACCTCGGGCATCTTTGCGGCTGGGCGGGGCAGGGGGCCCTTGGCATCCTCATCGGGCCGCGCGGCCGGTGTGATACCTTCGAACATGTTCTTTCTGGCCATGTCAGTTTCTCCCCCAGGCCCTGTGGATGTCCTGCTCCAGCTCGCGCGCAACGGCATTGATGGATTCTATCGCGCGGTCATAGGTGTTTCGGTTCATGCTGCCGCGACCAACCTCGAACAAGGTTTGGTGTGTTAGCCCCGCGTCAGAAACGGCTGTGGACTTCAGGAATGTCTCCGTCATCACGCGCTTGCCAAAGTTTGCGCGCAGCAACCCGGCAACTTGCGCCTGAGGCCCGTCCGAAGGCTCAAAACGCGACACGAGGTAACGCAGAAAGTCATAATCCAGGGTCATCCCGGCGTCCCTGATCGTGTCGAGCAAAGACGAAGTCATGGTCAGGAACTGGGCAAGCGACGCCACATCGATGAAGTTCGGGACCACCGGAATGATGATGGAAGACGATGCCACCAAGGCAGACAAGGTCAAGAAACCAAGCTGCGGCGGACAATCGATGAAGACCAGATCGTAACTCGCCTCAACCGACAGTATTGCCTCGCGCAGGCGCAAATAGAAGGGCGGTTCCGAGCCGCGACGGAGGGCATAAGGCGTTTCGGTCTCGTATTCTGACAGGATCAGACCGCCGGCAGCAATGTCGAGGCCGTGGAAATAGGTCTTCCGGACGACCTCGCCCATCGGTAGCGGGTCTTCATACCGGATGGCGTCATAGATCGTGCCCTGGTGCGTGAAGTCGATTTCCGGGCGCAGCCCCGTCATCGACGACAAGGAAGCCTGAGGGTCCATGTCGATTACCAGCACCCGGTAGCCGTGCAAGGCATACCACTGGCTGAGGTAAGCCGCCGTCGTCGTTTTTGCCGAGCCGCCCTTGAAGGAGACACAGGAGATAATCTGGAGTGGCTCTGTCCCGACGCGACCCCGCAGATAAAGCGAAGGGTCGCGAGTAGTTCGCGCGAGCGCCAACCGGATCTGTGCCAAGTCTTCGGCTGAGTAAACTTTGCGTCCGCGGTCATCGAGCGGCACGTCGGGGATCTTGTCTTCAGCATGGAGTTTGCGCAGATGGCCTGGTGCGAGCCCAAGAAACTCTGCAGCCTCCGTCGATGAAAAGCCCCTCAAGTGCTTACTAGCGTCCGGCGCAAAATTGCGCTCCAGATGCATGCGGATCGACTCATGCAATGTGGCTGCGTCGCTTTGGAGCTCTGCAAAAACACGCTCTTCGGTCATACTGCCCTCGCCTCTGTAGTGGTGCGGTTCGTCCGCACTCACTGTGCTCATTCGAGCTACTTGCTTGTCGTAGCGCGGAAATGTGCAATTCTCGCCGATATCCGCTACGAACATGAATGCTTCATGTCGGGCAGCCGCGCAAGAAGTTTCTACAGATCGTGCCTGAAGCTAAGGGTGTTAGGAAGGTCAGTCATTGCCAACACTTTCTACTGTCATGTTTTATAAAGAAGATTCACTAAGGCTCGCAAGCCGGGCGTTGCCTAGATGTTGTGGTGCTCGCTGGGTGTTCGATCCTGTGGGAGCTCGCCCGTTCGAATCGTCAGGTCAACAATCCCAGCCTCACGGCGCGCTCGAGCAGCATCTTCACGGATGACGGCTGCCAGTTTGTCCGCCCGCGCGGCGTGCGTTCGCGCATCGCTTCCAGCCGGTTGCAGATCGCCTGAAGCGTGATCTCGGGGTCCGCGCCCTTGATGGCGGCCACTATGGCAGGCAGGCGGTCGTCTGTCTCGCGGCGACCGGCCCGGCCAAGCACCGTCTCAGGCAGGAAGCCGTCGCGGACATAGGCGTTTACAGCGCGCAGCACGCGGCTTTGCGTCCATTGACGCTCGCGGGGCAGGGGGCCGTTGACGATGCGCAATACGTCTTCCCAGGCCATGTCGGGCCGCAGGCGACGGACATGGGGCACCCAGTCCTGCGCCGTCTCGTTCAGGCGTTCCATGTAACCGTCCTCCCGCGCCAGCCGCACCTTGCGCAGCGCGGCCGGATCTCGGGCGCGTAAACCCGGGTTCCCGCCGATCCGCCCCTTGGTGCGCGCCGAGGCCAGCCCCGCCTTGGTGCGTTCCCGGATCAGGGCGCGCTCGAACTCTGCGGCGGCACCCAGGACCTGCAGGGTGAATTTGCCCTGCGGCGAGGACGTGTCGATCGGGTCCATGAGTGAACGGAAGAAGGCGCCCTTCGCCTCCAGCCGTTCGATCACCTCAAGGAGATGCGAGAGCGACCGCGCCAGCCGGTCGATGCGCACCACGACCAGCGTATCGCCCTTGCCAATCCGCTCGAGCACGCGGGCCAGCACCGGCCGCGCGCGGTTCCCGCCCGAGGCTTGCTCTTCATGGATCTCTGCGCAGCCCGCGGATTTCAGGGCCTGCGACTGGGGCAGGGGGGTCTGATCCTCGGTCGAGACGCGCGCGTAGCCGATCAAGGGCATCAAAACAGGCCGTTTGCAGTTTCACATGCTGCCAATAAACGACCGTTTGTAAACGAATGCAAGGGTGCTCTCTATGGCGGTGATCGCAAGAAACCCCTTGGTTCCCATGCACTGAGCGCAACCAGAGCGCTCTCCACGGACGCCGCGCGCGCGTACTATATAAGGAGCAAATGCAGCCCCGCAGAAAACCCTTGGGTAGTTTGCATAATAGGCGTATTTTGCGCATATGAAGCCCTACCACTCTGTTCTGACTGATTTTCCTGACGAAACCCTCGGCGATCCCGAGGCAAGAGAACAGGCGTCCGAAGACGACCTGTGGTTCCTGCCAGGACCGATGGATGAGGAACCTGATTATCTGCTTCCAGGCCCAAGATCTGAACCCAGCGAAACATCAGTCGTTGCGGATTGGGTCCGGGCGGAAGCGGGTTGTGCGGCCCGCCTCGCACGCGTAGCCGGTAGGCTGGGCGCGCTTGACGAGCGTCTGCGCCGCAGCCCATCAGGTTGGCGGCACCGATTGGCTTTGATCGAGGCTGCAGAGCTAAGCTGGTTCGCTGGAGACCGAGTCAGCCCTGACCGTCTTGCGCTTTGGATCGCTCTTCGTCTGTCTGGCGCGCAGGACGACTCTGGAGCACTAGCTCGCGTTGGATGGGCCGTTCGGCGTCTTATTGGGGGCCCGGACCCAGAACTGGGGCTAGCCGATTTTCTCGACCGGCGGGACCCTGAAAACTTAGCCGATGACGCCGAGCATTTCACTGATCGCGCCGATGGCTGGCTCGCTTTGATAGGCGCCGCCAGACATTTGCACCCGATCACTCGGGCTTGTCTGGGCTTCCACCTTTGGGGCCTTGCAGGTCTCGGTCAGCATGGCGACCGGATGGAAGCTGCGGTCACGGCAGGCCGGATTGCTGCGGCCGAAGGGAAGGGTGCTATTTTCGCACCGGTAGCAATGGGTGGGGCAGGTGGGCTTCGTACCGGCGGACCTCCGGCAGAGCGGTTGACCCGATGGCTGGACGGGATGAACAACGCATGCCTCGCAGCGATGCGGCACCTCGACGATCTCGAAATATGGTCCACTCAAGCGGAAACTGTAATGTCCGTATTGTCTGGCCGTACGCCGCCGGCTTTGCGCGCTGTATTGACCGAATGGCCCCTGGTCTCTGCGCCGATGGCCGAGACTTTGATCGGCGCCAGCCGTGCGGCTGTCCAGCGAAACCTGGCTTGGATGGAGGCGCGTGGGCTGATCTGCGAGGTGACTGGCCAAGGTCGCTTCAGGATGTGGCGTGCAGCGGTTTAGCGGCCAGATTGTACCAGAGCCTTTTCTGAGGGTAAGCTTCGATAGTCCAAGTATGCTGGACGCTCTTGTGAGGAGAGATCACGCATCACCGAGCGGCAAACATACAACTGCTTCCAGGCCACCTGCCGCCACATTGCGGAGCACGACTGTACCACCGTGCGCCTGAATGATTGTGCGAGCGATTGCCAGCCTGAGGCCGACGCCGCCGGTATCTCGGCTGCGAGACCCTTCCAACCGCACAAACGGTTTAAAGACCGCTTCAAGCTGTTCTTCTGGCAGTCCCTGGCCTTTGTCCGCGATAGTGATGACGGCCATGGGTCATGGGATGATGGACAACGACTGCCGAGCCTTTTTTCTCCCGCTAACTGGGCAAAGCTCCGGTTAGCGGGAGAAATCCCAACACAGATCAGGAGGCCATGAAGATGAACGGCTACGGTATGGGATTTGGAATGGGCTTCGGCTGGCTCTGGATGATCGTCACCCTTGTGCTGGTCGGCCTCGCGATCGCGGCGCTGGTCAAATACTTGCGCAAATAGTCGAAAGGAAACCTGATGGAATATACGATCAATCGGCTGATCACCGGCGCGGATTTTGACGTCGTCGATGCCCGGACCCGTGCCGCGCTGGCGGACAACGGATTTGGCGTGCTGACAGAGATCGACGTCAAGGCAACGATGAAGAAGAAGCTGAACGTGGATATGCCATCCTACCGCATTCTGGGCGCCTGCAACCCGAAGATGGCACTGGAAGCCATCGGGATGGAGCCGCGCGTCGGTGCCATGCTGCCCTGCAACGTTATCCTGCGCGAGGTCGACGGTGGGGTCGAAGTAAGTGCGATCAATCCGGTGGCGTCAATGCAGGCCATCGAAAACGCCGCGTTGGACAGCGTCGCGGGGCAGGTGCGCGATCTGTTGGCCAAGGCGGTCGCAGGGATCTGATCCGGAGTCCGGCAGCAATCCGCACCGCGGCCTCAGGCACGGAAATCCAGCATTCTGAAACAGGGAGCCTCCTGCATTGGAAACCATGCGGCTGGTCCGCGAAAGGAAAACGGCATGCCCACATCTGTAAACCACGACGGCCCAGCCCCGGCAGACACTGACATGCCAGAGCACGAGGCGGGAATAGCAACCGGAACAAGCGAGACAGCCGTCGACCCGGTCTGCGGTATGACGGTCCCGCTCAAGCCTGACACGCGGACCGGGGCGTTTGGCGGCAAGGACTTCCATTTCTGCTCCGACAAGTGCCAGACGAAGTTTCAGGCCGATCCGTGGTTCTATGCCTCCGGTCGTGCGGCAGGGCGCAAGAAAGTTACCCCGGCCAATTTGCAGTATACTTGCCCGATGCACCCCGAAATCATCCGTGATGCGCCTGGCTCATGCCCGATCTGCGGCATGGCGCTGGAGCCGATGCTGCCCTCCGACGAGCCCAGCCACGAGTTGACCGATTTCACCCGCCGTATGTGGATCTCAGTTGCGGCTGCGGTGCCGCTGATCGTGCTGACGATGGGGCCGATGGTTGGCCTGCCGGTGCGTGACTGGATCGGGCATCAGGCGGCGGGCTACCTCGAGTTTCTGTTGGCAACGCCGGTGGTTCTTTGGGCCGCACTGCCATTCTTCGTGCGTGGTTGGAATTCGGTTGTGAATCGCTCGCCCAACATGTGGACGCTGATCAGCCTTGGTGTGGCGGCGGCCTACATCTATTCCCTCTTTGCGGTGTTCTTGCCCGACCTGTTCCCCAAGGCCTACCAGATGGGCCATGGCGTCGGCACATATTTCGAGGCGTCGGTGGTGATAGTGGCACTGGTGTTTTTTGGTCAGGTGCTGGAACTGCAGGCGCATGAACGCACCGGGGATGCAATCCGGGCGCTGCTGGATCTTGCGCCCAAGACCGCGCGGCGCATTTTGCCGGATGGCACCGAATATGATGCGCCTTTGGAAAACATCATGGAGGGCGACCGTCTGCGTGTGCGCCCAGGTGACGCCGTGCCAGTCGACGGCGTGGTGATCGAAGGTCATTCATCCTTGGACGAAAGCATGTTGACCGGCGAGTCGATGCCGGTCGAAAAAGGACCGGGCGATGTGGTGACTGGGGCCACCATCAACAAGAACGGAAGTCTTGTAATCGAGGCTCGCAAGGTTGGTGCAGACACCGTCTTGGCGCAGATCGTGGCCATGGTTTCGAACGCGCGTCGGTCGCGTGCACCAATCCAAGGGTTGGCCGATCGGGTGTCCGCGATCTTTGTACCGACCGTGGTCGGCATCGCAATTCTGGCCTTCTCAGGCTGGATGATCTTTGGCCCCGAGCCGGCCCTGGTCTTTGCCATCGCCTCGGCGGTGTCGGTGCTGATCATCGCCTGCCCTTGTGCATTGGGTCTTGCCACCCCGATCTCGATTACGACGGCGGCTGGACGCGGCGCGCAGGCGGGCGTGCTGATCAAAGACGCTGAGGCGCTGGAGCGGATGGCAGGGGTTGATACGCTGATCGTCGACAAGACTGGCACGCTTACCATGGGCAAGCCCAAGCTCACCGATACGGTAATGCTTGGGGACTTGGCAGTCACAGACCTTTTGTCACTAGCGGCGGCGCTGGAACGTGGGTCCGAACACCCGCTGGCCGAAGCAATTGTCGAGGAGGCTGACGCGAAGGGCGCGTCCCGGCAAGAAGCAGCGGATTTCGAGGCGATCACCGGCAAGGGTGTTCGCGGCAAGGTCACAGGTCGCTCGGTTGCGCTTGGCAACGCGGCCATGATGCAGGAAATGGGCTTGGACATTGCGCGCGCGGAGACACAGGCGGACACGTTGCGCGCCGAAGGCAAGACCGCGATGTTCATCGCTGTCGACGGTATGCTCGCAGGCATCGTCGCTGTCGCAGATCCGATCAAAGAGTCGACCTCACAGGCGATCAAGGAACTGCATGCTCAGGGAATTCGCGTCATCATGGCGACCGGCGACAACGAACGCACGGCGCAAGCGGTAGCGGGCAAGCTCGGCATAGATGAGGTGCGCGCCGGAGTGTTGCCCGAGGCCAAGAAAGACCTGATCGACCAGTTGCGCAGCGAAGGTCACAAGATTGCCATGGCCGGCGACGGCGTGAATGACGCGCCTGCGCTTGCGGCAGCTGATGTGGGCATCGCCATGGGTACAGGAGCTGACGTCGCTATGGAAAGCGCGGGCATCACTCTTCTGGGTGGCGACTTGATGGGCATTGTCCGGGCGCGCAAGCTGGCACGCGCAACCTTACGCAACATCAAGCAGAACCTGTTCTTCGCCTTTGCCTATAACGCACTTGGCGTACCGATCGCAGCCGGACTGCTTTATCCGATTACCGGACTTCTTTTGTCGCCGATGATCGCGGCAGCCGCGATGAGCCTGTCGTCGGTCTCCGTCATCAGCAACGCGCTGCGTCTACGGCGGGTCGATCTGTGAACCACCAAGAATCACGGAAAAAACTAGCAGATCGAACAGGGTTGCCCAGCTCCACCGACCATACTAGCTTTTCGCTTGGACAAATCTGTTAGCGCTACTCTTCGTTCAGCTTCTCCTCATTCAACACGGTCTCTCGGAAACTCTGCGCTATCAGAGCCTGATCGATTCATTGTCGACCCGAGCCACCAGATGACGTGGCTGAACACCTACTTTTCGGCCTCGTGCCGCGTCCAGAACTCCACCAGCAGCATCGTCATCGTCGCAGCCAAGGGACCTAGTATGAAACCCGGAGCTCCAAATAGAAGCAGGCCGCCGATGATCGAAATGAACGCGGGGATGGTATGCAGGCGCAGACGGTTTCCGACGAACATCGGCCGCAAGACGTTGTCGATGCTGCCAACGACGATGCCGCCCCAAGCGGCAAGAATGAGCGCGCGTATCCAGCTTCCGTCCAAAAGAAGCAGGATCGCTGCCGGTATCCAGACGATGAAGGCTCCAAGGACCGGCACGATCGACAAGAGCCCCATTACCAACCCCCAAAGCAGAGGCGTGGGAAGACCGAGCACCCAGAACATAAGACCGCCCAAGGTGCCTTGAACCGCAGCGACAGCAAGTGTGCCGTAAACCGTCGCGTGAACCGTTTCCGCGACCCGGCGGAACACTTGTTCGATCTCGGGTGGTGTCAGCGGCAGCCATGTCTTGATCACCGTCTTGGCAGCCAGCCTGTCGCGCAGAAAATAGAATAGGAGGTAGAAGGTGATGAACACCTCGACCACTTGCAGGAACGACCCTTTGACGAAAACCGCCCCGAGATTGCTGAGCCAGGTCGCAATTGCCGACATCATCGACGGCAAATCGAACTGGCGGTCAATCCAGTCGCCAAAGGGTGCAAGGGCAGGATACCGGTCGAGCAGGGCCTGAAGCTCGCCGCCCTCGACGCGCGCCTGTAGTGACTGGATACCGGATGTGGCTTCCGTGATGAGGCGTTCGACCACGAAGGCCGCGGGAACGACCACGACGACGATAACAATTGCTGTCGACAGCAAAGCGGCGATGTTCGGATGCCTGACGTGCTTTTCGACCGCTCCGTGTAGGGGCGCGAATAGGATTGCCAGCGTCAGCGCCCAGGTGATGGCACCCAAGAAAGGCCAGGCGATAAGTGCGCAGAGGAGGATGCCGGCAACACTGGCGACTGCCAGAGCCAGGCGTCCGAAACGGCTACTGTGGGGTGATCTGGGGGCTGGTTTCATCGGTTCAACGCACAACCAGATCCAGCAAAAGCAACCCGATGCTGGAGACAAGGCCAGCAACGGGCACCCACGCCGGACAAACAAAGACTTGCACCGGCGGAGCGGTTTCCAGGGACTTGATCCGGATCAGGGTGATGTTGATGACCGCGAATATCACAAGAGTGAAACGGGCCGTCAGATCCGCCAACCCGGTCAGCGGGACTGCAAGCGCCAGTGCGAGGATCGCTGAAACGCCGATCGCGGTGGCCAGCAGCGGCGTGCCGGTTCTGGCGCTCAGATGCGTCAGAACCTGGGGAAGATTGCCTTGGTTTGCCAGCCCGTAAAGCACCCGAGAGATCATGATGACATGCACGATGATGCCGTTCAGTGTCGCTATGACGGCGATCAGGCTCATGGTTTTCAGCGACATCCCCGTCAGCCGTTCGAACACCAGTGCCAAGGGGGCGCTGGAGGTGGCAAGCTCAGCCGGTGGAACTGCGACGACAGCGACCCAGACCACCAGCGCATAGACGAGCGCTGTCAACCCAAGCGTCAGGAAAAGCGCCCATGGCAGGGTGCGCGAAGGGTTCTTCATCTCTTCGGCGACATTGACCAGATGCTCGAAGCCGATGAAAGCAAACACCGCGATCAGCGTCGTTCCTGAAAGCCCGACCCAAGCGGCGACGTCGCTGGGTGCCAGCAGGATTTCCGGCAGGCGGGTCACGACCCCGCTGCCTGTCCCAAACCCGGCAGCGATGATCAGCACAAGCCCGCCAAGCTCGATCAGCGTCATGATGCCTGCAAGGGTGACGGACTGGCGCGTGGAAAGACAGGCGACCAGCCCCATCGACAGCACGACAAGCGTGATGATCCACGAAGGCGGCAGATCGACAAACACACCCAGATAGCCCGCGCTGCCAACGCTGATCGTGGCCGCCGAGATTGTCGCAGTCAGCACGACCAGCAAGCCCATCGTCAGGCTGAGCCAAGGCCGGTTGAACGCCTTCTCGACATAGGCAGCTTCGCTGGCGCTGACGGGCATGCGTGTTCCGAGTTCGGCAAAGGACGCCGCGCTGAAAGACATGACCAAGGCTGCAAAAATAAAAGCCAGCGGCGCATGCATGCCGCTTCGCCCCGCAGCAATTCCAACCAGCACATAGATGCCTGCACCGATCGTCACGCCGAGCCCATAGAGCACGGCGAGCAAAAGCGTCAGTGAGCGTTTTAGCCTTTGGGGTGGGGCAGACTCTGACAATATGTTTTCCTGTCAACGATTGGTCGATGATAGCCCCACACCGGACCGGTCGAGTTGATGCAGGTTGCGGTCTCTCACACGCCTGTCGCGCGCATCGAGCCAATTTTGCCGACGGTGATGGTTAGGTGATCCACGTCAATACGCTCACAACACGGGCGGTCTATGCATTGATCCTGGACAAAGACCCGTTCGATTTAGATGGAGACCGCACTGTTTCTTGACCCCCCCATGCTGAACCTCGTTAGTGCCGTCGGACTCGGGGCTCTGATCGGCGCGGAAAGAGAGCGGCGCAAGGGGATTGGTCCGGCGCGGTCCCCGGCCGGCATCCGGACATTCACCATCACCTCGATTTCAGGGGCTGTCGCATTCGCCCTCGGGGGCGTAGGGCTGCTTGCCGTCGTGACCGGCAGTGTTGCGGTCATGGTCGCCGTATCCTATTGGCGCGCCCAGGATCAGGACCCGGGTCTGACCACGGAAATTGCTCTGGTCCTGACGGCCCTGCTGGGTGGCATGTGCATGGAAGCGCCCCAGACTGCTGCCGCAATCGCCGTGGCAGTGACGGTGCTTCTCTACGCGAAGTCCTGGCTGCACAACCTTGTCACCAGTGTCATCTCGAAAGACGAACTGGACGACGCGCTGATCTTTGCTGCGGCGACGCTTGTCGTTTTGCCTTTGGTACCGAACCGCCAGATGGGGCCATACTTGTCGCTCAATCCACACTCGATCTGGATCGTGATCGTGTTGGTCATGGCCATCAGTGCGGCGGGCTATGTCGCGGTGCGCCTGTTCGGTGCCCGGTTTGGATTGCCGCTCGCGGGGGCCATTTCCGGCTTCATTTCCAGCACGGCAACGATCGGCGCGATGGGATCGCGGGCCAAGAAATCCAAAGACCTTCTGGCGGCCTGTGTCGCTGGTGCCGTGTTGTCGACCGTCGCCACGATTGCACAGATGGCACTTGTCGTTGCGGCGACCAGCACGCCCACCATGTTCAGCTTGTCCGGGCCGCTGCTTCTTGCCGGGGGGGCTGCGATGGCCTACGGAGCGGTCTTCTCGCTTATGGTCGCGCGCAATGCGGGAAGTTATGCGACGCAGACCGGCGGCGTTTTCAGCCTGAAGACGGCGCTTGCCTTCGGCGTGATCCTTGCGGTCATCCTGGTGATCTCCGCCGGTCTGCAAGAGCGGTTCGGCGGCGCGGGCGTGCTGCTCGCAGCGGTGGTTGCGGGACTGGTCGACACTCATGCGGCGGCCATTTCGGTGGCAACACTTGTGGCATCAGGCAAGGTCGCGCCGCAGGATGCTGTCGTTCCGATCCTTGCGGCGCTCACGTCCAACACGCTGTCCAAGATCATCATGGCCGTGACCAGTGGCGGATGGGCATTTGCCCTTCGGGTCGTGCCCGGTCTGGTCTTTGTCGCGCTGGCGGCCTGGGTCGGCACGTTTGCAGCACTGCTCTGGAACTGATCCGAGAGGCAGGCTTCGCAAATGCCAAATCCCGTTTTCCGGCCACGCTACTCAGGCTTCAGCATGCGCATCAGCAAACCGTCCTTGCGCCAGAACTGGTGATACAGCGAAGCGGCGACATGCAAGGCGATGAGTCCGATGAACACAGGCTTGGCATAAGTGTGCCATTCGCCATAGGGATCGCCGTAATAGTAGCCAAGCAGACCGGTAACAGGCACGACGATGAGCAGCGCGTAAAACAACCAGTGCGAAACCTTTCCTGCCATTTCGATGGCACTACTTGTTTGTGGTGGCGGCGGTGGCGCACCATTCTTGAGGCGTAGGACCAGCCGGACTGCGACCAGCGCAAGGATTGCAATGCCGAAGTAGTAGTGCATGTCGGCAAGGTTGCCCGTCAGCGCGGAGATGGACTCCCCTTCCTCGGCCGCTTCAATGGCCTCGGTCATGCTTTCTCCGAAGATGAGCTGCGCGAAAACTAGCAACGCGATCACCCAGTGCAGGCCGATCTGATAGATTGTGTAGCCTCGGACGCTGCCGATCTGGTCTCTTGTCATGGTCATGGCATTTTCCTTTGCATCATCTTGGAGAGTTGCATGAAGCAAGAGGGATGGCATTGATCGACATCAGTCGCTGTTGGGATGGCACCAAAGAGCGTTCTGTAAGGGTTTGGGCCGCGCTCATGCCGCTACGCCAAAGACCCACCCGACTGCGGCCGCCGCGGCCATGGCAAGGGCACCCCAGAACGTCACATGGTCGGCTCCCCTACGAGGCCCGACCCTTCGGCCGTGGCGCCGAGCCTGCCAGGCACCATCAACCCGACCAGGCTCGTCGCCCGACAAAAGCCGATTTCTGCGCGGCAGCTGCCACCGACGCCACCAACAACGTGGCCGCAAAGGTCATCGCCGAGACCACTGTTGCCTGGATCGGCGGGGCGTTACCTTCGCCGTTATGCCAAGGACGTCCCGTGCAAGAGCCGCCAGCGAGTCTTTCCGCGTCAACTGGACCTTAACCTACCGGGTCAGACGTTCATTCAGCCCGCGCCCGACATAAATGCGGGTCAGCTCGTCCAAATCCATATCAAGAGCATCTTTCAGCTCCGTCGTCTCGCGCGCAGGTTCGGCCCCCACTGTTAGACAGCGACACGGTCAAAAGGCATCTGGGCGTGAGTAGTTTCCGACCCTTCCGCCTGTTGAGGCTGATGTTAGAGTTAAGGTTGATGCAACCTTGGGGTGCAGCCTCCAGTCAACCGGTCGAACGTCACGGCCCTACAAACAATGTCAGGGGTGTTCTGCCATGAACAAGTCCGTCAGCTCGTCTTCGGTCAGCACGCTCTTTAACCCCTTGTCGGCAGGCGCGTTGACGCTTGCCAATCGCATCGTAATGGGCTCTGCCTCAATCTGTGTGGCGGAGGGGCAGCATTCTTGCCCTCAACAGTTCTGGCCCGGCTCGGCCGTACATGGCGCGTTTGAGGGTCTTCAGACGATTAATCTGACCTTCTGCTT
>Ga0056909_1001663_pt1 | contig 12938 bp, 13 predicted proteins | sample EBPBio102011_DNA_FD_62115 | JGI IMG/M metagenome (GOLD analysis project Ga0056909, IMG submission 62115) | Wastewater treatment Type I Accumulibacter community from EBPR Bioreactor in Madison, WI, USA - Reactor 1_1/10/2011_ DNA | ecosystem: Engineered > Bioreactor > EBPR > Anaerobic-Aerobic >...
TGGGCATGGGCATGGGCATGGGCATGGGTATGGGTATGGGTATGGAAGAGGCTAGCCCTTCGCGGGCATTAGGAAAAGCTTAAGCAATCGACAACTCAAACGACACACAGGTTGCAGGGGTTCTACCCCGCTAACACGGACACTTCAGTTAAGCCCCATGATGGGGCAGGAGGAGTGTCATGCAGCAGAGAAAGCGTTACAGCGAGGAGTTCAAGCGTGAGGCTGTCGGCCTGACCCGCTCGCCAGGCGCGAACGTGTCGCAGATCGCCCGGGACTTGGGCATCCGTGCCAACCAGCTCCACCGATGGCGACGTGATCTGGAAGCCGATGGCAAGAAGGCATTCCCCGGCAATGGCGTGAATGCGCTCGTCAATGTCCTGCCCCTCGTCGTATTGGCCTTGGGCACGCAGTGGGCCCTGGCGCGCTTTGTGATGAGCCGTGCGCCCCTGCGCCAAGCCGCGTGCCACGGGGTGCTCGCCTGCCTGTTCTCGGCCGGCTGGTATTCTGCGGTGGTGATCGATCATGCGCTGTTGCGCCTGGCCGAAGGTCAGTCATTTGAGCTTATCGGGTTCTCAGGGCCTGCCGTGAGCTGGCAGACTTTCCAAGGTCTATGCCTTTACTCCACGGTTGCTGCCATAAGCTACGCGTTGCGTGCCCCCGGGGAGCGTGCCGCCTTGGTTCCCGTCGAGCGCTACCTGGTGCGCGTCGGCGACGATTTAATACCGGTGCGCGCCGACGACATCGTGTGCCTGCAAGGGGCGCATGACTATGTCCAGCTCACGACCCCGCGCGGTCGACACCTAGTGCGACAAACGCTCGCGGATTTTGGCGCGCGACTGGACCCTCAACGCTTCATTCGGGTGCATCGATCGGCCTTGGTGAACCTCGACCATGTGCTTCGTATCGAACCCATTGGTGGCGGGCGCATGCGCGCGATCCTCACGGATGGCTCCGCAGTCGCTGCCAGCCGCGCGGGCACCCAGCTCCTGCGGGGTTTCATTGTCTAGCGCTTCGGGTAGGGAAATTCGGCCCTGTCGCGTGTAGCGTGAGTTCATGCCTAAGCGCGGCCGTCCTCCCTTCGACGATGTCCTGACGCCTGCCGAATGGAAGGTGGTCGAGGCCGTGCGCCATGGACTCACCAATCCCGACATCGCTCGCCGCCAAGGCGTGAGTCTGGATGCTGTCAAGTATCACCTCGCTAACGCTCTGCAGAAGCTTGGTATGCGCAGTCGGCACGAAATTCGCCAATGGAATGGCATCCGGAAGGACAGTCCTCTCTCTCAATCGAGATCAACCATGCCTATCGCTGAGTCCCTCTGCACAATCGGCCAGATCTCGCGCACCGTCCGCGACATCCGCCAGGCGGAAGCGTTCTTCCGGGATGTCGTCGGGCTTCCGCACCTGTATTCCTTCGGCAACCTCGCCTTCTTTGACTGTGGTGGTGTTCGGCTGTTCCTCAATCAGGAGGAGGATCTCGCAGCCGACTCGATCCTGTACTTCCGGGTCAAGGACATTCATCAGTCCGCCGAACAGCTCGTTGCGCGTGGCGCTGAGTTCATCAATGCGCCGCACATGATCCACCGACACGACGATGGCACCGAGGAGTGGATGGCGTTCTTCAAGGATCCCGACGGACGCCCGCTCGCCCTCATGACGCAAACCACTCCCGCTTCCAACTGAGACGAACCATGCCCACGCTGACCTCTTGCTATCGGGTGCTTATGACGCTTCTGCTCGTGTGTCTTGCAAACGGAGCGTTGGCTGCTGAGCCCACACTCTTCGCTCCAATCAAGCGAAACGACATCGTCGCACTGCGCTTGCTGGCCGAGCAAAACCCCACCTTGCTCACCGAGCGCTCGGATCAAGGCGTCTCTCCTCTCCTCTTCGCTGCCTACAACGAGCGCCCGGAGATGGTGGACTTCCTACGAGAACGCATACGCGAGCCAAGCTTCTTTGAAGCGTGCGTCGTGGGAGATCTGCCGGCCATTCGGCGCTTTCTGGCGCTTGGAACGAACATCGACCAGCGTTCACCCGATGGCTTCACCCCGATCGGGCTTGCCGTCTTTTTCCGCCAGCCAGCGGTGGCTAAACTCCTCATAGACGCGGGTGCAGATGTCAACGCGAAGGCCAGCAACACACTGCAAGTTGCGCCTATTCATGCGGCGGTGGCGCGCTCGGATCTCGCGACGCTACAGCTCCTCTTGGAGGCTGGTGCCAACCCGGATCTGACGCAGCAACGGCTGATGCGACCGATCCACGAAGCCTCAGCAGCGGGCAACCTGCCTGTCGTCGCGATGCTTCTGTTCTACGGCGCTGACGTTCAGGCACGCAACGAAGAGGGCAAGCTACCCAGTGAGTTTGCCAATCAAGCTGGACACCAGGCGCTTGGGAAGCGTCTGGCGATCATGGCACTGGATCGGCCGAACTAATGAACGTCTATTCGCCGTACTGCACAATCTCTTACTTCCCTAGAAACGCACGCTTCAAGTCGTCGACTTGCTGCATCCGGCACTCGCCACGGAACTGAAAGCGCCCATCGAGCAGGGCGTCAAGCGCTACATGACCGTCGGCAAGCTCTGACGTGAGCGAAGGTGTTCAATGCGCTAACCGTCGGCGCTGCACGATTCGCGGGCGCCTACGGAGCGCCGCGCGCGCGACCGTAGCGGTCCGCCGCATACTCCTCCGACCATGCGGCAGTCTTGCTGGGCGCCAAGCCCTGCGCGCGCAATACGCCCATGATTTCGACCTCCTTAACCACAGCGCCTTTGCCCTTTTGGCGGAGCACCCAAAGCTGCGCGTCAGATGGGAGTTTTCGTGCCAGGTGATCCAGCGCGCGCAGATCGTCTTGCGACGCGATGGCGACGAACACTAGCTTGGCGCCTGCGAAATCGCCAATGACGGCGCCTGCCTGCGCTAGCACCTCCGCGCCTTCGGGCGGCATGCTCACCACATGCACCGGTGTCCCCGGACCTATCCCGAGCTTCTGCGCAAGCGTTGGCGGATGCTCGATGCGATCCAGCCATTTGCGCGCCTCGATCTTCCCAAGATGCAGACGCAACAGCCCGCGCGGGGTCTGTGCTTCGAGCGCATCACCTCGCACCTTAGCTCCTTGCAGTTCGGTAAACGCTAGCGTCGCCTTGATGTCGCCTCGCAGCTTCAGTTCATGGCTTTCCAGGAGTGCACGCACCTCGCCGGCCTCTTCGCCCAACTCGCCATAGCACAGCGCCTCACGCCCCATGGTCAGTGCCCTCAAATGAGCGCGCCAGATCGTTGAGATACGCTTCCATTGTCGCGGTATGGCCGAATACATAGCGGCCCAGCGCGCGGAACATTGGCGAATGCACTACGCCTTCCTCACGGATCGAGACGCGAGTGCGCTGCTCCCCAATCGGGTCGAGCGCAATCAGCCAGCGTCCGCCAAACGGCAAATCGGTCGACACGATGCGGCTTTCGAAGCGTCGTCCGCCTTCTTGCTCCACCAGCTCGAATGTAATCGCGTCGCGACCCACGTATTCGGTATAGCGCACTCTTCCGGGCTCGCGCTCACTCACTTCTACCCGCGCAATCCTGCGTCGCCACTGGGGCTGCGTTTCCACTCCCCAGACACGCTGCGCGACCATGTCCACCGTCGCACCGATTTCGCGCCCACCCTCAGCGATATGCTCCGCGGGCAAGCTGCGTCCCACCAGATAGACCGCGAGCCCCGTGAGCAGGAGAACGCCGATCAGCCCACCCGTAAGCATCCACCATTTCATGACGCACCCTCCTCGCTCCGCATGCACCGCGCGGCCTCGGCCAGGCGTTCCAGTCCTGCCACCGCCGCCCCTCGCTCGTCGACCGGGATCTGATCCAGGAGCTGCCCCAGCCTGCTCGCATCCAGCGACGAGCCGTCGCCAGCAGCCGCGCGACCTCTCTTCGTAAGTTCGATGATCTTCTGGCGTCGGTCCGCGGGGTCTATGCGCGTGGCAATGAGCCCACGCGCTGTGAGGCTTTTGAGGTGTTGGGACAGCGCTGCCTTGCCGATCCCCAGATGCGCCGCCAAGTCTCCTGCGCGCTGACCGCCCCCGACATGCGCCAGCAAGCCCGCTTCGCGGTCCGTGAGGCCTGTCCCCCGATCCTGTCCGCGGGTGCGGTGCTCGATGTGGCACGCGAACCAGATCTGTGGGTAGGCCATCCGGATCGCTTCAATGAGGTCAGCATGCTTCATGTCGGCAGTCTGGAAGACAACCGTTCGTTCGTCAAAACGAACGGTTGAAACGGCAGAGTCCGGTCGCATCCTGAAGCGGACAATCACCCACCTGACTCTGCCTGAAACATCAGCGCCGGCGCGCGACACGGCCGCATCAGGCTGCAACGCTACAACGAAGAACGCCCGCATGAGTCACTCGGCAATCTGCCACCGTGCCTCTATCGCCTCCAGTGCGAACGGGACACTTCTCCTAATCCACTGTCCACTTGACGGGGAAGGCTACGGTCGTCAAAAGTGAAGCCAAGTGAACATCGCCACTGTCATCGCCAGCGTGATGCCATCGCGCGCAATATTCGGGCACTCGTGGCTGTAGTCCACAGCCAACGAGTGACCTTCTCCGGCACCTGCCCGATGGTGTCGAACAGAGCTCCCTACCACCGATAACGGCCCCTAATCACCCTTGTCCGCGCATGAGCGATAAGAAGTGTCAGCGATCCACGGAGCCCGTCTGCTCTGCCACGTCCGGCGCGGTCTGACCAAGGCGCAGGTCGTTAGCGCCGTGGTTGCTTCTTTCCCACTGTGCCGACTTCGACTTCCTTGAGCACCTGCTTTTTGGCCTTGAGGCTTAGGTCATTCCACTTCAACAGCAACTCCGCTAAAAGGGCGTCGTCCGTGTACAGAAATGCCGGGGGAATGCCAAGAGCTTCGGCCAACTGTTTGGCCGTCTTGAGCTGGGGCTCATGCCTGCCACGCTCGTATTGATTGATTCGGGGACTGGCCACGGCTGGGTCCATGCCGGCGAGGATGCCAAGCTGCTTCTGCGACAAACCGGCACGTTCGCGCGCTTGCGCCAGCCGAATCGCAAAAATCGAGTTTCTATCCGTCCGCTTTGCCACTGCCGTCCCCATCAGGTCGGCTAAGGATGGCTAAGTTTTCGGCATTTGGATACTAAGGTATTCTTAGACCGGTTACAACCGGCCTAGTCGTTTGCCCCGCCGGAGGCGCGCCAATCCGGGACATATCCACCCACTGTCTGGACCATGAACCATATTCAAGCAGCCTCCGCGAGTGCAGCGCGCCCGGACGCACCGATCATTAGCGACATTTCCCATCTTGGGGGACGTGGCGCTCTCTATCTTCTGGCGCTCGTGCAGGCACAGCGACTAAGGCGGCACGTCGCGCCCACGCCGGAAGCAACCGCGTCCCTTCTATCCGTCCTGGACGCCTTGGGTGTCGTTCGAGCTGAGCATCATCCAACGCCGGCGAGCAATGTCACATTCCCGGACAGATTGCCGTGGTCGTACACGTGGTCCCACGTGCCTATTGATGGGCTTGGAGATCGCCTGACGAACTACCTTTCCAGTACTGGGCGGAGCACGCTGTATGCGGATACCTGGCTGAGAGTCTGGCAGGAGCTGCTGTCGGCGGAGGTGGCTGCGTACCTTCAATATCAGCTGCGCTTACATCAATTCGGTGACGTCTTCATGTCCGAACTCGCTCCCTTGCTGGCACCGAATGAGTCGCGCTAAAGCCTCGGGCACTGGCGCTACGCTTGCTGGGTCTCGGTGCGGAGCATGGCTTCTGTTTCACTCCAGCATCCAGGCAATGTGGAACTGCTCAAGTTCACGCTGAGGAACGAACTGCCGCGGCGGCTACAGATCGCATTGGATTCACCGGGCGATAAGTTCTGCTTTTCGCCCTCTTATTCGATCCAAAATTCCGCGTTGTCCAGTGTTTTTTCTAGCGTTGCCACTCAGCTGGGCGACAACTTCTGGAGGTTAGCGCCAGCCTATAACCTTCTCTGAAATCTCTAGAGTCCGGCGTCCAAGCTGCACAAATCCCCGTGGACGAGGCAGCAGGTCCCGTTTGGCCAAGTGATTCCGGTCAGCAGCCTAGGCAATTTGGTAACGAGCTGTTCCCATATTATTCATTCAACAAGACTTCGGATGCGGTGCCCGCACAAATATGTTCGCGGCATTGTGCCGTGATCGAGCGAGCATGCGTATCGGGGCCTTTCTAGCCACATTTTTGTGACTAGGTTATCTTCGTTTTGGAGGTACCTTAGCGACGTCAGTCCGATTGACTTCGAAGCAGCACATCGAACCCGCTGCTCAGCTGTCCACAAAATCCTGGGAACTACGGACGGCACTCGCTGCGGTGACACTCCACTAAATCAATCGACCCAGTAATCCGCGAGGACGGCGCGCAACACGCTCCTGGCCCGCTTGCCAAAACGAGGCACATGCTGGAACCGACCACGTGGCAGTGAATCCATCTCGATCGGTCGCTGATGTTGCGCTCGACTTACAGCCGCCATGGCAACTGGTACACGCCTGGGCGTGATTAGCGGTAGAACCCCCACATGTTCGCCAGCAAGGACCTGGCGAAACAAGCGTCGTCGCGCGGCACTATTCGCCATGGGCTCCGCAAGGTGGTGGCGTTCGAGCAACTCGCGCAGCCGGGCGATGCTGACCTCGATATCCAGGCTCGCGCTGTCCAACGCCATATCATCGCATTCGATCTGATCGAGGATCTGCTGTCGAATGCGTGCAGCAAGGGCCGAGCGAATCGACCAAAATTCTCTTCGTGCGAAGGCGAATAGCATGCATTGATAGGCCCGAGTGGCGACGTCGAGGGCCAACGAATGGTTACCCTCGCCCTTCGCGTTCAGTGCCAAAGCCAATAACGCGGTGAGCGCGTAGCCATCGCCTTGCACGGCCAGGTCCGTCTGCCGCCGGGACGTGGTGGGCAGCTGATACATGCCCGGACCTTGCGCACCATCGATATCGAAAATCCGGCAGTGCAGCGACAGGGCCAGGTCGTCCAGGATCTCGACCAGCTCGTGCCATTCCGTCGTGGGTTTGGCGAGCAAGCGATAAACCGGGTGGGAGAAGCGCGACCACGATCCCTCAACCCGCTCGTTCATGTCATAGAGCTGGCTTTGGCTGGGCGTGGTGTCGCCGCGCAAATAGCGAGCGAACAGGCCTGGCGAGTGCGCCCGCGTCGATCGTCCAGCCTCGTCGCCCTTCTGATGTCGAGGCCGCGGGTCCATGGCGTAGCCCGAGGGCTGACCACTCCCCTCCAGCACCACATGAGCCCAGTCCACGGTCGCCAGCACGCGCTCCAGCCGCAGTGTCATTTCCAGATCTCGCACTTCATCTCGCCGTCTATTTCGGGATGACAACCGTAATTTACATGGCCGAAATTGGGATTTATACAGGAACTTAGCATGAAAACGTTCCTGTATTTTTGCCCGAGTTGCCGGCCGCATACAGGAACGAAATTCGTCCCTACGTCGGCTATCCGGGCGAAGGCGCTTACGGCAGGCTCGTTTCCTGTACGCGACTGCCTACGACATGACGTGACTGAGCACCCAAGCCCTCTACCAAGCGATTGTTTGGAAGCCGTCATCCTGGATGACCTGCTGCGCCGGTGGGGACCGCTGTTGCAAGGCGACGCGCTTCGCCGCGCATTGGGCTTCTCGACCATGACAGCACTGCGCCAAGCCATCACGCGTGGCACCACGCCAGTGCCCTTGTTCAAGATCGACGGCCGTCGTGGTCGCTATGCACTTACCTGGACGGTGGCGCACTGGCTAGCCAGCCATTCCGCGGACAGCTGCGCCAACATCGCATCCAAATCGACAGGAGGTTCGCACCCCGACGCAACTTCGCTCGCTACGCCCGCGCCAGAAATGAAAAGGCCCCTGTTCGAGCAGGGGCCGGAGACGCCTTAAGGCAACTCACACCGGAAGCGTCCCTCATTTCGGCTACAGCGTCAAGCCGCTTGCGGCTTGATCGGCTTCCGTTTGCCTGAGGAAACGCTATGCCCTACTGCACGTCTGCGGACGCGGCACTGCAGAGCCTGTCCGTTCGTTGTGTCTCGTCTCGCTTGGTCGTACCGCGTAACGCGGTCACCCGCCTCCGCCTCCAAGGTAGGAGCTGATCGATGGCGGCCATTGAACGCACTGCATACCCCCAATTCCGCCGCACGCCGGTCGTACGTGAACTAGTCCGAACGTACACACCGACCGACGCTGAGCTCGAATTTGTCACCAAGCGCACACGTCAGCCCGGCCACCGCTTGCTGCTAACGGTATTACTCAAGACCTTCCAGCGACTGGGGTACTTCTGCGCGATTGAGGAAATTCCCCCTGCCGTGATCCGCCATATCCGTGGCGCCCTGAAGTTGCGTGCGCAGGTGAAGCTGGACCATATCGAGCCACGTACGCTCTACCGCTATCACGCCCAAGTGCGGGCCTACCTCGGCGTCCGTGAATTTTCCAAGGGCGGCCTGGACATCGCCACCCGCGCTGTCGTCGAAGCGGCTGCGGCGATGGACAACCCTGCCGATCTGATCAACGTAGCGATCGAGCAGCTGGTTCGCGATCGTATCGAGCTGCCGTCGTTCTCGACGCTAGACCGACTGACTCGCCGGATTCGCGCGCTCATCAATGGACAGTATTTCCGCCAGATTTCGAGTCGACTGACGCTCGAGGAAAAGCAGCGCCTAGATGACATGCTCATGGTTGAACCTGGTCAATCCAAGAGCCCACTACAACGGGTCAAGCGCCTGCCAAAACGTGGGTCGTTGACCCACTTCCTCGACCTGCTGGAGCACATTAGTGAACTTGACAGCCTCATCGGCAGCGAACAACCGCTGGCCGACATTCCCGAGCTCAAGCGCCGACACTTCGCGGCCGAGGCGCGCGCCTTGGACGCCACAGAGCTACGCGACTTCATGCCGGCGAAGCGCCACGCCATCCTGCTGTGCCTGATCCATCGGGCGCGGGTGCACGCGCGGGACGATCTGGCTGAGATGTTCATCAAGCGTATGGCGAATATCCATAACCGTGGCAAGGAGAACCTCGCACACCTGCGTGAACAATTCCGGGAGAAAGCCGAAGCGATCGTGGCGACCATGTCGGACGTGATCCGGGTGCTGGATACCCATTCCAGCGATGCGGATGCCGGCCGTGAAATTCGCCACCTCGTGGTCTCCCGCGGCGGCGTACGCGTGCTGCAGGAGGACTGCTCGGCCATCAACGCTTACAGCGGGGACAACTATCTACCTCTGCTGTGGCCATTCTACCGTCCCCACCGCGCCGCGATTTTGAAGATGGTGCGATCGCTGGACCTGAGTACCACCACGGAAGACACCGCGCTGATCGACGCCATCCAGGTAGTCATGGAGAACGAGCGAGCGCGCGGCGACTGGCTCGAGCAGCCTGTGGACCTGTCGTTTACCAGCCAGCTGTGGCGCAGCACGGTAGTGCACCGCGCGGAGAACGGCGAGGAACGCATTCACCGACGGCACTTCGAGGTATGCGTGTTTTCTGGCTTGGCCAATGAGCTCAAGTCAGGCGACATTGCCGTGCGCGGTTCGGATGCCTACGCCGATTATCGCGAGCAGCTGCTGCCGTGGGAGGACTGCGAGCCCCGCCTGGCTGACTACTGCAAGCAGGTGAACCTGCCAACCACCGCGGTGGAGTTCGTCAACGAACTGCAGACACGCCTGACGCACGTCGCGGAACTCACGGATCAGGGCTACATGGAAAACAGCCAGATCGCCACCATCGACGAGCATGGCGTGCCCGTATTGAAGAAGCCGCGAGCCAAGGAGATGACCCGTAGTGCCCGCACCTTGGAAACCGCCATCTTGGATCGGATGCGCGAGCGCAGCGTGATCGAGGTCTTGTGCGACGTCTCCTATTGGACGCAGTGGACACGGCATTTCGGGCCACTTTCCGGCTCCGATCCAAAAATCGACCAGCCTTCCCAGCGCTATGTGCTGACGACTTTTACTTACGGTTGCAACTTGGGACCAGCCCAGGCCGCCAGGCACCTGCGCGGGGCGGCCTCCGCCCACATGCTGTCGTTCGTCAACCGGCGCCACATTGATTCCAACAAGCTGGCGGCCGCCTGCCGCGACATCATCAACAGCTATGCCGGGCTCCAGTTGCCCAGGTTTTGGGGCGACGGCAAGAGCGCGGCAGCGGACGGTACCAAGTACGACCTCTATGACCAGAACCTGTTGGCGTCCTATCACATCCGGTACGGCGGCTACGGTGGCATCGCCTATCACCACGTCTCGGACACCTACGTGGCGCTCTTCTCCCACTTCATTCCTTGCGGGGTATGGGAAGCGGTCTACATCATCGACGGATTGCTCAAGAACACTTCGGACATCCAGCCCGATCGCGTCCATGCCGACACCCAGGGCCAATCCCTGCCCGTATTCGGGCTAGCGCACTTGCTGGGCATTGAGTTGATGCCCCGTATTCGCAACTGGCGCGACTACAGGTTCTTTCGTCCAGATGAGGAGGTTCGGTACGAGTACATCGACGCGCTGTTCAAAGAGACCGTCGACTGGGACATGGTCGAGCGCCACTGGAAGGATCTGATGCAGGTGGTGCTGTCGATCAAGGCCGGCAAAATCGCGGCTTCTACCCTGCTGCGCAAACTCGGCAACTACAGTCGCAAGAACCGCCTATATCAGGCCTTCAAGGCACTCGGCTCCGCAGTGCGCACCCTGTTCTTGCTGCAGTATATTTCCGATCAGGAACTGCGTGAGCAGATCACTGCCTCGACCAACAAGGTCGAGTCCTATAACGGCTTTGCCAAGTACCTGTTCTTTGGCGGCGAAGGCGTGATCGGCGAAAATGACCCACTCGAGCAGGAAAAGGCAATTAAGTACAACGACTTGGTTGCCAACGCCGTGGTGTTTTCCAACGTCGTCGAACAAACGCGGATTATCAAGAAGCTGATTCGGGAGGGTTGGAAGATCACGCGCGAGGATGTAGCAGTCCTCAGTCCTTACATCACCACCCACATCAAGCGTTTTGGCGACTACATCATCGACATGGATGCCGTCCCGGATCCGTTTGAGTCGGAACTCACGCTGGATTGACGCCGATGCTAATCTCTAGGGGCACCGGCGGGCATTAATCGAGGGAAAGGATGGGATGGAACGACCACATGGACGACAGCGAGCTGTCGAATCTGCCTGCGGAAGCCTTTGTGGGGGAAATATTGCCCTTTGAGGTCGACGATGACTGGTTGCGCACCGCCGATGCGGACGGTCAGCGCACGGCCATGCGAGAGTGGTTTCTGGCGCGCTATTGCGACCCAGCCGAGGAAACGCCTTACAACGGGCGCGAAGGCGGTTACTTGTACATCCATGGCGGTCCGTTCGATCCGGCAGACGAGCTACCCGAGCGCTTTGCTGACGTGGTCGATTTGGAGTTGATCGACGAAGTCGTCGGAGAACTGCACGATCTCCATGGTGACGCTTGGGCGCCGATTCGTCGCGATGACTTTTACGATGAAGAGTTCGGCGTCGAAGTCGACCTGAGTGTCGAGCCGCTGCGCCGATTGGTACAACGTCTGTCGCATTCCGAACAAGTTCTTAGCCTGGACGGCGCCGATAACGCCGAGGAATTGGCGCGAAAGCTGGTCTACTCCTCGATCATCACGGCCTTGGAGTCGTTCTTATGGGAGACGATGGTCTATTGGGTCGACCACGACGATGAGGTCGTGCAGAACATCGTAACCAAGCTTCCCGTTTTTCGGGAGCAGACTATCTCGTTAGGAAATATCTACGAGAAGCAGAAGAGCCTCAAGAACGACATTAAGGCCTATCTGCAGAACATCGTCTGGCATCGCTGGGATGTCGTTGCCCCGTTGCTGAAGTACGGCCTCGACATCAAGCCGCCAAGCTTCAAGCCGTTTGAAGATGCGTTGAACAAACGCCACGACATTGTGCACCGCAGTGGACACACCAAAGAAGGGATCCCGGTAGAGGTGACCATCGAAGAAATCCGCGCTCTCAGCGCAGCCGTTTCGGCTTTCGCCCATGAAGTCGAGCGATTGACGACGGTCCGGGGCGATTTTTGAGATGAGGCAAACTGTGGAAGAGCCAGTTGACAACCCTGAGCGCGATCCCAAGATCGCTCAAGAGAATGCCCAAGCCAATTTCGGCCGGCTCGTCGCAGGGGTTCCCAAGGACATTCAGGACAGGGAAAATCAGGCCGCCGACACCATCGCTCGCCTGCCCGGAAGTGCGATCAAAAAGCTTCAGGCCCTTCACCAGGAGATGACGATCATCTCTACGGCGATCTCGCCTTATGTCGCATGCAAGTAGGGCTGTACAGCCTGCTGCCACTACACAGTGCACCTCTACCCCATCGAAGCCGAACTTATCGAGAAGCGCACGCAGCACCAGCGCTTGACCCAGCCAACGCCAGAGGCTGACTTCCATGGGACGCCCTGCCCGTTCCTGACGAACGGTCGCTGCGGGATCTATGAGGATCGCCCCATGGCTTGCCGCCAACATGTCGCTTTGACAAATTCGGCATACTGGTGCGATCCCGCCCGTTCAGGAAGTATCTGGCTGCCGATGGCCCAGCTCTCCATGATCCAGACTGCGTTCCAGCAAATTCTTGAGAAGGATGGCCGTACTAGCTACCTCGACATCCGCCAAACGTTCGGCTCGAAACCGCGATTCCCCGAGCCAGGTCTGGATTCGGCCTGATGCCGCTCCTAGCTTCGCTATTAATCCGGCAAGCATTTGATATTAAAAGACTTTCTGGATTCTATGTCCTATTTTTTCACGTATCTCGGCCGTACCCCATCAAGGATGCCCTGCGAAGAAAGTGGTGACCGCACCGGCGCGCAGGACACTGGTGCGGCATCTGATGGAACGCGGGCTCACTGAGCGGCGGGCGCTGGCTGTGGTCCGGATGAGCGCC
>Ga0056909_1001666_pt1 | contig 12918 bp, 11 predicted proteins | sample EBPBio102011_DNA_FD_62115 | JGI IMG/M metagenome (GOLD analysis project Ga0056909, IMG submission 62115) | Wastewater treatment Type I Accumulibacter community from EBPR Bioreactor in Madison, WI, USA - Reactor 1_1/10/2011_ DNA | ecosystem: Engineered > Bioreactor > EBPR > Anaerobic-Aerobic >...
GCGACGTGGCGCCGGACGGGACCTCGACCCGGGTCACGCTGGGGATGCTGAACCTGACGCATCACGCCGGGCACCACCGGCCACAGGCGCTGACCCCAGGCGCGCCGGTGGAGGTGGTGGTGGAACTGGACGACATCGCCCATGCCTTCCCGCCGGGCCACCGGATCGGGCTGTCGCTGTCCTCGGTCTACTGGCCCATCGCCTGGCCCTCGCCCGAGCTGGCGACGCTTACCCTCGACCTTGGCGCGACAGAGCTTGTGCTGCCCCGGCGGTCCCCACGCGCTGAGGACGCACAACTGCGCCCCTTCGACCCGCCGGAAATGGCCCCCGAAAGCCCGGTGATCGACCATCCCGTGACCCCCGCCCACCCGCGCCGGGTGACGCGAGACCTTCTGTCAGGCCGGATCACGGTGGATTTCCCGCGCTGGTGCTATGACCACGAGTTTCCCGACATCGGCATCCGTCAGGCCAGCGAGGGCCATGCGCGGTATGAGATCACCGACGGCGACCCGCTCAGCGCGGCAATGGAAACCAGCTACCGCGTGGTGCAGACCCGCGCTGACGGGGTCTTCACCCATGACAGCTGCAGCCGGATGACCTGCGATGAAAAAGTCTTTCACGTCTGGGCAGAGACGGTGATCCGCGAGAACGGGATCGAGATCGCCCGGCAGGAGTGGAGCGAAGACATCCCGAGAGACCATCTGTGATGCCCGCCACGCCGGACCACGCAAGGGTTGACTCGGGCCAGGGGCGAAGAGCAAGGTTTGATCAAATGGCCCTGCCAGGCCAGAGGTGTGCATGAGAACCGAGACCGTGCCCCTGAGCGGGCCAAGTCCAGGCACGACGCGGACCCTGACCCGCCATCACTGGGGGCGCGAGGGAGCAAGACCGAAGGTCTACCTGCAAGGCGGGCTCCACGCCGACGAGATGCCGGGCCCGCTTGCGCTGTATCACCTGATGCAGAGGCTGGACGACGCCGAGGCCGGGGGCCGGATCGCCGGGCATGTGGTGGTGGTGCCGCTGGCGAACCCCATCGGGCTGTCGGAATGGCTGCTGCACAAGCCGGTCGGGCGGCGCGATCTGGAAGGGGCGCACAACTTCAACCGGGGCTATCCTGATCTTGCCGCGCTGGCCGGCGATGCCCTTGAGGGGCAGTTGGGGCCGGACCCGGCGGCGAATGTGGCCACGATCCGCGCCGCCTTCGCCCAGGCCCTGGCCGAAACGCGGACCGACACCGAAGTCGACGAGCTGCGCATCCGGCTGATGGAAGCCACGCATGATGCCGACATCGTGCTCGACCTGCATTGCGACCACCGGGCGGTGATGCATTTCTACGCCTCGACTGCCCGGCCCAAGATCACCGATCTGCTGGGCCGCTGCACCGGCTCTGCCCTCGCGCTGATCGAGGACAGCTCTGGCGGCAATGCCTTCGACGAGGCGCATACCGCGCCCTGGCGGGCCTTGCGCGAGCGGTTCGGCGAAGCGGTCCCCCAGCCCTGTTTTTCGACCACGCTGGAATATCGCGGGCAGCATGACGTGTCCGACGCAGTCGCCGCCAGCGATGCCGAGGGACTGATGGCCTTCCTCTCGGGCGTCGGCGCCCTGACCGGCGGCCCGACGCCCGCGCACCAACCCGCCGAGGAGATGCCGCTTGCGGGCGCGCTTGAATTCATGGCCCCCATCGGCGGGATCGTGACCTGGGTGACCGCGCCCGGCGACCGGGTAGAGGAGGGGCAAGTCCTCGGCCACGTCACCGACCCCGCCGCCCGCCGCCGCGAGAACATCCTCGCCCCCACCACCGGCATTCTCTTCCGGCAGGAACTGTGGACGACCTGCCTGAAGGGTCAGGGCCTGTGCCATGTCGCAGGGCTGGAAGTCCGTCGGCAGGGTGACCTCTTGTCCAACTGAACCATAACAAGACAGGGAGTGATGCAGATGATCGGAAAGGCAAGCAGGGTCGCGCGGTGGTTGGCCGGCGCGGCTATGGCGCTCGCACTGGCCGCAGGGCCGGGGATGGCGGATGCGGTACTGGATCGCGGGATCGGATCGGAATGGTCGTCCCTCGACCCGCAGGTGAACTTCGATGCCGCCGCGGGCTGGATCCTGATGGACGCCTACGAGGGCCTGGTCACCTACGGCCCCGGCGGCGGGGTCCAGCCGGGCCAGGCCGAAAGCTGGGACGTGTCCGAGGATGGCAAGACCTATACCTTCCACCTGCGCGAGGGGCTGAAGTGGTCGAACGGCGACCCGGTCACGGCGCAGGAGTTCGTCGACTCGGTCTATCGCACGCTCGACCCGGCAACGGTCAGCGAGAAGGGCTACTATTTCTATTCGGTGGTGAAGATCAAAGGCGCCGAGGCCATCGCCAACGGCGAGGCGAAGGATGCCAGCGGACTTGGTGTCACCGCCCCAGACGACCGCACCGTGGTCATCGAGATGGAAACCCCGGCGCCGCATCTTCTGAACATCATGGGCGCCTTCCAGATCCCGCCGCTGCACGGCCCGTCCTATGCGGCCAACGGCGCGGCGGGCTTCGTCGATCCGGCCAAGGTGGTGACGAACGGTCCCTACACGATCACCGAGGTCGTGCCGCAGAGCCATGTCCTCCTGACGAAGAACCCGAACTACTGGGATGCAGCCAACGTCAAGATCGAACAGGTGAAATATCACGTCACCGAAGACGTCGCGACCGAGTTCAAGCGTTTTCAGGCCGGCGAGATCGACATCACCTACGACGTGCCGGTGAACCAGCTGGAGGCGCTGAAGGCCTCGATGCCCGACGCGCTGAAGGTCACCCCCTCGACCGAGACGACCTTCTACAGCTTCAACCTGACCAAGCCCGAATTGCAGGACATCAACGTGCGGACGGCGCTGTCGCTGGCAATCAACCGCGAGCTTCTGCAGGACAAGATCGTCAAGGGCGGTGCTATCCCGGCCTATTCCTTCGCGGGTGGTTTTGATCCCAGCTATGACGGGCCGATGATGCCGGGGTTCGAACTGTCGCAACCCGACCGCGAGGCAAAGGCGAAAGAGCTGATGGCGGCGGCGGGCTTCGGACCGGACAACCCGCTGAAGGTGAGCATCGTCACCACTGTCGCCGAAGACCGCATCCGTCTGGCTCAGGGTGTGGCACTGATGTGGAAACAGGTTCTGGGGGTCCAGGCCTCGGTCGAGCCGATGGAGCGCAAGGCCTGGCTCGACGCCTTCTACGCCGGAACCTGGGACGTCTTCGCCGACAACCTTGTGGGCGATTTCGCCGGGGCCGAGACCTTCCTCGCCTACATGCGCCCCTCGGCCGATGCGGGCTACCACTGGGTGAAACCCGAATATGATGCACAGATGGATGTCGCAGCCACCATGCCCGACGCGGCCAGCCGCAATGTGGAACTGGCGAAGGCCGAGAAGATCCTGCTTGATGACGTAATCTTTGCGCCGCTGGCCAAGGAACCGCTACGCCGTCTGGTCAGCCCCAAGGTCAAGGGCTACGTCCCCTCGGTCACCGACTACATCAACAGCCAGTTCCTGACGCTGGAGCCCTAGATGCTGCGGTTCGTCGGGCGCAGGCTGTGGAGCGGGGGGTTGACGCTGGTCGCGCTGGTCACGCTGACCTTCTTCGTGATGCGCCTTGCACCCGGCGGACCCTTCTCGCGCAATCGCAAGATCAGCCCGGAGGTTCAGGCCAACATCCAGGCGGCCTTCCACCTGGACGAGCCGGTCTGGATGCAGTTCGGCCGCTTCGTCTGGGGTGTGCTGCGCTTCGACCTCGGGCCATCGACCCGGCACCGCGACTATTCGGTGAACGACCTTATCGCCTCCGGCCTGCCCTATTCGCTGACCATCGGCTTCTGGGCGGTGGTGGTGGCGACGCTGGTCGGCGTGGCGCTGGGGATCGCCGGGGCGCTGCGGCGCAACGGCGTGACCGATTATGTCGCGGGGATCGTCGGCGTCATCGGCATCGCCATCCCGATCTTCGTCATCGGCCCGGTGATGCAGGTGATCTTCGGGCTGCGGCTGGAATGGCTGCCCATCGGCGGCTGGGACGGCACCTGGCGGTCGCTGGTCCTGCCGGTCATCGTGCTGGCGCTGCCGAACATCGCCTATATCAGCCGCCTGACCCGCACCTCGATGATCGAAACCCTGCGCGAGAACTATGTGCGCACCGCCAAGGCAAAGGGCATCGGCTGGCGCCGCGTGTTGTGGCGCCACACCCTGACCGGCGCGCTGCTGCCGGTGATCGCCTATCTTGGCCCGGCGACGGCGGCGATCATCACCGGGTCGATCCTGATCGAAACGGTCTTCGCCGTCCCGGGCATCGGGCGGCATTTCGTCGACGCCGCGCTGAACCGCGACTACCCGCTGGTGATGGGGATCACGCTCCTCTACGGCGGGCTTCTCATCCTGTTCAATATCGGAACGGATGTAGTACGCGCGCTCCTCGACCCGAGGATCCGCAATGAGCGTTGACGTGGCCCCCCAGCGCGGTACCTCGACCTTCCAGCTGCAATTCCGCCGCTTCCGGCAGAACCGATTGGCGATGGCCTCGGTCGTCGTGCTGGTGCTGATCGTTCTGCTGTGTTTCCTCGGACCCTACGCCTTCCCCTTCACCGGCGAGGATGCCGATTTCGACTTCATCTCCACCCCGGCCGAGTTCACCTGGCCGCATCTCTTCGGCACCGACGACTTCGGGCGCGACCTTCTGGTCCGCGTGCTGGAGGGCGGGCAGGTTTCGCTGACCATCGGCTTCCTTGGCGCGCTGGTGGCGGGGGTGATCGGTGTCCTTTACGGCGCGGTAGCGGGCTATACCGGGGGCCGCACCGACGACCTGATGATGCGGCTGGTCGAGATCCTGTACGGCTTTCCCTATGTGATCCTGGTGATCCTGCTCAGCCTTCTTTTCGGCGGGGGCAACGTGGCGCTGTTCGCCGCGATCGTCTTCACCCTCTGGCTGACCCCCGCCGTCATCGTCCGCGCGCAGGCACAGTCGCTGGCTCAGCGCGAATTCGTCCAGGCCGCGCGCGCGGGAGGGATGACCAGCCCGGCCATCGTGCTGCAACACATCGTCCCGAACTGCATGTCGACCGTGATCGTCTACGGCTCGCTTCTGGTGCCCGAGGTGATCCTGTCGGAAAGCTTCCTCTCCTTCCTCGGCATCGGCATCAAGGAACCGCAGGCCAGCTGGGGGAACCTGATCCAGACCGGAACCTCGGCGATGGACACCGACCTGCGGCTGCTTCTTCTGCCCGGCGTCCTTCTTGCCACCGTGCTTCTGTGCCTCAACTTCATCGCCGACGGGTTGCGCGATGCCTTCGACCCCAATGACCGATAGCCTCCTCTCCATACGGGACCTCACCGTCCGCTTCCGCCTGCCCGAGCGCGAGGCGGTGGCGGTGGACGGCGTGTCGCTGGACGTGGCACCGGGCGAGGTGCTGGGCATCGTCGGCGAAAGCGGGTCGGGGAAAAGCCAGATCCTCTACGCGATGATGGGGCTTCTGGCCGCGAATGGGCGGGCCTCGGGGCGGGTGCTGTTCCAGGGGCAGGACCTGCTGTCGCTTGCCCCGCGCGATCTGGACAGGGTGCGCGGTGATGCGCTGGCGATGATCTTCCAGGACCCGATGACCAGCCTCAACCCCTACATGCGCGTCGGCGACCAGCTGGCCGAGGGGCTGGTGATCCACAAGGGAATGGGCAAGGCGCAGGCCCGGGCCGAGGCCGTGCGGATGCTCGACCGCGTCCGCATCCCCGACGCCGCCGCCCGCGCCCGACGCTTCCCGCACGAGTTTTCCGGCGGGATGCGCCAGCGGGTGATGATCGCGATGGCCTTGCTGGCGAAGCCCCGGCTGCTGCTGGCCGACGAACCGACTACCGCGCTGGACGTGACGATCCAGGCGCAGGTCCTCGACCTGATGGCAGAGCTGGGGCGCGAGACGGGAACGGCGATCATCCTGGTCACGCACGACCTTGGCGTCGTCGCACGGCTTTGCGACCGGGTGGTGGTCCTCTATGGCGGGCGGGTGATGGAGGAGGCCCCGGCCGAAATCCTGTTCGACGCCCCCGCCCATCCCTATACCCGCGGCCTTCTCGCCGCGATGCCGCGGCTCGAAACCGCGCTGACCCCCCGCCTCGGCACGATCCCCGGCACCCCGCGTTCCGGCGGGGCGGTGACCGGCTGCCCCTTCGTCGACCGCTGCGAGGTCCGCCTGCCCGTCTGCGCCACCGACCGTCCCGCCTTGCGCGACCTTGCCGCCTTCGGCCCGGGTCGCCGCGCGGCCTGCCACCTGACGGGGGCCGCACAATGACCCTTCTGGACGTGCAGAACCTTGGCGTCGGCTACCGCGTCCCCGGGGCAGGTCCCTTCTCCGCCCCCCGCCTTCTGCCCATCGTCCACGACGTTTCCTTCACGCTGGACCCGGGCCGCACCCTCGGCATCGTCGGCGAATCCGGCTGCGGCAAGTCCACCCTCGGCCGCGCACTGTTGCGGCTGATCGAGCCGTCGGGCGGGCAGGTGCTGTGGCAAGGACAGGACATGGCCACCATCCCCGACCTCCGCCGCCGCCGGTCCGAGATGCAGATCATCTTCCAGGACCCGGTCGCCGCCCTTGATCCCCGGATGACGCTGGCCCGCATTGTCAGCCGCCCGCTCGCCACCTTCGAGCCCGGCCTTTCCCGCGCCCAGTCCCGCGCCCGCGCCATCGAGGCCTTGCAGCAGGTCGGCCTCTCCGCCGATTTCGCCGACCGCTACCCGCACGAACTCTCCGGCGGGCAGGCGCAGCGCGTCGGCATTGCGCGCGCGCTGGTGGGCCGGCCGAAGCTCATCATCTGCGACGAACCCGTCTCGGCGCTGGACGTGTCGATCCAGGCCCAGGTGATCAACCTGCTGATGGATCTGCAAGAGAAGATGGGCCTTGCCCTCGTCTTCATCTCGCACAACCTCGCCGTGGTGCGCCACATCAGCCATGACGTGATGGTCATGTGCCTTGGCCGTGTCGTCGAACACGCCCCGCGCAGCGCCTTCTATGCCCGCCCCCTGCACCCCTACAGCCAGGCCCTGATGCAGGCCGTTCCCGAACCCGACCCGCGGCGCGAGAAGGGCCGCGTCGGCACTGCGCTGAACGGCGAACTGCCGTCCGTCCTGTCGCCGCCGCCCGGCTGCGTTTTCGCCAGCCGCTGCCCCCGGGCCGCCGACCTGTGCCGCACCGCCCGCCCTGATCTGCGCGAGGTCGCCCCCGGCCGCCTTGCCGCCTGCCATTTCGTCGAGGACCCATGACCGATCTTGCCGCCCTCTGGGCCTCTGTCCCCCAACTGTCCAACATCCACGCCAGCGCCGATGGCCGCTGGGCCTTCTGGTGCATGGCCGGACCGGACGAGACCGAGAATGTCTGGTGCGCGCCCCTCGACGGCTCGGCCCCGCCGCAACGGCTGACCGACGGGCAGGACCACTATCTGATCCGCGATGTCTCCCCCGACGGCAGCCGCCTTCTCATCGCCCAATCGCTGAACGCAAACGAGCATGATCATCTCCTGCTCCTGAACCGGGAAACCGGCGCTCTGACGCAACTCACCCCGACCCAGGACACGCATTATGTTTACGGCGGGGCCTTCTCGGCAGACCAGAACGCGATTTTCTTCCTGGCGGACTACGACTTCTCGACGGGGCAGGTGACACCGGGCGCCTGGCTTTGGCGGCAGGACCTTGCCACCGGCGCCCGCACCTGCCTCGCGCAAGCGGACAGTCCGCCGCATTTCTATGTCGGCCCCCTGCTCTCGCCCGATGGCACCCGACTGCTTTGGCACCGCAGCGACCGCGCCCCGGGCGGCTACCAGCTGTGGGTCGTTCCGGTGGAGGGGAACGCAGCAGAGAAGGTTCTGGACCTGGGCGAGAAGAACAACGTCCTCGCCGTCTGGCTGGACAATGATCGCATCGGCTTCGCCTGCGACCACCAAGAGCGCGACAAGCTGGGGGTGTTGACCCTTTCCAGCGGGGCAATCGACTGGAGCGCCGAAGAACCGCAGCTATATCCCCATGCGGTGCTGGCCGGGACGGGGCAGGACTTCCTCTGCATCCACCACGTCGAAAGCCACACCCGCGCCGCGCTGGTCCGGGGGCATGACCTCCGCCCACTGCCGAACCTCTCTGGCCGCCGCAGCCTGTTGCCGCATGCTGCCCTCCCCGATGGCAGCTGGCTGGCCGAGGCCTATGACGCCGACGCTCCGCACGAGCTTGTCGCCGTGGCGGCGGATGGCAGTTGCCGCGTGATCTGGCGCGCCGCCCCGGAACCGGCGCGCAAGCATACCGCACCGCAGGATTTCCGCTGGACCGCCCCGGACGGGCGAGCGATGCAGGGATGGCTCTACCGCCCCCAGTGGGTGCCGAAGGGCCTGATCGGATATGTCCACGGCGGCCCGACCTGGCATTCCGAGGACTGGGTGAACCCGAAGATCCAGTTCTGGGTTTCGCAAGGCTATGCCGTGCTCGACCCCAACTACCGCGGCTCGACCGGCTTCGGCCATGCGCACCGCGAGGCGGTGAAGGAGGACGGCTGGGGCGGGCGTGAACAGGCCGACATCCGCGCGGGGCTGGAGGCGGCGCTGTCCACTGGCCTGCCCGGGCCGGTCGCGGTGGCGGGCAATTCCTATGGCGGCTTCTCCAGCTGGTTCGCGATCACCCGCCATGCCGATCTGGTGACCGCGGCGATCCCGATGTGCGGGATGTACCGGCTGGACATCGACTACCACGCCACCGAAATGCCGCATGGCCGCGCCTACAGCGAAGAGATGATGGGCGGCACGCCCGAAGAGTTCCCGGAGAAGTACGCCAATGCCTCGCCCGGCCGCTTCATCGACCGCATAAGGGGTCATGTGATGATCGTGCATGGCCTCGCGGATTCCAACGTCGGACCGGAGAACACCCATACGGCGGTGCGCGAGTTGACGGCAGCGGGCATCCCGCATGAGGTCATGCTCTTTGCCGACGAGGGCCACGGCGTGTTCCGGCGCCGCAATGTCGAGGCCTATCTTCGCGCCAGCGCGAATTTCCTCGACCATGCCTTCCGCGCCGGGATGCGGCCGGGATAACCGGCGCTGCCACCTGCTCCTGCCTTGCCGTTTCCCCGGCGGGGACAGGTTCCGGGTGGGCGGGGTCTATTGCGCCCCTGCCCTCGCAAGACGGCGACGCTCTACCCTTGTGCGGATCGCAGCCACGTCCGTCACCGGGGTCGCAGCGAACAGCTGACGGGTATAGGCATGCTGCGGGTCGGCGAAGATCGCCTCGCGGCTGCCCTGCTCGACCGCCTCGCCCTTCGAGATCACCATCACCTCGTCGGCGATATAGCGCACGACCGACAGGTCATGGCTGACGAAGACATAGGTCAGCCCGAACTCGTCCTGCAAATCGGCCAGAAGGTTCAGAACCTGCGCCTGCACCGAAAGGTCCAAGGCCGAGACGGGTTCGTCCAGTACCAGAAGCGAGGGGTTCAGCATCAGCGCCCGCGCGATGGCGATACGCTGGCGCTGCCCGCCGGAAAACATATGCGGATAGCGGTTGAAGTGCTCGGGTTGCAACCCGACCTTCGCCAGCATCGCCTCGGCCCGCTCGCGCTGCTCGGCGGCGGGGACAGTGGTGTTGATCGCCAGGGGCTCCATCAGCACATTGCCGATCTTCTGGCGCGGGTTCAGACTGCCATAGGGGTTCTGGAACACCATCTGCACCTTCGACCGCATCTCCGGCCCCGGGCGATGCACGCGGATGTCGACAGGCTTGCCCTCGATCCGCAATTCGCCGCTGGTCGGGGCGTCGATCAGCGCGATCACGCGGGCCAATGTGGACTTGCCAGAGCCGCTCTCGCCCACGATGGCCAGGGTCTTGCCCTTCTCCACCTTGAAATCCACGCCCTTCAGCGCGCGCACGGTCTTGGCCCCGCCGAACAGGCCGCCGGGGACGTGATAGTCCTGAACGATGGCGCGGCCTTCGACGACCGGGGATGCTGCCGTGGTCATCCTGCGGCCTCCTGCGTGAAGAAGTCGGATACGGTGGGCAGCCGGTCGCCGGTGGCATTCTCGGGCAGGGCCGAAAGCAGCGCCCGGGTATAGGGATTCTGCGGGCTTTCGAACAGCGACAGCACGTCGGCCTCTTCCATCTTCTTGCCCTTGTATTGCACCACCACCCGGTCGGCGGTTTCGGCCACCACGCCCATGTCATGGGTGATCAGGATTAGGGCCATGCCGTAATCCTCTTGCAGCTTCATCAGCAGATCGAGGATCTGCTTCTGGATCGTCACATCCAGCGCCGTCGTCGGTTCGTCCGCGATCAGCAGGCGCGGATTGCTGGCGATGGCCATCGCGATCATCACCCGCTGGCACTGCCCGCCCGACATCTGGTGCGGGTAGGATTTCAGCTTTTCCTCAGGCTCGGGGATGCCCACGGCGCGGAACAGTTCCAGCGCGCGGGCGCGGGCCGCGCGCCGGGACATGCCAAGGTTGAAGCGCAGCACCTCCTCGATCTGGAAGCCCGTGGTGAAGCTGGGGTTCAGCGAGGCGACGGGTTCCTGGAAGATCATGGTGATCTCGCGCCCGATCAGCTTGCGCCGTTCGGCGGCGGACAGGTTGGCGATGTCGCGGCCGTCATAGGTCATCTTGTCGGCGGTGATGGTGGCGGTATCGGGCAGAAGCCCCATCACCGCCAGCATCGAGACCGACTTGCCCGATCCGCTTTCGCCGACGATGGCCAGCACCTCGCCCTTGTCCACCCGCACGTCGATGCCGTCGACGGCGGTAAAGCTGCCGGTGGCGGTGGCAAATTTGACCGTCAGGTTCTTGATGTCCAGAAGCGCCATCTGTCAGCTCCGCTTCAGTTTCGGGTCAAGCGCATCGCGCAGGCCGTCGCCCATCAGGTTGATCGCCAGCACCGAGATCAGGATGGCAAGGCCGGGGAAGGTGACCACCCACCAGGCCCGCAGGATGAACTCGCGCGCTTCGGCCAGCATGGTTCCCCATTCCGGCGCGGGCGGCTGCGCACCCATGCCCAGAAAGCCAAGCGCGGCGGAATCCAGCACGGCCGAGGAAAACGACAGCGTGGCTTGCACGATCAGGGGGGCCAGGCAGTTCGGCAGGATGGTTCTGAACATCAGCCGCAGGTTGCCTGCGCCCGCGACGCGCGCGGCAGTGACATATTCGCGCTTCATCTCGCTCATCACCGCCGCGCGGGTCAGGCGGGCAAAGTGCGGCTGATAGACGATGGCGATGGCGATCATCGCATTGGTCAGCCCCGGCCCAAGGACCGCCACCAGCACAAGCGCCAGCAAAAGCGACGGGAAGGCCAGGATCACATCCATGACGCGCATGATCACGCTGTCGACCCAGCCGCCGAAGAATCCGGCCAGAAGCCCGATGATGATACCGCCGACCAGCGCGATCGAGACGACGACCACGCCGATGAACAGCGAATATTGCGCACCGAAGATCAGCCGCGACAGCATGTCCCGGCCAACCGCATCGGTCCCCAGAAGATAGGTGGACCGCCCGCCCTCTTGCCAGGCGGGGGGGACCAGAAGGGCATCGCGATACTGCAGGACCGGGTCATGCGGCGCGATCAGCGATGCGAAGACCGCGATCAGCACCAGCAGGACGAACACGGCCAGCCCGACGACGGCGCCGCGGTTCTGGCTGAAATAGAACCAGAACTCGCGCAGCATCCGTCGGCGGATGGCGGCATCCGACAGGCGGACGGGGGTGGTGGAGGGGATGTCGCTCATTTGTTGCGGATCCTCGGGTTGATGAGGCCATAGGTCAGATCGACCAGCAGGTTCACGACCATGACCAGCGCCGCGATCAGAAGCAGGCCCGATTGCACGACCGGATAGTCGCGGCGCGAGATCGAATCGATCATCCACTTGCCGATGCCGGGCCAGGAAAAGATGGTCTCGGTCAGGATGGCGCCTGCCATCAGCACGCCGATCTGCAAGCCGATGGTGGTGACGACCGGAATCATCGCATTGCGCAGCGCATGAATGCCGATGACGCGGCGAAGGGGCATCCCCTTGGCGCGGGCGGTGCGGACGTAGTCCTCTCCCATCACCTCCAGCATGGCCGAGCGGGTCTGCCGCGCGATCACCGCCAAGGGGATCGTCGCCAGCACGACCGAAGGCAGGATCAGATGTGAAAGCGCCGAGGTGAAAGCCCCCTCCTGCCCCGACAGAAGGCTGTCGATCAGCATGAAGCCGGTCACGTTGGGAAAGAAGTAAAGCAGGCTGATCCGCCCCGATACCGGCGTCCAGCCCAGGATGCCGGAAAAGAAGATGATCAGAAGCAGCCCCCACCAGAAGATCGGCATCGAGAACCCGACCAGCGCGGTGGTCATGGAAATCTGGTCGAACCAGCTGCCGCGCTTGATGGCGGCCAGCACCCCCACCGGCACACCGATCAGAGTGGCCAGGATGATGGCACACAGGCCCAGCTCGACCGTCGCCGGGAACAGGGCCAGGAATTCGGTGATCACAGGCTTCTTCGTTACCAGCGAATTGCCGAAGTCACCGTGAAACAGCCGCCCGAGGAAGTCGAAATATTGCAGCACGACCGGCTTGTCATAGCCCAGCTGCGCAGTCAGCTCCGCGTGCCGTTCGGGCGTCACGCCCCGCTCACCCGCCATCAGCAGCACCGGATCGCCGGGCAGGATGCGCACGAAGCTGAAGGCGATGATCGTGATGCCCAGGAAGGTCGGCACCAGATACAGAAGCTTGGAGAGGATGAACCGGATCATGCGCCTCTTTCCTTGAAAGACGCGCGGGGGACCAGCCCCCGCGCGCCCGGTTTCGTCAGAAGGATGCGCCGATTACTCGGCGATATCCACGGTTTCGAAGGTGAAGTCGCCCAGGGGGCTCATCACGAAACCCGACACCTTGGCCGACATCGGCACATATTGGGTCG
>Ga0056909_1001667_pt1 | contig 12909 bp, 13 predicted proteins | sample EBPBio102011_DNA_FD_62115 | JGI IMG/M metagenome (GOLD analysis project Ga0056909, IMG submission 62115) | Wastewater treatment Type I Accumulibacter community from EBPR Bioreactor in Madison, WI, USA - Reactor 1_1/10/2011_ DNA | ecosystem: Engineered > Bioreactor > EBPR > Anaerobic-Aerobic >...
AGGGACGTGCGCCGATGCGCGAGGGTGTGGAACTGTTCGCCGAGGATGGCACGCCGGTCGGCCGCGTCACCTCGGGCGGGTTCGGACCTTCAGTGAATGCACCCATCGCGATGGGCTATGTGGCCCGCGCCCATGCCGCCCTTGGCACCACCCTTCTGGGCGAAGTGCGCGGCAAGCGCCTGCCCGTGACCGTGACCGAGCTTCCCTTCCATCCCACCACCTACAAGCGCTGAGGCAATGCGATGAAATACACCAAGGAACATGAATGGCTGCGCGTCGAGGGCGATCTGGTCGTCGTCGGCATCACCGAACATGCGGCGACGCAACTGGGCGACGTGGTCTTCGTGGAACTGCCCGAGACCGAGACGCAAGTTGCCGAGGGTGACGAGGTCTGCGTGATCGAAAGCGTCAAGGCGGCCTCGGATATCCTTGCGCCGATCGACGGCGAAGTCGTCGCGGTGAACCAGAAGCTGGTGGACAACCCCGGTCTGGTGAACGAGGACCCGACCGGCGCTGCCTGGTTCTTCAAGCTGAAGGTCGATGACCTGTCCGTGCTGGACCAGTTCATGGACGAGGACGAGTATCAGGACCTGATCGGCTGATCGGCCCACGCGCGCGCCCCAAATTTCTTGAGCAAGAAATTTGGCAAAATCCTTGCTGAAGGATTTTGGGGACATGGTGCCGGGCGCATTCATTGACCATTCGAGGTGTCCAATGACCTTCACCCCCACCGACTACAACCCCTACGATTTCGCCAATCGCCGCCACATCGGCCCCTCGCCGGTCGAGATGGACGAGATGCTGGCTGCCACCGGCGTGCGCTCGCTGGATGAGCTGATCGAACAGACGGTGCCCGCCTCGATCCGGCAGAAGACCCCCCTGGGCTGGGCGCCCCTGGCCGAGCATGAGCTGCTGGCGAAGATGAAGGAGGTCGGCGCGAAGAACCGGGTGATGACCAGCCTGATCGGGCAGGGCTACTACGGGACGGTGACACCCCCGGCGATCCAGCGCAACATCCTGGAGAACCCGGCCTGGTATACCGCCTATACCCCCTATCAGCCCGAGATCGCGCAGGGGCGGCTTGAGGCGTTGCTGAACTTCCAGACCATGATCTGCGACCTGACCGGCCTCGACGTGGCGAACGCCTCGCTGCTGGACGAGGCGACGGCGGCGGCTGAGGCGATGACGATGGCCGAGCGCGTGGCGAAGTCGAAGGCGAAAGCCTTTTTCGTCGACCGCTTCTGCCACCCTCAGACCATCGCGGTGATCCGCACCCGCGCCATGCCGCTGGGGATCGAGATCATCGAGGACGATGTGCGCAGCCTTGACCCGACCAAGGTCTTCGGCGCGATCTTCCAGTATCCGTCCAGCTACGGCCATGTCGTCGATTTCACCGTCCGCATCGCCACGCTGCACGCGGCGGGGGCCATCGCGATCATGGCGACGGACCTGCTGGCGCTGTGCATGCTGAAGGAGCCGGGCGCGATGGGGGCGGACATCGCGGTGGGCTCGGCGCAGCGCTTCGGTGTGCCGATGGGCTATGGCGGGCCGCATGCCGCCTTCATGGCGGTCAAGGATGCGCACAAGCGGCAGATGCCGGGGCGGATCGTCGGTGTCTCCATCGACGCGCAGGGCGGCATGGCCTACCGGCTGTCGCTGCAAACGCGCGAGCAGCATATCCGGCGCGAGAAGGCGACGTCGAACGTCTGCACGGCGCAGGCTCTGCTTGCCGTGATGGCCAGCATGTATGCCGTCTTCCACGGGCCGAAGGGCCTGCGGGCGATTGCGGAACGGGTGCATTTCCTGACCCAGCGCCTTGCGCGGGCGCTGAAGGCGGCGGGGGCCAAGGTCGACCCGAGGGCCTTTTTCGACACGATCACGGTCGAGGTCGGCGTCGGGCAGGCGGGGATCCTTGCCGCGGCCCGGAACGAGGGGCTGAACTTCCGCAAGATCGGGCTGGACCGGGTGGGGATCAGCCTGGACGAGACGACGGACGAGCGGGTGCTGATCAAGGTTCTGCGCGCCTTCGGAATCGAGGGCGTCCCGCCGCACCGGGCAACCCTGGGCTTCCCCGAGGAGATGCTGCGCACGACCGACTACCTGACCCATCCGGTCTTCCACATGAACCGGGCGGAATCGGAAATGATGCGCTACATGCGCCGCCTGTCCGACCGCGACCTTGCGCTGGACAGGGCGATGATCCCGCTGGGGTCCTGCACGATGAAGCTGAACGCGGCGGCGGAGATGATGCCGATCACCTGGCCGGAGTTCGGATCGCTGCACCCCTTCGCGCCGCGCGACCAGGCAGCTGGCTACCATGAGGCCATTGACGACCTGTCGCAGAAACTGTGCGAGATCACCGGCTATGACGCCTTTTCCATGCAGCCAAACAGCGGCGCGCAGGGGGAATATGCGGGTCTTCTGACCATCCTCGCCTATCACCGGGCGCGGGGGGACCACGACCGCAAGGTCTGCCTGATCCCGACCTCGGCGCATGGCACCAACCCGGCCTCGGCGCAGATGGCGGGGATGGAGGTGGTGGTGGTGAAATCCGCCCCGAACGGCGACGTGGATGTCGAGGACTTCCGCGCCAAGGCCGAGGCGGCGGGTGACCGGCTGGCGGCCTGCATGATCACCTATCCGTCCACGCATGGCGTCTTCGAGGAGACGGTGAAGACGATCTGCAAGATCACCCATGATCACGGCGGGCAGGTCTATATCGACGGGGCCAACATGAACGCTCTCGTCGGGCTGGTGAAACCCGGTGAGATCGGTGGCGATGTCAGCCACCTGAACCTGCACAAGACCTTTGCCATCCCGCATGGCGGCGGCGGTCCGGGGATGGGGCCGATCGGCGTCAAGGCGCATCTGGCGCCGCACCTGCCGGGACATCCGGAGACGGATGAGCGGGGCGGCGGCGGGCTGCACAGCACCGACGAGGGCACAGTTTCGGCGGCACCCTACGGGTCTGCCTCGATCCTGCTGATCAGCTGGGCCTATTGCCTGATGATGGGCGGGCCGGGGCTGACTCAGGCGACCCGGGTTGCGATCCTGAACGCCAACTACATCGCGGCGCGGCTGTCGCCGTCCTATCCGATCCTCTTCATGGGCAACAAGGGCCGGGTCGCGCATGAGTGCATCCTGGATACCCGGCCCTTTGCCGAGGCGGGGGTGACGGTGGATGACATCGCCAAGAGGTTGATCGACAACGGTTTCCACGCGCCGACGATGAGCTGGCCGGTCGCGGGGACGCTGATGGTGGAGCCGACCGAAAGCGAGACCAAGGCCGAGATCGACCGTTTCATCACCGCCCTTCTGGCGATCCGCGAGGAGATTGCGGCGGTGGAACGGGGCGAGATTTCGGCCGAGGACTCTCCGCTGCGCCACGCACCCCACACAGTTGCGGCGCTGGTGGGGGAATGGAACCGGAAATACTCGCGCGAGGCCGGATGCTTCCCGCCCGGCGCGTTCAAGGTCGACAAATACTGGCCGCCGGTGGGCCGGGTCGACAACGTCTATGGCGACCGCAACCTTGTCTGCACCTGCCCGCCGATCGAGGCCTATATGGACGCCGCCGAGTAGCCTGATAGCCGGGTCTGTCACCTGATCGTTTCAGGGGCGGGCCCGGCTAGCCCCTTCGGTGGGTCGCCGCCATGCGCGAGATTTCCTCGTAGATGCCGGTCAGAAGGTTCAGCGTCCGCGTCGCCTCGGCGAGCCGGTCGCCGAAACCGGGCACGTTCGCCACCGCCTGCAACAACAGCCGCCGCCGCAGCGCCCCGTAGTCGTCGGTCACGCGGCGGCCTTCCTCTGTCACCAGATAGGTCACGCCCGACCGCCCCGCCCCCTTGCGCAGCACCAGCCCGGCGCCGATCAGCTTGCGCAGCGAATACTGGATGTTCGGCACGTCGTCGCGGTTGGTCAGCCGGGCAAGGTCCTTGATCGTCTTCGGGCGGTCGTTCATGCGGATGATGTGCAGCAGCGCGTTCTCCGGCCCGGTCGCCGCCAGATCGCAGACCGAGGCCAGGCATTCCGACTGCCAGCGCCCGAATCCCTCGAAGGTCCGCATCAGGGCAAATTCCAGCTCGGTCGTGTCGACCTCGACCACGCTTTCCGCCAGGTGCCAGCGCAGGTCGAGACCGGGGACCGTGGAGTCGCCGGAACTATCATTTTGAGTTTGAACCAATTTTTCCGCCATTCGCCGCGCCCTGTTCCCCGGCGAAGTGTTGCCGCACGAGATCGTTGACGCAAATGGAATTTACGATAGACTTTCAAACATAAAATACCTCCAAAAACTCGACAGGGATCACCGCCATGCCACACCACCCGATGCTCTCGGGCGACCGTTTCCGCCTGGGCACTTTCTCGACCAACTGCTCTTCGGGGATGACCCCGACCAAGGTGCCCGAACGCTGGGTCAACAGCTGGGACAACAACCTGAAGCTGGCAAAGATGCTGGACGAGGCCGGAATCGACTTCATGCTGCCGATCGCGCGCTGGATCGGCTATGGCGGTGAAACCGATTTTCATGGCGGCGTGCTGGAGACGATGACCTGGGCTGCCGGCCTTCTGGCGGCGACGAAGAACATCGCGGTCTTCGCCACCATCCACACCGCAGCGAACCATCCCGTTGTCGTGGCCAAGCAGATCGCCACCATCGACCAGATCGGCCACGGACGGGCGGGGCTGAACGTCGTCGCGGGCTGGAACAAGCCGGAATACGAAGCCCTGGGCCTGAGCCTGCCCGACGACCACGAAACCCGCTACGCCTATGCGCAGGAATGGTTCGACCTGGTGCAGAAGCTCTGGACCTCGGAGGAGCATTTCGACTGGGATGGCAAATACTTCAAGGCCAAGCGGGTGAAGGGCGATCCGAAGCCGATCCGCGGCTCGGTCCCGATCATCAACGCGGCGGGCAGCCCGCAGGGACGCGGCTTTGCCACCGACAACGCCAATTTCCTGTTCACCCCGGCCATCGACCTGGCGCGGTCGAAGGGCGAGATCGCCGACCTGAAGGCGCAGGCCAAGGCCAAGGGCCGCGACGTGAAAGTGCTGACCTTCTCTCACGTCATCTGTCGCCCGACCGAGGCCGAGGCCAAGGCCTTCGCCGACTACACCGCAGTGCAGAACGCCGACACCGATGCGGTCGACAACCTGGTGCGGTTGCAGTTCGCCCATGCCCACAGCTTCCCGCACGACCTGCTGGCGCAGATCAAGCACCTGTTCGCGCTGGGGCATGGCGGCTACCCGCTGATCGGCACGCCGGATCAGGTGGCCGAGGGGATCCTGCGGCTGCATGCGACGGGCTTCTCCGGCACGACGCTGTCCTTCGTCGACTATATCGAGGAGTTCCCGTATTTCCGCGACAACGTGCTGCCGAAGCTTCAGGCGGCAGGCATCCGCTAGTGGACGCGAAGAGCTTCCGTGAGGCGACCAGGGCCTTCGTCGGCAATTGCAGCGTGATCACCGTCGGCGAGGGCGAAGAGGCTTCGGGCCTTGTCGTCACCTCGGTGATCTCGCCGTCCGCCGACCCGCCCCTTCTGCTTGCCGTGGTCAATCGCAGCGCCTCCAGCCACGCCTTGCTGGCGCGCTATGGCCGGTTCGGCTGGTCCTCGCTGGGCCGGGTGCATCAGGCGGTGGCGGAACGCTTCTCGGGCTTCGGCGGGGTGAAGGGCGCGGCGCGGTATCAGGGCGCCGACTGGGAAACCGCCGTCACCGGCGCGCGGCTTCTGGTCGGCGCCCCGGCGGCCTTCGACTGCACGGTAGAGGAGATGATCGAACGCGACACGCATTCGATCCTGATCGGCCGGGTGCAGGCGATCCGCACCACCCCCGGCGCCGGTGGGCTGGTCTACTGGAACGGCGCCTTCCGGGCGCTGGACCCTGCCTAGGGCTGCGGCTTCGGCGCGGGCGTGCCAAGCGCCCCGCCCGGCCGTGTGCCAAGCCCGCCGCCCGAACCGATGCCGCTGGTCTTCGGCTTGGACAGGTCCGGGACCTTCGGCGTGGCCTTCACGCCGGGCGTGGTGCCCAGCACCTTGCCGCCGCCCGCCCCGCCCTGCCGCGCCAGGCAGTCCTGCGCCTGCGCCAGGGCGGGCCCGATGCCGTCCACGTCGAAGCCGTCGTCGATGCCCATGCCCAGCATCCGCAGGTAGCGTCCGCTGTTCAGGAAATCCACCGTCGCCTGCACCCCGTCATAGGTGATCCCGCCATAGTCGGCATCCCAGGCCTCGCCGTTGCCGATGGCGGGGATGCCGGTCTCCATCATCACCCAAAGCTCGAACTTCTGGCCGGGCTTGAACTTGACGTCGGGCTGCCGCAGCAGGATCGACAGCGTGTCGTTGGGGTATAGACCGATCCACAGGTCCTGACCGTTCTGGTAGCTGACCGTGATGTAGCAATAGGAAAACGCGCCCCTGTCGTCGGTATAGGCCCCGCCCGCCCAGTTGCCCGCCTCGAATGCCGAACCGGGGATTTCCGTCGATTGTGCAAGGGCAAGCGTTGGCGCAAGGGAAAGGGCGGCGGCGAGGGCAAGCGAGCGCATGGTGGGTTCCTGAGCAGTTTCGCCCCGCAGAATGACGGCGCGGAACGCATCGCGCAAGTCAGGCTTTCCGCAATGATGACGCGGCATTGACCGGGCGGGCCGCCCAAGGTAGCTGGCGCCGATGACCCGCCCGCCCTTCCTTGACGGCCTTGCCGCCAGCCTGCCCATCGTCATGGGCTATTTCCCCATCGCCTTTTCCTTCGGCGTTGCCGCCACCCAGGCGGGTTTCACCGGGCTGGAGGCCTTTGCCCTGTCGCTGATCATCTACGCCGGGGCCTCGCAATTCCTGGCGCTGGCGCTTCTCTCCTCCGGCGCGCCGGTCCTGGTCGCCGCCTTCACCCTGATCGCGATGAACCTGCGCCATGTGCTCTATGGCCCCGCCCTGATGCGCGAGGCAGGCGAAGGCGCGACCCGCCGCCACGCCTGGGCCTGGGCCTGGGGCCTGACGGACGAGGTCTTCGGCCAGGCCCTGGGCGCGCTGGCCCGGGGGCAGCGGTTTTCCGAGCCCTACATGTTCGGCCTCGGCCTTGGCGCCTATGCCAGCTGGGTCTCGGGCACCGTCGTCGGCGCCTGGGCCGGGGGTGGCGCGCTGGAGGGCTGGCCCGCCCTGAACGCGGGGCTGGGCTTCATGCTGCCCGCCCTCTTCCTCGCCCTGCTGCTGTCGATCCTGAGTCGGCGGCAGCTGCCGGTGATCGTGGTCGCCGGGGCGGTGACGGTGATCGCGACCCTTACGATCAGCGCGACCAGCGGCATCCTTCTGGGCATGCTGGCCGGCGCGGTGGCGGGGGTGGCCCGCAAATGAGCTGGGAGCTGCTGACCGTCGCGCTGATGGCCGGGGCCGCGAACTGGGCCTTCCGCGCCCTGCCGATCCTCGCGCGGATGGAGCGGGTGGCGGCCTCGGGCTGGCTGGGCCGCTTCCTCGCCTCGACCGGCCCGGCAGCGATCGGCACTCTGTTCGTCGCGGCGATCCTGCCCTCGCTGGTGCCCGACCCCGCCCGCCTCTTGCCGGTGATCCTCGGCACGCTGGCGGTGCTCGCCGTCTGGTTCGCCCGCAAATCCGTCGTGCTCGCCACCCTTGCCGGGGCACTGGCGCATGGTGCGACGACCTGGACCCTCGGCTGATGCTTGCGCGCTGCCGCCCATTGCGCGACCATGCGCCAAACGAAGGAGACTGCCATGTTCGAGATCAGCCCGCAGAAGGTGGTGCATGTGATCTACCTCGCCCGCGAGCTGGGCTCGGGGGATGCCGAACTGCATGCCTTCATCGACGCGCTGAACGATGACGAAAAGGCGCAGCTGACGGCGGTCGCCTGGGTCGGCCGCGGTGCCTTCGAGCCCGAGGATTTCGCCGAGGCGGTCGCGACCGCGGTGGCCGAGGCGACAATTCCGACGGCGGACTACCTGATGGGCATGCCGCATCTGGCCGAGAACCTTGAGGCGGGGTTGGAGGCGTTGGGCGTCGATGTGGCGGGCGAGGAAGAGGATTTCCTCTGACAGGATGTCGCGGGGCTTGCGGGGCGGGGGCCGGCATCACATCTTCAGGACTTGCTAGATGAGAGGTGCGCCATGCCCGTCACCGGGGCCCTGAAACTGACCTGCGCCACCTGCGGGCAGGCGAACCGTGTCCCCGCCTCCCGGCTGGGCGATACGCCGAAATGCGGGGTCTGCGGTGCGGTGCTGGTGGATGGCGGCGTGGCGGAACTGGATGCCACGACCCATGACAAGGTGACGCGCGGCGACGGGTTGCCGGTGCTGGTCGACTACTGGGCGCCCTGGTGCGGCCCCTGCCGGGCGATGGCCCCGGAATTCGCCAGGGCGGCCAGGACGCTGGCCGGTCAGGCCCGGCTGATGAAGCTGAACACCGAGGATCACCCGCAGATCTCCTCGCGCGCGGGCATCCGCGGCATTCCGGCGCTGATCCTTTACCGCAACGGCCGCGAACTGGCGCGGCTGGCAGGGGCAAGACCGGCTGCGGATATCGTTGCTTTCGTGCGCGGGCATCTGCCGGGCTGACCCTTCGCCTTCCGGCGACCGAGCCCGCGAAAACCCCGTCGGCGCGACTTGACTCTGCCGCCGATTTCAGATGAATACGGCCTCGCGGATGGGGCAGTAGCTCAGTTGGGAGAGCGTATCGTTCGCAATGATAAGGTCAGGGGTTCGATCCCCCTCTGCTCCACCAAATCCTCCCCAGATGTTCAGTGTCCCTTGGCTTTCAGCCAATCGGTGATCAACTCCCGGTGCCGCTCGCCGGAATAGCTTGGGAAATGCCCGCCGTGGACCACCCGGACGGGCAGGGCCAGCAGGCGTTCCATCGACACGATGTACTGCCATTGCTCCAGCTCCGAGGTCCCTTCGATCAACTCGCCGTCATAGACGATGTCGCCCGAGAACAGGATGCCGGTCGCCGTCTCCCACAAGGCGATGCCGCCGGGGGAATGGCCGGGGGTGTGGATCACCTCGAAATGGCGGTCGCCAAGGTCCACCACATCGCCGTCCCACAGCAGGCGCTGCACCGGGGCGGCCTGCACCGTGTAGGTCTCCGCCCGGTAGGGCTCGGGCGGCAGGGTGGTGAAGATGGCATCGGTCGCATACTTGCCGGCGAAGGTGTTTTCCCGCGTGGGCTGGCGGAGGAGATGCGCCTCGGCGGCGTGGCAGAGGCGGCAGGGGAATTCGTGGTGCAACCCGATGTGGTCGAAATGGGTGTGGCTGGCGACGGCCTGCAACGGGCGTTCCGTCACCAGGGGAACCCGGTCACGAAGGCTGACAACGCCCATCCCGCTGTCGACCAGCATGTCCGTGTCACGGCCCCGGACATGCCAGACGTTGCAGCGGTAGAAGTCGCGGATATGCGGCTCGTCGATATGGGTGACGCCGTCGCCCACCGTCCGCACCCGCCACCAGTCTTCCGGCTTTGCTCTCATTCTTTCAGCACCACATCATCGCCGCCTGACGGAGGCGCCCCGCAGCCTTTCCTCTTTGCCCGAAGCTCCCCGCCGAAGGCAAACCCCCGGCGCAGCGATCAGGCCAGATGCACCCCGGTTCCCCAGGCCTCGCATTTCCGCATCAGCTCGCCCGGCAGCGGCTGGTCGGTGAAGAACGTGGTGATCTCCGACAAGGAGGCCAGCCGCGCCGGGGCCGAACGGTCCAGCTTGGAATGATCGGCAACCAGAAAGCAGCGCCGCGACCGCTGGATGATCGCCTTCGACACCCGCACCTCGGCCAGGTCGAAGTCCAGCAGATCCCCGTCCCGGTCCAGCGCGGACACCCCGATCACCGCATAATCCACCTTGAACTGCTCGAAGAACTGCGTCGTCAGGTCTCCCACCAATCCGCCGTCCGTCCGCCGCAAGGCCCCCCCCGCCACCACGATCTCGCAGCCCGGGTTCGCCACCAGGATGTTCGCCACGTTCATGTTGTTGGTGATCACCGTGATGTTGCGATGCGCCAGCAGCTCTCGCGCCACCGCCTCGGTCGTGGTGCCAAGGTTCAGGATCAGGCTGCAATTGTTCGGGATCGCCGCCGCGCAGGCGCGTGCGATAGCGGCCTTCGCGCCTTCGTTCATCCGCCGCCGCGCCTCATAGCCGATGTTCGCGACCCCGGTCCGCAAGACCGCCCCGCCATGCACCCGGTCCAGATGACCAGCATCGGCAAGATCCGACAGGTCGCGCCGGATCGTCTGCAACGTCACGTCGAAGCGCGCGGCAAGCTCCTCGACCACCACCCGGCCGTCGGCCCGGGCCAGCTCCAGAATGCCGGTCTGGCGGAAGTTCAGCGCCACGGGTCCGTCCTCCACTCTCTGCGCTTCGGCTTTCTGCCATGCCACAGGCCCGCTGTCAGCGGATTTTTCGCTTTCACGCGCGGTAGCGCAGCGCGCCGACCATCGATGCTTCGGTAATGTTCGTTTTGCCAAAATTCGCGCAAAAGCGAAAGAATGCCATTGACGCAGCCGCGTCAGACAGCGCAGTCTCCGCGCGACGGAACCGGGGGTGAACGTGACCGCAGGGCTTGTAACCGATCTCTTCATCATCGGCGGCGGGATCAACGGCTGCGGTATCGCCCGCGACGCCACCGGCCGCGGGCTGACGGTCACGCTGGCCGAACAGGGCGACCTGGCGCAGGGCACCTCCTCGGCCTCGACCAAGCTGTTTCACGGCGGGTTGCGCTATCTGGAATACTTCGAGTTCCGACTGGTCCGCGAGGCGCTGGAGGAACGCGAGACCCTTCTTGTCGCCATGCCGCATATCTCCTGGCCGATGCGCTTCGTGCTGCCGCTGTCGCCCGACATGCGGTTCGAGAGCGACACCCCCACCTCGCGCCTTCTCGGCTGGCTGATGCCCTGGACCCGGGGCCGCCGCCCCGACTGGCTGATCCGCCTCGGCCTGTTCCTTTACGACACGATGGGCGGGCGCAGGATCCTGCCCGCGACCCGGACGCTTGACCTCACCCGCGACCCGGCGGGCAAGGCGCTGAAGCCCGGCTTCCGCAAGGCCTTTGAATATTCCGACTGCTGGGTCCAGGATTCCCGCCTTGTTGCGCTGAATGCCCGCGACGCGGCGCAGCGGGGCGCCCGCATCCTGACCCGCACCCGCGTCACCGCCGCGGACCGCCGGGACGGGCTCTGGCACATCACCGCCGAAGGCCCGCATGGCACCGAAACCTTCAGCGCCCGGGCTCTCGTCAACGCGGGCGGCCCCTGGGTCATGGATGTGATCCGCAACGTCGCCCACCTCAACCCGGCCGAGGGCGTCCGCCTGGTCCGCGGATCGCATATCGTCACGCGCAGGCTTTTCGATCACGACCGCTGCTATTTCTTCCAGGGGACCGACGGCCGCATCATCTTCGCCATCCCCTACGAGCAGGACTTCACCCTGATCGGCACCACCGACAAGGACCACACCGCCGCCCCCGGCGACGCGAAATGCACTGGGGAGGAGCGCGACTATCTCCTTGCCTTCGCCAGCCAGTATTTCGCGAAACCCGTGACGCAGGACGATGTGGTCTGGACCTATTCCGGCGTCCGCCCCCTCTACAATGACGGCGCCAAGTCGGCCACGGCCGCCACCCGCGACTATGTGCTGAAGCTGGACGGCAACGGCGCGCCGCTTCTCAACGTCTTCGGCGGCAAGATCACCACCTACCGCCGCCTCGCCGAATCCGCGCTGGCCAAGCTGACCCCCTTCTTCCCGCAGGCGAAATCCGCCTGGACCGCCCGCGTGCCGCTGCCGGGCGGCGACTTCCCGCAGGACGGGGTGGCCCGGCTTACCGCCGATCTCAAGGCGCGGCATCCGTTCCTCACCGACTATTGGGCCGCCCGCCTGATCCGCGCCTACGGAACCGAGGCCGCCGTGATCCTCGGCGACGCCACCACGGTCGCGGCGCTGGGGCAGGATTTCGGCGCCACCCTGACCGAGGCCGAGGTCCGTTGGCTCATGTCGCACGAATTTGCCGCCAATGCGGCGGATGTGGTCTGGCGGCGCTCCAAGCTGGGCCTGCGGCTGACGGCGGAGCAGATCGAGATCCTCGACCGCTTCATGGCGGATGCAGCCCGTGCCGTCAGCACAGTGGCGAAATAGCGGAAGGGATCACATCCTGGTGCGTTTGCCACCCGTGCCCCATATTTCTTGGAAGAAATCTGCCAGGAATTTTCGAAAATTCTTGCGCCAGACCCCGGTGATCCGCAGGAGTCCAGATGTTGACAAATCCTGAACGTCCAAGACTAGCTTATTGAAATCACGCGACACTCTTCGTTTGTCCACTGTGGACACCCCGAACCGCAGGCCGCTCGAATGACCCATATCCTCGCCATTGACCAGGGCACCACCTCCTCGCGCGCGATCCTCTTCGACGCGACCCTCCGCCCCGTCGCGCAGGCCCAGCAAGAGTTCCCGCAAGCTTACCCCCGCCCGGGCTGGGTGGAACACGATCCCGCCGACCTCTGGTCCACCGCCGCCGCGACTGCCCGCGCCGCGATCGAGAAGGCGGCGGTAGATCCCGCCGATATCGCCGCCATCGGCATCACCAACCAGCGCGAGACGACGCTGATCTGGGACCGCAGGACCGGCCAGCCGATCCACCCCGCCATCGTCTGGCAGGACCGCCGCACCGCCGACACCTGCGCCGCCCTGCGGGCCGCCGGGCACGAACCGATGATCACCGCCCGGACCGGACTCCTCCTCGACCCCTACTTTTCGGGGACCAAGGTGAAGTGGCTGCTCGACCATGTGGAAGGCGCGCGCGAGAAAGCCAACCGCGGCGAGCTTGCCTTCGGAACCGTCGACAGCTGGCTGATCTGGAACCTGACCGGTGGCCGCGTCCACGCCACCGACGCGACCAACGCCTCCCGCACGCTCCTCTACAACATCGCCGGGGGG
>Ga0056909_1001679_pt1 | contig 12838 bp, 9 predicted proteins | sample EBPBio102011_DNA_FD_62115 | JGI IMG/M metagenome (GOLD analysis project Ga0056909, IMG submission 62115) | Wastewater treatment Type I Accumulibacter community from EBPR Bioreactor in Madison, WI, USA - Reactor 1_1/10/2011_ DNA | ecosystem: Engineered > Bioreactor > EBPR > Anaerobic-Aerobic >...
AGCATCACGGCCAACAGGTTCAGGCCCGTGCCGAAGCCCAGCTCGGCGATGTGGAACCCGTCGCGGAACCTCCCCGGCAAGCCGTTCCCGGTCAGGAACACATGCCGCGTCTCGTCCAGCCCTCCTGCCAGCGAGAAATACGGGTCGTCAAACCGCTGCGAGACCGGGATCATCCCGTCGCGCCAGTCGAGGGCAGGGGGCTGGTGGGGGCTGGTCATCGGGGATAGTCCTTTGGCCGATGTGATGGGCTTAGGGCGACGGAATGGCAAGTGTGGACGTGACCGTGCGCGGCGGGGGCATCTTCGGCCTCTCCATCGCCTGGGCCTGTCTGCGGCGGGGCGCGCGGGTGCGGGTGGTCGAGCCCGCAGCCTGGGGCGCGGGGTCGTCCGGCGGCCTGGTCGGTGCGCTGTCGCCGCATGTGCCCGAGGCCTGGAACGCGAAGAAGGCCTTCCAGCTGGAAAGCCTGCTGATGGCTGCCGACTGGTGGAACGGAGTCGAGGCGGCCTCCGGCCTGCCCACGGGCTATGCCCGGCTGGGGCGGTTGCAACCCTTGGCCGACGACCGCGCGGCAGAGGCGGCGCGGCGGCGCGAGGGCGAGGCGAAGACGCTGTGGCAGGGCAGGGCGGACTGGCAGGTTATCCCCGCGACCGCAGGGGCGTGGGAGCCGCAGACGCCCTCTGGCTGGCTGGTCCGCGATACGCTTTCTGCCCGTCTGTCGCCCCGGATGGGCTTGGCGGCCTTGCTTGCGGCACTGGGGGCCTCGGGCGCCGAGCTGGTGGTGGGCGAGGGTGATGAGGAAGGCGCAGTCATCCATGCGACGGGAGTTGCCGGGCTGGCCGCGCTGTCGCAGGCCTTCGGCGCCCCACTCGGGTCGGGGGTCAAGGGGCAGGCCCTGTCGCTGCGCTTCGAGGCGCGGGGCCGGCCGCAGCTTTTCGTCGACGGGCTGCATATCGTGCCGCATGCCGACGGAACCGTCGCCATCGGCTCCACCTCGGAGACCAGCTGGACCGAGGATGGCCCGGACGCGCAACTGGACGGCCTTCTGGCGAAGGCCATCGCCGCCGTTCCCGCCTTGGCCGGGGCCGAAGTCCTCAGCCGCTGGGCCGGGGTCCGTCCGAAGGCCGCCAGCCGGGCCCCGCTGCTGGGCGCATGGCCGGGACGGGCGGGGCATTTCGTGGCGAATGGCGGCTTCAAGATCGGCTTCGGCATGGCCCCCAAGGTCGCCGAGGTCATGGCCGACCTTGTGCTGGACGGCCGCGACGCGATCCCGCCGGAGTTCGGGCTGGACAGCCTGCTTCAGAAGACCGCCCGGCGATAGGTGATGGAGGTCGGCCGGGCGAACCCCTCGTGCGCCGTCCGCCCGACCTCGCGGAATCCCATCGCAACGAAGGTCGCCTGGTTCTCCACCAGCTCCACCCGCGTCTGCAATTCCAGCTCAGGCAGCCCCATCTCTCGCGCCCGCGTCTCGGCCCGGTCGATCAGCCGCCGCGCCAGACCTTGGCCCCGATGGCTTTCTGCGACCGCCAGTTTGCCGACATACAGCGCGCCCGGCTTCGGGGTGAGGAACACGCAGGCCACGGGGGCGCCGATGATCCAGATCTCCCCCACCCTGGCCTGCCGGGTCAGCGCCTCGGGTGTCAGGTCGCGGAGCGAGGACGGCGGGTCGATCCTGCCGTCCATATAGGCGAAGGCCTGACGCAGAAGCGCGAGGATAGGCGGCCACAGGGCGGGGTCTTCGGCAAGGCGCGGGGTCATGAAGGCCAGACTGCGTCAGGTCGCAACCGGCCGCAAGAGTGCGCCTTTCAGCCACAAGGAATCACAAGGCCCGCAACATCTTGGGGATAACGGGGCAGGGATCGGCCATATGCGGGGGGCTCGGGTTGACTCCTGTGCCCCCGGGCGGGAACATCGCGCATTCGACTCGTGAGGATCCCCTTGCGCCTGACCCGCCTGCGCCTGAACGGCTTCAAAAGCTTCGTCGACCCCACGGATCTGGTGATCCATGAGGGGTTGACGGGCGTGGTCGGGCCCAATGGCTGCGGCAAGTCGAACCTGCTGGAAGCCCTGCGCTGGGTGATGGGCGAGAACCGCCCCAGTGCGATGCGGGGCGGCGGCATGGAGGACGTGATCTTCAACGGCGCTGCCACAAGGGGCGCCCGGCATTTCGCCGAAGTGGCGCTGGTGATGGACAACCAGGACCGCCTCGCGCCCTCGGGCTTCAACGACTCCGACCAGATCGAGATCGTCCGCCGGATCACCCGCGACGCGGGCTCGGCCTATCGCTGCAACGCCAAGGACGTGCGGGCGCGCGACGTGCAGATGCTGTTCGCCGATGCCTCGACCGGCTCGCATTCCCCGGCGCTGGTGCGGCAGGGGCAGATTTCCGAACTGATCAACGCCAAGCCCAAGGCCCGCCGCCGGGTGCTGGAAGAGGCGGCGGGGATTTCTGGCCTCTATGCCCGGCGGCACGAGGCCGAGCTGAAGCTGGCGGGGACCGAACAGAACCTGACCCGCGTCGATGATGTGCTGGAGAGCCTGGCACAACAGCTGTCGGTGCTGACCCGGCAGGCCAAGCAGGCGGCGCGCTATCGCGAACTGTCCGAGGAGCTGCGGAAGTCGGAGGGGATGCTGCTCTGGCGGCGCTGGCGCGAGGCGGACGAGGCACGGTCGGCTGCCGAGGGCGCCCTGCGCGAGCGGCTGATCGCCCAGGGCCAGTCCGAGGCGGCGTCGCGGGGGGCCGGGAAGGCGCGGGAAGCGGCCGTGGATGCGCTGCCGCCGAAGCGCGAGGAAGAGGCGATTGCCTCGGCCATCCTGCAACGGCTGGTGTTGCAGCGGGACGCTTTGGGCGACCAGGAGGCCCGCGCGCTGGCGCAGATCGACGCGCTGAAGGGGCGCATCGACCAGCTCAGCCGCGACATGGAGCGCGAGGCGGGTCTGAATCGCGATGCGGGCGAGGTGATCGAGCGGCTGGACTGGGAGATCAGGGAGCTTGCCCGTGCCCATGACGGGCATGAGGAGAAGCTCTCCGAAGCGGTGGAGGCCGCGCGCGAGGCGGGGGCGGTGCTGTCGGAACGCGAGACCTCGCTTTCGGAACTGACCGAGGATGCCGCGCGGCTGGCGGCGCGGCACCAGTCGACGCAGCGGATGCTGGCGGATTCGCGCTCGGTGCTGGACCGGGCCGAGGAGCAGGCCGCCGGGGCGCGCGAGGCGGTGACCTCGGCTGCCGAGGCGGTGGACGCGGCAGGCGAAGCGTTCGAGACAGCCGAAGAGGCACAGGAGGCCGCGCTGGCCGAAGGCGAGGCGACCGAAGCCGCGCTGGAAGCCGCCGAGGCCGCGCGGGCCGAGACGCAGGGCCGCGAGGCCGAGGCGCGGGCGGCCCGGTCGTCCGCCGAGGGCGAGGCCAGTGCGCTTCGCGCCGAAGTCGCGGCGCTGGCCCGGCTGGTGGAGCGCGAGGCGCAGGCCGGGCACCAGCTGCTTGACCGGCTGGAGGTGGAGCCGGGCTTCGAGCAGGCGCTGGGCGCGGCTCTGGCCGATGACCTGCGCGCGCCCGAAGTCGGGGCCGAGGCACGGTCGGGCTGGGCGGTGCTGCCGGGCTACGACGATCCGCAACCGCTTCCTTCGGGCGCCGAGGCGCTGACAGCACGGGTGAAAGCCCCGGCGGTGCTGGCGCGGCGGTTGTCGCAGATCGGGCTCGTCTCGCGCGATCAGGGGTTCGCCTTGCAGGCGTCCCTGCGCCCCGGCCAGCGTCTGGTCTCGGCCGAAGGCGACCTCTGGCGCTGGGACGGGTTCCGCGCGGGGGCCGAGGATGCGCCATCAGCGGCGGCGCTGCGCTTGCAGCAGTTGAACCGGCTGGTCCAGCTGAAGCGCGATCTCGAAGAGGTCGCGGCCCGGGCCGATGGTGCGCGTCAGGCGCACGAGGCGTTGCAGGCGCGGCTGGCGGACCTCGCGACGGCGGACCAGCGCGCCCGCGAGGCCCGGCGTGCCGCCGATGCCCGCCTGGCCGAGGCGAATCGCGCGCTGGCGCGGGCCGAGGCCGACCGCTCCATCGCCGGGGGCAAGCTGGAAGCCGCGAGTCTGGCGGTCAACCGGTTCGAGGACGAGGCGATGTCCGCCCGCGCGCGGCTGAAGGAGGCCGAAGCTGCCGTGACGGATCTGGGCGACCTCGACGCCGCGCGGGGCGCGGTGGAGGCGGCCAAGATCACGGTCGAGGCGGCGCGGATCACCATGATGACCCGCCGCTCGCATCAGGACGAGGTCCGCCGCGAGGGCGAGGCGCGGGTCCGGCGGCGGCAGGAGGCCACGAAGGAACTGTCCGGCTGGAAACACAGGCTGGAAACCGCCTCGAAGCGGACCGAGGAACTGACTGAGCGCCGGGCCGAGACCGAGGAGGAACTGGCCGAGGCGATGCTCGCCCCGGAGGAGATCGCGGCCAAGCGGGACGAGCTGGTCGAGGCCATCGAAGCCGCCGAGGAGCGTCGGCGCAAGGCGGCGGATGCCTTGGCCGAAGCGGAAGGCGCCTTGCGCGACGCCGCGATGGCGGAACGCGAGGCCGAACGGCTGGCCGGCGAGGCCCGCGAATCCCGCGCCCGTGCCGAGGCGCGGCTGGATGCGGCGCGCGAGGGCGTGGCGCTGGCGGCGGAGCGGATCGCCGAGGAGGACGACCGGACGCCGGACGAGCTTCTCACCTCACTGCGCACCGATCCCGACAAGATGCCCGATGCCGAAACGCTGGACCACGACGTCAGCCGGTTGAAGCGGCAGCGCGAGGCATTGGGTGCGGTCAACCTTCGGGCCGAGGAAGATGCCAGGACGGTCGAGGCGGAATATGACGCGCTGGCGACCGAGAAATCCGACCTGGAGGAAGCGGTGAAGAAGCTTCGCGCCGGGATCGCGGGTCTCAACAAGGAAGGCCGCGAACGCCTGCTGACCGCTTTCGAGCAGGTGAACGCCAACTTCTCGACGCTCTTCACCCATCTCTTCGGCGGCGGCGAGGCGCGGCTGGTGCTGGTCGAATCCGACGACCCGCTGGAGGCCGGGCTGGAGATCCTCTGCCAGCCGCCGGGCAAGAAGCTGGCGACGCTGTCCCTGCTGTCGGGGGGCGAGCAGACGCTGACCGCGCTGGCGCTGATCTTCGGCGTGTTCCTGGCGAACCCCGCCCCGATCTGCGTGCTGGACGAGGTCGATGCACCGCTTGACGACGCCAACGTCACCCGCTTCTGCGACCTTCTGGACGAGATGACCCGCCGCACCGAAACGCGGTTCCTGATCATCACCCACCACGCCGTGACGATGGCCCGGATGGATCGCCTGTTCGGTGTGACGATGCAGGAACAGGGTGTGTCGCAACTGGTTTCGGTCGACCTGAAGAAGGCCGAGGCGCTGGTGGCGTGAGGCCGCCCGTTCAGTAACAGTTTACCAACACTTCCGATCTACCCCTGATCTCGCCGCAACCCTTTGCGGTGAACGGAGGTGAGGAAACTGGAGGAAAAACACTACCGGAAGTGGATGGTTGTGGATCGCGGCGGCAACGCTTTTGATCGCCATCATCCGCCTTCTGATCGGGGCCTGACCCTGAAATGAAGGAGACCCGGCGGAGCAGCAACTCCGCCGGGTCGTTTTCAAGGTGAGGACCCTGAAAGAAAAGAACTACCGTATGCCCAGAATGATGGGCATTCCCTACCAAATTGTAAAGCCCGACCCGCGCGCATGGTTAACGGGTTGGCAAGTAGAATCAGGCAGAACAGGACGTGAACATACCGTCCGCTTGAGGCACCCCATGCAGATGCTCCTTTCCGCCACCACCATCCTCGTCCTCTTCGCCTGGACACAAGAGCAGGTTGCGAAGCTTCCGCCTGCCTGGTCCCCCTTCGCCGTGGTCGAAGCGGCCGCTCCCTGATCCATCACGAACACCGACCGTGGCGAAAACCGCGATGGCGACGGCGAAAACCGGCGATCTCCTCTGCCGCAACAGGCCTAGAACAGGCCCTGAAGCAGGAGGACCGCCGTGCGCTATTCTGGTTTCCGGGTCATCGCCGAGGCACTTACCGGCCACAAGGGCTGGAAGCCCGTCTGGCGCGACCCCACCCCCCAGGCTGAATACGACTACATCATCATCGGCGGCGGCGGTCACGGCCTCGCCACGGCCTATTATCTGGCGAAAGAGTTCGGCCAGGCCCGTATCGCGGTGCTGGAGAAGGGCTACCTCGGCGGCGGCAATGTGGGCCGGAACACCACCATCATCCGCTCGAACTACCTGCTGGACGGCAACGAGCCGTTCTATGAATTTTCGCTGAAGCTTTGGGAGGGGCTGGAGCAGGACTTCAACTACAACGCGATGGTCAGCCAGCGCGGGATCATCAACCTGATCCACACCGATGCGCAGCGCGACGCCTTCACCCGGCGTGGCAACGGCATGATCCTGCACGGGGCCGATGCGCGGCTGCTGAACCGGGACGAGGTTCGCCAGATGTATCCCTGGCTCAACTTCGACAACGCCCGCTTCCCGATCAAGGGCGCGCTGATGCAGCCGCGCGGCGGCACGGTGCGGCACGACGCGGTGGCCTGGGGCTATGCCCGCGGTGCCGACCAGCGCGGCGTGGACCTGATCCAGAACTGCGAAGTCACCGGCATGCGGATCGAGAACGGCCGCATCCGGGGGGTAGAGACCACGCGCGGCTTCATCGGCGCGAAGAAGGTCGGCGTGGCGGTGGCGGGGTCTTCGTCAAAGGTCATGGCCCATGCCGGAATGCGGCTTCCGATGGAAAGCCATGTGCTGCAAGCCTTTGTTTCCGAAGGCCTGAAACCCGTGATCGACGGGGTGATGACCTTCGGCGCCGGGCATTTCTATGTCAGCCAGTCGGACAAGGGCGGCCTCGTCTTCGGCGGCGACATTGACGGCTACAACTCCTATGCCCAACGCGGCAACCTGCCGGTCATCGAGGACGTGGCCGAGGGCGGGATGGCGCTGATGCCCGCCATCGGCCGCGTGCGCCTGCTGCGAACCTGGGGCGGGATCATGGACATGTCGATGGATGGCTCGCCGATCATCGACAAGACCGGGGTTGAAGGACTCTATTTCAACGGCGGCTGGTGCTATGGCGGGTTCAAGGCCACGCCCGCAAGCGGCTGGTGCTTCGCACATCTTCTGGCCAGGGACGAGCCGCACAAGACCGCCACGGCCTATCGCTTCGACCGCTTCCTCAAGGGGCTGATGATCGACGAAAAGGGCCAGGGCGCCCAGCCGAACCTGCATTGACGGAATAAACGAATGATCATTCAGCATCCGATCCTCGGCCCCCGCGACGCGCAGGAATTCGTCTATCTCGGCGACGTCAGCCTCATTGACCGGCCCGACGGCATGACCCAAGGGGTCGAGGCCTTCCACGAATATCTGTACCAGCGCACCAACCCGGCAGGCGAACATCGCGAGCTGTGGTATCACGAACAGGGCGACCGATCGTGGCTGGTGGTGACGCGGAACACGGTCACGCATGAAATCATCAGGGTGGAACTGGCGCGCGACGTGGCGCGCAGCAAGGGGCGGTCGAAATGACCCAGTCGCATCGCATTGAAGGCGGCCAGATCGACCGCACGAAGACGCTCCGCTTCACCTTCGACGGCATCCCCTATCAAGGCCATCCCGGCGACACACTGGCCTCGGCGCTGTTGGCGAACGGCGTCCGGCTGATGGGCCGCAGCTTCAAGTATCACCGCCCGCGCGGGCCGATCTCCGCAGGGTCCGAGGAACCGAACGCGCTGGTCGAACTGCGCAGCGGCGGGCGGCAGGAGCCGAACACGCGGGCCACGGTGGCCGAGCTGTTCGACGGGCTGGAGGCCAGCAGCCAGAACCGCTGGCCCTCCTTGCGCTTTGACGCGATGGGGATCAACGACAAGCTGTCGACCTTCTTCGCGGCGGGCTTCTACTACAAGACCTTCATGTGGCCCAAGTCCTTCTGGGAAAAGCTTTATGAGCCGATCATCCGCCGCGCGGCAGGGCTTGGCTCGATCACGCGCGAGGAAGACCCAGACGACTACGACAAGGGCTTCCTTCATTGCGACCTGTTGCTCATCGGGGCCGGTCCGACCGGGTTGATGGCCGCCCTGACCGCCGGGCGGGCAGGCAAACGGGTGATCCTTGCGGACGAGGACTTCCGCATGGGCGGTCGCCTCAATGCCGAGACTCTCTCTGTCGGCCAGGCGCATGGCGCGGACTGGGCGTCGGGCGTGGTGGCGGAGCTGGCCTCGCTGCCGAATGTCCGGCTGATGACCCGAACCACGGTCATCGGTGCCTTCGACCACGGCATCTATGGTGCGGTCGAACGGGTCAGCGACCACCTTGCCATTCCCGTAAAGGGCAAGCCCCGCCAGATCCTGTGGCGCATCTACAGCAAGCGCGCGATCCTCGCCGGGGGCGCCACCGAACGCCCCGTCGCCTTCGAGAACAACGACCGCCCCGGCATCATGCTGGCGGGTGCGCTACGGGCCTATGCGAACCGCTGGGGCGCCAAGGCGGGTGAGCGCGTCGCCGTCTTCACCAACAACGACGATGGCCTCCGAACCGCCCGCGACCTTCAGGCCAAGGGCGTCGACGTGGTCGCCGTGATCGACAGCCGTGAAGGCGGAGAGCTGATCCCCGGTGTCCGCCATCTGCGCGGGGCCGAGGTGATCGACAGCTCCGGCAGGCTCAACCTCAAGTCCATCACCGTGCGGCAGGCGAACGGGCGTTCGGAAACCATCGCCGTCGATGCTCTGGGCGTATCGGGCGGCTGGAACCCGAATGTGAACATTCATTCGCACCATCGCTCGCGCCCGGTCTATGATGACGCCATCGCCGCCTTCGTCCCCGGAACGGACGGCCCTCCCGGCCTGTCCGTGGCGGGCGCCGCCGCAGGGGCCTTCTCGACCCGCGCCGCCCTTCGCACCGGCCGCGATGCCGCTATCGCCGCACTTGACCTGACCGGATCCGCCCCTGACCTGCCGGAAGCCGAAGATGCACCGACCCGCGTCACGCCGCTGTGGTTCGTTCACCACGGCAAGGGCCGCGCCTGGATCGACCAGCAGAACGACGTGACCGTCAAGGACGTGAAGCTGGCGCATCAGGAAAACTTCACCTCGGTCGAGCATCTGAAACGCTACACGACGCTGGGAATGGCGACCGATCAGGGCAAGACCGGCAACGTCATCGGTCTTGCCGTCATGGCGGAACTGACCGGCCGCTCGATCCCCGACACCGGCACCACGATCTACCGTCCGCCCTATACCCCCGTCGCGCTCGGCGCGCTGGCGGGTCGGTCGCGCGGCAAGGAATTCAAGCCCTTCCGCCTGACGCCCAGCCACTACTGGGCACAGGAACAGGGCGCGGTCTTCGTCGAGGTCGGCAACTGGCTGCGGACCCAATGGGTTGCGAAAGCCGGAGAGACGGAATGGCGCCAATCGGTGGACCGCGAGGTCCTGGCGACGCGCAAGTCGGTCGGTATCTGCGACGTGACCACCCTTGGCAAGATCGACATCCAGGGCACCGATGCAGGCGCCTTCCTTGACCGCGTCTATGCCAATACCTTCTCCTCCCTTGCCGTCGGCAAATGCCGCTACGGGCTGATGCTGCGCGAGGACGGGATGGTCTTCGATGATGGCACTACCGCCCGGATGGGCGAAAACGAATATGTCATGACGACCACCACGGCCAATGCCGTGACGGTCTTCCGCCATCTGGAATTTTGCCGCCAGTGCCTGTGGCCGGACATGGATGTCCAACTCATCTCGACCACCGAGGCCTGGGCGCAATTCTCCGTCGCCGGTCCCAATGCACGGAACCTGCTGGAGAAAGTCGTCGATCAGGACATCTCCGACGCCGCCTTCCCCTACATGGGCGCGGGCAACATCACCGTCTGCGGCGGCTTGCGGGCGCGGCTCTTCCGCATCAGCTTTTCGGGAGAGCGCGCCTATGAGATCGCCGTCCCCACCCGCTACGGCGATGCGCTGCTGCGCGAGATGCTGGCGCGCGGGGCAGAATTCGACCCCATCGTCTACGGCACCGAGGCGCTTGGCGTCATGCGGATCGAGAAGGGCCATGTCGCGGGGGGTGAGCTGAACGGCCAGTCCACCGCGCTGAACATGGGGCTGGGCAAGATGGTGTCGAAGAAGAAGGACTCCATCGGCATGGTCCTGTCTCAGCGCGAGGGGATGGTGCAGGAAAGCGGCTACCGGCTGGTGGGTGTGAAGCCGGTCGATCCCAAGGCCACGCTGACCGCCGGCAGCCATTTCCTTGAAACGGGCGCGGCTCCGGTCGCGGCGAACGATGGCGGTTGGCTGACCTCGAAGGTCTACTCGCCGCATCTGGGCTGCGACATCGCGCTTGGCTACCTGAAAGCGGGCGACAGGAAGATCGGCCAGCGGATGCGGATCGTGAACCTGCTCGCGGGCCTCGATACCGAAGTCGAGATCATCTCGCCCCATATGTTCGACCCGGAAGGAGAGCGTCTCCGTGGCTAGTCTCATGGCACTCACCGCGCTCGGGCAGCGCGAACCGGCGGTGGTCGAGGTCGGGCCGCTGCGCATCACCGAACGGACCGACCTGGCGCTCGCCTCGGTCGCGGCCAGGCGCGGGCGGATGGCGGACCTTGCCGCCGCCGCCCGGACTGCAGGCGTGCCGCTTCCGGAAGCCGCCCGCCATCAGGCCGGTGCCCCCTACAGCGCCTTCTGGACCGCGCCCGAGATGTGGTTTGTCGAAGCCCCCTTCGCCAGCCACGAGTTGATCGCCGACCTGCTGAAGGCGTCCCTCGGCGATGCCGCCAGCGTCACCGAACAGACCGACGCCTGGGTCGCGTTCGACCTTGCTGCTGCCGATCTGGCACCGCTGCTGGAACGCCTCTGCAACGTCGATTTCCCTTCTGTACCAAATGGATACGCAACGCGCACCGTGATGGAACATCTGGGCGTCTACCTCGTCAAGCTGGACCAGGGCGCGGTGCGGCTTTACGGACCGCGCTCTTCGGCGCAAAGCCTGCTGCACGCGTTGGAGGGGGCGGCGGTCTCGGCCTTGTAAGGCTTTCGCTTGATGCAGGGCATGTTTCCCGATAGTGAAATCAACAGTATTGGTTTCATCCGGGATGGTTGCCCATGTCTGACAGCCCCGAGATTCACTCGCTTCCGCGCGGCAAGCCTGCCTTCGACCAGGACCCGCACCGCTTGCGCGAGATCTCCGAGCGCAATCTGGAAGCCGCCATCGGCCGTGAGGTGCGGAATTTCCGCCGCCAGCAGGGCATGACCGTTGCCGACCTCGCCAACGTGACCGGCCTCTCCATCGGCATGCTGTCGAAGATCGAGAACGGCAACACCTCGCCCTCGCTGACCACCTTGCAGGTTCTGAGCCACGCCTTTTCCGTCCCGGTCACCGCCTTCTTCCGCAGCTACGAGGAACGCCGCGAGGCACAGCACGTCCGCGCGGGGGAACATGTGGAAATCGAACGCCGCGGGACCCGGGCGGGGCACCAGTACAACCTGCTGGGCCATATCGGATCGAACAATTCAGGCGTGGTGGTCGAACCCTACATCATCACCCTCACCACCGAGAGCGACACCTTCCCCGCCTTCCAGCACGAGGGGTTGGAGCTTCTCTACATGCTTGAGGGCGAGGTCGACTACCGCCACGGCGATCAGGTCTATCCGCTGAAGCCCGGCGACAGCCTGTTCTTCGACGCCGACGCCCCGCATGGGCCGGAAACGCTGGTCAAGCTGCCCGCCCGCTATCTCTCGGTGATCGCCTATCCGCAGGGCTAGGTTTCGGCGCGTCCGGGTTGGTCGGCCCGGTCGCGGCGAAGGTGACCGGCCTGGTCACCCGGTTCAGCGTCAGGTCGCTGGCCGCGTTCGCTGTGTGCGACCCCGTGACCTCCACCCTGGTCGAGACGAAGGTCGCCTCCTGCTGCGCGGCCACGGGAAGCGCCGGAAGCGCGGACAGGATCAGGGTGCGGCGATGGTGTCGCCTCTCGTCAGGGAAAGCTTGGCAGAATTTGCTCCCGTCAACCCGTTGCAGCCCCGCAGGCGGGATCATAGGCTGCCGGAAGAGCAGGGAGGAAGCGATGGGACTGGTCGAAGACTTGCAGGCCGCGCTGGGGATGACGAACGTCCTGACCGGCCCCGACACCGCCCGCTATTCCCGTGACTGGATGGGCCGCTACCACGGCCAGCCCGTCGCCGTCGCCCGCCCCGGCTCCACCGCCGATGTCGCCGCCTGCGTCAAGCTCGCTGCGCAGCATGGCGTTCCTGTCGTGCCGATCTCCGGCAACACCGGCCTGGTCGGCGGCACGATGACCACGGGCGGGTTGATGCTGACCCTCGAACGGATGAATCGCATCCACAAGGTGAATCGCGACGCCAAACTGGTCATCGCCGAGGCCGGTGTCATCCTCACCCGCCTGCACGAAGCCGCTGAAAAGGAAGGGCTTTACTTTCCCCTCTGGTTCGGCGCCCGTGGCTCGGCCATGCTGGGCGGCGTCCTTTCGACCAACGCCGGGGGCTCCAACGTCCTGCGCTACGGCTCCACTCGCGCGCTCTGCTTGGGGCTGGAGGTCGTTCTGGCCGATGGTCGCGTCCTGAACCTGATGTCGGAACTGCACAAGGACAATTCCGGCTACGATCTGAAAAATCTTTTCATCGGCGCCGAGGGCACACTTGGCATTATCACCGCAGCCGTGATGAAACTGGTCCCCGCGCCTAGGGCGCATGCCACCGCGACGCTCGCCACGCGCTCGCTCGCCGATGCGCTCGTCCTGCTGAACCGTATGCAGGAGGCCACGGGCGGCCGCGTCGAAGCCTTCGAATTCATGCCGCGCACCTACAG